>Ga0209254_10006680_pt1 | contig 10636 bp, 9 predicted proteins | sample FrelakmetDIP11DI_FD_187148 | JGI IMG/M metagenome (GOLD analysis project Ga0209254, IMG submission 187148) | Freshwater lake sediment microbial communities from the University of Notre Dame, USA, for methane emissions studies - DIP11 DI (SPAdes)... | ecosystem: Environmental > Aquatic >... | reverse complement strand
GATCCATATTTGTATCGCTTGCTTAGCGGGTTCCATGGACAGATTCCCTGTGATTAGTGAATGCGAGGTGAGACTTTGACGCCGTGCCCCAAGGAAAAGCAAGCCAAGCTGCGCGCTGCACAAGAACCGGCCCACTGTATCCAACAGTTGCGGAAGATCTGCGGCGCCTTCTTCAATTTACGGACGAGCCCTCTGACGAGATGTAACTTCTTCGCGCGAACTCTTCGGCGCCAAGGTGGCAATGATCGGGACTGCTGTGCTTCTTGAGCCTGGGGACGTTCACTCAGTCGACACTCGCGACAACCGCCTCGGCGGACGATACCTGTTTTTGATGGCACAGATAATGCCGAAAACTGATGACTCTGCCAAGGCGAATACTCACCAATACGTAATATAGACAAGAAACCCCTAAGTCCTTCGTTGGCGGCTGCAGCCCGCTGATGTCCCCCCCTGTGACTTTCGATGAGCAACACCAAGATCAGTTCGCAGTTGTTAGTGTGGCTATGGGCTTCGAGGTCACTAACCCGTCGGGCGAGCCGGAATAAGATCCGGGATCGTTCGTCTCCAGATACAAGTCGAACTCCTTGCCAAATACCTCATTTCATACCTTTCTTGGCTGAGCCACGTTGAGCGCTTGTTCGCCCTGCTCGATGACCAGGTGCTGATCCCACATCTAAGCTCCGCCTTATCATTCTTAATCGCGTGGCTTCGTCGCCATGAAGCCCCAGAGTTGGTTCATAGGAACCACTCGAGTCTGGTTTCTTGCTGATTCACCTGTCCTCGGAAAATTTAACTGTCTTAATTACAATGGGTTGAGATTTTTCCTTAGCCTGGCACAAACAATGCTGAGGCACCCTCATGCCCATTCGGAAACGCTCTAGGTCCATGAGAACACAACGGCTTTCGCTCCGTAGCTGCGACCCTTCTGCCCCGCGCATCAGCAACTCCCCATCCGACTGGGGTCCAAAGGATTACCGGTCGGGAGAAATCAGTGGAATAACAAAGAACCGACGCCGGGAGTGGCGGTGATGATGTTTCTGAGTTACGTCGGTTTGGTCGCTGCCTTGCTTTCGGGAGCGATATCGTTGGTGATGATCACTCCCGAGCGCAGCAAGCGTCTCTTGATCGGGCTTGCCGAGCGACTCACGTTTCAATCCGCAGCCGAAGGCTTGGCACGTCAAAAGGATGACCGATTCCATCGATCGGTGGAATATGCGGCATTCGGGCTTCTCGGTCTGTCAGGCATCGCGGTACTTGCTTCAGGACTTGGTGCGCTGCTCTCCGAGCAGGTCGTCACCGATCAGTTGCCCTTCGGGTTGCCTTGGCTCGCCTGGCATTTGCGCCTCGATGCACTGTCCGGCTTATTCCTCGCGGTCATCGGCGTCGCCGTCATCGCAGTGAGCCTGTACGGGCCAGGCTATGTGCGCAAGTTCCGGCGCAGCGGGCATTCCTTCCCGGTTTTGGGATTCTGCACCGGATGGTTCGTCGCCGGCATGGAACTGGTCGTTCTGGCGGATGATGCCTTTCTGTTCATGATCGCCTGGGAACTGATGTCGGTGGCTAGCTACTTTCTCGTGGCCTTTCATCATGAACATGCGGCCAACCGTCGAGCTTCGTTCCTGTACCTGCTGATGGCGGTGGTCGGCGCCATCCACCTGATTTTGGCCTTCGGTGTCGTCGCCGCCTTCGCTCCCAATTTTACCTTTGAGGCGTTGCGCGGCACCCCGCTTTCGCCGTTCTGGGCAACTATCGCGTTCAGTCTCGCGTTGGTCGGGTTCGGCATGAAGGCGGGCTTGGTGCCTTTGCATGCCTGGTTGCCGGCGGCTCATCCGGTTGCACCTTCTCACATCTCGGCCCTGATGAGCGGGGTTATGCTGAAAGTAGCCGTCTACGGATTCATCCGCTTTGTTTTCGATCTCTTGGGTGATGTCCACTGGGGATGGGGAATGAGCACTTTGGCACTCGGCACCGGTTCCGCTGCGCTCGGCGCACTGTATGCCTTGCAACAAAACAACCTCAAGCGGCTGTTGGCTTACTCCTCGATCGAGAACATCGGCATCATCTTCATGGCCTTGGGATTGTCGATGATTTTCTCCGGCAACGGCCATGGAGATCTCGGGGTGATCGGATTCATCGCGGCGCTCTATCACGTTGTCAACCACGCGGTCTTCAAGAGCCTTCTGTTCTTGGGGACGGGAACCGTGCTTCAGCAAGCCCACGAAGACAATCTCGAGCACCTCGGTGGTCTGGTCAAGCGCCTGCCGCGCACCTCCGTGATCTTTCTGGTCGGATGCGTTGCGATTTCCGGTCTGCCACCCATGAACGGATTCGTTTCGGAATGGTTGACCTTTCAGACCGCCCTTCAAGTCTCGGCGATCGACAGCGGCGTAGTGCGGAGCATGATTCCCGTTGCTGCGGCGCTGTTGGCGTTCACCGGCGCCGTGGCGGCGGCCGCTTTCGTCAAAGTCTACGGGGTTGGTTTCCTGGGACAGCCCCGTTCTCGCCATGCGGCCCATGCACGCGAGGCGCTACACCCCGGCATGCTGCTGGGTCCCGCATTCCTCGCCATGCTGTGCGTAGTTCTTGGCGTGTTCCCGACCTGGGTCATCGAAGCGTTGGATAATGTCAGCGAGCAGCTCATGGCGGTCAAGTTGCCTGGCGCCTCTGCGCATGGTTGGCTCTGGTTGACGCCGGTGTCACGAAGCGTCGCGTCGTACTCCGGCCCGCTGGTTTTTCTGGCCTTCGCGCTGGCGGGATGGGTGATCTACCGGCTGTTGTTGACCTCGCCCGACGCCGTTCGCGCGCGGCGAGGGCCGCGTTGGGATTGCGGATTCGGGGGGCTGAGCCCGCGCATGCAATACACCTCGACTGCATTCAGCCAGCCACTACGCCGCGTGTTCCATCCCGTCTTCGAGCTAAGCGAACGGGTCGACGCGGAACCCCGCGGCCATAAGTTGCTGACTCCCGCGGCGCTGGATTATCAGTTGGAGGTCAGTGATCGGTCCTGGCGCCATGCCTATCAACCCCTTGCCGGCTGGATCGAGGCAGCGGCTCGCCAGGTGGGGCGTATCCAGACCGGGAATATCCGCACCTACATTGCGTATTCCTTTTTTACCCTATTGTTGCTGCTGGGGGTCGTAAGCTGATGGCCTGGTTACTGGTCTTCGTCGAAACAGCCTTGTTTATAGCGTTGGCACCGCTCTTCGCTGGCTGGGTGAAGTGGGTGAAATGCTGGTTGCAGAACCGGCGGCCGCCCTCCTTGCTGCAGCCTTATCGGGATCTTGCGAAGCTCTTCCGGAAGCGTCCGGTGATCGCCGATCAGGCTTCATGGGTGTTCGAAGCAGCCCCGTACATTGTATTCGCGACGGCAGTGTTTTCCGCCGGAATCGTCCCCTTCGTGGCCGCTCACATGCCTACGGCTAAAATCGCGGACCTGATCGTGCTGGTGGGCTTTTTCGCCTTGGGGCGTTTTTTCCTGACCCTGGCCGGCATGGACTTGGGTACGGCTTTCGGTGGCATGGGCTCGTCGCGAGAGATGATGATTGCTTCCCTAGCGGAGCCGGCGATGCTGATGGCGATCTTCACCCTGGCCATGAGCGCTTCCACGACCAATGTGTCGCAGGCGATCGATTGGGTCCAGCAGAGTGGCCTGGTGCTGCGGCCGTCATTCGCTTTCGCGTTGGCGGGATTGATCATGGTCGCGGTCGCCGAGACCGGCCGCATTCCGATTGACAACCCGGCCACGCACCTCGAGCTCACGATGGTCCACGAGGCCATGGTGCTCGAGTACAGCGGCAAGTATCTGGCGCTGATGGAATGGGCGAGCCAGATCAAGCTGATGCTGTACGGGGTGCTCATCGCCAATATCTTCTTCCCTTGGGGCATCGCGCACGATTTTTCGCCGGACACCTTGGGGCGCGGTTTCGTGGCCATCGCCGCCAAGCTGGCGCTGTTGGGAGCCGTTCTTCCTACCGGCGAGACCTTGTTCGCGAAGATGCGCGTCTTCCGGTACCAGGAGTTTCTGGGCTTTGCTTATCTGCTAAGTCTGCTCGGAATGTTGAGCCACGTCATTCTGGAGGTCAACTGATATGGGTATCGCGCAGCAGACAATCTACGAACAAGCGGTGTTGTTCATCGCTGCCGTGGTGGTGTTCACATCTTTCCTTATGCTGGCGCAAAAAAGGTTATTTCCTTTGATCGCCCTATTTGCCTCGCAGGGATTTCTGCTGGCGGTCACCACGGCGCTGGTCGCTTACGATCGGGATTATCCCCATCTCTATGCCTCCGCGCTGATCACATTGTTCATCAAGGCGATGGTGATCCCGTGGCTGCTGCGTCGATGGATCATTCAACTGGATGTTCATCGCGAGGTGGAGTCACTGCTGTACCCGACGTACGTCATGATGGCCGCATCGGCCTTGGTGTTGTTCAGCTATTACATCGTGTTGCCGATCGAGCGTTTGTCGACACTTGCATCGAGGAACGCTCTCGCGGTGAGCTTTGCCGTCGTCCTGCTCGGGATGTTGTTGATGATCGCTCGGCGGCAGGCCGTGACGCACGTCATCGGTTTCATGTCGATCGAGAATGGCCTGTTCTTCGCCGCCGTCACGGCGACCGGCGGTATGCCGATGGTAGTCGAGTTGGGCGTTGCGTTTGACGTACTCGTCGCAGCGGTATTGTTCGGCGTCTTTTTCTTCCATATCCGCTCCAGCATCGATTCGCTGGACGTCGACGAACTGAACCGACTCCATGAGGTGGACACGAGATGATCGCCCTGCTGCTCTGGGTTCCCCTGATGGGAATGATGACGCTGGCCCTGCTCGGAAAACGTGCCAAAGCAGGACGCATCAACGCTTACGCCAACGCGGCCATGCTTCTGGTCAGTCTGCTCCTGGCCTGGCAGGTCTGGCGCGAGGGACCTGTGGAAGGCGGTGGCGAACAGCTCCGCGTCGACGCGTTCAATGTATACCTGATCGTGCTCACCGCATTCGTTGGGTTCACCACATCCCTATTTTCGGCCCCGTACATGGAGAACGAGCGGCATCATGGGCGCGTGACGGAAGGCAGCCTGAGGCTTTATCACGCCATGTATCAAGGCTTCATGCTAGCGATGTTTCTCGTCTTGACCGCCAACAACATGGGGCTGCTGTGGGTGGCGATGGAAGGCGCCACGCTGGCTACGGTGCTGCTCGTCGGGCTTTATCGCACCCCGGAGTCGATCGAGGCCGCGTGGAAATATTTCATCCTTTGCGGAGTGGGAATCGCCCAAGCCCTGTTCGGGACGGTCCTGCTCTACTTCGCCGCCGAACAATTGCCCGACGCCGGAGAGCACGCTCTGACCTGGTCGTGGCTTTATCAGCACGCCGATGTGCTGAATCCCGATGTCTTGACGCTGGCTTTCGTTTTTCTATTGGTGGGGTACGGGACCAAGATCGGTTTGGTGCCGATGCACAATTGGCTGCCCGATGCACACTCCGAAGGTCCGACGCCGATGTCGGCGATCCTTTCCGGACTGCTCCTGAATGACGCGCTCTATGCCGTCGTTCGGTGCAAAATGCTGGTCGATGGAGCCGTGCACACGCCCGTAGCGGGTTATCTGATGATGGGCTTCGGGCTGCTTTCTTTCCTGGTTGCGGTGCTCTTCTTGCACCGGCAGCGGGACATAAAGCGCCTGTTCAGCTACTCCTCGATCGAACACATGGGTGCCATGACCTTCGCCTTCGGCGTGGGCGGGCCTCTCGCTACGTTTGCCGCGCTGCTCCACATGACGGTCCATTCGCTGACCAAGTCGGCGATTTTCATCACCGTGGGGCATGCGGCCCAGATTGCTAAGACGCAGCAGATCGAACACATTCGTGGACTCATCCGCACGCAGCCGGCGATCGGGTGGGGACTGCTGATTGGTACTCTGGCGATCGCCGGATTTCCGCCGTTCGGCGTCTTTACCAGCGAATTCCTATTGTTGTCGGCGACGATGCGGAGCTATCCCTGGCTGACACCTCCCTTGCTCTTGGGGATTGGCATCGCCTTCGCCGGGCTGTTCCGGCATCTCCATTCCATGGTGTACGGTCATGCGCCCGAAGGCCAGACACCAGTCAAAGCGAATTTATGGCCGGTATTCGCGCATCTGGCATTGGTCCTGTGGCTTGGTGTGGCTATCCCCGGAGCGCTTTCCGATTGGTTCAATCAGGCCACGCAATTGATCGCGGGCAGTATCCCATTGTGAAGTACGCTCCTTATCACAAGCACGCTGTCTATCGCAAACCGCAGGAGAGCTATATGGATGTCTGGGCGCCGCCGAACGAGCTGCATAGTATCTGGATGAAAGACCTCTGGAGCGCACTGACCGATCAGGGCATCGAGATTGAAGATAACCCCACCGAGTCACTGCTGCCGGCAACGGTCTGGAAAATGAAGCCGGAGGACTGGGGTATGTTGGCCCGGTCAGCACAGCATCAGGATTGCCGGTGGGTAGGGCTGTGGCTCGATGACCTCGGGGATAAACTTCGCGCAACCGCGGCTTTGAGCAAGAATGGGCGTTTCCTGCTGGTCAGAACCGACTTGCCTTCGCAGGCCCCCCGCTTGCCTTCGCACGCCCCCTACTTCCCCGGAGCAGATCGCCCCGAGCGGCACGCAGCGGATCTCTTTGGCGTGACGTTCATAGGGCACCTGGACTCACGCCGATGGATCCGGCACCAGGCCTGGCAAGCGCAGGATTATCCCTTGCGGAAAGCATTTCCGGCATCGGGCAACCCGGCGGCGAATACACCGCCGGATCGCGACTATCCCTTTCTGCACACCCAAACCCCCGAAGTGTATGAGATCCCGGTGGGTCCGGTGCATGCCGGGATCATCGAGCCTGGGCATTTCCGCTTCCTCGCGGTCGGCGAGGCGGTGTTGAACCTCGAGGAGCGGCTGGGATACGTCCACAAAGGCATCGAAAAGATCGCCGAGGGTCGCGATGCCCAAGGCCTGGCACGCCTGGCCGGGCGCGTTTCCGGTGATACCACCGTCGCCCATGCCTGGGCCGCCTGCATGGCCATGGAACGGGCTTACGCACATATGGTCCCGCCAAGAGGTTTGCGGCTCCGCGCGGTCCTGGCGGAACGGGAGAGGATCGCCAATCACCTGGGGGATATCGGAGCGATCTGCAACGACGTGGGCTTTCCCTTCGCTCACTACCAGTTCAGCCGCTTGCGTGAACTCTGGCTGCGGGATAACGCAGCGTGGTTCGGTCACCGTCTGCTCATGGACCAGGTGGTGCCTGGGGGCGTAGCCACCGATCTGAACGGCGAAGCGACCGATGAGATGGGGCTCCGGGTCGGTGAACTGGGGCGCGAACTCGATGAGTTGCGTCCTATTCTCGACGCCAACCACTCCTTGCAGGACCGATTGGTGGGGGCCGGCATCCTGACCTACGAAACTGCCAAGGCGTTGGGGTGCCTCGGCTACGTCGGCCGCGCCAGCGGCTTCGACTGCGATCTGCGCCGGGAAAGGCCCTACGGCCCCTACGATGAACTCGAAATCGAAGCGGTGTCCCGCACTGAAGGGGATGTGGCCGCCCGCTTGAACGTGCGTTATGACGAACTTTACGCTTCCTTGGGGTTGCTCGAACAACTCCTGGCTAGGCTGCATCCCGGGGCTATCCAAAGTCCTTGGCCGACCGCGCCCCGCGCTGCGGAAGGTTTTGGGGTGGTCGAGGGCTGGCGCGGGGAGATTCTGTGTTACGTACGTCTCGACCGCGAGGGCCGAGTCGCACGCTTCTTTACGCGCGACCCCAGCGTATTCAACTGGCCGGCGCTGGAGCAACTGATACACGGCAACATCGTCCCGGACTTTCCGCTTTGTAACAAATCCGTGAACGGCTCTTACGCCGGCCACGATCTCTGAGAGGGACCGCATGATTTCGATTCTTAGAAAAATCGCTTCGGTTGGCGTGGTCACGGAGCCGGCCAGAGCCTGTTCCGACGAGGAACTGGAACGACTCGGTGGCGAAATCCGCAGGTTTGTCGATCGCCGGTTTAATGGCAGCCTGGCGATCCGTCAGGTCGATGCCGGCTCTTGCAACGGCTGCGAGTTGGAGATTCACGCGCTCAACAATGCCTTCTACGACATCGAACGGTTCGGCATCCACTTCGTGGCGTCGCCGCGCCACGCGGACATCCTGCTGGTCACGGGTCCCGTGTCGCGCCACATGCAGCATGCCCTCAAAGCGACTTACGATGCTACGCCAGACCCCAAGTGGGTCGTAGCGATCGGAACCTGCGCTGCGGATGGGGGGGAGTTCGGGGTCTCGTACGCGAGTTGTGGTGCGGCGAGCAATGTGATACCAGTGGACGCCGTTATACCGGGTTGTCCGCCGAAACCAGTGGACATGATGAACGGCTTGTTGCGGTTGATGCAAGGCCGTTAGCCAGCAATCAGCATGAAGGGCGAAAAGCCATGCCAAAACAAGATAGTCAGTCCGCCGATCTCACGTCGACACCCACAACCGGAAGGCACGCCTTTCGCTGGCATGCCGCCGCACTCGCCGGTCCACTGCTGCTGGGTGGCTGTGTCACCCTGAGTGACTCCCAAATCCTCGCGCAGAATTTGCCGGGCGCCGTGCACGCCGCCGAAACGTTCGGCGCATCTGCTCTCGACTGCCCAGAAGCGAGCGGTTCCGTTCTTTCGCAAGGCGTGGTCTACAGCGCACCGCTCGGGTATATGTATGGCAGCTACACCATCAAGGTCAGCGGTTGCAGCAGACAAGCCGTATACGTGTTGCGGTGCCGAGACGAAACGTTCTGCACTGTTCCTCAGCAGACCGGACATTCTTCCCCTACTAGCGTGCCCTAGCGTCTTAATGCTTTGGAATAACCCTAGCGAATCGATCAAGAACTCGGCGCATCCGCGGCCTTGTGGGCTAGAACCATTCTCGAAAACCCGAAAGGCAGCGAATCATAGCTTGGCATCCTAGCGAAGTCCTCGGGGGTTGCCTCGCGGGACTAAAGGAGCGTTTGCCAGAGATGCCTTCCTCTTCCTTATCATCTTTGATATACCCACATAACCGCATGAAAAGAAAGAGAAAGCTATTCGCTCCTATTGTGTTTTTTCTGATTTCCACGGCCATCCCCGCCTTTTGCTTGGCCGATGATTTCGTACAGGACGCGGGAAGTTGGCTGCAACTCGTTGGCGAAGGAAGCTTGGGCTTCATCGACCCCAAACTGCAGAGCGCGCGACTGTGGCTCGAAGGGCAATCTCGCTTCGACGATAACTGGAACCATTGGTACCAGGGCTTGGTGCGCGCGGCACTCGGGTACTCCGTCACCGATCGCGCAACCATTTGGGCCGGCTATACCTGGTTGCCGACACAGAATGTCGGCAAGCCCTATATCTCCCAGCAGGATGTCTGGCCGGGTTTTCGCTACGTCATGCCTACGGATATCGGCACCGTCACGTTCCGGACCCTCATCGAAAACAACTTTATTCGCGGCGATCAAGTGCGCGTGCGTCCGCGTCAAATGTTTCGGTTCATGCATCCCTTGGAGGCCGAACCACGTTTGAGCTTGATCACGTGGGATGAAGTGTTTTGGCGGGCCAATTCTACACCTTGGGGCGGCCAATCGGGATTCGATCAGAACCGAGCATTCGCTGGTCTCGGGTGGAGCTTTGGTCCGAATCTTCGCACCGAGCTTGGCTATCTCAATCAATATCTCGACTCCGCGAACCATCAAAATCACGTGATGCACCATTTAATCATGGGTTCGGTTTTCATCAGTTGGTAGAGAAACCTCGCTCGACGACTTCGCCTCGCTGGGTTTTAACCGTGACGAGTTAATCATTCCAGAAACCGAATCACGACTCCAGGGAGCACAGGTCATGAAGGTAATTTCCCACATGCGCTTTCTTCAGTCGGCCGTATCAGCCGACTATAATGGGCCGTTGGCCTTATCTTCGAGCCGCAATGTGAAATCGATGATCTATCGTCCCGCCCAGCTCCGTGGTTGGGCGCTGCTGGGCTTATTGCTGCTGGTCCTCGCAATCCTGATCGGCATGATCTGGCGGAACTTGGCGCGCGTAGAGTCGCTGCGGGCCTACGTCAGCTATTCGCACCGGATCCAGATGACTAACTTAAGCATGCAGAACGCGCTAATGGAGCATATTGCCGATAGCAGCGAAATCGATGGATCCAAGCTGCGATCTATTTCCGATCAGGTGCACGAGCTTATCCAGCGCGACGAACATCTCGACCCGGACACTCCGGCCAAGCTGCTGTCGGTCGAACGCTCGTTGGAGGAGTCCGGGGATGACGGAGATTCGCCGGAGGCGCTAAAGACCCGTCTGTTGTCTGCAATGACCCTGATGAACGGGGCATTGGACGGCGAGACCAGCCAGCGCGAGCGCCTGCTCGAAGACCTCAGCGCGGACACCCGCTACGAGGTGGGGCTCGCGAGCGGCACGCTCGCGGCCATCCTGCTTTTTGCCTGGCTCTTTCTGCGACGGCGCATTCTCGCGCCGCTTCAGGATCTGCGGGAGTTGCTGATGCGTCTGGCGGAGGAGGATTTCACACCGATCGACACGCATCACCTGGATCCCTTGCTGCTGCCGGTCTTCCACAGTTACAACGAGATGGTGAACCATCTGGCCGAACTCG
>Ga0209254_10006679_pt1 | contig 10637 bp, 10 predicted proteins | sample FrelakmetDIP11DI_FD_187148 | JGI IMG/M metagenome (GOLD analysis project Ga0209254, IMG submission 187148) | Freshwater lake sediment microbial communities from the University of Notre Dame, USA, for methane emissions studies - DIP11 DI (SPAdes)... | ecosystem: Environmental > Aquatic >... | reverse complement strand
GCACCCTCGACCCGTGCGGGCGGGAGGTGATCGAACTTCTCGATCTCCGGAAAGCTGATGTCCACTTGCGGGCGCGCCTGGCGCTCTCGCTGGGCCAGCAGCTCGGGCAGGCGATGCAGCGTCTGCGGGCCGAACACCACGTCCACATAGGGCGCGCGCTTGATGATCTCCGCGCCTTCCTGACTGGCCACGCAGCCGCCCACGCCGATCAGCACGCCCTTCTTCTTCAGATGCTGCACCCGCCCCAAGTCACTGAAGACTTTTTCCTGCGCTTTCTCGCGCACCGAACAGGTGTTGAACAGGATCAGGTCGGCCTCGTCCACATCGTTCGTGGGCTCGTAGCCCTCGGCGGCGCGCATCACATCGGCCATCTTGTCCGAGTCGTACTCGTTCATCTGGCAGCCGAAGGTTTTGATGAAGACTTTTTTGCTCATTGCGAATTCCCGAAGGTCCAGTAAATCGATCGCATCAGGGGACCCCGTGGCGCTGGAAAAATCCCGATATCGCCTTGAAACCCAGGCCCTATGCCGATGGGAGCCAACCTGGCGCCGCAAAGTGCCGCAATGGATCGTCCGGCCTTGGGGCGTCGGTTCAGTCGTTTGAGGGGCCGGCTGCACCCGGTGGTTATTGCGCAGCCCGAACCGGCCGTTTGATCGCGACTTCAGCAGGGGTCAGAACCCAGACTTGATGGATCAATCCGTGGCTGTCGCGGACATAGTTCACCATATAGGGCTCTCCAGCCATGCGGGAAGGCAGGATCAACAGGTTGTCGGGGCCGAGGATGCGTGCGCCTGGCGAAAGTCGGTCGGGCTTCCCGTCAAGCATGACTTCGGGCGAAAGCTGCACGACGAGCTTTCCTCTCAGCGCTTTTTCGGGAAAGGTGCGCACAGTGCCTTGCGCGCTGGCGTCGAGGGGAAGCGCAACGCCGACCAGTGTCATCAGGCCGGCAAAGGCCATCGCAATGGCAACGGGAAAAGTCTTCAGGCAGCGGTTCATGGTGTTCATCCAGAGGCTGGGGGAAAAAGCCGGGTGGCCTGTGGCGGCTCGCCGGAGAGTGCAGAAAAGTGTAGCACCTGGCTGGCCAATGCAAAAACCCGCAGTGCGATTGCACCTGCGGGTTCCTTGAAAAACTGGTGGTGATAGGTGGATTTGAACCACCGACATCAGCATTATGAATGCTGCGCTCTAACCGACTGAGCTATATCACCGACGAGCAGAATTATAGCGAAAAGTCGGTGCCGGGGTCAGCTGTGGGTGAAGGCTGCAGGCCGTTTGGTCAGGAACGCATCCATGCCTTCGGTCTGGTCGGCTGTGGCGAACAAGGCGTGGAACAGGCGGCGCTCGAACATCACGCCGTCCGTCAGTCCGCTCTCGAAAGAACGGTTCACGCTTTCCTTGGCGGCCATGCTGGCCAGCTGGCCGTGGCCGCAGACCATGAGGGCTGCCGCGAGGGCTTCGTCCATCAGGCGATCCAGTGGCACCACCCGGCTCACCAGGCCGGCACGCTCGGCTTCCGTCGCGTCCATCATGCGCCCGGTCAGCACCATGTCCATCGCCTTCGATTTGCCCACGGCGCGCGGCAGTCGCTGGGTGCCGCCGGCGCCGGGGATGATGCCGATCTTGATCTCGGGCTGGCCGAACTTCGCATTGTCGGCGGCGATGATGAAATCGCACATCATGGCCAGTTCGCAGCCGCCCCCCAGCGCAAAGCCGGCCACGGCCGCGATCACGGGCTTGCGGATCGAGCGGATGGTTTCCCAGTTGCGGGTGATGAAGTCGTTCTTGTAGACGTCGGCAAAGCTGTATTTCGCCATCGCTGAGATATCGGCGCCGGCCGCGAAGGCTTTTTCGCTGCCGGTGACGATCATGCAGCCGATGGCTTCGTTGGCATCGAAGTCCTTGAGCGCGGCGCCGAGTTCGTCCATCAGGGCGCTGTTGAGCGCATTGAGCGCCTTCGGCCGGTTCAGCGTGATGATGCCGACTTTTTCGGCCTCGATGCTCACCTCGATCAGTTCATAAGCCATGGGCTTCCTCCGGGTTTTCTGTTGAAATGTTTCGACGTAGCGCAGGACTATAACCAAGGCCCGGAACAAGGGAAAACATTGGCCAACCGATCGGTCGGTTAATGGTAAATTCCCCCGCAGGAGACACCATGACCGAACCGACCGTCCTATTTGAAGAGCGTGGCGCCGTGGCCATCGCCACGCTGAACCGATCGCAGGCGCTCAACAGTTTCACCCGCCAGATGCATCGTGAGCTCGGGGCCGCGATGGAGCGCGTGGAGGCGAATCCTGCCATCCGCGCGCTGGTCATCACCGGAGCGGGTCGCGGCTTTTGTGCCGGGGCCGACCTGTCGGAGTTCGACTTTGCGCCAGGGCCGGACCTGATAGAGCGCGCCAATCCAGGCCCGGTGATCGATCAGGCCTTCAATCCGACGGTGCGCCGGCTGCAGGCATTGCGCGTGCCGACGATTGCTGCGGTCAATGGCGTGGCGGCCGGTGCGGGTGCCTCGCTGGCCATGACCTGCGACATTGCCATTGCGGCGCCGGGGGCCAGTTTCATCCAGGCCTTCAGCAAGATCGGACTGATTCCCGATGCGGGTGGCAGCTGGTTTCTGGTGGAGCGCCTCGGGCTGGCGCGCGCCATGGCGCTGGCCATGACCGGCGACAAGCTGCCGGCGGCGCGGGCCTTGGAGTGGGGGATGATCTGGGACGTGGCGGAAGACCCGCTGGCCGCCGCGCTGGCCTTGGCCGAGAAGCTGGCCGTGATGCCCACCCGGGCGCTGGTGGCCACCCGCCACCTTCTGCGTGACGGGGCCACGCGCACACTGCACCAGCAGCTTGACGCCGAGCGCGACACGCAGTCGGCGATGGGCCACACGCACGACTACATCGAAGGCGTGATGGCCTTCCTGGAAAAGCGCCCGGCGCAGTTCAAGGGCGAATGAAGATGAACACGCACAGCCACGCGCACACGCCCGAACAAGCCCGCGATCTGGCGCGCCAGGTCGGCGAGGCCATGTTTGCCGTCGACACCGCCTCCAAGGACACCATGGGCATGGAGCTCATCAGCTGCGAGCCCGGGCGCGCGGTCATCCGCATGACGGTGCGCGAATTGCACCTCAACGGGCACCAGATCTGCCACGGCGGCTTCATCTTCACGCTGGCGGACTCCACCTTTGCGTTCGCCTGCAACAGCTACAACAAGAACACCGTGGCGGCCGGCTGCAGCATCGAGTTCCTCAAGCCAGGCCACCTCGGTGACGTGCTGACCTGCGAAGGCGTCGAGCAGACACTGCAAGGCAGGCATGGCATCTACGACATGAAAGTGACGAACCAGCGCGGGCAGGTGATCGCCCTGTTCCGCGGCAAGAGTGCCCAGATCCAGGGCACGGTGATTCCCGAAACCACGGAGCATGAGAAGCCATGAAAGCCTTCCCCCTGGAGCCGATCGAGAAGGCCAGCATCGACGAGCTGCGCGCGCTGCAGCTCAAGCGCCTGAAGGCAACGCTGGCTCATGCCTACGCCAATTCGCCCGTCTACAAGGCCAAGTACGACGCGGCCGGGGTGCATCCTGACGACCTCAAGTCCTTGTCGGACCTGGCGAAATTCCCTTTCACCACCAAGAAAGATCTGCGCGACAGCTACCCGTTCGGCATGTTCGCCGTGCCGCGCGAGCAATGCGCGCGCATCCATGCGTCCAGTGGCACCACGGGCAAGCCTACGGTGGTGGGCTACACACTGAAGGACATCGACACCTGGGCGGGCGTGGTGGCGCGCTCGATCCGCGCAGCCGGTGCGCGCCCCGGCGACATGGTGCATGTGAGCTATGGCTATGGCCTGTTCACCGGCGGGCTGGGTGCGCACTACGGCGCGGAGAAGCTTGGCCTGACGGTGGTGCCCTTTGGCGGCGGGCAGACCGAGCGCCAGGTGCAGCTGATCCAGGACTTCCGGCCCGACATCATCATGGTCACGCCGAGCTACATGCTGGCGATTGCCGACGAGTTCGAGCGCCAGGGCATCAACCCGGCCGATTCATCCCTGCGCATCGGCATCTTCGGCGCCGAACCCTGGACCAACGACATGCGCATGGCGATCGAGCAGCGCGCTGGCATCGACGCCGTGGACATCTACGGCCTGAGCGAGGTCATGGGTCCGGGCGTGGCCAGTGAATGTGTCGAGACCAAGGACGGTCCAACCATCTGGGAAGACCATTTCTACCCCGAGATCATCCACCCCGAGACGGGCGAACCCGTGGCCGACGGCGAGATGGGCGAGCTGGTGTTCACCAGCCTGACCAAGCAGGCGCTACCCATCATTCGCTACCGCACGCGCGACCTTACGCGCTTGCTGCCCGGCACGGCGCGCACCATGCGGCGCATGGAGAAAATCACCGGCCGCAGCGACGACATGATGATCATCCGCGGCGTGAATGTGTTCCCGACGCAGATCGAGGAACTGATCCTCAAGCGCCCGGAACTCAGCGCGCATTACCAGTGCGTCCTGACGCGCGAGGGGCCGATGGACAACCTCAAGGTGGCGGTGGAGACCCGCCCAGGCCTGTCACCCGAGAGCATCGAGGCCCGGGCCGCCGCGAAGATGCTGCAGTACGAGATCAAGGTCTATGTGGGCAGCAGCGTCGAGATCGAGTTGCGCGCCGAAGGCGGCGTGGAGCGCAGCCAGGGCAAGGCCAAGCGGGTGGTGGACCAGCGGCGCTGAGCTTGCGTGCCAGGTCGTGGCGTGAACCGGATCGTCGATTGCTATTGAAAAAATAGCTGCCCGCGACCAGCTGGGATTCGCCTGTTTTTATATCAAAAATGTCGCCGGAAGCGCCTCAGGCGGCGCCCGCAAGCCAGTGCGCGGCCGCAGCGGCGTCGTGCAGGCTCAGGCGCCAGGTGGTGACACCCTGCGGCAGTTCCAGCGGCAGCCGCAGCAGGCGCTTGTCGCGCGATACCAGGGCCGTCAGGCTGTGATGGGGGCCCGCGTACAGCGCCAGGTCTTCCAGCTTGTGCAGCCGCCAGGCTTCACCGGTGCGGGCATCGGTCTCCACCGCCAGCCATTCGTCGCCGGCCGCAAATCCCGCGCGCTCGGCGGCGCCGCCCCGCAGCACCACCTTGACCTGAATGCCCGCTGCTTCGGCGACGCGCAGGCCCAGGCGTTGCGCCGGCTGCGCCGCATCCTCCTGGACCGCGACACCATGGCGGGCCAGCACGGCCTGGAGCGGCAAGTCGGCAGTACCATGCACCCAGGCGGCGAGTTCGTCGCCGAAATCACGCTGGCCCAGTTCCGCGAGCACCGTCAGCAAGTCGGCTTGCGTCATCGGGCCGGCCTTGCAGCGTCGCCACAACGCGCGCATCACAGCGTCCAGATCGGTGTGGCCTTCCTGGCGCAGCGTCAAATCCAGGCACAGGGCGACCAGCGCGCCCTTGGTGTAGTAGCTGACGGTGGCATTCGGTGTGTTCTCGTCCTGCCGGTAGTACTTGACCCAGGCGTCAAAGCTGGCCTGCGCGACTGACTGCACGGCGCGCCCTGGCGTTTGCAACACCTGGTTGATCGTCTTGTTCAGCAGCTTGAGGTAGCCCGCGTCGTCCAGCAGGCCGGCACGGCGCAGCAACAGGTCGTCGTAGTAACTGGTGAAGCCCTCGAAGAACCACAGCAGGCGGGTGTAGTTCTCCTGCGCATAGTCATAGCGGGCGAACTCTGCGGGGCGCAGGCGCTTGACGTTCCAGGTGTGAAAATATTCGTGGCTGATCAGCCCGAGCAGGGTGGTGTAGCCCTCGCTGTTCTTGCGTTCGCCCAGCCGTGGCAGGTCGCGCCGACCGCAGATCAGCGCGGTGGAGTTGCGGTGCTCCAGCCCCCCGTAACTGTCGTCCACCGCGTTGAGCATGAACACGAAGTGCCTGTGCGGCGGCTTCTTGCTGCCGTGCCAGAAGCGGATACTGGTCTCACAGATTTTTTCGGCATCGGCCAGCAAGCGCTCGCCGTCAAACGACCGCGCGGCACCCGCCACCACGAAGCGGTGCGGCACGCCACAGGCCTTGAACTCGCCGCTCCAGAAGGCGCCCATTTCCGCGGGGCAGTCCACCAGTTCGTCGTAGTTGGCTGCGAGGTAGGTGCCAAAACCGCGGGCATTCACGGCGCTGGCGGTGAGTCCGGTGGCCACCGACCAACCTACGGCCCCCTTGGGTGCACACACTTCGAGCGCGTGAGGTGTCTCGGCCTGACCCTCGACCTGCAGGCACAGGCTGGTGCCATTGAAGAATCCGCGGGAGGCGTCAAGCCAGGCGGTTCGCACGGAGGGGTCGTTGGCATAAACCTCGTAGTGCAAGACCAGCTTGCGACCCAACCGGCAATGCATTTGCCAGGTGGATTTGTCGGTCTGCGTCACCTCCAGGGCATGGCTGGCCTGCTGCGCGCGAAGGCCCTGCAGGTTCTTTGCAAATTCACGGACCAGGTAGCTGCCCGGGATCCACACAGGCAGGGACACGCGTTGCAGCGCGGCGGGGCGCTGTATGGTCAGCGTCACGCGATACAGGTGCGCGTGGAGGTCAGCGGCTTCCACACGGAAGTGGATGGCGGGATCAGGCGTGAGTTTTTTCGGCATGGTGATACCGAGAATAGCCGACCCACGCTGGAGCCTTGGCCGGTTGCCGCCCCGCGTGTTGCCGGCGCGGGCCGGGTCAGGTGGCGGCGGCACCCAGCAGGCAACTCAGCGTGGCCACCACCGTCAGGCGCAGGCGCAGTGGCAGCCAGTGCGAGAGACCGGCATCGGCCCAGGTCTTGCGGTCCACTGCGTAGCAGCCGACCATCACCAGGCCCAGCAGGGGAAGTCCGGCATAGGCTGGCATCAGCATGGCGACCCACGCCAGCAACGAAGGCACCACCCCCCAGACCAGGTGAAAGGCGTGCCCCGGCGTCTCTGTGGCGGCGTAACGCAGGCCGATGCCCCAGTGAATGCCGCCGAGGAAAGACACGATCACCGCGCCATAGGCTGCCAGCGATAGCGCGACGAAAGGGTGCAGATCAGCGCTGACCAGCCACAACAGCATTGCCAGGCCAGCGAAGGGAAGCAGCCCGGCGTAACCGAGCCAGTCAATCAGGTCCCGGGTGGCTTTCTGGTGCATGGCGGGGCTTGTCTGGACAGATCGGGTCAGGGAGTCGCCTGGCGGCAGAACTCAGGGTTTGGCTTCCGCGAGGAATTTCTCGATCTGCGGCGCGCCAATGGCGCCAGGTACGCGCGAACCATCGGCAAAGATCAATGTCGGGGTGCCAGTGATCTTGTGTTTCTTGCCAAATTCGACGTTGCGCGTCAGCGCCGCGGCGTCACAGGAGGCGCCAGCGGGCGTGATATCGCGCAGCATCCAGTCGCTCCAGGCTTTGGCCCTGTCCTTGGCGCACCAGATGTTCTTTGACTTGTCCATTGATTCCCTGCCCAGGATGGGGAAGAGGAACATGTGCACGGTGACGTTGTTCACTTTCTGCAGGTCCGTCTCGAAACGCTTGCAGTAGCCGCAGTTGGGGTCTTCGAACACCGCCATTTTCCGCTTGCCGTCGCCACGGACAATGGTGAAGGCATCCTTGAGCGGCAAGGCGCTGAAATCCACGGCAGTGAGCTTTTCGATGCGCTCCTCGGTCAGGTTGCGCCGCTGCCGGGTGTCGATCAGGGCGCCCTGGATCAGGAAGTTGCCTTCGGCATCGGTGTACAGGATGTCAGTGCCGTTGACGCGAACTTCGTAAAGGCCGGGCATGGCCGATTTGCTGACCTCGTCGATCTTCTGCAACTGGGGAATGCGTTCGGCCAGATTCTTTCGGATTGTTGCCTCCTGGGCGAAAGCAACCAGCGCCAAGGTCAAGCCGGCAAACGTCAGGGCAGTCTTCATCAGTTTCTTCATCAGGTGTCCATTGGCTATTTCAAAGTGTTGAGGGTGCCCATGGCGCGTCGCGCCACCCAGTCTTTCAGGGGGCCGCTGCGGTCAAAGCCGCTCATGCCCCAGTTACGCAGGACCTGTGCCGGGCTGCCACTTATTGAAAACAGCTGTTGGAGGCTGTCCGTGGCAAGACTGGTGGTGAGCACGTCGGCCTTGCGCGCGCGCTCGTAGCGGCGCAGCAGCTTCAAGTCGCCGGGGGGGCGCCAGTTCTCGCGGGATTTCAGGACACGCGCCAGCTCGGCCACGTCGCCCAGGCCCAGGTTCAGTCCCTGGCCCGAGAGCGGATGCACCGTATGGGCCGCATCGCCGGCCAGCGCCCAGCCCGGGCCCACCCAACGGTCGGCGCGCGCCAGTTGCAGCGGCCAACTGGCGCGCTCGCCCTGCAGCGTGAGCTTGCCGAGGGTGTGGTGGCTGGCGTTCTCGAGCATCGAGGTGAATTCTTCCGGTGAGGTGGCAAGCAGGGCGAGGGCCCGCTCCTGTTGAACAGACCAGACAACCGCGACAGAGTTCCCCAACCGGCCACCCAATGGCAGGAAAGCCAGAATATCACCGCCGGAAAACCATTGCCAGGCCACCTGGCCGTGCGGCTTTTCGCAGGTCAGCCGCGTCGCGATGGCGTGCTGACCATAGGGCTTGACGTCGAATTCCACGCCGTACTCGGCGCGCGTGCGACTGGCCTTTCCTTCGCAAACCACTGTCAGCGCTGCCGGGGCCGGGGCCTGGAGCACCTCGATCTGGGGCTGGTAGCGCACGGCTTCCGAAAGCCTGGCCTCAAGCGCGGGGACATCGACAATCCAGGTCAATGCGGGAGTGGCCTGCACCCCGGCATCGAAATTCACCAGGCCACCGTCGTCGCCGCTGACCTCCATGCGCAGCACGGGGGTTGCATAAGTCTCGTCAGGCCAGACACGCAGTGACTCGAGCAAGGCGCGCGACGCCACATTCATGGCGTAGGCTCGCACGTCGCTGTGGCCCGACGCGGCAGACTGCGCCACGCCTGGCGGGGCAACCAGCGCCACCCGCAAGTGCTCGCGCGCCAGCAGCAAAGCGAGCGTTCGTCCGACAATGCCGGCCCCGCGGATGCAGATGTCAAAGGTGGTTGCCATGGCGCAGATTGTAGAAGGCGGGGCAGAATCGGGCTTCGAACCCGACACCTGCCCTGTCCTGTCATTGCAAAAAGGTTGCCCCTGTGAGCCATGCCACTCCTGACGTTTTCGCCACCATCGCCGCTCTGGTGATCTACCCGGTCAAGTCCTGCGCCGGTGTGGTGGTCGCCGAAGCCGTGCTGACCGAGGCCGGACTGGACCTGGACCGCGCCTGGATGGTGGTGGACGCCACCGGCGAATTCGTCAGCCAGCGCGAACTGCCGCGCATGGCGCTGATCCGTCCGCAGATCAAGACCTACGAGATCATCCTGCGTGCGCCTGGCATGCTGGCGCTGCACCTGGCCATCGACGCGGTGGAGCAACCCGTGCGCGTGCGCGTCTGGGACGACGAAGTGGCGGCTTACGACATGGGCGCGGTCGCCGCGCAATGGTTCACCGATTTTCTGGGCCAGCCCCTGCGGCTGGTGCGCTTCGATCCGGACCACCGGCGGCTGTCCAGTCTGAAATGGACCGGTGGCATCGAAGCGCCGAACTCGTTCAGCGATGGCTTTCCGTTGCTGGTGACGAGCACTGCGTCGCTGCAGACGCTGAACCGCCGACTCACCGATGGAGGCCACAGCAAGGTGGAGATGGCGAGATTCCGGCCCAATCTGGTGCTCGAAGGCGTCGAATCCCACGATGAAGACCGTCTGGACGTGCTGAGCGTCACGACAGAAACCGGGGTTGTGGAGCTCAAGCCCGTCAAGCCCTGCGCCCGCTGCCCCATTCCCAATGTCGATCCGGTCACCGCAGAACCCAGTCCGCAGGTGAGCGACACCTTGCAGGTGTACAGGCAGGACCCGCGCCTGAATGGCGCCGTGACTTTCGGCATGAACGCCATCGTGCTGCAGGGCGACAGCCAGGTGCTGCGCGTCGGTCAACGCGTGACGGCTGATTTCCGGTTTGACTGAAGCGGGGGATCGGCATCAGGTCGTGGCCAGGGCAGGCACGTAAAATCGTCAGTTAACCCAAGATATTCTGAAAGCCCTGTCATGAGCCTCCAATGCGGCATCGTGGGCCTGCCCAACGTCGGCAAGTCCACTCTCTTCAACGCGCTGACCAAAGCCGGCATCGCCGCAGAAAACTATCCCTTCTGCACCATCGAGCCCAACACCGGCGTGGTGGAAGTGCCCGACCCTCGTCTGCAGCAGCTGGCCGCGATCATCCACCCCGAGCGCATCGTGCCGGCCATCGTCGAGTTCGTCGACATTGCCGGCCTGGTCGCGGGCGCCAGCCAGGGCGAGGGTCTGGGCAACCAGTTCCTCGCGCATATCCGCGAGACCGACGCCATCGTCAACGTCGTGCGCTGCTTTGACGACGACAACGTGATTCACGTCGCCGGCAAGGTGGACCCGATCTCCGACATCGAAGTGATCCAGACCGAGCTGTGCCTGGCCGACCTGGGCACAGTGGACAAGACCCTGCAACGCAGCATCAAGGCCGCCAAGTCAGGCAATGACAAGGACGCCGCCAAGCTGGTGGCGGTGCTGTCCAAGGTGCAGGCCACGCTGAACCAGGGTCAACCGGTGCGGACGATGGATCTGTCGAAGGACGAACTTGTCATT
>Ga0209254_10006678_pt1 | contig 10638 bp, 8 predicted proteins | sample FrelakmetDIP11DI_FD_187148 | JGI IMG/M metagenome (GOLD analysis project Ga0209254, IMG submission 187148) | Freshwater lake sediment microbial communities from the University of Notre Dame, USA, for methane emissions studies - DIP11 DI (SPAdes)... | ecosystem: Environmental > Aquatic >... | reverse complement strand
ACATCATGTTCCAGGACAACAAGGACTACTCGGACTACTCACTGGACGAGGTGGGCCTGCGCGCCGAATGGACAATGGATACCGGCCGGATTGTCTCCCTGTCCCAGCACCAGGAGTTCGACACGGAACTCAGCGAGACCATCGACGCCAGGCCCTCGCCCCTGGCCCAGCCGCGCATCCTTACGTCCAACGACGAATTGTCCAGCCAGGAGCTGCGCTGGCACAGCGAAATCGGCAACTCCATCGAGTACCTGGTCGGCGTCTACTACGCCGAACACGATATTGGTATCAGTTACGAGCAGCTCGAGCAGGCCACGCAGCAATTGATCACAGTATTTGGCACGGCACAAAACAAGAGCTCCGCCCTGTTCACAAATTTCTCCTACCAGCTCGACGAGCAGTGGAGCTTCAGCCTGGGCGGCCGTTATAACGAGGAGGAGGAGACGATGCAATCCAACCTGGATCTGTCTGCCATACTCGGTGAGGGCGCCGGCTCCCTCAACGTCGGTCAGGTCAACGACCAGCAGAATGACAACAACACCTCCTTCAGCTTCAAGACCCGCTACCAATGGGTCCCGGATATCCTGTTCTACGTGGGCTGGGATTCGGCCTACAAGTCCGGGGGCTACAACCCGCAGGTCGCCAATATCTCCAGCGTAATACCGGGGGACAACATCGCGACAATGGAGCGGGACTTTCTTGAGTATCCCGCGGAGGAGTCCATCGCCTACGAAATGGGCATGAAGTCAGTCTGGCTCGACCAAGCGCTGCTGGTGAACGTGGCGCTGTTCTACCAGGATTTCGACAACTTCCAGAATTTTGCCGCTCCCGAGGAGGACCGTATCAATGGCTTCTCCCTCGGTGTACTGATCAACAGCGCCGACAGGGTCAATACACAGGGTATCGAAATCGAAACCTCGTGGCTGATCTCTGACGAATGGACCGCTTCCTTCTCCAGCAGCTTCGCCGATGCCACGGTCGACAACTGGGAACGCAACTTTTGTGGCGAGGAGGATGATACGCAAGACCCGCTGCAGCTCTACTGCCCGTTAAGTGACGGCAGCCGCCTGAACGACGACGCCAAATTCACCAGCAATACGCAATTGGCCTACCGCAAGCCACTGCCAAACGCAGACATGACGCTATTCAGCAACCTTTCCTGGGCTTTTCGGGCCGAAGCGGGAGGCGACTACGACCGCTCGCTGGGCACGCTGGATATGAACATCGGTATCGAAGTTGACAGCTGGAGCGTAAAGATCTGGTCGAAGAACCTGCTGGATGCGCACAACTACAGCGGCCACGACTCGGAGTCCGAAGTGCTGACCGTCGATGACTTTTTCCTGGGCAGTAATATCCCGCCACGCTCCCTCGGTGTAACAGCCGTATACACGTTCGGAGCCGGCTAGCGGCCAGACCATCGCTTTTCGATAAGGCGCCCACTGCGTCTATACTGTGAAAGTATGCGAATTCTACTGGTTGAAGATGACAGGCTACTCGGTGAATCCCTGCACCGCGCGCTGACACTTGCGCACTATGCCTGCGACTGGACAGGTGACGGCAACCAGGTGGCTGCCTTGCTGGGTGCAACGCATTTCGATCTGCTGGTCCTGGATATCGGTTTGCCCGGTCGTTCGGGACTCGAGGTGCTGCGCGAGATGCGCAAGAAAAACTTCCGCCTTCCGGTACTGCTGCTGACCGCCAGGGACAGTGTCGAGGACAAAGTCAAAGGCCTGGACAGCGGAGCCGATGACTACCTCACCAAGCCCTTTGAACTCGAAGAGCTCTATGCGCGTATCCGGGCATTGCTGCGACGCCAGCAGGAAGTTGACCAGAATATGTTGCGCTGCGGCAGTCTCCGCTTCGACTGCAAGGCCAGGGAGGTCTTTCACGATGACCGCCAGGTCGACCTGACCGCCACCGAGATCGCCATCCTGGAGTCGCTGATGCGCAATGGGGGACACTATGTATCCACCCGGCGCCTGGAGGACAGCATCTACACCTGGGACAGGGAAGTGGAATCAAACACCGTTCAGGTATACGTCTCCCGGTTGCGCAAACGTTTCGGCAATGACTTTATCGAGAACAAGCGCGGCGTGGGGTACCGGATACCCAAATGAAAAAGTCGCTGGGCAATCGCCTGCTGTTGGTTCTCCTGCTGACAACGCTGGGTGTCTGGATCGCTGTATCGGCCGGTATCTGGATGCTGGGCACCAAAGCCATCGAACGGCAGATCGACAACCAGTTGCGCAACCTTGTAGCGACGGTGAGTTATACCATCGATGCTTTCGTGTCCGCAGGATTATCCGGCCCGTCGCGTCAGAGCCTTATGGATTTTGAAGTGATCGACTCCGGCGCGGGCGCTTTGTACAAGGTGCCTCTGCCCAAGGACGTACTGCCGATGGCGCTGAATGTGTGGCACGGAAATAGGCTGCGAGCGATGACGGATGGCTCGCCGCTGTTTACGCCGCCGCACAAGCCGGGTATTACCAACGACGCCCTGGCGGATGGCTCACAGTGGCGTGTTATACGCTCGCGCCTGGGCGACACGGATTTGTGGCTGGTCGCCGGGCTCAACCATGCGACACTGGGGACTGAGTCGCAACGCCTGTTGCTAGCGGTCCTGTCGCCGCTGCTGGTGGGATTGCTGCTGATCGTGCCACTGATCTACTACGCGGTGCGAAAAGGGCTGAAGCCGCTGCGAGAACTGGAGCGGCAGATCGGCCATCGCTCCTCCAGTGATTTGCACGCGGTGGAGACCACGGACGTGCCCGTTGAAGTGGTGCCGCTGGTGAGCGCACTCAACCGCTTGTTGCAGCAACTGGGCGCGGCAATAGAAAAAGAAAAACGCATCACTGCGGATGCGGCCCACGAATTGCAGACGCCGCTGGCGTCCATCAAGACTGAAGTCCAGCTCGCGCTGAACCATGCACCCGACGCCGACCGGGCGCTGCTGCACAGGATCATCGAACGGGTCAATCGCGCGTCGCACGCAGTGCAACAACTGACCGCGCTAAGCCGCCTGGAGTCGATGGCGCAGCCGTTCTCCCAGCGCGTGGATCTCTACGACTGCATAAAGCAGGTACTGGAATCGCACAGCGCGCAGATCGCCGCGCGGAACCTTGCCGTGGCACTGAACGATTGTCATCCGGTGATACAGGGCAATAGCGATATGCTCGGCATCCTGCTCGACAACCTGATCAGAAACGCGCTCAATTACGCCAGCGCGGGCACCGAGGTGAGCATTGTGCTCACCGACAACGGTGCCAGCCAATTGTTGATCGAAAACCAGTGCCAGGACATTTCTGACCAGCAGTGGCATTTGATCACCCAGCGGTTTTACCGCGTGCCCGGCAGCCAGGGCGACGGCAGCGGTCTGGGCATGTCCATCGTCCAGCGTATCTGTGAATTGCACGGCGCACAGCTGACGGTGGGCCGGCGCGAGACGGGCGACGGATTTTCGGCGCGGGTGCGGTTTGCGCCGGCGAAGCCAAGCGACACCGGCTTACTGGCAGCCTATTGAGCGGCGCTGCCGGAGCCGTACTGTGCAACGATAGCGCAAGACAACTGAGCTAGAGTGGCAGTGTGATAACCGCGGTCCCCGTCGCATGATTGCCGGAGTCATTCGCGGCCTGCACGGTCACTTCAATGACACATTCATCACCGACAGTGGTTTTACTGGTAACAGTACCGGTGAACTTCAATACCTGGTGCGGTACGGCCGGGACACCGAGTTTGATGCTGATCTTCCTGATCCACGCGTCCGGACCCGCCCAATCGGTAAGAAAGCGTGCAACGAAACCGTTTGACGACAGGATATTCAGGAACACATCCGGTGCAAACTGCTTGATTGCATAATCCTTATCGTGATGAACCGGCATAAAATCGCGAGAGGCGATCGCTGTCGATGCGATAATGGTATGCGTCAGGGCGATGTTCATCGGCTTGATCGCATCACCGACCTGGATATCGCCCGGTTTCAGCGATCGACGGTGGATGTCGGCATAAATTTTTTCTGCAGCAGATGACATTACGGCCTCCCCTTACTGGCCAATCGTCGATGGGTCAAACTTCAACACGCGAAAAACCTGGCGGCCAACCGGTTTGTCGTTCTGGTCGAGGTACTCCTGCGTCCAGGTGATGAAGTAGCCCTGGCCAAGACCCGTCTTCTTGCGCTCGGAAATACTTTTCACGATCACATCCGACTTCAATCTATCGCCTTCACGCAGGGGACGATCAAACTCGAGGTCGGAATTGGTTGCGAGAATACCCCTGAACCCGACACGATCAAGCACGCCAAGGGGAGTATCCGGATCGAGGGTGTCGGCGGACCCGCCGCGTTCACCGATGCCCCCCAGAACAGGGCGCTGGAATGTCCAGGTCTGCATCATCGCCGGCGGTGCGATCCTGCCACCGAACCGCGAATTCTTTGCGATGTCTTCCACTTCATAGACCGGGTTGCGGTCATCAAACGCATCAATCCAGTGTCGTATCATCGGCATGTTGACCGGATCCGGCGCATACGAGCTACCCTGCGTATTCATTTTCCTGCCTGCCCAGCTTTGCAGGAATCTATCCAGCGCCGCCGGGTCTTCCTTGAACTTGTCGATATCGATCGTCTCGTCAGCCATCATTACCTCGGTCACTTTGCAAACTCAGTAAAATCAGCCACCAATAGCTCTATGGTAATGGGGAAGATCAGGTTCAAGTCCTCGTCGAGAATTTCATACAGCGAGCCATCATTGGTGTGCGTGCTGAACAGCGCAACGCCACCATCGGGCCCGCCCCGCTCCAGATGCGGCGTCTCCACACCGACGGACAGGCCATAATCGCCAGCGCGACGAATGCGGGGCTTGTCAGATTTTTTACCGCTGGCATCGTAATCATAGAGGTGCTGCTCACCCTCAATGATAAATACCGTGGTAGTCGCCACATGGCGATGCAAATTACAGTGACCGCCATCCGAACCCCAGCGCACCAGCATGTCGAGCGTGCCAGCGGCCTGGTTGTGCCCCAGAATCGTGTACCAATGATGCACCGGATAACTTTCACCGGAGGGTGTCACCTCACGCCATTTGTACCTGCTGATATCGAATCCCATAAGATCACTCACCTTGCTTGACAAGCATAAAACGTGGAATGGACACATACTCGCTTATTGTTTCCCAAATCACCCGCACCTGATCACCAATGCGCAGTGCAGCAGGCTCCGCATCGACGATGTTCGTCATCAATCTGACGCTGTTCCTACAGGCGGTGCCGCCAACGTCAAGTTCCACTACAGCAATAATGAAGGGCAACGTCTGCTCGGGAGAAACCGCCTGATGTACCGCGGTGTACGAATACAGAATGCCGCGGCCGTTCAGGGTCACCAGTTCGAGTTCACTGCTGTTGCATTCACTGCAGATCGGCGCGGGCGGAATGTGAGCGTGATGACACTGCTTGCAATGTTGCGCCGTCAGCCGGTGCTCCGTACAGGCTTGCCACCACGGATGGGTATGCGCATCGACCAGCGGGGCTGGCATCGAATTGGGGAACCAGCGTTGTGCTTGCGTGTTCATAATCAATGGCCTCTCAAAAGAATTGCAGATGACGGCACCCCTGCTGCGCTGGTAACAAGACATACCCTGGCATCCTCTACCGGGCAACAGGATTCGCCCCACAGGGAACGCGCGCCTTCCAGCACATGGTTCAAACCGTGCATATAGGCTTCTGACAAACTGCCGCCGGAGGTGTTCGTTGGCAGGGAACCGCCATCCCAATGCAGCGCGCCACTGTCGATGAAGTCACCGCCTTCGCCACGCTGACAGAAGCCGAAATCCTCCAGTTGCATGAGTACAGAACCCGTAAAGTGATCGTAGATCTGCGCCACGTCTACGTCCAAAGGTTTCAAATCCGCATTGTTCCATAGACGATTTGCCATTTGTTCCGTGCCACCCGTGGCATAAATTTCATCGGGGATATTGGCATTCGTGAAAGAACCGAACGAGTAGCCCTTTGGCGCGCCTTGTACCGTGGCAACGATTTCCACCCTGGCTCGCTGTTTCGCGCGAGCCAGGTCTTGCGCACGTTCTTCCGTGGTAATGACTACCGCGCAGGCGCCATCATTCTCCATGCAACAGTCGAACAGGCGAAAGGGATCGGCAATCATCCGGCTCTGCTGGTGCTGCTCCAGCGTCAGCGGCTTGTCTTTCATGACAGCGCGGGGATTGCGGTTGGCATGCTTGCGAAACGCAACAGCAATCTTTCCCAGATGTTCACTCGTGGTGCCGTATTTGTGCATATGACGCCGGAAAGGTAAGGCAAAGGCGGCCACATGCCAAAAGGCATCACGTGTCCCATCGCGGCGAGCAACAGGGTGTTGGCCTGCGCAAACGTTACCGGCGGTGGTTCACCACCCTGCTGCGCATTGCTATTAACCATCAGTTCCGCCGCATGGCCAAAGCGCATGTACTGTCCCCGGGCACAGCGCTCGATACACCACGACCACATCCGCCTGACCGCTCTCGACTGCCATAGCCGCATTGGACACTGCCGCACAACCACCGCCGCCGCCCGGCATCCACACCATATTGCCGAACTTCAGTTCATCTATGCCCAATTCCGCCGCGAGAAATATCGCCTCATTGCGATCCTCTGCAAATGAGGCAAGTCCATCAACCTCATTTACCTGCAATCCAGCATCCTTTACGGCCGTGATGATCGCCTGCAGGGCCAGGGCGTGTTCCGTAACATCACCGATCTTGCCCCACTTGGTGTATTGGCTCTCGCCTACCCCCACAATATGCGCTTTTCTGCTTCTGCTCATACCACTCCTACCTTGTGTCACTGTTTATCCATACCAGGCATATCGCCTCCGGCGCGCCACTGTTCCAGGATCTCGATGAACTGCATGGGCGTATCCCCGAAGAAAAAGCCGTCCTGGCGTGTGGTCGGGCTCAGCTTGCCCTCGCCGTTGTAGTACCCGGGTGTGCAGTTCATGGCAAATTCGATCGTTTTGTCGCCCCGATCGAACACGGTCTGCACCCACTCTGCTTCTGCTGTCGCAGTAACCTCGAGCACATCGATCCTGTCGCGCAGGGCCTTGTCAATGACGTAGGCAATGTGCCTGGCTTCCTGGTCTATCATGTGCATGAAATTCACTGTAAACCCGGATTGGGTGATGCCCATCATGTAGAGATTGGGAAATCCATGAATATGGATGCCGTGCAGCGTGCGCGCGCCATTGGCCCACTTTTGTGTCAGCGTGAGTCCGTTGCGTCCGGCCGGATCAAATCCGGCGCGGCGCGCGTAATCGGTACCCACTTCGAATCCGGTGGCGAAAATCAGGCAATCGAGTTCGTACTCTCTGCCATCGACAATCACACCTTTCTCCGATATACGCTCGACGCCCTGGCCCAGGGTGTCAACCAGCGTGACATTGGGCAGGTTGAAGGTTTGCAAATACTCGTCGTGGAAGCAGGGCCGTTTACAGAACTGGCGATACCAGGGCTTGAGTGCGTCCGCTGTTTTCCTATCACTGACAATTTCATCCACTCGCTTTCGAATTTCTTCCATATTGACGAAATCGGCCAGCTCCAGGCTCTTTTGCAAACCCTCCGGCGAAAAATCCGGGTTGGCCGCATTGCTGATCATATTGACCAGGGTGGCCGTGATTTGTGTCCAGCCGTCTTGCACCAGATCTTCCGGCGCATAACCTCCAGCGGTGAGTGTCTGGAAGTTATCCATGCGCGCCTGGTGCCAACCGGGCTGCAGGGTAGTTACCCACGCCGGATCCGTTGGCGTGTTGGCACGCACGCCGATGGATGAAGGGGTGCGCTGGAACACGAACAGGTGTTTCGACCACTTGCCCAGGTGGGGCACCAGCTGTACGGCAGTGGCTCCGGTACCAATAATGCCCACTCGCTTGTCCTGCAGCCCGGTCATACTCCAGTCCAGTTCGGTATCACTGTACTTGCCGCCCGTGTAGCTGTAGTCCCAACGACAAGTGTGAAACATCTTGCCCTGGTAGTTATCAATTCCGGGAATTCCCGGCAATTTGGGCTTCTGCAGGAAACCGTTGGCGAGACTCACAAACCTGGCCTTCATCTCGTCGCCACGATCCGTCGTGATGATCCAGCGCTGCAACACGTCATCCCAACGCAGACCTTCCACAGTGGTCTGCAGGCAGATATTCCTGTAGAGATCGTATTTTTTCGCAATGGCCTTGCAATGGGCGTAGATCTCTCCGCCCTTGGCGTATTTTTCCTTCGGGATATAACCCACCTCCTCCAGCATGGGCAGGTAAACATAGGATTCGATATCACACGCCACGCCGGGGTAACGGTTGAAGTACCAGGTGCCACCCACATCGCCGCCCTTGTCGATAATGCGAATGTCCTGCACGCCCAGCTGGCGCAATCGCGCGCCCGTTAACAGGCCGCCAAAACCGGCGCCGATAAGAACCACATCCACTTCATCCTGCAGCGGAGCGCGTTCGATTTTCTTCTCTACAAAGGGATCCGCCTCCAGATACGAATAATCTCCGGCAACCCGCACATACTGCTCATTCGCCTCCGGGCGCAGCCGCTTGTCACGCTCCTGCGCATAGCGCTCGCGCAGGGCATCAGGGTCAAATCCAAGGGTGGCTTCAAATGTCATATCCGCAGTCTCTGCTTGTCCGTCATAGATTGGCCGGCGTCTGGCCGATCACCTGTTTACGCTCCAGTTCGGCAATTCGGTCTGCCGCAAGACCCAATATGCCCTGAAGCACTTCATGGTTGTGCTGTCCCAGCATCGGCGAGGGACGGGTAATCCAGCCCTGATTGTAGCGGCTGCCAAAGCGGAACGGTGTGCCGGCAATCGGGTGCTTGCCAATCACCGGATGATCAATCTCCTCGTAAAAATGCCGCGCGACGAACGGGGGATGATTGAACGATGAACGCGCATCCGCCAGGCTGGCGGCAGGGACGCGTTTGGCCTGCAAGCGATCCACCAGGACATTGACATCCTGATGCTGCGTCCATGCTTTCAAGTGGCGGTCAATCTCGTCGTGGTGGGCGCGTCGTCCCTCGTGGGTGGCGAACTTTACATCCCCTGCCCAGGCGGGATTGCCCATTACCTCGACCAGTGAATTCCATTGCGCATCGTTCGCCACGGACAATGCGAGGTAGTTTTCCTCGGGCGCTACGGCCGCGCAGGGATACAGGCCCTGCGGCGCGGCATATGGGCTGCGATTGCCCTCCCGATCCATGATGTTGCCATAGGCGGTGTACTCCACCACCTGCTCCGCGGCCACGTTCAGCGCTCCCTCCACCATGGTGCATTCCAGGAATTGGCCCTGGCCGGTTACATCACGCTCCGCCAGGGCAGTGAGAATCGCAAAAGCGGCATGCATGCCCGAAAGCGGGTCACAGGGTCCGCGCTGGATGCGTGGCTGGTCAGCCACATGGCCAGTGAGCCAGGCGAGGCCACTCATCTGCTCCATGGTCTGGGCAAAGCCCACATAGTCGCGCCAGGGACCGTCGAGGCCAAAGGCTGGCATGCGCACAAAGACCGCTTGCGGATTCAACTCCTGCACCAGCTCCCAGGTGAGGCCAAAGTTCTCGAAGACGCGCGGCGAGAAGTTCTCGATCACCACATCGCAGTGCCCGACCAGTTCCTTCAGTAGCTCCAGTCCCTCTGGCTGGTTCAGGTCAAGCGTCAGCCCGCGCTTGTTGGTATTGACGCCATTCCAGACATGACCCTTCTCCCACCACGCGTCGCCGCCCGGCATCGCGACCACGCCGCGCAGGCCATCAAAGCGCTGTATCGACTCCAGGTGTATGACGTCCGCTCCCAAGGTCGCCATCATCTGGGTCGCGGCGGGACCCGCCCACCATGCCGTCGCATCCAGCACGCGAATACCCTTGAGTGGCAAATCCACCGCTGCATTTCCAGCGCTTCGTGGCTTTCGGGGTTCGATCCTGCCGCTATGCTCGCCGAGCCTGGGTGCTGCGGACGGTTCGCGGATACGCCCGCCATTCAAGCGATAGGGCGGACGAGGTTGCAAAAAATCTTCCGCCGGATTTTTTTCAAAGACACCGCGAGCCCTGAACTGCTCGTGCTCAAGCACCGTCTTCCCGTTATTGACCTGCGCCACCGGAATCCTGAATAACACGGCGAGATCGATAATTTCCTGCGTGGTGCGCTGGGTGGTCCATGCGCGCACCGCCGCGTTCCACTCCTGCATACGGAACTGGCGACTCCAGTGGGAAGCCAGCTCCTCATCGCCCAGCCACTCGCCTTTGTCGATCATGACGAGAAAATCATTGAACTGCTGGCGGGAACTGGTCGTAAAACCCACCCAGCCGTCTTTGGTGGGCTCGATGGAGGGGACTTCGAGGTTGCGAAAAGGGCCCGGGATGTGGGGCCGCCCCATCAGGCTGAAGACCAGATCCAGGAAAATGGTAGAGGCGATATTCATCACCTCGGCCAATGAGAAATCAATGTGCTCGCCATGGCCGTGGCGCTGCACTCCACCCAGGGCGGCAAGTGCCACGACCGCGCCGTAGGTAGCGCCAAGAAAATCCGTGGTGCGCCCCCCCGCCATATAGGGCTCCTCTGTACTGAGACCACGCATGCCGATAGAGCCGCACTCGGCCTGGATGGTAAATTCGGTCG
>Ga0209254_10006677_pt1 | contig 10638 bp, 10 predicted proteins | sample FrelakmetDIP11DI_FD_187148 | JGI IMG/M metagenome (GOLD analysis project Ga0209254, IMG submission 187148) | Freshwater lake sediment microbial communities from the University of Notre Dame, USA, for methane emissions studies - DIP11 DI (SPAdes)... | ecosystem: Environmental > Aquatic >... | reverse complement strand
GGCCAATCCGGCGAAAGCGCATGCGCAACTCGGCTGGAAGGCGGAGTACGCGATGCCCGATGTGGTGCGGCTGATGATCGAGGCCGAAGGGAAGGGTGGGGATGGGTGAGACCCGACACCAAACGGTATGGCGCGATGAAGCTGCCACGCAACGGTACGAGCCATGATGCAAAGGGAAGTCCTCGTCATTGAGGCCGGGAGGACCGAGCGCCATTATTGGGCCGATCTCTGGCGCTATCGGGAATTGTTCTATTTCCTGGCATGGCGGGACCTGCTCGTCCGCTACAAGCAGACTGCCATCGGTGTCGCCTGGGCCGTGTTGCGCCCTGTTCTCACGATGGTGGTGTTCACGCTGGTGTTCGGGAAGCTCGCCAAATTGCCGTCCGACAATGTGCCCTATCCGATTCTGGTCTTCGCGGCACTGTTACCTTGGCAGCTCTTCGCAAGCGCTTTTTCCGAGGCTGGCAATAGCCTCATCAGCAACGCGAGCATGATTTCCAAGGTCTATTTTCCGCGGCTGATCATTCCCGCCGGGGCGGTCATCGTCAGCTCCGTCGATTTCCTTGTTTCGCTCGTGATTCTGGCCGCGCTGATGGCGTGGTACGACTTTCCACCGGACTGGCGGATTCTGGCATTGCCGCTGTTCGTCCTCATCGCGTTGGCCGCCGCCCTGGGCGCCGGCATCTGGACCGCCGCGCTGAACGTCCGATACCGAGACGTCCGCTTTATCATCCCCTTCGTCGTGCAACTGGGGCTGTATGCCTCGCCGGTGGGTTTCAGCAGTTCGTTGATCCCTGAGCAATGGAGGTTGCTCTATTCCGTCAACCCGATGGTTGGGGTGATAGATGGCTTTCGTTGGGCAATTCTCGGTGGCGGGACACCGCTCTACTGGCCCGGGATACTGCTGTCGTTTGCGTTCATTGTCGTGGTCCTGGCGACGGGAATTCGCTATTTCCGAGCAACGGAAAAGTCTTTTGCCGACGTGATCTAGCCATGACGACGGTCATCAACGCGGAAGGCCTCTCGAAGAGCTACATGATCGGGCACCGGCAGGACGTTCCGTACGGCACGCTCCGCGACTCCTTGGCCGGCGCGGCCAAGCGGCTCGCATCCAGGTTTGCGCATCCTTTTGCTGGACGGGATTCACGCCAGGGACAAGGAGCAAATCGCGAGGAATTCTGGGCGCTGAGGGATGTGAGCTTCGAGATTCAGCAGGGTGAGCGGGTCGGCATCATAGGCCGAAATGGCGCCGGAAAGTCAACGTTGCTCAAGATTCTTTCCCGAATCACGGAACCCTCCCATGGAAGGGTGGAGTTACATGGCCGGGTAGCTAGCCTCCTGGAAGTCGGTACCGGATTTCACCCTGAACTCACCGGTCGCGAAAACACTTTTCTCAATGGCGCTATCCTCGGCATGTCGCGCGACGAGATCGCCCGCAAGTTCGACGAAATCATCGCCTTCGCAGAAATCGACAAGTTCGTGGACACGCCCGTGAAGCGTTATTCCAGCGGCATGTATGTGCGGCTGGCATTTGCGGTCGCGGCGCACTTGGAAACGGATGTGCTGCTGGTGGACGAAGTCCTGGCTGTGGGGGACGCCGCATTTCAGCGGAAATCGTTAGGCAAGATGAGTGAGGTTGCCAAGCGCGGGAGGACTGTCCTCTTTGTCAGCCACAATCTTGGCGCAGTGCGAAACCTGTGTTCCCGGGCGTTGCTGTTCGAAAGCGGAAAACTGTCCTTCAATGGGATTGCAGAGGAGGGGCTGGTGGTTTACGAAAGATCTTTTAGCCGCGCTGGAGGACTTGCAACCGATGCTCGCTTCAATGGTCCCCTATCGGATCAGATCCGATTCGACCAACTCATTTGCAGACAGAGTGGGTCGACGGTGAATGTGCTCGAACCATTGCGCGACTTTGAGCTCGAGTTGCACGGGCATGCACTGCGAGCGTTTCCTGCGCTGGAACTGAAAATCGGCCTGTTCCGTGAAGGAATCCATATCGCTTCGTGCCACGACACGCCACACGAAGCAGCGTTGCGTGAGGGTGCGTTCATTTCAAGATTTCACATTCCCGCTGACGTGTTCAGGCCAGGCCGTTATACCATTGGCGTAGGTGCTTTCGCGTCGATCGGGCAGTGGACATGGGGAGCGGATGTTGGCGCGCTGGATTTCTCGGAGAACATGGGAGGGCGATCAGCCGACCGAAGCCTTGGCATTGTGGGCATTCCCTATGTGGCTCAGAGGCTACAATGATTTGTCTTGGCCAAGGGAAGGCCCAGTAATGCCTTTCGTTATGTACCTGTGGATCAGCGAATGCGACCAATCGGCTTAAGTGCATTTGTTCGCTGCAAGAACGAAGAGGAGTACATCGTTGCCAGCTTGATGTCCGTGTATCGAGTATGCGACGAAATCGTCGTAATTTTCAACAACAGTACGGACCGAACGCGGGAGCGTGTAGCCGATTTGATGCGGGACCACCCGAAGATACGCGTGACGGATTACACGAACGAGTGCGCACCGATCGGATCCGGTTATTTTGAAAGCGTCCGTGCCAAGCCGGCCACGAGCATTGCCAAGTACTACAACTGGTGTTTGGAGCAAACAACCTTCAGCCACGTCTGCAAGTGGGATGGCGATATGGTTGCTACACCCGTGTTCGAGCAGGTCCGTGAGCTAATATCGTCGTCGGAGATTGTTGTTTTCGATGGGTATGACGTTCTTGGAGAGAAGACGACGGACATGGAGCCCCGCATATTCAAGTACGGCCCGGCGCATGCAAGATATGTGGACTGGGACCTGTACGAAGTCCTGGAGCATGAATACGGCAAAGTGTCGCGTCTGGATCAGAAGTGCTATCTGCACATGAAGCTCGTCAAGTGTGACTGGCTGCACAAGACCTGGTCTTCCCCGAATCTTCTGGCGACGCGCTCTGTGCCCGAAACGGGCGCGCGCCAACCTAATCGGCATGTTGCATTGACGACCTGGGCGCGACGCATTGCGCGAGGCCTTCGGCGGCTCAACGCAAAGGTCGGGTAGGCGATGGGATTATCTGCCGTAACACCCCTGCGCCAAACAAGTCGCGAGTCCTTCTTTACGCAGATATGAAAATCCTGATCACCGGTGGCGCCGGCTTTGTCGGCGGCGCATTGGCGAGATACTTCCGGCGCAGTGCTGCCGGCAATTCCGTCGTGGTCCTGGACAATCTGCACCGCCGGGGTTCGGAGTGGAGTCTGCCGGGACTCCTTTCAGAGGGCGTGACGTTCGTGCACGGCGACGTCCGCAACCCGGCAGATCTCGATGCGCTCGTTGGCACGTTCGATGTGCTGATCGAAGCCTCTGCTGAACCTAGTGTTCACGCGGGCATTGGTGGTTCGCCCCGCTATGTGCTTGACACCAATTTGCTGGGCGCAATGAATTGTCTCGAGTTTGCCCGCAATCGTTCCGCCGGCGTGGTATTCCTTTCGAGTTCGCGAATCTATTCCATCGACCCGCTCACGAGACTGCCGTTGGTTCAGATGCCGACGCGCCTGGAGTTACAGGAAGACGGCTGCAGCATTCCCGGCGTAACGCGTGACGGTATCGCCGAAAGTTTTCCTTGCGACAGCTATCGGTCCTACTACGGCGCATCAAAGCTGGCGGCCGAGCTGATTTGCCAGGAATATGCCGCGCACGCTCGATTGCCTGTCGTGATTAACAGGTGTGGCGTGATCGCCGGGCCGGGCCAGTTCGGAAAGACCGACCAAGGCGTTTTCACATTGTGGGTGGCGCGTCATTACTTTGGTCGCCCGTTGAAATACACGGGGTTTGGCGGCAAGGGGTTGCAGGTTCGCGATTTGCTTCATCCTGAGGATCTTTGCGATCTTGTCAACCGTCAGCTGGAGTCATGGGACCAAGTGTCGGGCCGCACCTTCAATGTCGGAGGTGGGCGTAACGGGTCGGTTTCCCTGCAGGAGTTTACGGCACTCTGCCGGGAGACCCTTGGTCGGGAAGTGCCCATCGCCGAAGACCCGACCAGTAGTCCTGTGGACGTTCCGTGGTACATGACTGACCATGCGCGGGCCACGGGCCTCCTTGATTGGGAACCGCGCCATCGCCCCAAGCAAATTGTCGAGGACATAGCGGAATGGGTGCGGGTCAACGAAAGCAGTCTCTCGGGTGTCATCGCATGACCATTCATCGATCAAGCTTCGGGAGCAGTCCTTGAGTGCAGTCATCGTGACCGGCTCGTCGGGTCTCATTGGCAGCGAGACGGTACGATTCTTTCATCAGCATGGGTTCGACGTTGTTGGGATCGACAACAACATGCGTGCCTACTTTTTTGGGCACGACGCGTCGGTCGAGTGGAACACGCAGCAGCTTACTTCCTCACTCCCGCGGTTTCGACACTTTCCGATCGATATCCGGGATGCTTCGTCGGTCGACAATCTGTTCAAGCAATTCGGCGAGGGCATTTCGTTGGTCGTCCACTGTGCGGCGCAGCCCAGCCACGACTGGGCCGCGCGCGAGCCGATGACCGACTTTTCGGTCAACGCTACGGGCACGCTGGTGTTGCTCGAAGCCACCAGAAAGTCTGCACCGAATGCGGTATTCATACTGACGTCGACCAACAAGGTGTACGGCAACACCCCGAATGTCTTGCCACTGTTTGAAGCCGATCGGCGCTGGGAGCTTGACCCAAGCCACCCATGGAGTGCGCATGGCATCGACGAGTCGATGAGCATCGATCAGAGCCAACACAGCATCTTTGGTGCAAGCAAGGTGGCCGCCGACGTCATGGTCCAGGAGTATGGCAATTACTTTGGCATGCGCACCGGTGTATTCCGGGGAGGGTGCCTGACGGGACCGGCCCATTCCGGAGCTGAGTTGCATGGCTTTCTGGCCTACCTGGTGCGCTGTGCAGTCGTCGGGCGCCCTTACACGATCTTCGGGTACAAGGGCAAGCAAGTCAGGGACAACATCCATTCGAATGATCTTGTGCAGTGCTTCTGGCATTTCTATCGCGACCCGAAGCCGGGTGCGGTTTATAACATTGGCGGATCCAGGCATAGCAACTGCTCGATCCTCGAGGCCATCGACTTGATTGCCGAACTGAGCGGGCGCGAGGTCACCTACAGCCTTTCCGACAGCGCGCGATCCGGCGACCACATCTGGTGGATCAGCGACGTGCGACGCTTTCAGCGCGACTTCCCGTCTTGGTCCTACTCCTACGACTTGCGTGCCACGCTAGGTGAAATGATCGATGCTGCCGTGGAGCGGTATGGCTCTCCTGAACCATGAAGCGCATCCTTTTTGTTGGTGTCACGACATGGAATAGCGAGCTTTTCCTCGAAAAGTGTCTGCGTGCGGTCCGCAAGACGACGGACGGCTTGACGATACGTATCGGGGTCGTCGACAACGTCTCAAACGACAGGTCGGTGGAAATCGCGCGGGATATGGGCGCGGAAGTTTGGGTGGAGCGCTGCAGTCAGGCAATCGCGCTGAACCGGCTCCTCTCCATGTCCGACGCTCGGCACACGCTTCTGCTTCACTCGGATGTGGTCCTGCTTTCGCCAACGTGGTACGCCACATGCAGCGGCCACCTGAAAGGAAACATCGCGCTGGTGTCCCCGGAAGATATCGGTTGCGGGCCATTGACCAGACCCTACGGCGCCGGAATGCCGGAAAGCTGCTTCATGCTGTTCGACACGGCCAAGGCATTGCGCGCGAGGACATTCACCTGGTCGCGGCGGCGCGGGGTCCCGTGGCCCCACCTGCGGCTTGATCTGGACCACCACTATGTAACACACGATCTACCGGCGACACTTGCGCGGCGTGGATATTCATGGCTACCAATGCGGGTCCACGCATCGCCAACGGAATCCTTGCCCGTCTACACGCCACCATTTACCCCTGAGTATTGGTCCATGGAACTTTCCCATTTGCGCTATGGCATGGGTAACTTCTATAGCCTCGATGGCCAGATCACCCACTACCACAACTGGTTCGATCGTGTTCCCAAAGATGTCCCGCTTGACTCCCTCGACACCACGGAAGGCAATGGCAAGGGATTGCCATTGGCGTACTTGAGCCTTGCCACACGCCGTTTCTTGGAGGACCTTGAGCTGGGTCGGCTCGTGTTGCCCTCTCCAAATGAACCACAGCCCGCGCCTCGCGTGACGCCACGCAAGGTGCCTGACTTAACCCGACCCTTTTGCGGCGCGCTTGCGCTCTGAACAGTGTTGGGTTGCAGGAGCTTTGGCGGCTGGCAATTGAGCCTGACCAATGCCTGCGGACCTACCAGGTAATGACACGCATCCTGCTTTATTCACCGGACGTTGCCGGTCATCCACGCATTTATTGCCGCGTGATTGCGGACACATTGGCCGCCGAGCCATGTGAAATCGTGGTGGCAATGGGTTTCACAAAAGAGGTGGGATTGAAGGAGTCGCCAGACCTACACCCCCTGCTGTCACGGCCGCGCGTGCATCTGGTCGACACCAGTACGTTCTCCGAAAACAGCACGCCCCACCTGACAGCCGAGGAGCTGGTGAGGTTGCAGGACCAATTTAGTGTTGAAACAACGCTTTTTGTCGAGGCAGATAAGTCGAACGCCGAGTTTGTACGTATCGCCGAGGGGGAAGCGCGCCGATTGCGCGGCCGCAATCTGGGCATTTTTGCCAATACGGCCGAGTGGTACCCGGGCGAAGATTCCTTCACCGGTCAGCGCCGCGGTTTGCTGGCGCCTACGGTCCGGACCACCTTGGGAAACGTCAAGCGGGCCATCTTCAACAGGCGCCAGTCTCCCAGGTTCTTCTACGAGCAGACCATAATCCGGTCGGGAGTACTTGACGAGATCCTTGTCAAGGACGAACGGCTTGCCCGCTGGCGGGGTTCGCCGGTGCACTGGATGCCTGAGATTACTAGACCCGCCCCGGTCCCAGAAAGCGTCGAAGATGCCTTGGAATTCGTGCGCAGGCAGGCGGAACTTAAAGCTTTTCTCGCGTCAAATTCGAACCTTGAGCCGGTGCTCTACTTTGGCGATGCCGCTTACTACAAGGGTTATGACCTTTTTCTCGAATTCATAGCCTCTACCCCGTTGGCGTGCGCCATCCATGCGGGACGGACTTATGACGCCCAACAGCGATCCTACTTCCGATCTGATGTCGAGTCACTGCGTGCGCAGCTCACTCGTGAAGGCAGGCTCTACGAGACGAACAACTATGTCCATACCGAACGACTGAAGGAGCTATTCTTCGGGTCGGTTCGTGTCTATCTGACTACGCATCGGCTCGCGCTTTCCAGCTCCACTGTGATTCAGGCACTCGAGCTAGGCAAACCGGTTCTTGTGCCCGACAGGGGTCTTATTGGGTACCGGGTACGTGCCAACAAGCTGGGGGACGTCTACCGGTATGAAGATCTGGACGATCTGCGAAAAAAGGCCGAAAGCCTGTGGTGCAGTGACCTAAGCAGATTTGTCGAGCCCGCCGCTTTGTTTTGGAACCGCTTTTCCGATGCAGCGATTCGATCATTCTTCTTGCAAAGGCTGGTTCACGGATGAGCGCCCCTCCGAAGAACCGACTCTTCGTTGAACCCGGCAGAATGGCTCGCTCGCCAAACACATCATTACGGCACCCCAGGTCTGGCGTAGGAATACCCAGCACGCTGCGAAATTTCTGGGCAATTTTGAGAACTGCCCGGGTGCCATCAAAACGTGCTTTGGCGGCCTTCGCGAAACTGCACGGCCATCGACTGGAGCGACGTTGGCCGTTCTTCCCCAAGTCTGATGAATCTGGCTTGAATCTGGGATTCGACGACGTGCTGGAGTTTCAATATGCTCGCAGTCGATCCTTTTTCGTTCTGGTGGTTGGGGCATATGACGGGGTGGAAAATGACCCGGTGAGCAGATTCGTCTTAGGGCACGACTGCTCGGGTGTATTCGTTGAGCCACAACCCCTCGTCTTCACGCGGCTACGCGAAAATCTTGGAGTGAACCCCAACTTTCATATAGTCAACGCTGCCGTGGGTCAGGTGACGGGTAGTCGAGAATTCTTCTACGTTCCGCGAGACACCAAGGGGCTCCCACCGTGGACCGAGCAACTGGCCAGCTTTCACAGGGAGCACATTGCGAAGCATGAAGACAGGGTGCCAGGTCTGTCTGAGCACATAAGAAGCACTTCGGTAAACACCATCTCGTTTGGGGATTTGCTTGATAAATTTCAAATTCGCGCAATCGATGTGCTCCAAGTGGATGCGGAGGGAAACGATGCGATGCTTTTGAGCTGGTTTCCGTTCGATCGCCTAAAACCCGGAGTGGTGCATTATGAGATCGCACATATGTCAGCAAAGGATCTGGACGCGACCCGGGCCCGCCTCAAAGGTTTCGGATATCGTCGTTACCGGCCAGTATCACCAATGGATGAGATGGCGGTCTTGATCTAAGGTTGGCGGCGCAAGAACAATGCATAGGAATCACGTAGGGCAATTGGCGATGTAAACAGCGGCCTCGCAAGTTAGTATCCATAGACATGATGTCACATAGCCATGTGGCTTCCTTTGGGGCGCATTCTTTGCTGGGATGATTATGCTGGGTATTTCGGCAATCAAGCACTTTGCAAGCAACATAGTGATGCACTCCATGGCACGGGCCAGGGAGTTGATGGGAGCCGAATCAAGGTACTGTATTCGTGGGGCGTACAAACATCGAAATAAGTATTGCTACTTCGACGATACTCCCCTGACTGACGAGTATCAAAAGGAGGTATACCTACGCGCCGCTGACATTGCCGGAAAAGAGGTCGTTAGATCTGTTTGCGACGTCGGTTGTGGTTCGGGCTATAAACTCGTCAACTATCTTGGTCAGTACGACACTTTGGGTTTCGATGTGCCGGAGACCGTGGAGTTCCTACGCCGGACTCACCCTGATCGAAAGTGGGCGCACGTGCCCTTCTCCGACCGGACACACGCACCAGCAGACCTTGTTATTTGCTCGGACGTGATCGAGCACGTTGTCAACCCAAACGAGTTGATGGACTTCCTCGTGTCGTTATCACGCAAGTGGCTGGTTCTCTCGACCCCGGACAGAGGACGCGAGTATTCCGCTCTATCTCCGTTTCAGTTAGGGCCGCCGCATACCGACCACCATATGCGCGAGTGGGCTTTTGAGGAGTTCCGCCGGTACGTTGGGCAATTCGTTGTAATTCGCGAACATGTGCACCCGAACCCCAATCATGCAACGCAGATGATTGTCGCAACGGTCAGGACCTAGCGTTGGACCCGCCAGCCCAAGTGCACACACGCATGAGAGTTTCGCAAGTACTGCTGGAGGCGCAAAAACGCCTGTTCAGATGTTGGCGGGCGATCAAGTATTGGCGACTTCACGCCAAATACCGCACATTTACGATGGCCCCGGCCGGCTATTTTTGGCACAACCTGCTAATTGTTGATGAGCAGCGGCATCTTGGCGGGTGTGTCGTGGAGTGCGGTGTGTGGCGCGGGGGCATGTCGGCGGGCATGGCCGAGGTCCTGGGTCCGGACCGGGAGTATTTTCTCTTCGATAGCTTTGAAGGACTTCCGCCAGCAACGGCCATTGACGGTGCGCCTGCGGTAGTTTGGCAACAAAACACCGAAGGTGCGTCCTATTACGATAATTGTCGAGCCACAGCCGATTTTGCAGAGCGAGCGATGAAGTTAGCCAATGTTCCCAACTACAAGATCATCAAGGGGTGGTTTGACGAGACGCTTCCGGGATTTGTCCCGCCATGTCCAATCGCGATACTTCGGCTCGATGGAGACTGGTATGAATCCACGATGACGGCCCTCGAAGCATTGTTTAAGTACCTGGCGCCGGGCGGAATCGTAATTGTAGATGATTACTACGCTTGGGATGGGTGCAGTCGTGCGATCCACGATTATCTTTCGCGGCATAAATCGACGACACGGATCACGCAGAAATACGGCGTGTGTATTCTTGAGCCGAGGTAACGTGGTTTCATTACACGGGCGTCACGCAGATTTTTCGGACCAACGCCATAAAGTTTCTCCATCACACTGAATGCGGTTATTGGTTTTGTCCAGGCTGAACGCTGAGCGCATTGTTTTCGACATGCCACATACGTTCAAACAACAACTTGGTGCGCTCGTTCTTGACTTGCCGCGTTTCGAATGGGCATTGCGCACCAACTGGCTGAGAGCTAAGAACCGCGGCGAACACCTGCACGCATCGCCGGATGGGCATGGCTTCGCGTGTCGATGGCAGTGGACGTCGAATCTCCATATTACTGGCGTTTTTCCTGTATTGGGTCGTCGTCTGATGGTGCGGGCCATGCAGGATTGGCCGATCACGTTTGTTTATCGCCCGGCTCAAGATGCCGGAGATGTACAGATCAGCTTCGTCATTGGTCACCGAGGCCGCGAACGGACACCGCATCTGCTGGCGACGCTGGCGACGATTGCGGCCCAACAAGGCGTTCGATTTGAGTGCATCGTGGTCGAACAGTCGTTGCAAAGCGAAGTACGTGATTTCTTGCCAACCTGGGTAAGGTACTTGCACACGCCCATATACCGGCCGCAGATGCCCTATTGTCGCTCCTGGGCCTTGAATGCGGGGGCCAAGATTGCCAAGGGCAAGGTGCTAGTCTTTCACGACAACGATATGCTTGTCCC
>Ga0209254_10006676_pt1 | contig 10638 bp, 8 predicted proteins | sample FrelakmetDIP11DI_FD_187148 | JGI IMG/M metagenome (GOLD analysis project Ga0209254, IMG submission 187148) | Freshwater lake sediment microbial communities from the University of Notre Dame, USA, for methane emissions studies - DIP11 DI (SPAdes)... | ecosystem: Environmental > Aquatic >... | reverse complement strand
CGGTTGTCGTTCGGGTAGGCGAAGGTCGCGAAGCCCTTGCCCCACTGGATTCCCTTGGTCTGGGCCAGGGCCTTGCCCCTGAAGAAGTCGTACCAGGTCCCCTCGGTAGCGTAGGTGGCCGGTATGTTCTTCGCGTCCGGCAGGAACCACGCCTCGGCGTAGCCGTCGCTCTCGTCGCCAACGCCCACGGCGCCGTGCACGTGGGTGACGATGGGCACCGGGCCGGTGTAGGGACCCGGAGTCGACGCGAAGGCCGGCCTTGTATCACGCCCAGCGACCCCGCCGGGCGGGTTGGCCCAGTGCAGGGTCGGGTCCACCGGGAGCAGATGCGGCAGATAGTTCTTGCTCCTGTCCACCAGTTCATTGATCCATTTCACGATCGTTGGAGTACCTTGACTCGCCTCAATCGTGAGCGACGGCGCATTGAAGATGGCTGGTCCCTTCGGCGCCTTGGAGGGACCGTAGCCCCAGACCGTCGTTGGAGGCATACCGGCCGGCAGGATTTGCTGTGGGAACTGCCGCACGGCAATCTCATAGTAGTCCGCCTTCTTGCCCTTGAAGCCGAGCTTTCCGGCCATGGGCATGGCTGGCGGGATGAGCAGCGGAGTCAAGAACTTGGTGATGCCGCCGGTGAGGAGCGTGCCGCCCGGAATGGCCGCCTCAGCCACCTGGGTGAAGCCCCCGAGCTGGGATCCCACATACAGACCCAGAAGCCCGCCGCCACCGATCTTGAAGAACTGCCGTCGCGAAAACTCAGTAGCCATGTCCTTCCCCTCTCTCCGTCGACGATGCACGAGGCGTTGTGGGCGTCCGGGGAACTACTCGTTACGCGCCCGCGCGCCGCAACGTTGCTGCCCGACCGAGGTACCCCGTCAGCCCGCTTTAGAGTGCGCCGATACTCTACCCCCGGATGGCATTAATGTTAGCATTGTTGATAGCTCTACTAAGGAATGTCTCGACAATCGTAGAGGCATCGAGACCGGAAGCGGCCTCTCGGCGAGCCTGCGCCACCGCATCGGCGGGGTTCTGAGACCTCGCCGGAGCCCGCGGAAGCCCGAGACACTACGTGCACGAAGTGTTGCCCGTTGTGGCAACGCGGCGTCGCTCCCCAAGCCGGGATAGGCACCGAGGCGTAGTCGGCGCCGCTCGCCGTGGTCGGCGGCGGGGCTGGCGTCGCCAACGCTCGGCGGGACCGGCGGGGCGTCGACCGTGAAGGTCGCGGCGCCGGAGGTCTGGCCGCCACTGGTCACGGTGAAGGTCTTGGGGCCGAGCGGTTCCTCGAGCTCCTGAAGCATCTGGACCCTCGACTCGAATGCCCCATGCTAGACTCGCCCGCGTGAGCACGCCGGAGCCCTCACGAGCTCGTCACACGACGCGCCTGCGCGTGCGCTACGCCGAGACGGACGCCGGCGGGGGCGTGCACCACGGCGAGTACCTCACCTACTTCGAGGTCGCCCGTGTGGAGGCGCTGCGCACGCTCGGTGTGCCGGTCGGCGGATTCGAGGCCCGGGGCATCCTGATGCCCGTCGTCGAGGCGCGCCTGCGGTATCTGCGGCCGGCGCATCTGGATGACCTCCTCGACGTGACGGTCCTCCTCTCCGCGGTCGGGCCGGCCTCCTTCTCGTTCGACTACGAGGTCACCCGCGAAGGCCTGCTGCTCGTCACCGGCTGGACGCGCATGGCCGTGGTCGCACGCGACACGGGGCGGGCGATCCAGCTGCCGGCCTGGGTGCGCGAGCTGCTCGGCGGCGTCGCCGCGACGTAGACAGAGGCCCAGAGTCGCCCGCTCATGAGGACCGTCGGCGGCGACGAGCCGGGTCAGTCCTCGAAGCGGCGGAAGACCAGGGATACGTCGTGCCCACCGAAGCCGAACGAGTTGGACATCGCCGTGCGCACCGGCACGACGCGCGCCGCGTTGGGCACGTAGTCCAGGTCGCATTCGGGGTCGGGGTCGGTGAGGTTGATCGTCGGCGGCACGACGCCGTCGGTGATGGCGCGCACGCAGAACAGCGCCTCGATCGCGCCGGCGGCGCCGAGCAGGTGCCCGGTCATCGACTTCGTCGACGAGACGGGCACGTGCGCCGCGTGCGCGCCAAAGGCGACTTTCATGGCGCGCGTCTCGGCGATGTCACCGGCCGGCGTGGCCGTCCCGTGGGCGTTCACGTAGTCCACCTCGTCCGCGGCCAGGCCCGCCTCCTTCAGCGCGGCGGCCATGGCGCGCGCCTGCGCTTCACCGGTCGCGTCCGGCAGCGCCACGTGGAAGGCCTCTGAGCTCATGCCGTATCCCACGACCTCCGCATGGATGCGTGCGCCGCGGGCGCGGGCGTGCTCGAGCTCCTCGAGCACGAGGATGCCCGCGCCCTCGCCGAGCACGAACCCGTCGCGGCCGGCGTCGAAGGGGCGGGACGCCTCTTGCGGGGCCTCGTTCCGCGTGCTCAGGGCCCGCATGACGCTGAAGGCGGCCACCCCCGTCTCGTTGATGGGCGCTTCGGCGCCCCCGGCGAGCATCGCCGTCGCGGCCCCGCGGCGGATGATCTCGAAGGCGTCGCCGATGGCGCTGGCGCCGGCGGCGCAGGCCGTGCACACGGCGCTCAAAGGGCCCTTGACGCCGATCTCGAGGGAGACCTGGGCGGCGGCCATGTTGGGGATCATCATCGTGGCGAAGAACGGGCTCATGCGCCCCGGGCCGTGCTCGAAAAGCACTCGCGATTGCTGCTCGAAGGTCCCCAGCCCGCCGCCGCCGCTCGCCACCACGGCCCCGATGCTCACGGCCTCTGCGGCTACGTCCAGCCCCGCATCGTCCACCGCCTGGCGGGCGGCCGCGACCGCGTACTGCGAGTACGGGTCCATGCGGCGCGCGGCGCGCCTGTCGATGAAGTCCTCGGGGTCGAATCCCTTCACCTCGCCGGCGATGCGCGTGGGCAAGCGCGACGCGTCGAACCTCGTGATCGCGGCGATGCCGCTCTCGCCGGCCAGGAGCCGGCGCCAGGCGGTCTCGACATCGTTGCCGAGGGGCGAGATGAGGCCCGCTCCAGTGACCACCACGCGCCGCGGACCTTCAGTCATGCCCGGCCTCCTTCACCGTTCCGCCGTCGTTCGCGCTCGCCTGCGACAGGCCCTCAGATGCCGGCGCCAGCAGGTAGTGCGACACGCCCCATTGGCGCCCGCCGTCGTAGGCGAACGTCTCCGCGCAGGCGAGGAGGAAGAGCCGCCAGTCGACCCGCCATTCGGCGGCCGCCTCGGCGCCGTAGGTCGCGGCGAGGATCGGTGCGAGAGCGTCGGCACGGTCGTCGTAGAGGCGCAGCCAGGCCTCGAGCGTGAGCGCATAGTGCTCACCGCCCACCCACCAGCGATCCACCGTCACCAGGTCGTCGTCGAACTGCAGGAAGAGATCGTGGGCCGGCATCTGGCCGCCGCTGAAGAAGCGCGAACCCATCCAGTCGTGGGGGTCGTCGGCGGAGAACGTGTAGGCGAAGCGGCAGTGGCTGAACACGTGCACGAAGGCGCGACCGCCCGGCGTCAGCCAGCCGCTCATCCGCGCGAACAGCTCCCGGTAGTTGCGCACGTGCTCCAGCATCTCCACCGACATGATGCGGTCGAAGCGCCGGCCGGGGTCGTACGTGGCGATGTCGGCGGTGAGCGACGTGACGGCGATGGTGCCCGACTCGGCGCAGACCGCGGCTATGTGCCGGGCCTGAGTCCGCGAGTTCGACATGGCCGTCACCCGGCAGCGCGGGTACCTTTCGGCGATGAACAGGGCCAGCGAGCCCCAGCCGCAGCCGAGGTCGAGCACCTCCATGCCGTCTTCGAGACCGGCGCGCGCGCAGGTGAGCGCCAGCATCGCCTCCTCGGCTGCGGCAAGATCAGCGACACCCTGCGGCCACAGGCAACAGCTGTACTTGAGCCGTGGGCCGAGGAACTGGCTGAAGAAGGCGGTCGGCAGCTCGTAGTGCTGCTGGTTCGCGGCTTCCTGGTGGATGACGAGCGGGCCGGCGGCGAGGGCGGCGGCGTAGCTGCGCAGCGCCGCCGCGTCGCCGCCGCCGGCCGCGCTCTCGAGCTGCTCGAGTCGCTCCGCGAGCCGCCGGCGGATGATGCGGCGCAGCAGCCCGTCGGGCACGCGGCGCGCGGCAAGGGCGGCACGCCGCGTCAGCGGCGGCACCTCGCTCTCGCCGTGATGGTCGTCTGATCAGGCATCGCCGCTTGATTGTACCGCCAACCACCCGCGGGGGCGCCACGGCCAGTCACCACGGATGCCTTTCAGCCAGAGTGGGGTCACCAGGGCCCAGAGGAGGAACGGGAGGGCGACCACGATCAGCGTGGCCTGCGGGTTCAGCTGCGTGGCGCCGGCTCTTGGGTGGCAGCCACCTCGAGAACGACCTCCGTGTGCCCGGGCCGCGTGCACAGAAGCAGGCGCGCACACAGATGGAGCATGATGGTGAAGCCCATGCCGAGGCTGGCAGCGGTGGAGAAGCCGGGGACGAGCGTGGCCTTCGGCAGCATCCTGAAGTCGATGCCTGGGCCTGCGTCGATGATCGCCACCTGGAGGTGGCCATCCGCAGCGAAGACCTGGTAGGTGCCGCCCTGAGCGTGCTTGAGGGCATTGTCGAGGGCCTCGCACACCGGGCTGAGCAGGTCGGAGTGGTCGATCTGCCCGGGATAGCGGAGCTCGGCGCAGGCAACGACCAGCCGTCGCGCCTCGGCAAGCTGCGCCGGCGAGCTGATGGGCATGACCTCGCTGAGCGGCTGACCGAGCTCGCCTGCCACGGCCTCCTCGGTGAGGAGGATGAGCTTGCCGCCGGTCACCGCGTCGAGCACGTCCACGTAGGCCCGGCGGATGCCCTCTTCCTGCCGCCGCAGCGCCTGCTCCGCCCGGCGGACATCGGTGACGTCCATCGCCGAGAGCGCCCACAGGTCGCGCCCCGCCGGGTAAGCCGCGAGCAGCTCGTATTCATCCCCGGCCTGGATGCTCAGCTCGCTGCGCGTGGACTGCCCAAAGACGATCGCGCCGGCGACGAAGTCGAAGTACGCGCGCAAGCGCTCGTCCGCCCTATCGCGCGCGCTCATCCGTCGACCGATCAACTGCTCGCGCGTCGTGTGAGCCTGCGTCGCCAGCGCCGGGTTGAGGTCGACGACCATGAGATCGTGGACGTCGCCGGCGGCGTCGCGCTCGATGCGGAAGACGATGAGGCCTTCGGTCGAGTCGTCGAAGAGGCGCCGGTACCGCTTCTCGCTTTCCTTGAGCTCTTCGTGCTTCTCCTCGTGCAGCAACGTGCTCAAGCCCATCTCGCCGAGCATGCCGACGAAGTCGGCGAGAAAGGCGATCATCGTCTCCAGACGCTGGTGGGAGAGCACGGGGACGCGGGCGAGCGCCTCCAGATAGGCCTGCTCGTCGAAGCCCAGGCGCCGCGCCCTCTCGGCGAAGGCGGCCGGGTCGACCTCGTCGTCCTCGAAGAAGAACTGCCCGGTGTAGATGTTGGCGACATGGTCGCCGGCGACGATCAGCGGAAAGGCGACGTCCCAAAGCCCGTTGGCGCACTTGTAGGCGTAGTGCCCCGCCTCGCCCAGACCGTCGAGTAGATGGCGGTTGATGCGCAGGTCGCTCTCGAGGCAGCCGCGCAGCGTCTCTTCGTGCCGGCGGTGAAATCTGGTGCAGATGTCCTGCCAGCCGGAGGCGATGACCACGGTGCCGGCCGGGTCGAGCACGGCGAGGCCGATATCGAAGGCCGCGGAGAGGCTGTCGCACATGCGCTGCACGCGCTCGAGATCGATCAGGCCGGCCAAGCCGTGGTCAGCGGATGGCATCGGTGGTCCTCTCCCCTTCGCCTCTGCGGCTCCGCGCGCCCGCGAAACGGCCTCGAGCGTGAGTGCCCGCGATGGTGTTGCATACCCCGTGCAGCGGGGGAGCGAACGCGTGCGCTGCCGGACGGCGCCTGCGGCTCTCAGGACTGAGGCGTCGATACCGTTCGGTGTCACCACACAGAAGCTACCCGGAGTGCCGCTAAGCGGTTGTGAACGGAGGGACCCGCTCCATCAAGAGTTCGTATGGGCGCGGGGCGGATGGCCCCAGGACCGTGCTGTGAGTCTCGAGCGTCGGCGACGTTGACTCCGCTCGCGCTGGGGTGGCCCGGCGCATGCCGGGCTCAGGCCTTGGCGTGACCCGCGACCATCGGCAGGGAGCCGGTCTTCTCGTGCGGGGGGAGCTGCGACTGCGTGCGCGCACGACGGGCTTGCGCGTTGGCCAGCATATGAAGATGACGAGCGCGCTCCTCGAGACCCGCCAGGAACACCAGGTACACCAGAACGCCTACCGCTGCGACGATCGCCGCGCTGGCCACCGTCACGATCAGGATCTCCCACATGACCATCATCATCTGCCTCCAGCGACACGCGCTCGCAGGCCGGACTCGGCCTTGCTGAGAGAAGGGTAGGCCGCCGTCCCTAAAGGCGGCGTGAATCTCACCGGCGGCCGGATAAAGAATGCGTTAAGGCGGTCGCCGGCGAGAGGTCGCCGGCGAGAGGCGGAGCCGGCTCAGCCCGCCGGCGGCTCGTCGGCCGCCAGCCGGAAGCCGACTCCCGGCTCGGTGATGATGTAGCGCGGTCCGCCGGGGCGGGGCTCGATCTTCTTGCGCAGGTTGCTCACGTGCACGCGCAGCGTCTGCGCGTCCTCCGCCCACTCGGGTCCCCACACACGCTCGAGGATCATACGCTGCGTCACGACCAGCCCGGCGTTGCGGGCGAGGAAGGCGAGGATGTCGAACTCCGTCGGGGTGAGAGGCACCTCGACGCCGGCGTGCGTGACGCGCCGGCGGGCGATGTCGATCACGAGCTCGCCCGCCGTCACGATAGGCGGCGGCGAGGTGAGCGCCGCCGCCCGGCGCAGCAGGGCGCGGATGCGGGCCAGCAGCTCGCCGGCCGAGAAAGGCTTGGTGAGGTAGTCGTCGGCGCCCTCGTCGAGGGCCTGGATCTTGTCGGTCTCATTGGCTCTGACCGACAGGATGAGGATGGGCGCCGTCATCCAGGTCCGGAGCTCCCGGCAGACCTCGATGCCGCTGCGGTCCGGCAGGGCGAGGTCGAGGACGACGAGGTCGGGCGGCGCGTCGATGGCCTTGAGCAGCGCTTCCTCGGCGGTGGCCGCCATCTCGAGCACGTACCCGCGGGTCGAGAGGATCGACTTCAGCGCCCGCCGGATCTGCTCCTCGTCGTCGACGACGAGGATGCGCGTGGGTCTATCCGGCACGGTCATGACATCTCCTCGGCAGGGGTCGGCGCAGCCGGGGAGCGACCTGACGGCAGGGCGATGACGAAACGGGCGCCGTGCGGCACCACGTCTTCGACGCGGACCGTGCCGCCGTGGCTGCGCACGATCTCGCGCGTGATCGCGAGGCCGAGCCCGGTGCCCGACGGCGCGTGGCCGGAGGTGCTGTGCCCCCGGTAGAATTTCTCGAACACCGTCTCGCGCTCTTCGAGTGCGATCCCCGGGCCGCGGTCCTCGACCCAGATGCGTACGCCGTCGTTCCAGTCGCGTGCCCCGATCGTCACTGGGGAGTCCTCGCCGGCATAGAGGACCGCGTTCTCGAGCAGGTTCTGGACGACGCGGGCCCACTGCGAGAAGTCGACATCGACCACGGGCGTGGTCTCGGGCAGGTCGACGGTGACCCGCTGCCGTAGATGAGCGGGGAGCGCCTCGATACCGGCGGCGACGATGTCGCTGAGCTCGTACAGCTCGCGTCTCTGCTCCCAAGCGCGCGCCTCGAGGCGCGAGAGGTCGAGCAGCGCGCCGATGCTGTTGTTCAGGCGCGCCACGTCGCCGACGATGGCGCGCAGTTCGTCGCGCACGCTCTGCTCGTCCCAGTGGACGTCGCTCTCGAGGAGATTGCTCACGGTCGCGGTGAGCGCCGCGAGCGGCGTCTTGAGCTCGTGCGAGACGGAGGAGAGCAGGCTCGACTTGAGTCGATCGGCCTCACGCTCGGCGGCGGCCTTCGTGGCCACAGCCTGGAGCTGTTCGCGTTCGAGAAAGGCGCCGACGAGATTGGCGAGGGAGGCGACCAGGCGGGCGGCATTGGGCGAGTACGGCGCGCCGCTGGTCCTCGCCTGCACGGCGAGCACGCCGGCCGCGCCGGAGGGGCTGTGGATCACCGCGTAGAGCCCGCCGTCGGCTACGGCGGCCACCGTCGCCGGCGCGTCGGCGGATCGTTCTTGGGCGATTTGCGCCGGCTCGCTGGCCATGGCGCGGCGGGCGCGCTCGGCCACAGCGGGGTCGGGCGTCGCACGGTCCGGGGTCTCGCCACTCAAGCGCAGGTCGTTCCCGTCCACCACGAAGAGAGACGCCGAGTCCGCGCCGAGTACCTTGACGATCTCGTTGAGGCAGGCCTCGGTCATCTGCTCGGTGGATGTCTGGGAGGCCACGGCAGCGCTGAACCGGTTGAGTGCGGCCGTCTCCTGTTCGCGGGCGACCGCTCGCGCCTCGCGTTCTCTCAAGCGTCCCGTCTGAAGGCCGACGAGTAGGCCGACGACGAGAAAGGCGACCAGCGAAAGCCAATCCTTTGGGTCGTGCACCAGCAGCGTGTGATACGGCGGCAGGAAGAAGAAGTTCCAAGCGAAAAAGGCAAGCACGGAGGCGAGCATTGCGGGCCGCGTGCCGGCGGCGCCGGCGACCAGCAGGATGACGAGCAGGTAGAGCAGAGCCCACTGCCCCTTGGCGAACAGGTCGCGCCCCGCGAGGAAGAGCAGGGTCGACAGAGCGATCGCCACGATGGCGAGAAGGTAGCCGTGCTTTGAGACGATCGTGCTGAGGCGTGCGGTCATACCGGCATCCTAGCGTGAAGCTTGGACGGGTGCGGCCGGGCAGCGAGGCGCCCGTCGATTTCTTGCGGGCGCGACCCGCATCCCGCCGCCTACCCGCCGGCGATCGGCGGCGTCAGGCGTATCTCGTCGCCGTCAATCACGGGCGTGCCAAGACCCTCCAGCTGGCGGATGCTGCGCCCGTTCAGGAAGATCCCGACCAGCTGTTCGCCGTCGTCGCCCAGCACGCGCTTTCCCAGTCCGGGTCGGCTGCCGCAGCAGTCGGCGATGACCTCGCCGACAGTCGCCCCCTCGCACTTTGCGTCTGCCTGCCCGGCGGGGTAGAGCAGCGCCGCCGAAAGCCTGACGAGCACGGCGGCCACCGTCAGGCCCCCGGGCGCCAGTCGATGCCGAGCTCCTCGAGCTTCGCTGCGGAAGGCACCCCGTTCTCATCCCAGCCGCGGAGCTCGTAGTACTCCTTGAGGGCCGCGCGGAAGGGGGCTTCGCCGATCGACCTGCCCGCTGAGGGGCCGGCCTCGTGGGCGCCCTCCTCGGCGTAGAGCCGGCGCGGCAGGTCGTCGGCCTCTACCTCCTCACGCACGTTGAAGAGCCGCGCCACGTTCCAGGCCCGCTCGCCGACGCGCATGAGCTCCTTATCGCTGAGGTCGCGCTTGTAGACGTGACGCAGCAGCTGCCGCATCTCCTCGAGCTCGAGGGCCCAGAACTCGCACCAGATGCCGGAGTACTTCACGCTCGTGAAGTTCTGCCAGTGGATGTTGACCGCCGCCTTGCCGGCCAGCGTGTCCGGCGGCAGATCACCGCCGAGGATCTCGTCGGCCTGCACGTAAGAGCGCTGGTGGCAGCCGCCGCGGTCGGCGGTCGCATAGGCGACGCTCATCCCGAAGGTGCCTCGCGGGTCGTAGCCGGGCAGCTCGAGGTTCTTGACCTCCATGGCCAGCTCGGGCACGTCGTAGCGGGCGGCCAGGGCGCGGGCGCCCTCGGCGAGCTCGGCGCCGATGCCCTGGCGCCGGGCGATCAGCTCGGGCGCTGCCACGTAGGCCGCGTAGTCGCCGAAGTGCAAGCCGAAGTCGGCGATGCCCTTCTCCGTCATGTCGGTGGCCAGGCCGACCACGGCTCCCGTGGAGATGGTGTCCATGCCGAGGTCGTCACAGGCCAGGTTGAAGCGGAACAGAGCCTCGGTGTCGCCGACCCCGCAGTTGGCGCCGCAGAGGGCCACGGTCTCGAACTCGGGGCCCTCGCCGTGGGCATCGCCGATCTCGTGGAAGTTGCGGCAGCCGATGGCGCACTGCGTGCAGGCGCGCTTCTTCAGGCGCACCTTCTGGAAAGCCGCCGAGTTGATCTGGTCGATGCCGTCGAACTGGCCCTGCGACCAGTTGCGCGTCGGCATCGCCCCTGCGACGTCGACCATGTCGACCAGCGCCAGGGTGCCCTCCTCGTGGGCCCACATGTTGGCCGCCGTGAACACGTACTCTTCGTGGATACGGTAGAGGTCGGCGAGGAAAGCCTTCGTGTCGCCGACGGTCACCGCCCCCGTGCCGCGCACGGCCACGGCCTTGACGTTCTTGGCGCCCATGAGGGCGCCGGCGCCGCCGCGCCCAGCCTTGTGCGCCTGGTCGGTGGAGAGGCACGCCCACGGCAGGAGATTCTCCCCTGCCGGGCCGTTGGAGAGGGCCTGCATGTGGGGGTCGAGATCGCGGCGCAGCTTGCTCTCTAGCGCGCCGATCTTCATGCCCATGTAGGGCGCGGCGGAGCGCAGCTCGACGACGTCGTCCTTGACCCAGACGAGGGTCGGCGCGGCGGCGCGCCCCGTGACGATGAGCGCATCGTAGCCGGCGA
>Ga0209254_10006675_pt1 | contig 10640 bp, 7 predicted proteins | sample FrelakmetDIP11DI_FD_187148 | JGI IMG/M metagenome (GOLD analysis project Ga0209254, IMG submission 187148) | Freshwater lake sediment microbial communities from the University of Notre Dame, USA, for methane emissions studies - DIP11 DI (SPAdes)... | ecosystem: Environmental > Aquatic >... | reverse complement strand
TTCATCCAGGAGACCGGGTACTCATTGGCAGCGAGCTCCAACGCCGACTGCCAGTTCGTCAGCTTGACGATACCCGACACGAAATAGGCCTGTCCGAGCCACAGGCGCATGGCCAGGTCGAGCAGCGGCCAGCCCACCCGCTGCGCGAATCGCAGGAAATCGCCGTGGAAGCCGATCAGCTCCGGCAGCCAAGTGGCGTGTCGCGCACCGTTCGGTGCGCGTTCGAGCAGATTCGGGCTTGGCATGAGAGTCTCCAGGCGACGCCGTGTCTACGGGCTCGTGGTCGTAGCGATTGCGGACGCGTGGCCGTCTGGATCCCGTGCGACAAACCCGCGGGAGAACCCCAGGGCGGTTGTGTTCAGCGTGACGACGTTGGGCGACACGAGGGTCGTGTGTGCTGCACGCAACCGCTCGAAGATCGCTTCCGGCTGCGCGGCGGAAAAGTTGATCTGCCAGTACCAGCGGTCATTCGCCTCGGAGTCGATCGGGATCGGGCGGCCAGTCCGGGGCGTCAAGTACTCCAGCAGCTCGACGCCGGGGCCGGATTGGGCGCGCAGTGCGGTGATGCGCAGGCGAGCGCCGAAGACATTGTTAAGATGTTCCTGCTCCGTGCCGTAGTTATCGCTTTCACCGGCGACCGTGAGGCCAAGCAGGTCGCGATAGTAGTCCAGGCTCGCCTCCGTATCGGCGACAACGATCGCCGTGTGGTCGATACCGAGGAACAGCGCATCGCGCGCCTGCCAGCGCGCTGCGCCCTTGCCCGGCGGGAAATGCAGGATCTCGAGGAAATTGCCCTCGGAGTCACGAAAATAGAACGCCGAAATACCGCCGGCGTTCGGGTTCCAGTCGGGCAGGAGCTGCGGACCGGTGGAGGCGTGCTCGACGTGGTTCTGGCGCAGCCTGGCGTAGGCCTTGTCCATGTCGCTGACGATGATTGCCACGTGCTGGAACGCGTGGTCGTTGCTGCCCAAATCGGCGGGCAGGGGCCGGCCACGCGGCGCGACGAACTCCAGCAGATCGATCGCCTCGTCGCCGAGTTGCAGTCGCACGACCCGGATCCGGGCACCGAAGACACCAAGCAGATGCTCATAGTCGGATCCGGCCGCCTCGCGGTCGTTGACGACCCGGAAATCGAGCACTTGCGTGTAAAAGGCGACCGCGCGCGACATGTCGGATACGGAAATGACGACCGAGTCGACGCCACTGACCGCCGGCGTCGGAGCAACCGGCGCGCTCCAGACAGTCACCGCCGCGAGAACCAGTGCGAGTGCCGCTGCCGGTAGCCTCATACAATCGCCTCCGCCGTCGAGGTGTCATTCTCAAAGCGCTGGCCCGCGCGACCCTCGGCTTCGAGTGACATCGCGAGCCGTTCGGCGACGCGCAGCGCCCAGGCCATGATCGTCAGCGACGGGTTGACGCGACTCGAGCGCGGCAAGACGCTGCCATCGACTACGTACAAGGATTCCAGGCCGAACACCTGGCCGCGTTCGTCGACCACTGCATCCTGTGGCTTGGCGCCGGTCGCGAGCGTACCGCAGGCGTGAGCGGTGCCCTTGAGCCCGATACGCTGCGTGAAGCTTGCAAGCCCCGCGCGCAGCAGGGCGATCTGGAAGCCGCGCACGAAACGCTGGTGCTCGGTGGCCGCCGCCGGTGTTCTGCGTTCGTCGTAGTCCAGCACGCGCAAATCGCCCTCGGCACCGTGGCGTTCCGTCACGCGGTTGTCGCGGTGTGAGCCGTCTTCGGTCAACAGGAAGAAGCCGTAGGCGCGCGCACCGATGGCCGCGCGCGCGAATCCGGGCAGCCAGCGCGGTACGAGCGTCCCCATGAGCTCGGCGTCGAACCCCAGCGGTTGGACGCTGCTATGCGGCCACTCGTCGTGCGTCAGCAGCACCGTCTTGCGCAGCAGGTCGGGCTTGACCGAGGGCGAGACGGCCACGAGTGCGGTCAGGAGGTGGAGCTTGAGGCCCCGCCCGACGTGGGCGGCGGCGGGCAGCGCCGTCGCAAGCCCATGGCGTTCGACATAGCGTTCCAGCAGCCGCGGCGAGTGTAGTGCGCCGGCGGCGAGCAGCACAGTCCTCGCGTGCCGCACGGAGCCGTCGGCGAGGCGCACACCGCCGATACGGGTCGTGAGCGGACCGTCAGGCAGCAGCTCCGTGACTTCTGCCCCGGTCTCGATGAGGACATTCGACTGCGACGACACCCGAGCGAGCAAAGCATTGTCCGCGTCGGCCTTGAGGCCGGCAACGGTCGCAAAACCGTCGAAGTGCGCGGCTTCACGGACGTCGCCGGCGATCGCTTCGCTGAGACCCATCGGCAGTGACTCGACGTTCCAGCCGGCGCCGGGTCGCGCGAGACGCCGCACGATGCGGGCGAGTGCGGGCTCGACCGCGAACGTACGCACGTCAAGCAGCCTCTCGGCCTCGTCGTAGTACGGCGCGAGGTCGCGCAATGCGATCGGCCACGGTCCGCACTCGTACGCGGGATCGGCCTCGAATTCGGTCGACGAGTAGCGCAGCAACGCCGCGCCGTACCACTTGGTCTTGCCACCGACATTGAAGTGCTCTTCCGGCACGAGCGCGTCGCCGGCGCCGTCGCGCCACGGCTCGCGGCTGAGGAACTCGCCCCGGTGCACGACCCGTTCTATGTCGAGCGTTGAGCCGTCGTCGGGTAAGCGATCGCCCTTCTCGAGCACGAGCACCGCGAGACCGGCGCGTGCGAGACGGTAGGCGGCGGCCGCTCCGCCGGCGCCTGAGCCGACGACGATCGCGTCGTAGCGACCATGGTTGGTGGATTGATTCGTCAAACTGCTTCTCCGGTACGGCGCGGGGGCTCGTAGCCACAATGAATGCAGCGCTGCCCGGCGCCGTGCATGAGTTTTGCGCAGTGCGTTTGCCGCGAACCATGCAGAAGCGCGCCGAATTGCATCCCCAGCAACGGCGCCAGCAAGTAGATCCAGTAGGCATCCCACATGCCGGTGGGCAGCGCCGAAGCGAAACTGCGGGCGGGGTTCATGCTCATGCCGGACAACGGCGCCTCCAAGCTGATGAAAGCCGCCACCAGCAGACCGGCGTAGAGCCCGGTGTATTTCGCCAGCCGTTCATGCCCGGAGACGGTGAGAATGGCGAACATCATCACGGCCGAGATCGAGAATTCCGCCGCCAGGGCCGGCCACGGCCCCGCCACGCCGGGCTGCGTGATCGCGAACTGCACGGGCGGCGCCGCGAACGCGGGCCCGAGGACTGCGTAGGCGGCCAGCACGCCGAGCGAGCCGCCGGCGAACTGCGCGACGATATAGAAGAAGGCGTCCCAGCCGCGCACCTTGCCGAGCCTCAAGAAGGTCAAGGTGACGGCCGGGTTCATGTGGGCCCCGGAACGCTGGCCCCACGGCGAGTAGATGAGTGCAATCGCCGTCAGGCCCATCGCGACGCCCACGAGGATGCGGCGCAGGTCGGCGTCGTCGATCGCACGGTGCAGGGGCGAGCCAGGGTACTCGAACAGGGTCGCGCATACCGCTGCGGAGACCATGAACATGCCGAGCGCCCAGGCCTCGATGGCGTACTCTGGCCAGTGATCGCGCAGCGCGCGAGCCGCCGCCGAGAATCCGTCGACCGGACGGCGTACGTGGGGCTGCCCAGCGCGCATCGGTTTGTTCCGCGGGTCCGCTGCGTTGGCCATGACGGAGCCTCGCTCAGCCACCGGTGTCGAAGCCGGGGTAGAGCGTCATGCCGCCGTCCACGAACAGGCTGATGCCGTGCACGTAGTCGGAGAAATCCGAGGCGAGCCACACGGCAGCGCGGCCGATCTCGGCCGGCTCGCCGATGCGCTTGTAGGGAATCAGCTTCAGCAACTCGGCGTAGGCCGCCGGCGTTCCCCAGGCCTCCATGTTGATCGGCGTGCGGATCGCTCCCGGACAGATACTGTTCACGCGGATGCGATACGGGGCCACTTCCTGCGCGAGGCTCTTCATCATCAGCATCACGCCGCCCTTCGATGCCGCGTAGTTGACGTGACCGGCCCAAGGAATGACTTCGTGCACCGAACTCATGCAGATGATTTTGCCGGCCGAACACGACACGTCCGCACGTACACCGCGTCGCTTGAACTCGCGCACCGCCTCGCGCGCGCAGAGAAACTGCCCCGTGAGGTTCACACCCATGACGCGGTTCCATTGCTCGAGCGTCAGGTCGTCGAACGCCGCGTCCTGCTGCAGGCCGGCGTTGTTCACCAGGATGTCGATTGTGCCGAACTCGTCGAACATGCGGCGAAACATGGCCTGGACCTCCGCTTCGCTGGAAACGTCGGCCTTGACCGCGACGGCGCGAGTACCGCCGCCGCGGATTTCGTCGCACGCAGCCAGCGCCTTGGCTTCGCCGGCGGCGTAGTTGACGATGACGTCCGCGCCGGCCTCACCGAGCGCGACGGCCACGGCGCGGCCGATGCCGGAACTCGCGCCGGTGACGAGCGCTTTCTGTCCCAGCAGTAGTTTCTGCGGCGGGCAACGTGGCATAACCGGTTCGGGCAGGTGGGCGTGGGTGGCAGGCATGTCCATGGCAACCTCGTGAAAAGAAAGATGTCAGCTGATCTTCGACTGCGGACGATCGGTGCGGGCCCTCAGGCGTCGTGAGCACGCGGCTTCAGCAGCTTCGCCACCAGGCCGGTCCAGCCGGTTTGGTGATTCGCACCGACGCCACGCCCGCTGTCGCCGTGGAAGTACTCGTAGAACAGCAGGTGATCGCGGAAATGCGGATCCTGCTGCAGCCGCGGGTGCTGGCCGTACAACGGTCGTCGTCCCTGACTGTCCATGAGGAAGATTCGCGAGAGGCGCCGCGCGAGTTCGTCGGCGACCGCCTCGAGGGTCAGGAACTGGCCGGATCCCGTCGGGCACTCGATCTTGAAGTCGTCGCCGTAATAGTGGTGAAACTTCTGCAGCGACTCGATGATCAGGTAGTTGACCGGAAACCAGATCGGTCCGCGCCAGTTGGAATTGCCGCCGAACACGCCGGAGTCGGACTCCGCCGGCTGGTAGCGCACGGTCATGTCCATGCCGTGTACGTTGAACACGTACGGCTCACTCTCGTGGACCTTGGAAAGCGCGCGGATGCCGTAGTCCGATAGGAACTCCGACTCGTCGAGCATCCGCTTCAGAATCCGCTTCATGCGGTGACCACGCAGCAGCGACAGCAGGCGGCGCTTGCCGCGGCCGCCCACGTCCCAGTGCGAGACCAGAGCCGCGAGCTCCGGCCGGTAGCTCAGGTACCACTCGAGCCGCCGCTTGAAGTCGGGCACCCGCTCGAGCAGTTCCGGTTCGATGGTTTCCACCGCGAACAGCGGGATGAGCCCCACCATCGAGCGGATCTTGAGCGGGATTTTGGCGCCGTCGGGCAGGTGCAGGACGTCATGGAAGAACTTGTCCTCGTCGTCCCACAGCCCGATGCCGGACTCCCCGACGTTGCTCATCGCCTCGGCGATGTGCAGGAAGTGCTCGAAGAACTTGGTAGCGACGTCCTCGTAGACGCGGTTGTGCTGCGCTAGCTCGAGCGCGATGCGCATCAGGTTGAGCGCGTACATCGCCATCCAGCTGGTGCCATCCGCCTGGTCGATGTGGCCGCCGGTCGGCAGCTGCGCGCTGCGATCGAAGACGCCGATGTTGTCGAGGCCGAGGAAGCCGCCCTGGAAGACGTTGCGGCCCTCCGCGTCCTTGCGGTTCACCCACCAGGTGAAGTTCAGCATCAACTTGTGGAATACGCGCTCGAGGAACTCCAGGTCGCCCTCGTCGCCGCGACGCTTGCGGTCGATCTGGAAGACGCGCCACGTGGCCCACGCATGCACTGGCGGATTGACGTCGCCGAACGCCCACTCGTAGGCGGGCATCTGGCCGTTGGGGTGCATGTACCACTCGCGCGTCAGCAGCACGAGCTGCTCTTTCGCGAACTCGGTGTCGACCAGCGCGAGCGGCACGCAGTGGAACGCGAGATCCCAGGCCGCATACCATGGGTATTCCCACTTGTCCGGCATCGAGATGATGTCGGCGTTGTTGAGGTGGGCCCATTCCCAGTTGCGCCCGTGACGGCGGTTTCCCGGCGGCGGCGACTGGGCCTCGTCGCCCCGCAGCCAGTCGGGCACGTCGTAGAAGTAGAACTGCTTGCTCCAGATCATGCCGGCGAAGGCCTGCCGCTGGACGTTGCGCGCGTCTGCGTCATCCATGTCCTGCTGCAGCTCCGCGTAGAACGCATCGGCTTCCTCGCGCCGGTCCTCGAGGACGGCGTCGAAGTCCTCGAACGGCCGATCCGACGGCTGAGGGCACAGGCGCAGCCGCACCTCGACCTGGCCGCCGGCCGGCACCTCGAGCCGATACCACGCGGCGGCTTTGGTACCCTCGCGGTCGCCGTTGATGGCGGACTCGCGTCCGCGGATGACCCGCTCGTGGAACCCATCCTTGACGTGTCCGGCGCGCCCGTCGCCGAACAGTCGCTCGGTGTTGGTCTCGTTCTCGGTGAACATGAGCTCAGGTGTCATGCCGTGGGCGGCGTCGCAATAGAGGTGCTGCGTCCCGAGCGTGGGGTGGTCCGCGCGCACACCGTTACCGTCGGCGGTCAGTCGCGGCTTCGGGGCTCCGTGCTTCCAGCTCCAGGTGTTGCGGAACCAGAGTTGCGGCAGCAGGTGCAGGGAGGCGCTCTCCGGCCCGCGGTTGTGCGCCGTCACGCGCATCAGCAGGTCGCCGGGCGCCGCCTGGGCGTACTCGACGAAGACATCGAAGTACCTGTTATCGTCGAACGCGCTCGTATCGATGAGTTCGTACTCCGGCGCGCCGATGCCGCGGCGCCGGTTTTCGTGCACCAGGTCCTCATACGGGAATTCGCGCTGCGGATACTTGTAGAGCATCTTCAGGTACGAGTGCGTCGGCGTGGCGTCGAGGTAGTAATAGAGCTCCTTGACGTCCTCGCCGTGATTGCCCTCGCCGTTGGTGAGTCCGAAGATGCGCTCCTTCAGGATCGGATCCCGACCGTTCCACAGCGCGAGCGCCAGGCACAGGCGCTGCTCGTGATCCGAGATGCCGGCGATACCGTCCTCGCCCCAACGGTAGGCGCGGCTGCGGGCGTGGTCGTGCGGAAAGTAGTCCCAGGCATTGCCGTGCGGACTGTAGTCCTCGCGCACGGTGCCCCACTGTCGCTCGCTCAGGTACGGACCCCACGCCTTCCACGCCGGGGCCGTGGCAGTGCACTCGGCCAGGCGGCGGCGCTCGGCACCGGAGGTGTCAAGGCGCGACTTTGCGTGCGTGGCGCCGCGGCGCGCCGCGACCACGCTCTTTAGCTTCGTATTCATCGAGTTCTCTCCAGGCTCTGAGGGTTTCGGCAACGCTCCACGCCTGCGCGAAACAGCCGCGCGGCGCGTGGGGCGCATCGCCATCAAAGATTTCCGAGATCTGGCCGAGGCCGGCCTCGTGCAAGTGGTCGCCAAGGCCCTCTAGCAGGCGCCGGGCGCGGGCCGCGTCGCCATACGCGCGGTGGTACGCGAGCGCGAGCGGACCGGCGAGCCAGCTCCAGACCGTGCCCTGGTGGTAGGCGCCGTCGCGCTGCAGTGGACCGCCGCGGTAGGTGCCCGTGTAGAGACGATCGGACGGCTCAAGGCTGCGCAGGCCGACCGGCGTCCACAGCGCAGCGACGCAGGCGTCGACGACGGCGCGGGCGCGCGTCGCGTCGAGCAGCGGGTAGGGCAGCGACACGGCAAACATTTGGTTCGGTCGCAGCGTGGCGTCGTGGCGACGTCCCTCGGCGTCGGGCAGGCCCTCGGGCCCGTCGATCACGTCGTACAGCGCGCCGCGCGCAGCGTTCCAGAAGCGGTCGTTGAACGAGCGGGCGACGCGCCCGGTTCGCGCGAGCAGCGCGGCGGCCTCCTCGAGGCGGCCGAGCGCGATCGCCATCTCGCGCAGCGCCGAGAGCGCGTTGAACCAGAGCGCGTTGATCTCGACCGGCTTGCCGATGCGCGGCGTGACCACCCAGTCGCCGACCTTGGCGTCCATCCAGGTGAGCTGCACGCCGGGCACGCCGGCGCGCAGCAGGCCGTCAGCCGGATCCTCGCCAATGCCGTAGCGCGTGCCTTGCGTGTGCCAGCGCAGGATGTCCGCGAGCACCGGGTAGAGCTCGGCGAGCAACGCGCGGTCGCCGCTGTGGCGCCAGTACGCGTCCACCGCGACGAAGTACCAGAGCGTCGCGTCCACGGTGTTGAACTCGGGCGTGTCGCCCGCGTCCGGGAAGCGGTTCGGCAGCATGCCTTCGCTCACGAAGCGTGCGAAGGTGCGAAGCACGCTCGCGGCCAGCTCGGGCCGGCCGGTCGAGAGGGTGAGCCCGGGCAGCGCGATCATGGTGTCGCGTCCCCAGTCGGCGAACCAGGGATAGCCGGCGATGACGCTGTGCCCGAGCGCCCGGCCAGCGCCGTCGCGGCGCTCGACCACGAACTGGTCGGCGGCCAACACAAGGTGCTTGACCCAGGCCGGCAGCGCGCCGTCGCGGCCGTCCGCCGCGCGTGCGAGCAGCGCTTCCTCGCGCGCCAGCGCCAGCGCGCGCGGATACGCGTCTGCGGCCCCGGCGGCGGATTCGGCGCTCATCATGAGCGTCACGGACTCGCCGGGCTGCAGCGTGGCGCGGAACAGGCCCGGGCGGAACAGGTCCTCGCAGTCGTCGAGGCCGCGCTCGGACTCGGCCCGGTGGCAGAAGCCCCAGTACCAGTCAGGCGCCACCTCGAAGCAGCCGCGATCGACAGCGAGTTCGAACGGCGCCGCGCCGGGATAGGCCGCGACGCGCACGCCCTGCCCGCGCGCCTCGAGCCGGAAGTCCTCCGGTCCGTGCCGGGGTCCGTGCTGGTGCCAGTGGTAGTCGCGGTGCGCGCACAGCGGCACGAGTTCGAGCTCGACCGGTCCGCGTGCGTCGACCAGCGTGTGCTCGACGACCGTGGTGTTGGCGCCGTGCACCATCCAGAGCCGGCGCTCGATCGTGCAGCCGCCGGCGCTCCAGCGCCACACAGGCAGTGTGCCTTCGAGACGGAACTCGACGAGGTCGCGCCAGCCCTCGGGGTGCACCGTACCCTCGCCGTACTCATTACCGCCGAGCGCGAGTTGCCGCCCGTCGTGCAGCACGGTCGCGTCGAGCTGCGCGACGAGAACGCGCCGCTCGACCGGTGGGCGCAACGCGGCGACCAGGAGTCCGTGGTAGCGGCGCGTATTGGGGCCGGCGACCGTGCCCGCCGCGTAGCCGCCGAGGCCGTTGGTGACCAGCCACTCGCGGGCCAGGCCCGCCTCGAACGTGCCGAGCGTGTCGCGGCCGAGGCGCAGGGTATTCACGGATTCCACCGCGCGGCGTGGGTCGTGGTGCGCAGTCGCAGGATGCGGGTGTCGGCGGCGATGAACAGCGTCGAGCCGTCTTCGCCCCAGGCGACGTTGGCGGTCGGCACGCCGGTGTCGATCACGCCGAGCAGCGTGCCGTCCGGGGCGAACACGAACACGGCCTCGGGCCCGGCGGCAAAGAGGTTGCCGGCGGCATCGGTCTCGAGTCCGTCCGGGCCACCGCGGCGCACCCGCGTCCACGGCGCGGCATCGGCCAGCAGGCGGCGCTCGCGCGGGCGGCCGTCGACGAGCCGGTAGGCGTACCAGGCGGGACGGGCCTCGTCCACGTCCGTCACGTACAGCGTGCCCTCGTCCGGCGCGAGCGCAATGCCGTTCGGCGCGCGCAGCTCGTCCACCAGCAGCTCGAGCTCACCGTCGCGGCGCAGCCGGTACACGCCGCTATGCGCGAGCTCGCGCGCCGGGTCGTCGAAAGCCATCGGCAGGCCAAAAGGCGGATCGGTGAAGTACAGGTCGCCCGCGCGCGAGTAGATCGCGTCGTTCGGGCTGTTCAGCCGCCGGCCACGGTAGCGGTCGACGAGTACGCGTCGCGAGCCGTCGCTCTCGAGCCGCGTGATGCGGCGGTCGCCGTGCTCGCAGATCACGAGGCGCCCCGCAGCGTCGAGGGCGAGTCCGTTCGAGCCCGGCTCGCGACCCGCGAACGGTGTGCTTCCGCTGTAGCCGCTCGGGCTAACAAACACGGCGGCTCGCTCCCCCGGTCGCCAGCGGTAGATCGCGTTCGCGGGAATGTCGGAGTAATAGAGCGCGCCCGCGCGCGCGTCCCACACCGGACCCTCCAGCCAGCGATGCCCCGCCGCGACCTCCTCGAGCCGCGCATCCGGCGGCAGCAGCGCGTCGAACCGCGGATCGAGGCGCACGATGCGTCCGGCCACGGCTGGAAATGCCTCCACCGCCGTCGCGGTCGGGGCGATGCCGAGCGCGACGGCGAGCGCCGCGAGCAGCGTGCACAGCGGGAGCAGCGCGTTCACGGCCCCGCTCCGGCGACGAGCAGCGGCATACGGTACAGCCGGTCGCGCGCGGTGATATACAGCGTGCGCCCGTCTGCGCCGCCCCAGGCGAAGTTGTGGATGGGGCGCGGCGCGCGGACGGTGCCGAGGTGGCGTCCGTCGGCGGCGTAGATGCGCAGCCCGTCGGGCGCCGCGAGCCACACATTGCCGAGCGCGTCCACCTTCAGGCCGTCGAGCGCTTCCTCGCCGGGCACCTCGCGCGTCAGGTCGGCGAACGTCGCGGACGCGCCGAGGCG
>Ga0209254_10006674_pt1 | contig 10641 bp, 13 predicted proteins | sample FrelakmetDIP11DI_FD_187148 | JGI IMG/M metagenome (GOLD analysis project Ga0209254, IMG submission 187148) | Freshwater lake sediment microbial communities from the University of Notre Dame, USA, for methane emissions studies - DIP11 DI (SPAdes)... | ecosystem: Environmental > Aquatic >... | reverse complement strand
CTTTGAAATGTTTTGGTTACCTGCAGCATATCTCTGTCAGGTTTTGGACTACTGCCGCGCCATGGCGATGCGGTAGCGCTCCTCGGGCGTGATCAGGTGATTGGCATCCTCGGCGTCCGCACCTAGGTCAATCTGCACCCGCTCTACCAATTGGCCGCCAGCGTCCTGGATGGCCTGGCGGAGATTGGCAGTCCACAGGTTCTCCCACAATAAGAGCATGGCTGCTGAATTATCGGGGAGTTTACTGGCTGCGATTTGCAGGTCGTCGGTCGTAAACAGGCTGGTTACATGCTCGCCTATCGGGACGAACATCGCGTACATCTCGGGGTCGAGATCGTTGAGCTCGATGGCGGTCGGATTGCCGTCTTCATCTTTTGCGATAAAGACGATATCCACAAGGCGCACGATCTGGCGTTGCGCCAGATCCAGCAGCTCGGGGACGACCTTGCCTGAAAATTTGGCGTCCTCAAATTCGATCAGGGAGTACTCCAGTGGAAGCTCGAACAGTAGCTGACTCCTTGGTCGTGTTTAATGCGAACCAATCAGGATCGCTTTCAATTCAATCTGCCTCAGCGGCGGATTGCGGCGCACTGGCTGGCTGGCGCGCCCCCAGACGTTTAGCTGTTGGCAGCAGCACCAGCAGCAACAGGATGGAAGCCACCAGAATAAACGACAGCGTATCCCCTGCGGTGAAGTTCTGGGCAGCCACCACGATTGCCGCCGATATGTTGCGCTGCGCGGTCCCCAGCCCCATCACGCTGCGTTCTGCCGGATCGCGCCCGCCCAGGAGCAAGCCGATTAGCAGGCAGCCCACGATAAAGACCAACAAGGCCAGGATGCCGCCCGTGCCGAGCAGGCTCACGATATTCGAGGCGTTCAATCCCAGCCCCACCACCAGCAGGATCAGGATCGCCAGGCTGGAGAGCTTGTTCATCACCGGCTGCCAGGCTGCGGCGCTATCCGGTGAATGCGACTTGATCAGCAGGCCGATCGCCAGCGGGATCAGCATCAGCACAATCAGCGACTGGGCGATATCCCACGGATTGACCGAAACTCCCTGGAGCAGAAGCGGAAGGACGAGCGGCACATAGATGATCGTCACCACCATCAGCAGCACCATCAACCCCACCCCGAAGGCGATATTCCCCCTGGCTCCCTGTACCAATTTTGGCAGGAAGGGCGCGCCCGCTGCTGTGGCCAGCACAACCAGGCCGATCTGCAGTGACTGCTCCAGCGGGATGACCAGCGTGATGGCATACGCCAGCAGCGGCACCAGCACAAAATTGGCCAGCAGCGCCAGGGTCACCAGGCGCAGGTTTTTCAAGGGCAGGAGGATCTGCGCCATGCTCAGGCTCAGTCCCATGGCCAGCATGCTGGTGACCACGAACAGCACCCCGGATAGCTGGGCCAGGATTGCGAAGAATTCAGCCGGTGTCATATTTTCAGCTCCAGGGGAAGCGCCCGCTGCGGTTATCTCTTAGGGCGCTCCCCCTACTGTAGATCGTCTAAAAAACCGGTGCTGCAACCGATCAGCCGGCCAGCAGTTTCTGCTTGGCTGCCGCGAATTCCTCATCGGTCAGAATACCCGAATCGTGAAGCTGGGCAAGCTGCTTGAGCTGAGAGGTTAAATCGGTGCCAGCTGCAGGGGCCGGCTCAACCGGGGCTGCGTACTGCTCCGGAGGTGGGGCCTGCTGCTGCGCATCGGCTGCGCCCTGCTGGTAAGCCTGGTCATACTGCTGCTGCGCAGCTGCTTCCTTCTGCGCATATTTATTTTGCTGATGGTGAGAAACTGCACCAGCGGTGCCAACAACAACTGCAGTCGTGGCCGCGGTACGGACTACTCTTCTGCCTACACTTCTTCGTCGCATCATTTTGACCTCCGTTATTCGTCAAATAGTTTAATAGCCTTATCGTCTAATAGTCGTCCCAAACCAAGTTCAGGTATCGTCTTGTAGCTCGCTTCGTTATCCTTTAGCCTGGGCAAAAATCGCCAGGGCTTCCTCCACAACTTCGTGGGGGATGCGCTCCTGCGCCAGTACCCGGCCATTGGCCCTCAGCACGGCTTGCTTGAACTTGATCGCCCACAGGTTCTCAAACAGGAACACCGCCGCAGTGGTGTTATTCTCCATCTGCTCGGCAATCGCATCGAGATCTTCAACCTGGATGATGCCGCTTATCTCAGCCATTAACGGATCATAGATGGCGATCACCTCCGGGGCGAGCTGCTGCATCTCGAGCGCCTCGTACTTGCCGTCCTGACCTTTCTGGACGACCACCAGGTCGATCACCCGCACAACTTTGTTTTCAACCAGCTCCATCAGCGCTGGCATGATCTCGCCTTTCAATTTCAGGTTGTCGAATTCGAGAGCCAGAAAATCAACTGGTCCGTAAGACATTGGAATTCTCCTTTTGTATATGGGTGACAATCACCTGTGCAGTGACTGTCACCGGTTTTATTCTGACGATTAATAATTCTTAAGCGGGTCGTTGGCCGGATAGCCCGGAACCTGCTGGCGCTTGTGGTAGCCGCCCACGTAGCTGGCGACATCGGTCATCACACCCAATCCGAGCCACAGCCAATCCCAATTGTTCAAGGGGAAGACCAGCACGAACATCAGGGAGGTCCACGGGATAAAGATCAGCCCCAACAGGCTGACCAGCAAGGGGAAGTTGAAGGTGGCATAGGCCGCGCTAACCCGCAGCGGCACCAGCAGCCAGTAGACCAGGAATCCCAGGCGGGGACCAAAAAACACCAGGGCAGTGAAAAAGCAACACATCGTAAACTCCTTTTTTAGTCGAATAGTCGTCCCGAATAAAGTTCGGGATTTGTCGGGTAGTCTTGTCGTCCGTTCATTCAACCCTTTTATTTGACCTGCACAGCAATCTTTCCTCTAGTGAGCCAACTTCCGTTAGCTCACCCAGATGAACTCGGAAATGCAATGCTTACATTGGGTTGGAACTGGTGGGAGTGGTGGGGGTGGCTGTATAGCCGGGGATCTGATTGCGGTTGGAATACACCGTGCTGCTCCAGTGCATCAGGTCGATCACCACTGCCATCACCAGCCAGAACCAGTCCCAGGTGGTCAACCCGACCACCGGCGTCCAAAGGATCACGTACATCAGGGTGGTGAAGGGCAGGAAGATAATGCCCAGGATCGGCCACAACCAGCTTCCACCAAAGGCGGCGTTGAACATGACCGGGCGGGCGATCCAGATGAACAGGGTCCCCAGGCGGGGGAAGAAACCAGCGAACATAGCGAATAAACAAGGCATGATATTTTCTCCTCTTTTCTAGTTTGATTGATTTTCTTTAGACTTCCGAAGTCGGGCGAGTTCTTCGCCATAGACTTCGGAAGCCTGATAACCGTTCTCGTTCTCTTTATTGAACCTGAATGTACACGTAAAACTCACACACCGGCTGGTTACCAAGAACCACCTGCCAGACTTCCCCATACGAGCCAGCATCGAAGGGGGCGATCATGGGCACAGAGAAATTGTAGGTCCAGCCTGGCTCCACACTGCTGCTCAGATCATATAGATCCGAACCCTGGTGCAGAGGTACGTTGGAAGCTGCTCCCACAAAAACCAGGTCATATTCGATGTTCCAGGCCTGCGTGCTGCTGTTTTCTAACACCCATGTTGTGGTGAAGCTGCTCCCGGGAGCCACGATCGTCCCATCGACCGGGTCCTGCCCCACTACCCGGCAGCCAGTCCCTTGGACCGGGGCCGACGGGGTGGTCCCCACGACCGGGGGAGCCGGTGGGGCGTCCACGACCGGCACGCTGTCTGCGTTTGAGGTGACCACGTAGCTGGCGGACACCCAACCGAAGCCAGCTACAGCGTACTGGGCTGGGATCACGACCTGCCACCAGGCGCCGTCGGCGCTTTTACCGCTCACTTCCGCGGCAGCTCCAGGCGAAGCCACACCCAGGACAGGGAAATTGGTGCCCGGGCCAGTGCGCACGTTGACGAAGTCGACTGCCATAGCCACCGGAACACCTGTTGGCGGCGCCTGGGGTGGAATGGTGACCGGCGCTTCAGGGGTTGCGATGATCTGGACGTTTTCCACGTTGCTGGACTGGGTGTACTGAGCCATCACCCAGCCATAACCCGCGCCCACGTTTTCGGGGTTAAGGCGCACCACCCACCAGGCGCCGTCTTCGCTCACCCCGATCACCCAGGCGTTGGCGCCGGTCAGGGCGATGCCATAGGCCGGGAAGTTTGCCCCCGGGCCGGTGCGCACAAAGACATTCGCCAGAGCGGTCGCCTGCGGGTCATCTGGACCGGGCGGGACCAGCTCGGTGGTCGGGGGAACCGGCGGAGTGGGCACCACCGGGACGCCCTCGGTGGCGCTCACCGTCACCCAAGCTGCGCTGACCCAGCCCTGCCCATTGGGCGCTGGCGGCACGCTGATCACCCACCAGGCGCTGTCCTCGCTGACCCCGATCACCCTGGCGGTGCTGCTGCCCAGGAAAGCGGCGTAAAATACATAGTTCTCGCCTGGCCCGCTGAAGATGCCGGTGTTGTAGTTGGCGGTAGCGCTTGGCTCACCCGGGTTGGGGGTGGGCACCACAGCTACCGGCAGGTTGGGATCCAGGGTGGGTCCCGGAGGGGGCAGGGTGGCGGTAGGTGCCTGGGTAGGTTCGGCAGGGGGCGGCGCCTGGGCAGTTAAGTCGGCCACCACCGTCTGGGCTGCCTGGGTCTGGATGGTAGATGGGTCCTGGGTTGGTGCGGGCGTCGCCGCCGGGGCACAGGCGCTCAAGATCAGCGCCGCCAGCAGCACCAAACTGATTTTCCGTGTTCGTCTCATCAATATCTCTTCTACTCCATGTAGGTTTCAGTTTTTAGATGGCACACATCGAGTGGCTAGCGGCCACCGTGGGCCATCTCGTCGATGCACACCGCCACCGCCAGGATCAGCACATCGTCCTGCCCCGGATCGATGGCCACGCCATAGCTGTCACGCAGGCGGAACCACTTCTTGGAGACCTCGGCTACCTTGTCGCGGCCTTCACCGATGGTGAACTCGTGATCCAAGATGTTGCCTTGCACCTCCAGGTCTGGGCCGCCCTTGATCTTAACCACCCAGCGCTCGCGTACAGGGGTGATCAGGGCCTTCTTGACCATAGCCAGTTGTTGCCCCTGCGGGCTTTCGATCTCCATGCTGTCTTTGACCCGCAGCATGCGCTCCTGGATCTTGCACAGCTCGTTGCCGTGGGCGTCCTCAAAGATCAGCGTCTGGCGCACGCGCAGCGCCTTGCCGTCTACTTTAAACACCTTCTGGCCGCGATCGTTCTCAATCCAGAAATCATCGCCGATGGCGACCATCTTCTGGCGCATCTGGTAGCGGTTGCCGCCGCCGGCCCCGGGTCGCCCGAGCTGGCGGTCATCCTGGCGATCGTCGCGCCGTTCTGCTCGTCTGCCTCTCATGTTTGCTAACTCCTTTTTGTTTTCCGATTGATCAATTTCAAATTGTATTCACCGCCTAAAGAAATAAGGCTGTGCGGGTAACTATCTCGCCCTCTGCCCAGACTGGCCAGCGTCTCAAGAGCTTTTATTTGTATTCGCATCCTCCTTCAGCTTGACCTGCCCGGCATACTTTTGCAGCTTTTCCAGGAGCCAATCCGGCCGGTCGCCTTTACTTACGAAAGCATCTGCGCCGGCTTTCAGCGCCATCCGGCTGCAATCGAACTCGCTGCTCATCACGATGATGACCGGTATGGGTGCGAGTGCATGCAGTCTGGCGATCAAATCCTCGATGGTGTCGCCCAGCAACTCATTATCCACCAGGATCAGGTCAGCTGGCTGTTCTTCAGCCAGCCTGAGCAAACCCGGCGCATCCACCGCCTCGCCGATCAGGTCAAATTCAGGTTGCTCCTCAAGAATTGTCTTGAGCGCCCACAGAGGTTGTGCATGCTGATCCGCCAAGATGATGCGCATAAGACTGATCCTGATAGTGTTCGATTTATCCGATTATCCAGCAATAACAAGCTAGAGGGGCAGGCGTGCGCTGGGGTTTGGGCTAAGGAACATTCACAAACCCTTATCAATGTAACAAATAAACTCCCCTTGCACAACAGCCTAAAGGGGAGATTGAAGTCTGGTTTGCAGGTCCAAAAAGTTAGCCAGGCGGCTAGCCGAAAGGAGAGGTTGGGTTTTTATCCGAATGAAATTGTTGGCTTACCGAATTCGTTCTTGGTTCGAAGCAAAATTTCGGAAACCGAACCGTCCAACCTGGTTGGGCTTCCACCCAACAGCCACCCAACTAATATCAATTATTCTATTTCTTATCTACCAGGTTATTTTCCAGTGCGATGGTGGCCGCTTCCACCCGGTTCTTGGCCCCCAATTTTGTAAATATACTCGTCAGGTGATACTTCACCGTCGCCGTACTGATCGAGAGCTGGCTGGAGATTTCATTATTAGAGGAACCCTTAACCAGCAAAGCCAATACTTCCTGCTCCCTTTCGGTCAGGCCGAATCCAGCGCTGGATCGGGGGTGGTCAAGATCGATCAAGGCGCGGGTGGCTTCAGGCGCCAGGGTGGAGAACCCGCTGTAGGCCGCCCGGATCGCCCTGGCCAGCTCGGCTGCGCTGACATTCTTCAGCAGGTAACTGGTTGCGCCGGCCGAGAGCGCCTGCTGGACCAGGTCGCGCTCCGGGAAGCTGGTCAGGATGATCACCTTCACAGGTTTACCCAGCGCCAGGATGCGCCGGGTGGCTTCGCTGCCATCCATCAGCGGCATGACCATATCCATCAAGATCACGTCCACCGCATACGCCGCGCAAAATTCCACGGCTTCTACCCCGTTCTGGGCTTCGCCGACCGCTTCCATCCAATCGTAAGCCAGGATAAAATCCTGTAATCCGCTGCGCACCATGGGGTGGTCATCGACGATTAAGACCCGAATGGGATGCGATTCTGTCATATTAGACTCTCCTTTTCAGAGCGCCAAATCAAAGTCACCTGTGTTCCGTATCCGAGCTGGCTTTCTAAGGCTAAATTGGCCTGGATGGCTGCCGCCCGTTCGCGCATGATGTCGATCCCAAGGTGGGTAGACTTTTCGTCCCCGGTGGAGTAGCCAACCCCATCGTCCCGGATCACCAGCTTGACTTCGCGTTCTGCTCCGCCGGCTACCTCCGGGGGGAGCATTGTTTCGCTCAAGCTCACCGTAACCTGCTTGGCCTGGGCATGTTTGACGACATTGTTCAAGGCTTCCTGGGCGATGCGGTAAAAATTGGTCTGCACCTCTTCCGGCAAAGCCGGGATTTGTTCCAGATAAAGCTGGAACGGCAGCCCCGACCGGCTGGCGATGGCTTCGGTCAGCTGCGCCAGCAGATCAGCCAGGGGGGCGTTGCTCACCGCAGACGGGCGCAACTCAAGCAGCATGGTACGCATCTCAGCCAGCGCTCCGCGCATTAACCGCCGCAGTTTCTCCAATCTTTGCAGGCCCTGCTCTGGATCGCGCTGCCAGATTTGCGGCAGCACATCCGCCAGCAGGGTGGCTGAGAAGAGCGACTGGGTTACCGAGTCGTGCAGATCGCGCGCCAGGCGGTTGCGCTCTTCGGACATCACCGCTGCGCGCATCTGCTGGTAAAGGCGGTGGTTCTCAATGGCGATGGCCGCCTGGTTGGCAGAAGCCACGATCACCTGAATCTGATCATCGGAGGCGCCTCCCTTTTCGCAGCCCAGCGCCAGAATGCCGATGATGCTCTCCTTCTCGAATAATGGCACACCCAGCCAGCAGCGGGTACCGGGAATGCCCCTGCTCGAGAGTCTGGTGGCGAGTCTCCCAAAACCCGCCTCCTGCGCGGTGTCCAAGTCGGTGTTGCTGATCAGGACCGGTTCCCCATGCGCAAAATCCTTCACGATGGCCTGCACCTCCAGCGCGGAGAATTCAATTGGGTCAAGCTGCGTGGGCAGGTCAGGCCAATCCTGGGCCAGGATTCTCCATTTGCCCTGCTCCTCTGCCAGGATTACCAATCCATGATAATCCACCGCGCTCTTCAAGTGCACCAGGATGCGGTTCAAAACATCCGTTAAATCCCGCCATCCGGAAATATCCCGGGAAATCCCCAGCAGGGTGGATAGCTCGCGGGTGCGTTCCTCCACGCGCTGCTCCAGAGTGCGACCTGCCAGCACCCGTTCGGTAATGTCGGTGACTACCGCAAAAGCACCCTTAAACCGCTCCCCATCCTCAAAGAGCGGCACCGGGGAGATCAGCGTGAACATCTCTTCCCCGCCTTTGCGTCGCCAGGTGAGCTCATAGGGCTTATTGGATCCGGTCTTCCTTGCCTCCAGCTGGCTGGCCAGAGCCTGCCGGTTGTCCTCATCCGAAGTGAATTCGGTCGCCAAATGCCCAATGAGTTCCTCTGTCGGGTAGCCGACCATCTCGATCAAGCGGTTATTGACGTAAGTGAAACGGCCATCTTCATCGGTCACAGCCAGGCCATCGTTCATCGTCTCAACCAGCCGGCGGTAACGCGCTTCGCTGGCCTGCACTTCCAGGTTGGCTTTCTCCATCTCGGCCTTGAGCAGGTTGATGCGATCAGCCAGGGCGATCGACCAAAGCACCGCCATCCATAAATACCCCAGCCGGTAGGAATTCTCGCTGAAGATTGTGCTGGGGGTTATCCCCAGCCGTACCAGTAAGAGCCACACTATGCTGCCCAATAAACCAAACCAGGCAATCAGGAAGAAACGGGCCGGGCGGAAACCCCGCCTCCAGGAACCGATCCCTGAAATCAATGCTGCCAGGAGGGAGACCATTGCCCAGGGCGCCATCAGATTGGCAATCACATGATAGCTGGTGAACGGCGTCAGGAGCATTAGCGCTCCCCAGACTCCTACTATCACCAAGTTGATCTGGTGAAATTTTGTCAGCCGCGTCTTTAATTCCAGGAATGCATCGGAAAACAGGACCATCGAGGCAATCAGCAGCGAAAAAAATAGCGGTTGGAAATATTTATTTAAGAGATAGAGATTGGGAGGTAAGTAAAGTCCCAGATAACCTTCATAGGTCGCCTCTTCGAGGATTAAACTGGCCAACAAGATCACAAAATAGAGATAGCTCGCCTCCCGCAGTGAAACCAGTAAGAACAGGTTATAAAACAGCAATCCGATCAATACGCCGAAGAACATCCCCTGCGCAATTTGTTCCACCAGGGCATTATCCAGGAACGCTTTCTGCGTCCACAGGGTGAGCGGCAGGGTCATCGAGGCGCCGTTTTGGAAGCGCAGGTAATAGGTTTGCTGGCTTTGGGGTGGGATGGTCAGGCTGAAAATGATGTGCGGGTGGGAAATATCGCGAGTGTCGGGCGGCCGCAGCACCCCGCTCTGCTTCACGGTAAATCCCTGGCCATCCGGGGTGGAGCTGTATAGGTCCACAAAGTGCGTGTTGGCAAAACCCTGCTCCAGCAGCCAGTAGTTGATCAAGGAGGTCTCGTTCTGAACAATCAGGCGCACCCAATAGGCGCTATCGGTGAAGCCGTAGTTGGGTACCTCCACCCGACTGGGTATGAATTGTGAGTCGAAATCTGGGGAAGATACCTGCTCAATGGTCAGCTCCCCGCCGGGATCCTCGAGGATCTCCAGGTGCAGTCCCAGCGGGTATTCGCCCTGCTCGTCGGTCAGGGGGAGGGGTTCCGGCGCGGGAGGAGTGCTGATCTGAGCCAATGCCTGGTTGCCTGGCACCAGCCCTGGCGTCAGCATCAGCGCCAGTGCAATCAACATCGTGAAGAGAAGAGTCTTCGTTTTCAGATCAATTGCTCGCTAATGTGGGTTGCATTTCGCCTGCTGATATGCTCCATACAGACTGGATCGCCATGCCCGGGATAAAGAATTCAGAGGGACAAACAAATAAGTTCAACCAGGCTGACAACAGTAGTCGCCGGATCGTCCCTGATCGCACTGAGGGCGGGTTGGTCGGTGCTAGAGAGCAAGTCGCCGCAGAACAAGTCTCTACTGGCGACCGGACACCGATCGAGCCCGAGGCTGACATTCTTTACCCGAGAGGAAATGATCCAGGGTTACTCCAATTGCGCCTCGATCCGTCCACTGCGCACTGCAGCTACCAGGGCGTCATAATCGCGCTCGTTCTGGTCGGCATAGGCAACGCTAAAATCAGCCAGAGCATCCTCGAAAGCCGTGCTCTTGCCGAGGTAGCCAGTTAGCATCGCCGGATCGCCCGAGCGGGCATGCGCCCGCGCCAGCGTCGAGCCGCATAGCTGGGCGTAGCCCTTCAGGTTTACCTCTTTCATGATCTCCACCACCGGCTTGATCTTGGCATCGCTGAGCTGGCGCAAGTAATAATGCAGTTTTTGATGCCATGCATCTAGTGCCGGCATCAAATCTCGTTCAATGCATCCTGACGCTGCCCCCGGAAATTCAGGATCAAGAAGTAAACGCTGACCGCCAGCACCCATCCCGGGAAGATTATGGTTACCCACAGGGAATAACCGATGCTCAACAGCAGCACCAGCGCCAGGGCATAAGTCAGAAATGCCCAGCCGCGATGCATCAAGCCGGTGCGGATCCAGATGGTGCCCAGGGAGATCATGAAGACGCCCGCCATGCGAATGGCGTACACGTTGATGATTTGATACATCACGGCCCGGCTGTAGGTGAATACGCCGCTTTCTA
>Ga0209254_10006673_pt1 | contig 10642 bp, 8 predicted proteins | sample FrelakmetDIP11DI_FD_187148 | JGI IMG/M metagenome (GOLD analysis project Ga0209254, IMG submission 187148) | Freshwater lake sediment microbial communities from the University of Notre Dame, USA, for methane emissions studies - DIP11 DI (SPAdes)... | ecosystem: Environmental > Aquatic >... | reverse complement strand
GCGCGCGCGACGCTGACGCTGCTCGGTGTCGAGCCCTACGAGGCGCGCGAAGTGGCCGACGCGTTCAGGCGGCAGAACCTGGCGACGCTGGCGGCCCTGTTGCCGCACTTTCGTGACGAGGCAAGGACCGTGGCGATTGCCAAGAGTGGGCGCGAGGAACTGGAAGAAAACCTGAGGCGCGACCGCGAGGCTCGCGCGCAGCGATCCGCGGATGGCTGGCACTGAGTGCGCCGGTAATTCCGCGGCGGCTGACCTTGGCGGCAGCGGTGAACGCCGGGGGCGCCGCGGACCGAGGTCGCGCTGCCGACCGATCGATGTCTGAACCGTCGGCCGCTCGTCCCGGGGTGCGCGCGCGATCGGCGTCGCGGGCCGAGCGTTCCTCCTCCAGCATCGTGCGCCCGGCGTTCGGGGCGTGGCGCTGGCGGTCCGCCCTGGTGCCGGTGCGGCGGCCCGGGCCTTCGTTGAAGGTCTTCACGCGCCCTTCGTACTCGGCCGGCTTCTCCCCGTAGGCCTTGTAGCGCTCGGCCAGCGCGTCGGCCTGCTCCGCCCGCAGGGCCTCCTGCTCGGCGCCGATCTCGTCCTTGTCGCGGTTCAAGGCGTCGCGTGCTGCGGTCGAGGCGTCGAGCTCGACTTCCAGCCGGTCGCGGGGGTTGACGCATTCACGCAATGCTTCAAGGCTCAGGATGGGACCGGTGCCCCGCCCCCAGCGCATTCTCGGCCGGCGTCGCGTCCGGTCGTGCCACGTCCTGGGGCGAGGTGCACCAGCGTGCGGCGCACGCATCACCACGCACCGTCGGCCGTGCCTGGCGCATCGAGGCGAGCCTCGGCGGGGGCACCGCGCCGCCGGCGGATGGCCGGGCCTGCTCCCGGCACCGCAGCTTCGCATTCCCCATGGAATCAGGCGCTTGCGCGTAGCTCAAGGACAGAAGTGGGGCGATCGCGAGCGTCGTCGCGCTGCTGTCCCGGCACTTGGCACAGCCCTTGCAGTGCATCTTGTATACAAGACTGCCTGCGAGATGCCACTCCTGACATCGCCTGCATCGGGCCTGGACCTCTCCGCGCCTTCGACGCCGACCGCGATCGGTGATCGCCGGCCGGCGCGCGCACAGCTTGCAGTCCCGTCGCTGACGTTGCAGGTCCTGCGCGCCGCCTATGCAAGCGGTGGGCTGACGCCTGCGGTGCTGGTGGACCAGCTGCTCGCCGCGGGACTGCTGAGCACTGACGATCCGGCGTGGATCACGCGCGTCGATGCGGCTGCCCTGCGAGCGCGCGCGGACGAGCTGGCGCAGGCCGACCGCGCGCGCCTGGCGCTGTATGGCGTGCCATTCGCGGTCAAGGACAACATCGATGTCGCCGGCCTGCCGACCACTGCCGCCTGCCCGGCATACGCGCGCATCGCCAGCCAGCACGCGAGCGTCGTCCAGCGCCTCCTCGATGCTGGCGCCATCCTGCTGGGCAAGACCAACCTCGACCAGTTCGCCACCGGCCTCGTCGGCACGCGCTCACCCTACGGCGTGGTCGCCAACGCGTTCGACGCGCGGTTCATCAGCGGCGGATCGAGTTCGGGCTCCGCCAGTGTGGTGGCGCGCGGCTGGGCAAGTTTCGCGCTCGGCACCGACACCGCCGGCTCGGGTCGAGTACCGGCCGGCTTCAACAACCTGGTCGGTCTGAAACCCACGCGCGGACTCATCTCCACCGCGGGTGTGCTGCCCGCCTGTCGCACGCTGGACTGCGTATCGATCTTCGCGCTGACCTGCGCCGACTCTGCCGAGGTGCTCGCGGTGGCGGGCGCGGCCGATGCCGCTGACCCGTACTCGCGGGCCGCGGCCGCGGCTCCGGCGGCACAACTGCGCCGCCTGGGCGTGCCGCGCGCGCCGCAGTTCTTCGGCGACACGCAGCAGCAGGCGGTGTACGAGGCGGCGCAGGCGCAGGCGCGCGCCCTCGGGCTGCAGCTTGTCGAACTCGACTTCGAGCCGCTGCACGACGTGGCGAAACTGCTGTACGACGGGCCGTGGGTGGCCGAGCGCTACGCCGCGATCCGCGGTTTCTTCGACGCGCGGGAGGATGCGCTCGATCCCACCGTGCGCGCGATCGTCGCCCGCGCGCGCGAGTTCTCGGCTGCCGACGCATTCGACGCGCAGTACCGGCTGGCGTGGCTGCGCCGGCAAGCCGAGGCACTGATCGCGCAGGTCGATGCGCTGCTGGTGCCGACCTCGCCCACCATCCATCGCATCGACGCCGTGGCGCGCGACCCGATCGCACTCAACAGCCAGCTCGGCCACTACACCAATTTCGTCAACCTGCTCGACTGGTGCGCGCTGGCGCTGCCCGCCGGTTTTCGCGCCGACGGCTTGCCGGCCGGCATCACGCTGATCGCGCCGGCCTGGAGCGAGCCTGCGCTGCTGGAGCTCGGCGCATGCTGGCAGCAGGCGCGCGCGCTGCCGCTCGGCGCGACCGGTGCGGGCCTGCCTGCGGCGCCCGCTGCCTCGACCGTGCCGCGCCCGGGCTGCGTGCGTGTCGCCGTGGTCGGCGCGCACCTGACCGGCATGCCGCTCAACCCGCAGCTCACCGAGCGCCGCGCCGTTCTCGTCGCGCAGACCGCCACCGCGCCGGCCTACCGCCTGTACGCGCTGGCCGACAGCGTGCCGCCCAAGCCGGGCCTGCTGCGGGTCGCTGACGGTGGCCGCGCCATCGCGCTGGAGGTATGGGACGTGCCGGCCGCGCACTTCGGCAGCCTTGTCGAGGGCGTGCCGCCGCCGCTGGGCATCGGCTCGGTGCAGCTCGCCGACGGCCAGTGGGTCAAGGGCTTCATCTGCGAGCCGCACGCGTTCGCAACCGCAACAGACATCACCGAGTTCGGCGGCTGGCGTGCCTATGTCGCGTCGCTCGCTGCCTCGTCTTGCCCCGCCTCTTCCCTGGCAGCGTGACCCGCTGCCCCAGCCAACGCCGCCTCAGACCCAAGGAGTGAGCCCTGATGAAACGACGCGACTTCCTGAACATCGCCTCGGCCTCTGCCGGCCTCGCCGCCCTGCCACGGCCCGCCGCCGCGCAAGCGCGTCCCAAAGACGTGCTGATCGTTGCCAACGAGAGCGGCCCCAACTCGCTCGACATCCACACGGTCGGCGCCAACCGGCCGGCCTATGGCGTGTCCTGGCTCGCCTACGACCGGCTGATGACCTTCGGCACCAAGAAGCTGCCCGACGGCCAGCTGATGTACGACTACACCAAGCTCGAGCCCGAGCTGGCGACGAGCTGGAAGATCGCCGCCGACGGCATGTCGGTCACCTTCAACCTGCGCCGTGATGCCAAGTTCCATGACGGCACGCCGGTGACCGCGAAGGACGTGAAGTGGAGCTTCGACCGCGCAGTGTCGGTCGGCGGCTTCCCGACCTTCCAGATGAAGGCCGGCTCGCTGGAAAAGCCGGAGCAGTTCGTGGTGGTGGACGACCACACCTTCCGCGTCGACTTCCTGCGCAAGGACAAGCTCACCATGATGGACATGGCGGTGCCGGTGCCGTCCATCTTCAACAGCGAGCTGGTGAAGAAGCAGGTCACGCCGCAGGACCCGTGGGGTCTCGCCTGGACGCGCAACAACACCGCCGGCGGCGGTGCCTATCGCGTCGAGTCGTGGCGGCCCGGCCAGGAGATCATCTACGTCCGCTTCGACGACTGGAAAAGCGGCAAGCTGCCGGCAATGCGGCGGATCATCCAGCGCGAGGTACCGAGCGCCGGCAACCGCCGCGCGCTGCTTTCCAAGGGCGACATCGACATGACCTTCGAGATGCCGCCCAAGGACTTCGCGGAGATGGCGACCGAGGCCGGTGCGGTGCGCGTGGTCTCCACGCCGGTGGAAAACGCTCTGTTCTACGTCGGCATGAACGTCAAGCAGCCGCCCTTCAACAATCCCAAGGTGCGGCAGGCGGTGGCCTACGCGCTGCCGTACGACGCGATCATGAAGAACGCGATGTTCGGCCGCGCCACCGCGATGTGGGGGGCGAAGTCGCCCAAGCTCGCCAGCAGCGACTGGCCGCAGCCGACCCACTACCGCACCGACCTCGAGGCCGCCAAGAAGCTGATGGCCGAGGCCGGCGCGGCCGGCGGCTTCGAGACCACGCTCAGCTTCGACCTGGGCGGCGCCACCATCAGCGAGCCGGCCTGCATCCTGATCCAGGAGTCGCTGGCGCAGATCGGCATCAAGGTGCAGATCAACAAGGTCCCCGGCGCCAACTGGCGCGCGGCGCTGTTGAAGAAGGACATGCCGCTGATCCTCAACCGCTTCGGCGGCTGGCTCAACTATCCCGAGTACTTCTTCTTCTGGTGCTACCACGGCCAGAACGCGGTGTTCAACACGATGAGCTACCAGAGCGCCGAAATGGACAAGCTGATCGACGCCGCGCGCTTCGAGACCGACCCCAAGCGCTACGACCAGCATGTGCGCGCGTTCATCGAGAAGGCCTACGACGAGGTGCCGCGCATTCCGCTGGCACAGCCCAACTTCGACGTTGCGATGCAGAAGAACGTGCAGGGCTACGTGTACTGGTTTCACGTGCAGCCGGACTACCGGTCGATCTCCAAGGCGTGACGCGCGACTCGCGCGATCGTCGATTGAACGCGGACCCAGCGATGACAGCAGAGCAGATCGAAGCCACGGTCGACGCGATCGCCGCAGCGGTGCAGATGCCGATCCCGGCCGAGTGCCGCGCCGGCGTGCTGCAGAACTGGACGCTGATGCACGGCATCGCGCAGCAGGTCGTCGCGTTCGAACTGCCGCCGGATGTCGCGCCGGCGGCGGTGTTCCGGCCGTGAGTCCCGTCGCACGCTGGGCGAGCGCAGCCACCACACGATGAGCGACCTCTGCATCCAGTCCGCCGCCGATCTCGCGCAGCGCATCCGCGTGCAAGAGACCACCGCCGGCGCGGTGGTGCAGGCGGCGCTGGCGCGCATCGACGCACTTGACGCCCGCTACAACTGCTTCACCGCAGTCACCCGCGAGCGCGCGTTGGCGCGGGCGGCGGCGGTCGATGCCGGCCGCGCCAGCGGACCGCTCGCCGGCGTGCCGTTCGCGGTGAAGAACCTGTTCGATCTCGCCGGCCTGCCCACGCTCGCCGGCAGCAAGATCAACCGCACCCTGCCGCCAGCCCGCGCCGATGCGCTGCTGGTGCTGCGGCTCGAAGCGGCCGGCGCGATCTGCGTGGGCGCGCTCAACATGGACGAGTACGCCTACGGCTTCACCACCGAGAACGCGCACGACGGACCGACGCGCAATCCGCATGACGTCGAGCGCATCGCCGGCGGCTCCTCGGGCGGCAGCGCGGCGGCGGTGGCGGCGGGCCTGGTGCCGCTGACGCTCGGCTCCGACACCAACGGCTCGATCCGCGTGCCGGCCTCGCTGTGCGGCGTGTTCGGTCTGAAGCCCACCTACGGCCGGCTGCCGCGCAGCGGCAGTTATCCGTTCGCGGCGAGCTTCGATCACCTCGGCCCGTTTGCGCGTAGCGTGCGCGACCTGGCGCTGGCCTATGACGCGATGCAGGGGCCGGACCCACTGGACCCCGCCTGTGCGCAACGCGCGGCGGATCCCATTCTGCCGGCGCTCGATGCCGGCACGGCCGGGCTGCGCATCGCGGTGGCCGGCGGCCACTTTGCGCAGAACGCCTCGCCGGAGGCGCTTGCGGTCGTCAGCGACGCGGCGCGGGCCCTCGGCGTCACGCGAACGGTGCAATTGCCCGAAGCCGCGCGCGCCCGCGCCGCCGCCTTCGTGATCACGATGGCCGAAGGCGGCAACCTGCACTTCGCCGATCTCGCGTCTCGCCCGCTGGACTTCGACCCCGCCACACGCGATCGCTTCATCGCCGGCACGCTGGTGCCGGCGCACTATGTGGTGCAGGCACAGCGCTTGCGCCAGTGGTACCGGCAACAGGTGGCGCGGGTGTTCGACGAGGTCGACGTGATCCTCGCCGCCGCCACGCCGGTCACGGCGACGAAGATCGGCCAGGTGATGATGGAACTGAACGGCCGGCAGGTGGTGGCACGGCCGTCGATGGGTCTGCTCACGCAGCCGATCTCGTTCATCGGGCTGCCGGTGGTCGCCGCGCCGATCGTGCGCGGCCCAGGCGCGCTGCCGCTCGGCGTGCAGGTGATCGCCGCGCCGTGGCAGGAGGCGCATGCGCTGCGGGTGGCTGCCGCGCTGGAGGCCGCCGGTGTTGCCGCCGCGCCGGTCGCGCCGGGAGCGCTGCAGTGAGCACCGCCATGGGTGCCGCAGCCGGCGAGGCCGCGCCCGTGCCTGCGCTCACCATCAACGATCCCGCCGTGCTCGCCGAGGTCGCCGCGACGTTCGCCCGCTACGAGGACGCGCTCGTCGCCAACAAGGTCGCGGTGCTCGACGAACTCTTCTGGGACTCGCCGCTGACGGTGCGCTACGGCGCCACCGAGAATCTGGTCGGCTACGCGGCGATCCAGGCGTTCCGCGCGGCGCGCCCCGCCGCCGGCCTGCAGCGCACGCTGCACAACACGGTGATCACCACCTTTGGCGACGCCTTCGCCACCGCGATGACCGAGTTTCGCCGCGCCGGCGGCAGCAGGCTCGGCCGCCAGTCGCAGACATGGATGAAGACCGCCAGCGGCTGGCGCGTGGTTGCAGCCCATGTGTCGCTGATGGAGCCCGCATGACAGACCCGCTTGCCCGCGATGCCGTGGGCCGCTTCACCAGGCGGCGCCAGCCGCGAGGCGAAACGCCTCGTCGTTGGCGCAACGAATTGCAGCCAGTGGCCGCGAGCAATCTTGTCCGGCTCTGCCAGCGAAGTTGCGCAATCCCTTCCGCTTTGCGTGCACGTGCGACGCGAAGCGTCACGACCACGCAAAGCGCATGCTGAAGCTCATCGCCCGCCGCATCCTCGGCGCGCTGCCCAACCTCATCGGCGTGGTTGTCATTACCTTCGTGCTGACGCGCGCGCTGCCCGGCGACCCGGCGGCGTTCTTCGCCGGCGGCGCGGCGACCCAGGAAGCGGTCGAGGAAGTGCGACGCGCGATGGGGCTCGACCAGCCGCTGTGGGCGCAGTTCGTGCGCTACCTGGGCGACCTGGCGCAGGGCGATCTGGGTGTTTCGCTCACCACCGGCCAGCCGGTGGCGCGAGAGATCCTGACCCGGCTGCCGGCCTCGTTCGAGCTGGTCATCGTGGCGCTGGTGCTGGCCTGCGCGATCGCCATCCCGCTCGGCGTGCTCGCCGCCACGCGGCCCGGCTCGTGGATCGACCATCTGTGCCGCGTGCTGGTGACCCTCGGCGTGTCGCTGCCGGTTTTCTTCACCGGCCTGCTGTTCGCCTACGTCTTCTACTTCCTGCTCGGCTGGGCGCCTTCGCCGCTCGGCCGGCTCGACCCGGTTTACTCGCCGCCGCCCACGGTGACCGGGTTGTATCTGATCGACTCGCTGCTGACGGGCGATTCCGGCCTGTTCTGGGCGAGCCTCAAGCAGATGATCCTGCCGACCGCGACCATGGCGATGTTCGTGCTCGCGCCGATCGCGCGCATGACGCGCGCCTCGATGCTCACCGTGCTCGGCTCCGACTTCGTACGCACCGCGCGCGCCAGCGGCCTGTCGGCACCGACCGTGCTGGTGCGCTACGCGCTGCGCAACGCGCTGCTGCCGGTGGTCACCACGCTCGGCATGGTGTTCGGCTTCATGCTGGGCTCCAGTGTCATCGTCGAGAAGGTGTTCGCCTGGCCGGGGGTGGGCGCCTATGCGCTGGACGCACTCACCGTCTCGGACTACGCGCCGATCCAGGGCTTCGTGCTGGCCATGGGCGTGCTGTTCGTGCTGCTCAACCTGCTGGTCGACCTCGTCTACACGCTGGTCGATCCGCGCGTGACCCTCGAAGGCTGAGCCATGCGCATCGCACGTCTCGCCAGTGTCATTCCCGCGCAGGCGGCTGCTCCGGATTCGCGCTTGCGCGGCAACGACACCACAGCATGAACCTCAAGCACCTGCGCCACGTGCTGGCCGAGAACCCGCTGTCGGCGGTGGGCGCCGGGCTGTTCCTGCTGCTCGTGTTCGCCGCGCTCGCCGGACCCTCTCTGGTGCCGTACGACCCGCTCGCCTCGCGCACCGACTCCGCGCTGCAGCCGCCGTCAGCCGCGCACTGGTTCGGCACCGATGCGCTCGGCCGCGACATCTTCTCGCGCGTGGTCGTCGCCACGCGGCTCGACCTGTTCATCGCGCTGTCGGCGGTGACGCTGTCGTACGTGATCGGCATCGCGCTCGGCCTGCTCGCCGGCTTCTACGGCGGCTGGTACGAGCGCGTGATCGCGCGCGCCGCTGACACCATCATGGCGTTCCCGCTGTTCGTGCTGGCGATGGGCATCGTCGCGGCGCTCGGCAACACGGTCGGGAACATCGTGCTCGCCACCGCGGTGATCAACCTGCCCTTTTACATCCGCATGGCGCGCGCCGAGGCCAACGTTCGCCGCAATGCCGGCTTCGTCGAAGCGGCGCGCTTGGCCGGCAATACCGACCTGCGCGTCCTCGCCGTGCACGTGTACCCGAACATCATCCCGCCGACGATGGTTCAGGTGAGCCTGAACATGGGCTGGGCGATCCTGAACGCAGCCGGCCTGTCGTTCATCGGCCTGGGCGTGCGGCCACCCACGCCGGAGTGGGGAATCATGGTCGCCGAGGGCGCCACCTACATCATCAGCGGCGAGTGGTGGATCGCGTTCTTCCCCGGCGCGGTGCTGATGCTGGCGGTGTTCGCGTTCAACCTGCTGGGCGATGCGCTGCGCGACATCTTCGACCCGCGGAGACGCACGTGAGCGATGTCGGCCGTGACCACGCGGTGCCGCTGCTCGACGTTCGCGGCTTCTCGATCGAGTTCCGCACCCGCAGCGGCACGGTGCGCGCGCTGCAGAACGTGCGGCTGTCGATCGGCAAAGGCGCGATCGTTGGCCTGGTGGGCGAAAGCGGCTCGGGCAAGAGCGTGCTGGCCTACTCGATCCTCGGCATCTCCGACCGGGCGGCGAAGATCACCGCCGGCAGCGCGGTGTTCGGCGGGCTGGATCTGGTCAAGGCCAGCGAATCGGAGCTCGCCGACATCCGCGGCCGCGAGATCTCGATGATCTTCCAGAGCCCGCGCACCGCGCTCAATCCGATTCGGACCGTCGGCCAGCAGCTCGAAGACGTGCTGCTGCGCCACGCCGCGGTGCGCCGCGCCGACCTCGAGGCGCGCGCGATCGCCGCGCTGCGCGACGTCGCCATCGCCGATCCGGAGCGGCGCTACAACGCCTATCCGTTCGAGCTGTCTGGCGGCATGTGCCAGCGCGTGATGATCGCGATCGCGCTGGCCTGCCGGCCGCAGCTGCTGATCGCCGACGAGCCCACCACGGGGCTGGACGTCACCACGCAGGCGGCGGTGATGGACCTGATCGTCGATCTGGCGCGGGAGCGGCAGATGGCCACACTCTTCATCACGCACGACCTGGCGCTCGCCGCCGAGTACTGCGACCGCATCGTGGTGATGCACGCCGGGCACGTGGTGGAAAGCGCACCGGCCGCCACGCTGTTCGCGCGCCCGCGCCACCCGTACGCCGCCAAGCTCATCGGCTCCACGCCGCGCCAGGACACGGTGCTGGCGCGGCTGGCGCCGATCGCCGGCAGCCTGCCCGATCTGCGGCGCGCGGACCTGCCCGCCTGCCGCTTCGCCGAGCGCTGCGAGCGCGCCACCGACCAGTGCCGCGCCGCGCTGCCGCCGCCCGATCCCGCCGCGACCGACGAGGTGGCCTGCTGGCATCCGATGGAGGTGGCGTGATGAGCAAGGCAACCTGATGCGCGGCGATCCCGCTCCCGGCGTCGCGGCGGCGCCCACCGCAGCAAGCGCAGCGACGTCGCTGCTGCAGGCCGAGCGCCTGTCACGCCGCTTCGCCGTGGCCGGCCGGCACGGCGCGCAGCTTTTTGCGGTCGACGACGTCTCGCTGCACATCGCGCCGGGCGAGAGCGTGGGGCTGGTGGGCGAGTCCGGCTGCGGCAAGTCCACGTTGGTGCGGCTGCTGGCCCGCCTGCTCGATCCGAGCGAGGGCGGCATCGTGTTCGACGGCGTCGACATCGGCGCCGTCCCGGCTGCCCGTTTCGCGCGCCATCGGCTGCGCGGCGCGGTGCAGATGGTGTTCCAGGACCCGACCGACAGCCTCAACCCGCGTTTCACCGCGGGCGAGACGATCGCCGAGCCGCTGGCCCTGCTGCGCGGTCTGCGCGGCGCGGCGGCGCGGGCGCGGGTGGACGAGGTGGCCGCGCAGGTCGGCCTGCCGCCGGAGCTGCTGTCGCGTTTTCCGCACCAGCTCTCCGGCGGGCAGAAGGCGCGCGTCGGCATCGCCCGCGCGCTGGTGGTGCAGCCCCGGCTGCTGATCCTCGACGAGCCCACCTCGGCGCTCGATGTCTCGGTGCAGGCGGTGGTGCTGCAGCTGCTCGATCGCCTGCGACGCGAGCTCGCGCTGTCCTACCTCTTCGTCTCGCACGACCTGAACGTGGTGCGCCTGCTGACCGACCGCGTGGTGGTGATGTATCTCGGCAAGGTGGTCGAGCACGGGCCGGTGGCCCAGGTGTTCGGCGCGCCGCGCCATCCGTACACCCAGGCCCTGGTCGCGGCGATCCCCGGTCGCG
>Ga0209254_10006672_pt1 | contig 10643 bp, 5 predicted proteins | sample FrelakmetDIP11DI_FD_187148 | JGI IMG/M metagenome (GOLD analysis project Ga0209254, IMG submission 187148) | Freshwater lake sediment microbial communities from the University of Notre Dame, USA, for methane emissions studies - DIP11 DI (SPAdes)... | ecosystem: Environmental > Aquatic >... | reverse complement strand
CGCCGGCCGCCTGCCTCCCGGTAGCGCGGCTGAATCTGCTTCAGCTGAGCAGGCTCGCTCTGCGGCAGGGTTATGCCGGGGTCGCCGGCCATTATGCCCTGGTGAGCGATGGTCTCATCCGCCGGCACCATGCCGCCGGGCAGCGCATCGGGACGGGCTACCCGCGCTCGATGAGCGTCCTCATCCGCGAGCTCAACCGCCAGGTGGACTGGATCTTCTCCAACCATGCCGGCCGGATCATGCAATGGCTGCGTGCGCTTCAACGGCCCGGCGGCTGATCCTCCGGCCGCATGGCGGCACCATCCTTGACCCGCCACAGCAGGATCGCGCCCAGGGCGAACAGGACCAGCAGCGACAGGATGCCCGCGCGCGAGGCGATCTGGCCGATGCGGGTCAGCTGCGCGGCGTCCGGCGCCGCGGGCATCAGGGCCTGGCGCACCACCAGCCCCACGGTCCCCATCAGGGCCGGGCCCAGGATGGAGGCGAATTTGCCCAGCATGTTATAAAAGCCGAAGAATTCGGCCGGGTGCTCGGCCGGGATCAGGCGCGCGTAATAGGACCGGCTGAGCGCCTGGATGCCGCCCTGGACCAAGCCGATGATCACCGCCATGACATAGAACTCCAGGCGGTTGGTCATCATCGCCCCCCAGACCGTCACTCCCATGTAGACACCGATCGCGAGAAAGATCGCCCGGCGCGGCCCCCAGCGGCGCCCCAGCCGGCCGAAGCCTATCGCGGCCGGGAAGCCCACGAACTGCACGACCAGAAGGGCCGCGATCAGGTCGTGGGACGAGAAGCCGAGCGAGAGTCCGTAGTCCACGGCCATGCGGATGATGGTGTCGACCCCGTCGATGTAGCACCAGTAGGCCAATAGAAACAGAAGGGCCGGTTTGTAGCGGCGGATCTTGCGGAACGTTGCGCGCAGCTGGCGGATTCCGGCGCCCGCGGCCGGCAGGAGCCCGAGAGCTGCCGGCGTGCGGGGCTCCGGGACCCAGAGGATCGTAAAGACGGTGAAAGCGCCCCACCACAGGGCGACGGAGATGAAGGACAGGCGCACGGCCGCGGCGCTGTCCGCGAGCCCGAAGGCCTGCGGCGAGAGGGTCATGACCACGTTGAGCAGAAACAGCAGGCCGCCGCCCAGGTAGCCCAGGGCATAGCCCAGGCTCGAGACGGTGTCGATGCGCGCCGGCGGCGCCACGGAGGGCAGCAGCGCGTCGTAGAACACGTTGGCTCCCGAAAAACCGACGATCCCCAGCGCGTAGCAGAAGATCGCCCAGGCCCACTGGCCTTGGCCGACGAGATAGAGGGCGGCGGTGGCGAGCGCCCCCAGGTAGGCGAAGAAGACCAGACAGCGCTTGCGGGCCGAGGCCTTGTCGGCCACCGCCCCGATGAGCGGCGCCAGCAGCGCCATCGCCAGCCCGGCGGCGGCGTTGCCGAACCCGAGCTGGGCGGTGCTGAGGTTGACGTCCGCGCCGTGGCTCCAGTACTGCTTGAAGAACACCGGAAAGAAGCCGGCCATCACCGTGGTGGCGAAGGCGGAGTTGGCCCAGTCGTACAGGGCCCAGCCCCAGACGGCTTTCTTTTCCGGTTGCATTTAGCGCCTGTCTCCAGCCTTCGGTCGTCGGCCAGGCTTGAAGCGTGGAGCAGAGAGCATAGGGCATAGGGTAAAAACAGGACCCTTCAGCCTTTAACTCTTCGCTCTATGCACTTTGCCCTCTGCCGCTTTTCTACTTCCCCACCGGCACCAGGTACAGCGGTTCCTCGTCGGCGGGGAGCCGGGCGGCCTGCTTGACCGCCGCGTCCTGGAAGGCGCCGATCACGACCGAATGGAGGTCCAGGGCCACGGCCTGCAGGCACAGGCTCTGAGCGGCGTGGCCCGCCTCCATGTCGACGTAGCGGACCCCGCGGCGGCCATACTTCGCGCTCATCCGGCCGTAGACCGCGGTGAACAGAAACGTGACCGGAGCGCGTTCGACCGGCCGCTGGTGCAGCGCCGCCGCGCTCAGCTCCGCCCGCAGGTCACCCCCGCATCGGGTTTCCAGGGCGTGCTCGCGGCCGCGATAGCGGTAAAGCCCGGCCGCCAGCCCCACCATCTGCCCGATGACGGCGTAAAGCTCGAGCGGATAGAGGGCCCCGGCGGAAGGCGCGGTGCGATAGCCCTGGGCGTGCGTGATTCCCTGGGCCGCCCAGAGGAGCTGGGTGAGGTCGTCCACGGTGAGAGGGTCGCGGGAGAAGGTCCGCACCGAGCGCCGCGCGAGCAGCGCCTGCTCGATGGAAACCGGTCCCTCGAAACGCGGCGGCGGCAGGCGCATGATCCCGTCAGGCGGCATGGCGCTGGCTCCTCGCCGGCGGTTTCAGGCGAGTCCCCCGGCAGCCCGCATCCGCTGGTGGATGCGCTCGGCCCGCAGCAGGAAGGTCTCGAGCTTGGCCGTGATCAGCTGGGGAAACGGCGAACCGTCGGTCTCGATCGCCAGGAACGGCAGATCGTCGATGTCGGTCAGGATCGCCCGCAGCGCCGGATTGGCCGGGTCGGTGGCCAGCTTGTTGCGGGCGGTCATGGTCTCGCTCAGGATCGCCTCCGAAATGCGGTTCGGCATGCAGCCGAAAGGTCCGATGGCGATGACGCCGCAGGCATGATGGATGATCTCGCTGAGCGAACCGCCGACCGTCAGGACCGCCTCGCCCGTGAGGTTGGGGGAGAGGTGCGGGCTGGCGTTTCGAATGACGGTGGCCACATCCAGGGTCGCCGCGCTCACCAAACCGGAGCGCGCCAGCGTAGATTTGATCTGCTTTTCGTAGCGGCCCTGGAAGAAGTTGCGCAGCTTGAACTTAAACAGCTGCATGGCTCTGAGCGAATCATGATTGAACCCGTGGTTCACCAGGTAATTGCAGTAGTGCACCCACTCGGCGATCGGCGCGCAGACCGTGGCAAAGCCCTTCTCGGCCAGCCGTTCCGTGATGGATTGGCGCGACAGCGCGTCGCGGCGCACGAAGATTTCGCCGGTCAGGCTGATGGTCGGGACCTCGGCCGTCGGCCGCCGCAGGGGCACGCGGCGCAGGCGCTCCGCGCAGGCGGCGAGCCGGCTCCTCAAGAGGCCGAAATCGGCCTTCTCCATCTCCGCCAGAGTCGCCTGCCACTCGTCCTCGAAAAGCCGCAGGGCCGCGGCCGGATCGACGGCGTTGGCCAGGAGCATCGAGCGGATGTCTTCCATGACGTCCGAGACGATCACGGCCCACCAGGTGTGGCGCTCGAAATTTTTGTCCATGCCGACATACGAATTGTCCGAGGAGAGCGCCAGCAGCGCCACGTTCGGGACCTCCATGCGGCGCACCAGATCTTCCATGAAGATGTAGTACTGCCCGAACCGGCAGGGGCCGGAGCCGGTCGGCATGAAGTACACGACGACCTCGTCGGCGCGCCGGCCGTTCTGGATGTAGCTCAGCAGGGTGCCGGTGGTCAGGATGAGCGGCAGGCACTCCTTGCAGGAGGTGCTGGCGCGGCCGAGCTTCAGAATCGCCTCGTCGTTCTCGCGTCCGGCGCGGGCTCGCAGGCCGTAACCTCTCAAAATTGCGGCCGCGGCCTCGCTGGCCAGCCGGCCCATGGAGGGGATGAGCACGGTGACCCGCGGATCGGTCATGGGCAGGACCTCTCCGGAGGAGGTCACGACCCGGGCCCGGCCGTCGTCGAGCAACGTGCGCGCGGGCGTGAACGCGGTCGCACGGGAGGGGATCAGCCGGCGGGCGAACAGCTGGCGGTAGGCGTTGACGATGTCCAGAAACGCCTCCACGCGGGTCTCGAGCCCGGCATCGGCCGTGTGGTTGTCGAGTTCCAGCGTCAAGGAGGGCTTGCGGCCCATGATGTCGCGGAAGTAGCTGATGACGAAGGAATCCGGGCCGCATGAAAAGTTGGTGATGTAGGTGCCGAAAAGCTGGGGGTGCTTTTCGACCCGCCGGGCGGCCCTTATAAGGAGCTTGCCCATGCCCCAGTACATGTGACGCTTGGAGCGCTCCTGCTCCAGGTCGAGAAAGTCTATGGGGATTACCGTGATCCCGCGCGAGGCGAACTTGTGGGGAATGCCCATGTGGGCTTCCTCGGCGAACCCGTTGTAAGGACGCGAGAAGATGACGACGCCGAATTTTTCCGGATGGGCTTCCAGATCGGTGAGCGCCCGGCGGCCGGCGGCTTTCATGGCGGCGAAGCAATCCAGTTGACGCTGTCGCGCGAAGGCGAATGCCTCCTGCGCCGCCTGCCGGCCGATGCCCATCTGCTCGGCGGCTTCCAGCAGGGGCGCCTCGGCGGCGCGGACGCCCTGCGACAGGTCCAGCAGCGGCTTCAGCAGGCGGGCGCCGCGCCGTTGCAGGCGATCGAGCGCCGGCCGGAAGGACGTCTGCAGGTAGTAGGTCTCCCCCTGGACGAGCGGGCAGACCAGCGACTGCGAGCTGCTTTCGTCCTTCAGGTTGGGGACGGCCCTGAAGTGCGGCAGGAAGATGAAATCCAGCGGCGGCTCGGACTTGAGCAGCGTGTCGAAGAAGCCATGCGCCAGTTCCACGGGGTAGCAGAAGGCCGCTCCGCGCTGGTCGATGCCCTCCTGGGTGGGCAGATCCGGCAGCACCACCTCGAACCCCAGCCGGCTGAAGAAGTTGGAATAGAGCGGAAAGTAAGTGTGGAGCAGGAAGCTGCGGTTGAGGCCGACCCGGCCCCTCGCAGCCCGCGCGCCGCCGGCCGGGGCCGTTGCGGCGTAGGTTTCGAAGACCAGCTTCTGGCGCAGGCTCACCAGGTCGAGCGCCTGGACGTCGTACTGCACGCGGTGGCGCAGGTTGTAATAGCGGTTGCAGGCCCCGCCGAAGGGATGCTTCTGCCCCTCCACCTCGATGACGTTGATGGAGCAGCGCCGGTCGCACTTTTCCTTGCCGCCCCGGCAGCTGAAGGAGCGGCCGTAGACGACCTCGCGACCGGCCAGGCGCTCCAGGTCGAACAGCCTTTCGGCCATGAGCCCGCTTTCGATGCGCTTCTGGACCTCCAGGGCGACGCCGAACGCCCCCATCAGGCCGGGCTCGGGCGGCACCACGATGGGCTTGCCCACCAGCGCCGCCATGGCGAGCGGCACGGCGCGGTTGTAACACACCCCGCCCTGCATGAAGACCTTCCCGCCCACCGGGCGGTTGCCCTTGACGCGGTTGGAGTAGTTCATGCAGATTGAGTACACCAGCCCGGCGACGATGTCCTCGCGGGCCACGCCCTCGTGGATCGCGTTCTTGATGTCCGAGGCGATGAAGGCGGCGCACTGGTCGTTGAAGTTGGGCGGCCGCCGGCCCTGGAGGGCCACGGCGGCGATATCCTCCATGCGCACACCCAGGGTCTCGAAGGCCGATTCCTCCAGGAACGAGCCGGTCCCGGCGGAGCAGGCCTCGTTCATGGCGTAGTCCGAGGGGACCGAGTTGGTGATGTAGGTGTATTTGGCATCCTGGCCGCCGATCTCGAAAATGGTGTCGACCTGCGGGTCGAAATGGACGGCCGCCGCGGCGTGGGCGATGATCTCGTTGATGACCCCGTCCGTGAGGGCGTGCAGCCCGGCGATCTGCCGGCCCGAGCCGGTCACTCCCAGACCGACGATGTGGATCCGGCGCGGGTCCACCTGGCGGCGCACCTGCTCCAGGATCGAGCGGTAGCAGCGCCGCGAAGCGCCCACCGGGTCGCCGCTGGTGCGCAGGTAGTCCGAAGCCAGCAGGGCGCGGTCGGAGCGCCGCAGGAGCACGGCCTTGGTGGTGGTGGAGCCCACGTCGAGCCCGAGGATGCAGACATCCCCCGGCCGGATCACGTCGGTGGCGATCGCCTTGAAGTCCACCCGGGGGGCGAAATCCTGAAGCGGGGCCAGGCGGTCGAAGGCCACCGCGCCCTCGACGAACAGGTTGGCGATGCCCGGGAACGGCGCGGTTTCGTGCGAAAGCCCCCAGATCGCGGCGCCGAGGGCTTCGAAGTAGGGGGCTTCCGCCGGGACGACCAATCCCGGGATCTCGCGCCGCAGGTAATCGATCATCATGTGGTTCTGGGCGGTGCCGCCGGTGATCATGATGTCGCGGCGCTCGACCTTCTTGAGCAATTCGAGGATCTTGTTGGCCATCATCTGGCAGAGACCGGCGGTGACCTGGGCCTTGGGGATGCCCTTGTTGGTGGCGTGGGTGCAGTCCGATTTGCAGAACACCGAACAGCGGCCGGAGACGTGGTGGGGCTTCTCCACGGCGGCGAACTGGGCGGCCTCCTCCAGGCCGACGTTCATGCGGCGCAGCTGCTGCAGGAAGAACTCGCCCGTGCCGGAGGCGCATTTGTTGCCGGTGATCACGTTCGCGATGCGCGCGGCCCGGTCCAGGACGTAGACCATGAAGGTTTCCCCGCCTGCGGATACCACCGCCGGGCAGTCAACCCCGGGCGGCTTCAGAAACGGGTAGGCGGATTCGACCGCTTCCGGCTCCGAGATCGAGGTCAGATTGACGAACTTGCGGAACTTGCGGCCGGTGGCGGCGATGCGGTCGAAGGACGCCAGGTCGAGGCCCGCCAGGGCCTGCACCAGGGTGCGCTTGGGGTCGCCCTCGTGCACATGGACTGCGTGCGCACGGATGCGCGGCGTCGATCCCCCGCCGGTCCGGTCCTGTTCGAGCAGGACCAGGGACACCGTGGATGCTCCCAGGCACACCCCCAGGGATTTTAGCGCATGGGTCATGGATGCCTCCCGCCGGTTCGAGCGGGCATTCATTCATCAGGATGGGTTCGAGGTTGCTAACTTTTGTCCGGGATCAATGCATCGCCGGGGTAACCCGGCTGTTCGCCGACTGGAAAAGCCTGACCGCAGATGACCGATCCGAATTCAAGCCTTGATTCGGTTCTATTGATAGTGCAAATCCGGTCGTCTGGCAAGGGGGGCGATGCCGGCGGGAGGGTTTAAGCGCCTTTGAAATCCGAATATCGAATGTCGAAATCCGAAACAAATCCGAAGAAACGGCGCTCAGTGGGCGCGCGCCGTTTTGCTGCGGCTTTCGCGGGAGGCGTCCCGGGGATCGATGCGCCATGTCACGAGGGGGGATACCGCGTAGAGCAGCATGAAAAACAGGAAGCAGTAGCCGTAAAAGGGGGTGAAAACCGATATGAGCAGCAGCAGGGTCGCGCGGCCGAACCAGGGGTGCCGGCTCATGAACCGGCCCGCATGCAGGTAGCGGATCGGGTAGAGGTTCATGGCGACGGCGGCTGCGATCATCATGCCGAAGCAGACCGTGCCCCAGAAGGACACCGCGGGGGAGGCCTCGTTGACGGCCTGGTTCAGGATGATCATGGGCGCCACCACCAAGAGGGCGGCCGCCGGGCTGGGCATGCCTTTAAAAAAGCCGGGGATCGGGTGCCGGTCCAGGGTGAAATAGGTCAGCCGGGCGATTCCGGCCAGGGCGTAGAGCACCGCGACCAGCGCGTAGGGCAGGTCTTGGAGCCGGGGATCGAGGATGTCCGAGACCAGAAAATAATAGATCCACGCCGGTGCGATGCAGAAGCTGACCGCATCGGATATGTCGTCCAGCACCCCGCCCAGGGTCACCTTGCGCGGCGCTGGCTGCTGGCCGGGCAGCGGCTCGGTCAAGCCGAGCCGGCGGGCGACGGCGCCGTCCAGCTTGTCGAAAAGGGCCGCCCCGATCAGGAGCAGGGACGCCTCGCGGATGCGGTCCTGGTAGGCGAAGAACACCGCCAGCAGACCCATCATGGCGTTCATGACCGTCAGGGCGTTGGGGAAGAAGGCCAGGATCCGGCGGCGCAGCTGCACGTTGCCGAGGCAGAGGTCGTCCAGGCACAGCGTCCCGTACTTGCGGATGTAGCCGGCGATCGAGCTGAAGTTGATGACCAGGAAGACGATCTCGATGAAGAACAGCGTGCGCAGGGGGGTCTCTCCCAGCCGGGCGAGCCAGCGGTAGGCCAGCCAAGGCTCCCCGTCGGGGATGTAAAAGGCATAGGCATAGAGCAGGGCGCCCACCGGCGCGGCCACGATGGTGCGCAGGCGCGTGAACTCGCGGTACTCCAGCTCCTGGTCGAAGCGCAGGGCGACGCTGCGCATGAAGTGGGCGAAGTTGTCGCGCACCAGGACGGTGATCGCCAGAAACAGCACCAGCACGGCGTGCAGAAGCTCGGCCTTCTTGGGGTCCGGCAGGACATAGTGCAGCCGCCACATGCAGCCCACGGCCACCAGCGGGAAGATGATGGAATAGATGAGCTTGTCGAGGATGCGGTCGGCCAGCTGGGCCATCTGCGGGTGGGGATGGAAGCGCGCGGCGAACCAGCCGTCGACCAGGTCGAAGGTCATGGAGGTGAAGAGCAGGACGACCCCTATCATGTAAAGCGTGGGGTTCTGATTCCACATCACGGCCACGGCGCAGAGCATGCCGCCGAATACAAGCGGCAGGCGCCCGTAAACCAGAATCGCCGTGATGCGCTGGGGTAATCGCCCCTTGAGGGCCATGTCGGCCACCGCCTGCTGAGATCGACTGCGAATCGCACCGTATGTAATTCACCGCTGATTTTATGGAAACAGCGATCCGAAGTCAAGGAATAGGAAAAGTCTTGCGGCCGGTCGTTGACTCGGCCTGCGGATATCAGATATGGATGGCGGCCAAAACGCGGGAGCGCCATGCAAGCATCGATTTACAAAAAGGTCGGGATCGCGTCGCTGGTGATGATGACATCCGTCTTCCTCAGCCGGGTGATCGGTCTGCTGCGCGAGATGACCATCGCCTGGCGGGCCGGCGCCGGCGCCGAGGTGGACGCTTATCAGATCGCCTTCATCCTGCCGGAGATTCTGAACCACGTGGTCGCGAGCGGCTTTCTCTCGGTGACCTTCATACCGCTGTTCACGCGGCGCTTGATCCAGCAGGGCGAGGCCGAAGCCAGCCGGGTGTTTTCCAACCTCCTGTGCATCTTCGGCGGCCTGACCGCGCTGGCAGTGGGCATCGCCATGATGTTCGGCCCCCGGCTCGTGGCCTGGGCCGCGCCGGGCCTGGAAAACCCGGAGGCGATGGCCGCGGCCGTGCGCATGACCCGCATCATCCTGCCGGCCCAGCTGTTCTTCTTCGCGGGCGGCCTGCTCATGGCCGTGCAGTTCGCCCGGGAGCATTTTTTTCTGCCGGCCCTGGCGCCCCTGATCTACAACCTGGGGATCATCGCCGGCGGCCTGCTGCTGGGGCCGTGGCTGGGGATCGAGGGGTTCGCCTGGGGCGTGCTGGCGGGGGCGTGCGGCGGGAACTTTCTGCTGCAGTGGGTGGGGGCGCGGCGGCTGGGGCTGCGGTTCCGGCCGGTCTGGGAATGGCGGCACCCCGACGTGCGCGCCTACCTGCGCCTGACCCTACCGCTCATGGTCGGGCTGACCATGACCTTTTCGACGGAGTTCTTTTTCCGCTTCTTCGGCTCCTACCTTCCCGCCGGCAGCATTGCGGTCCTCAACTTCAGCCTGCGCGTGATGCTGATCCTGGTGGGCATCTTCGGGCAGGCGGTCGGCGCGGCGTCCTACCCCTTCATGGCCCGCCTGGCCGAGGAGGGCCGCCTGGACGAGGTGAACCGGCTGATGAACCGGACCCTGCGCTACCTGGCCCTGCTGATCCCCGTCTCGGTGCTGCTCATGGTGCTGAGCCCCGAGGTCGTGCGCCTGCTCTTCGAGCGCGGGCGCTTCGACCCGCAGGCGACCCGCGTGACGGCCGACGTGCTGGTGTGGTTCCTGGCCGGGGCGGTCGGCTTCGCGGCCTACACGGTCGTGGTGCGCGGCTACTACGCCACGCGCGACACCCTGTTCCCGGCCGTGTTCGGGACGGTGGCCGTGCTGGCGAGCCTGCCGCTCTACCCGCTCGGGATCCTCTGGATGGGCGTCGAGGGGGTGGCCCTGGCGATCTCGTTCTCCGGTCTCCTGCAGGTCGTGCTGCTCTACATCCTCTGGGGCCGCCGCAGCCGCAACGCGGGACAGGGTGGGGTGCTCCGCTTCTACTTCAAGATGATCCTGCTGGGCGTGGCCCTGGCGCCGCTCCTGGCGGCCGTCCGCTGGCTGGCGCTGGAAGCGGTGGACCCGGCCGGCCTGGCCGGGAGCCTCGTTATTTCCGTACTGGTCGGGGCCCTCTTCACCGCGGTCATGCTGGCGGCAGGCTACGGGCTGAAGATCGGCGAGATCACCGAGATGTCGGAGAGGGTCCTGCGCGCCTTGAAAGTGAGGCGTTGAGCGGCGAATAAGGGCTCATTGGCTTGGCGAGAGGAAGCTACCGAGGAATTCCGTCTCCGAATGGGTCGCGTTCGTCGACGAGAAGATGTCCTTCGGCCATCACCCAAGCCTCGCCGGTAATGGTGGGGATGATTTGGCCGTCCACAACTTCAACCCTGCCGTCAAAGACGCACCCGACGACGGATTGCTGCCGCCAGGTTTGCCCCGGGGCCAATATCCCGTCCGCCGCCAGGCAGGCCAGCTTGGCGCTGGTGCCGGTTCCGCAGGGGGAGCGGTCGTAGGCCTTGCCGGGGCAAAGGACAAAGCTGCGGCTGTCGGCATCCGGAGTAGATGCAAACAGCTCCACATGATCGATTTCGTGTCCGTCCGGAGCGGTGATACCCATTTGGGTGTAGATCTCGCGCATGCGCC
>Ga0209254_10006671_pt1 | contig 10643 bp, 8 predicted proteins | sample FrelakmetDIP11DI_FD_187148 | JGI IMG/M metagenome (GOLD analysis project Ga0209254, IMG submission 187148) | Freshwater lake sediment microbial communities from the University of Notre Dame, USA, for methane emissions studies - DIP11 DI (SPAdes)... | ecosystem: Environmental > Aquatic >... | reverse complement strand
TTACTTGGGCTTGGCGACAGGATAGCCGGCCTTCACCCAGTCGGCGAATCGCATGTCGACCGACGTGACGTTGGTGAAGCCCAGGTCCTGCAGCGACTTGGTGGCGAGCGCACAGCGGCCGCCGGTGGCGCAGTACAGCGTCATCTTCTTGCTCATGTCGGTCTTGTCGGGGAAGCCGACCAGCTTCCAGATGCGGAATTCGATCAGGCCGCGCGGCACGTTTTCCGCGCCGGGAACGAACCCGTCCTCGAATTCGTTCTCGTTGCGCACGTCGATCAGCAGGCCGACGTCCTTCCTGTCGTAGGCCGACTTGAAACCGGCCATGTCGATCGTCTTGATCTGCGATTTGGTCTTGGCGATCATCTGCCCGATCGACGCCGGGTAGGCGGGCGCCGGTGCCGCGGCCTGGGCCACGGGCGCGGGCGCCGGCGTCGGCGCCATCGGGGCGGTCGTGCACGCCGACAGCCAAACACCACCGGTGAGGATCAACGCGCTGAACAGCAAAGTCTTGCGGGATGGCATGGAAGTCGCTCCATGGGTTGAATGGATGCATGCATCCGAACGGGTCACAGGTCGGGTCCCGAGGCGCAAACGCGCGCAGCAAGGACCGAGGAAGCCTGCCTGTTCGATGCGACCGAAGTCAGCAATGGGAACCGTAGCACTCCCGGGGAGTCGCGCCGTTGACAGTTGTCAAGGGCGTCTCCGGATTGCGGTTACCGTGCCAGTCATTGCCATCGCGTGCCGCGCGTCGGTGCTCGCGGGAACGCATGCGCCGATTCGCATATGCGTCGTGCGCGTGCTAGGATCCGGGCCGCGTTGTCGTCGGGATTGGGCCGACGCGCGTTATGGCAGGACTGCTCGGCTCGGGCGAGTCGAGGGGTAAATGCATATTTCCGGAGGGAGAGCCAAGATGAAGTCGTTGCTGATTGCTGTTGCTGCCGCCGGCAGCCTGATGGTGGCGGGCGCCGCTGCCGCCCAGAGTGGCGCTGACCTCGCCAACACGAAGGGTTGCGGCACCTGCCATGCTGCCGACGCGAAGAAGGTCGGCCCGTCGTGGAAGGACATCGCCGCGAAGAACAAGGACAACAAGGGCGCCTCCGACAAGATCGTCGCGATGCTGAAGGAAGGCAAGGGCCACCCGAAGGTCGCCGGCTCGGACGCCGAGCTCAAGTCGCTGACGAGCTTCGCGCTGACGGGCAAGTAATCCCGCCTCCCGTGGTGCATGCGAAGGGCCGGCCATGCCGGCCCTTCGCGTTTGGCGCGCCGGGGCGATAGTGGCGTCGGCCGCGCGGCGCGCCCGTCACCGCAGGCCAGCCATGCCGTCGACCGAAAGCGTCCACTACTTCGACCGCCAGTTCCGGCGGCAGGTGGAGGCTGGCGACTTCCTCCTCAACCCGTTCGAGACATCGGCGCTGCCGCACCTGCGGGGCCGCGTGCTCGACTTCGGCTGCGGGCTGGGCAACCTGGCCGTCGCGGCCGCGCGGCAAGGCTGCGAAGTCGTGGCGCTCGATGCGAGCCCGGCGGCAATCGCGCACCTGCGCGACGTGGCCGTCCGCGAGACATTGCCGATCGTGGCAATCGAAGCGGACCTGCGCGACTACGCGATCGGCGGCGCGTTCGATGCGGCCGTTTGCATCGGCCTGCTCATGTTCTTCGACTGCGCGACGGCGGAGCGTCAACTCGCCGCGTTGCAGTCGTGCGTACGGCCGGGTGGCGTGATGGCCCTCAACGTGCTCGCCCAGGGCACCACGTACGTCGACATGTTCGACGCGGCGGCCGGGTATTGCCTGTGGCCCCCTGCGGCCGTGCTCGAGCGCTTTCGCGGGTGGGAGCTGCTGCACGTCGCCGAACAGGACTTCCCCGCGCCCGGGGACAGGCTGAAGCGCTTCGTCACCGTCGTCGCGCGCAAGCCCGCTGGCGGTTGAGCACGCCAACAAAGCAAACGGGAGGCCGCGAGGACCTCCCGTTGCCGAAACTGCGTAACGGCGCCTAGCAGCCGCCCTTCTTGGGCTTCTTCTCGGCAGCAGGCTTGGCGGCAGCCGACTTCGCCGCCTCGACGGCCTTCTTCTTGTCGGCTTCGGACATCTTGTCCCAGGCTTCCTGCGTCACGCTGGCGGGCTTCTCCAGCTTGACCGGAGCCGCCGCCGCAGCGGCGGGGGCTGCGGGCTTGGCGGGGGTGGTCTGCGCGAGGGCGGCCGTCGACAGCGTGAGCATGGCGGCGGCGGCGAGGGTGGCGACGAGCTTCATGGGGAGTTCTCCGGGGTGGGGGTCGATACGTGCGCACAGCGGCGCCGGGGTAATTCCGGGCGCGGATTGTGCCACATCCTGGCAAATCCGCCCGGCGCCGCTCTAACGTGCGAGCGCGCGGTCCGGAGGACAGCGCCGCGTGAAACGAAAGGGCGGCGGGCCCTGCGGCCGGCCGCCCCCTGCGACGTCGTCGCGGTGTGGTTCAGTTCACTTCGCGGGATAGGCGTATACCGGCGCGGGCAGCTGGTCCGCGGTGGTGCCGCGCGGCGCCCGCGGGTTCGGGTTGAACGCGTGCGAGCGCATCATGAGGCCGCCCGCCGTCTGCGCGAGCCCCGGCATCATCTTCTTCGCGTCCATCGACGGGCCGTGGCAGCCGGTGCACGTCGCGTTCGCGGCGACCTGCTTGCTCGCCGGGCCGTGCGAGGAGTGGCAGTCGATGCACGACAGCAGGCCGGCCTTCGCGTGCTTGGACTGCAGGTGCTCCTGGTACTGCTCGTGGTGCTTGAGCGCTTCGTTGTAGCCGCTCTTGGCCGCTGCGTCGTCGAGGTAGAACGCGTTGTTGAGGTCGGTATTCGGGTAGTTCTTCGTCACCGGGTCATCGGCGTGCACGCCGGGCAGCAGAAGCTTGTCCGTGTACCACTTCGTCCAGTCGTCGGTGCCCGCCTTGTACGTCTCGCCGAGCACCGGGTGCGGGATGTACTCGGAGACGTTGCCCTGCGCCGTCTTCCAGGCCGTGTTCTCGGCGCGAATGTGGCAGTAGCCGCAGACCTTGTCGGCGTCGGCCTTCGACGCATTGCGCGGGTTGAAGATGTCCGCCTTCTTGCGCGAGCTGGCGTGCGCCTGCCCCGGACCGTGGCACGACTCGCAGCCTGTGTTGTGCTCGCTCATCGACACCTTCATCGCCTTCGTGTTGGCCGGGTCGTAGGACGTGATGCGGAACCCCGTGGCGTGGCACGTCGAGCACTGGGTCTCCCAGTCGTTCTTCTGCCCGTACGCCTCCCACAGGCTCGTGCCGCGATTCCACTGCTTGTCGAGGAACTGATGGTTGCCCGTCTCCGGGTTCTTGACCAGGAAGCGCTGCTTCCACTTGGAGCCGATCACGTACACCACGTCGTCGAGCTTCGCGGGTGCGCCGGTGATGTTCGCCTTGGTCGGGCCGGCGTTGCCCTTCGAGTCCTTCGCCCAGTTGTCGAGCGCGTCCTTGAGCAGGCCCTCGCGCACCGGGCGCACCATCTTGCTGTGGTAGGTCTGCTTCCACGCGGCGTAGGCGTCCTGGTGGCAGGCGCCGCAGGTTTCGGATCCGATGAAGCGGTTCTCCGTCATCCGCATTGCGCTGCCGGGCTTCGCCGGCTCGGTGGTACAGCCGTAGGCGAGGACGAGCGCCGCCATTGCGGCGAGCGCTCCTGCCGAAAGACGTAGGTTCATGCTGGCTCCATGGGTTGGATCTGTTGCATCGACGCATCGGCGCCGCTGCTGCCGAGACCGCCACCGTCGCGAACCCGGCGCCTGCCGGTTCCGCATGCGCTCGATGATCGGCGGAAGGGGAGTACGGGCGCTACTGGGTCATGCGCGGGCATTGTGCTGCATCATTGACCTCCCTCAACGCCGTTGCGGAACACGCCTAGCGGCCCGCTGTCGGCGGGCGAAGGCACAATGGCGACTGCCATGACCGCCGCCGACCGCCTGCGCCCGCAGCCGCCCTTCGCCTTGCGCGGGGCGTACCTCACGTCCACCGGTGACCCGTTCCGCGACGGTGTGGCGGCCACGCGACGCTACGAAGGCGACGGCATGCTGGTCGTCGCCGACGGCCACATCGTGGACGCCGGGCCGGCGAGCGTGGTGCGTCGACGCCTGCCGCGCGGGACTCCCGTTGAGCGGCTGCCGCGCAACGCGCTCGTCGTGCCGGGCTTCGTCGACTGCCACGTGCACTACGCGCAGCTGCCGGTCATCGCGAGCCACGGCACGCAGCTGCTCGACTGGCTCGAGCGCTACACGTTTCCCTCCGAGCGCGCGCTCGCCGACCCGGCGCGTGCACAAGCCATCGCGCGCACGTTCTTCGACTTGACGCTCGCTGCCGGCACGACGACCGTCGCGTCGTTCTGCACCGTGCATCCGTCTTCCGTCGATGCGTTCTTCGCCGAGGCGCAAGCGCGCGGCCTGCGCGCGATCGGCGGCAAGGTGTTGATGGACCGCAACGCGCCGCGCGCGCTGACCGACACCGCACGGCGCGGCTACGACGAATCGCAGCGGCTCATCGCGCGCTGGCACGGCCGCGACCGGCTGGGCTACGCAATCTCGCCGCGCTTCGCGCCGACGTCCACGCCCGCACAGCTCGAGGCGGCGGGTGCCTTGTGGCGCGAGCATCCGGATTGCTGGGTGCAGTCGCACGTCTCCGAGAACACGGCCGAGGTCGCGTGGGCGCGCAAGCTCTTTCCCGATGCCGCCGACTACGTCGACGTCTACGCGTGCGCGGGGCTGCTCGGACGCCGCGCCGTGTACGGCCACGGGCTGCACCTCGCCGAGCGCGAGCTGGCCGCGCTCGCCGAGACCGGCACGGCGCTCGCGCACTGCCCGACGTCGAACCTGTTCCTCGGCAGCGGGCTGTTTCCCTGGCCGCGCGTAAAGAATGCTGCGCGGCCGGTGCGCGTGGGCGTGGGCACCGACGTCGGCGGCGGCACGTCGCTGTCGATGCTCGCCACGCTCGGCGAGGCCTACAAGGTGGCGCAGCTCGGCGGCACGTCGCTCGAGGCGGCGCACCTCTTCCACCTTGCCACGCGCGGCGGCGCGCAGGCTCTCGACCTCGAGGACTGCGTCGGCAGCCTGCTGCCCGGCATGGAAGCCGACTTCGTCGTGCTTGACCTCGAGGCCACGCCGATGATGGCGCAGCGCATGCGCTACGCCGACGACCTCGACGAGGCTCTCTTCGCGCTGTTCACGCTCGGCGACGACCGCGCGGTGGCTGCGACGTGGTCGGGGGGCCGCTGCGTGCACCGGCGCGGTGACGTTGCGTCGCGCGCGTCCAGGCGCAAGCGGTGATGGACGGCGGGCGCACCCCGCGAAGGAGCGTGCCCTGTGCGGAGGTCGGCCTCGGCGGCCTCCTTGTACGCGTCGTCAATGATGCGGCGTTGCGTGTCGGCCGCCAGCCGCGACGCGCAATTCGCCGTCGATCCCCGGCGCGCTCCGCGTCGCCGGGGCCCCTCGCCGGCCACGCGCGCGGCTAGGCCGCCAGCGCGCCGCCTCGGGCGGCGCGCAAGGTCGCCGAGGGCGGCTCGCCGTACAGCGAACGATAGTCGGCCGCGAAGCGACCGAGGTCCCACAGTCCATTGTGCGTGGCGATCGCGGTGACCGTGTCGCCCGGCCGCGCATTGCGCAGCGCGCGCCGCGCGGTGGCCAGCCGGCGATAAACCAGATAGCGCGTCGGCCCCACGCCGTAGACGTTGTGGAACGCGTTGCGCAGCGTGCGCTCGGAGGCGCCGGTCACCGCGCACAGGTCGGCGACGTACACCGGCGTGTGCAGGTGCGCGTCGAGGTAGTCCTCGGCGAGGCGCACGAGCCGCGTGGCCGGCAGCTTCGCGCGGTCCGGCGCGGCGGTACTCTCGGAGGATGTCACCGCGCGCGCGAACGCGTCGAGCAGCGCGCGCTCGAGCGCGCCACGCGCCTGCGACGAGGCGAACGCGCCGGGATCGCGCTCGGCCGAGGCCATCGCGCCGAACAGCAGCTCGACCACCGCGGCAGCCGCCGGTTGCGCGGCGAGCACCGGGCGAAACACGGTGCCGATCGTCGTGGGTTCGCCGCCGCGCAGCGCGCCCAGCGCATTGCCGAGGTCCATCGGCGCGAACGACACGCTGGCCCAGCGCGTCGGGCCTGCGCTCGACGCGAAGTGCGTGGCCCCCGGGCCGAACATCGCGAACACGTTGCCGCTCACCGTGTGGCCGTTCATCCGGTAGCCGCCGGTGGCCGTGAGCGCAACGCCGAAGCCCGCGATGTCGCGGGCAACCGTACCGAACGTCAGCGTGGCCGCAGGCTCGTCGACGAACTGGACGAACCCACGCTCGAGCGCCACCGGCAGCAACGACCATGCGCCCGCGGCGCGCGAGCTGGGGGTGATGCGCAGGTGGGTTCCCTGGATTGCACGGGCGAGTTCGTCCGCTTCCGGGTACGAGCGCCAGGCCTGGGCGCGAACTTCGCGAACGGGCGACAGCGCGCTCGCTGCAACCGAGGTCGTCGGGAGGCTGAGCATGAGGGTATCCATGACAGGGGATGAGGCAGGAGGCCTCGGCAATCGATGGTGCGCGGAAACGGCAACCCGTTCGATGACCTGCGTCAAGAACCCATACCGCGTAGCGGGCCTTTCCGCAGGCGTGGCCGGTGCTTGCCGAGCCGGGCATGAGCCGATGCGCATGCGGCGCGGAACTGACGCGGTGGCGCGCGTTCTCGGCCGCACCCGTGTCGTCGGACGCCTCTTCGCGGCGTAGACTGCGCGCAATCCAGCCGCACGTTCGCCATGCCCGCCGCCGCCCGCCGCCGTTGGCCGTTCATCCTCCTCGCTGCGCTCGCTGCGGCCGTCGCGCTTTTCGCGCTGTTCGGCTACTTCGTCGCGCCCGGCCTCGTCCGCGACAAGCTGCAGCAGGTGCTCGGCGAACACCTGTCGCGCCCGGTGCGCGTCGAGCGTGTCGAGATCCGCCCGTTCGCGCTCGCCGCGACCGTTCACGGGCTCGCCGTCGACCAGCCCGACGGCAAGCCGCTGCTGCGCGTCGAGGCGATCGAGGCCGACGCGTCGATCGCCTCGCTGTGGCACCGCGCGCCCGTCGTCGACGCGCTGCGCATCGTGCGCCCGCAGCTGGCGATCGCGCGCACGGGCGCGACGCGCTACGACGTCTCCGACCTCGTCGACAAGTGGCTCGCACCGTCGTCCGATCCGCCGGCGCGGTACTCGCTCAACAACATCGAACTCGTCGACGGCCGCGTCGACTTCGACGACCGGCCGATGCGGCGCGCGCACCGCGCCGAGGCGATCCACGTCGGCGTGCCGTTCCTCTCTTCGTTGCCCTACCACACCGAGATCAGCGTCGAGCCGCGGCTCGAGGCGCGGGTCAACGGAACGCCGTTCGCGCTGGCCGGTCAGGCGAAGCCCTACTCGGAGCGGCGCGAGGTGGCCGTCGACGTGAACGTCGACGCGCTGCCGCTGCCGCAGTACGTCGACTACCTGCCGGCGAAGCTGCGCTTCCGCCTTGCCGGCGGCGCGCTCACCACGCGGCTCAAGGTCTCGTTCGCGCAACCGCCGGGAGCGGCGCCCGAGGTCGCCGTCGCGGGCACGGTGACAGTGGCCGCGCTCGACGTCAGGCGGCGCGACGACGCGCCGCTGGTGGCTGCGCGCGAGGTTCGCCTGGCGCTCGACAGGCTCGACCTGCGCGAGCAGTCGCTGCGCGTGGCGAGCCTGGGGGTCGACGCGCCGTCGCTCGCTGTGCGCCGGCTCGCCGACGGCAGCTTCGAGCTGGCCGGGCCGTGGACGGAGAGCGCGGGCGCGCCGGAGTCGCCGGACGCGAAGCCGTGGCGCGTGGAGGTCGCCGAGGCAAGCGTGCGGGAGGGCCGCGCGAGCGTGGAGGACGCGAGCATCGAGCCGGCGTACAAGGCCGTCGTGTCCGCTTTCGAGGCGACGGCGAAGTCGCTCGCGACCGGGCCGGAGCGAAAAGGGCGCGTGAGCGCGTCGTTCCGCGTCGACGACGACGCGAGCGCGAAACTCGCTGCCGAGGTCGCGCTCGCGCCGTTCTCGGCGGCGGGGACCTTCGAGGTCGCCGGCGCGCGCCTCGTGCGCCTGTACCCGTACGTCGCACAGGCGCTGAACCTCGCGGTCCGCAGCGGCAGTGCCGACTACGCGTCGTCGTTCGAACTGGCGGGCACCGGCGACGTGAAGCTGACGGCGGGAAAGGGCATCGTGCGCGACCTCGTGCTGGTCGCTCCCGACGAGCGCGACCCGCTGTGGCGCATGCCCGAGCTTGCCGCCGACGGCATCGACGTCGACGTACCCAAGCGCAGCGTGACGATCGCGGCGGCGACGGTCAGGCGACCGCAGGTCGTCGCGCAGCGCGACGCGGGCGGCGACTGGAATGTCGCGCGGCTGGTGCGCACGCAACCGGACGCGGGCACATCGAAGGCCGGCGCGGCAGACGACACCTGGCAGTTTCGTGTGGCCAGGTTCGCCGTCGAGCGCGGCGAGCTCGCCGTCAGCGACGCGACGACCAGGCCGCCGCTCAAGGCCCGCGCCGACGAGATCGGCATCGTGATCACCGACTTCGGCAACGCGCGTGGCCGCAGGAGCACGCTCGCCCTGAAGGCGCGCATCGAGCGCACTGGGCGGCTGGCCGTCAAGGGACCGTACGGCATGCAGCCGTTCTCCGCCGCGTTCGACGTCGAGGCGACCGACCTGCCGCTGCTCGCGGTGAAGCCGTTGATCGAGCGCGAGGCGAATCTGATCCTGACCTCGGGAACGGCCGGCGCGCGAGGCAGACTCGAAGCGAGCACCGCCGATTCCGGCGCGACGCGCGTCGCGTGGAGCGGCGACATCGCGCTCGCTGGCGTCGAAGCGCTCGACCCGCCGACTGGCGGGCGGCTGTTTGCGTGGCGGACGTTCGCGTTGGAGAAGCTCAAGGTGCGCAACGAGCCATTCGAGGCGAGCGTGGAGACTCTGACGCTCGGCGATTTCTACGCGCGGCTCATCGTGTACGCGGATGGCACGCTCAACCTCGCGAAGCTCGCGAAGAGTGGCGGCGAGGCGCCGGCGGAAAAGGCGTCGCCGAAGCCGCAGCTGAAGCCGCAACCAAAGCCGAAACCCGGCACGGCGATCGCGACGGCGGCGCAGACGGCGGAGAGCACGCTGCGCCGCGCGACCGACGGCAGCCTGCCGATCGCGGTGGGCCGCGTCACGCTCGCCAACGGCAACGTCAACTTCAGCGACTTCTTCGTCCGGCCGAACTACTCGGCGAACCTGACACAGGTCGCCGGCACGGTTTCCACGCTCTCGGCCACGCAAGCCGGCGAGGTCGCGCTCACCGCAAAGGTCGACGACGCCGCGCCGGTGACTGTGAGTGGACGCATCCAGCCGTTCGCGCGCGAGCTCTCGCTGGCGCTATCGGCCAAGGCGCGCGACATCGAGCTGCCGCCGCTGTCGCCCTATGCCGTGAAGTACGCGGGCTACGGCATCACCAAGGGCAAGCTTGCCTTCGACGTCGACTACAAGCTCGAGAACCGCAAGCTGGACGCGAAGAACCGCCTGGTGATCGACCAGCTCACGTTCGGCGAGCGCGTCGAGAGCCCCGATGCGACGAAGCTGCCGGTGCTGCTCGCCGTGGCGCTGCTCAAGGACGTGAACGGCGTCATCGACCTCGACCTGCCTATCGGCGGCACGATCGACGACCCGCAGTTCTCGGTGTTCGGCCTCATCGTCAAGGTGATCGTCAATCTGCTCACGAAGGCGGCGACGGCGCCATTCGCGCTGCTCGGCGCGATCGCCGGTGGCGGCGAGGAGCTCGCCGGGATCGAGTTCGCCGCCGGCAGCGCCGCGCTCGACGCGGCGACCAACGAGCGCCTCGACAAGCTGGCAAAGGCGCTGTCGAACCGTCCCGCGCTCAAGATCGACGTCGTCGGCCGCGCCGAAGCGGCGAGCGACGGCGAGGCGCTGGCGCGCGAGGCACTCGAGCGCACGTTGCGCGCGACGAAAATGAAGGCGCAGGCGGGCAAGCCCGACGCGCCGCTGTCGGTCGACACGGTAACGATTGCCGCCGAGGAGCGCTCCCGGTGGGTCGCTGCGGCGTATCGCGAGCTGCCCGACGCGGCGAAGGAGGCGACGCCGGCCGAGATGGAGGCCGCGCTCGCGAAGCGTCATCAGCCCGATACTGCCGCACTGGCCGAGCTGGGGATCAGGCGCGCGCGCGCGGCGAAGGACGCGCTGGGCGCGCGCGGGGTTGCGGCCGAGCGGGTGTTCCTCGTCACGCCGAGGGCGGGCGAGGTGGCGGGGAAGGGCCCGCTGCGGCGCGTCGATTTCGCGCTGAAGTGACTCCCCTGACCCCTCTCCCCGCTGGCGCAGGGCGAGGGTAACGCGTCACTCCCCTCGCCCGCCGTCAGGCGGGAGAGGGGCAGGGGGTGAGGGCTCGACACTCCCCTCGCCCGCCGTCAGGCGGGAGAGGGGCAGGGGGTGAGGGCACTACACGCGCCGCTTGTACTCGCCGGTGCGCGTGTCGATCTCGATGCGGTCGCCGGTGCTCACGAACAGCGGCACGGCGACTTCGAGGCCCGAGGCGAGCTTCGCCGGCTTCATCACCTTGCCCGAGGTGTCGCCCTTGACGGCCGGCTCGGTGTAGGTGATCTCGCGGGCCACCGTCGTCGGCAGCTCGACGCTG
>Ga0209254_10006670_pt1 | contig 10644 bp, 10 predicted proteins | sample FrelakmetDIP11DI_FD_187148 | JGI IMG/M metagenome (GOLD analysis project Ga0209254, IMG submission 187148) | Freshwater lake sediment microbial communities from the University of Notre Dame, USA, for methane emissions studies - DIP11 DI (SPAdes)... | ecosystem: Environmental > Aquatic >... | reverse complement strand
CGCGAGACAAAAAAAAAGCCCCCTCCGAGGAGGGGGCAATCAGGGGGAGATCGGTAGAAAAAAGTGAGCGGCGCGAGGCCTCGATCAGGCTGCGACGGCCGTCTTGCGGGCGCGCTTCGCAGTCTTGCGGACCGCGGTCTTCGTCTTGCGGACGGCGCGCTTGGCCTTGCGCTTCGTGACGGTCACTTCAGGAATATTCTCCTCGGCGGTCTCGACCACGCGGTCGTAGAGATTCGACGCCACGCCGCGGAGGTCGCGGCCGGCATGCTTGAAGATCAGGGCGACGCGGTGCGCGTCCTCGACGAGGCGGTCGCGCGTCGCCGGGATCATCTCGAACTGGTCACGGACGAGCTCCACGATGTTGTCGGCGCGCGAGGCGCGCTCGAGGCGCAGAGCCGCCGCCGAGATCGCCGACGTCAGCATGTCGGACTGCAGCTCGATCAGGCTGGCCACGGCAGTCTGGGAGACGGCGGTGATCTTGATGCCCGAGCGCGCGAGCGTGCGCACCGGGGACTTGAGCGACTTGAGGCTCGAGGCGGAATCGACCGCAGCTTCGCGGACGGTCTCCATCGACTCCTTGCGCATCTTCTCGACCTGGCTGCCGAGGGCGGCGGCCTGCTCAGCGACGAATTCCTGCATCTGGTTGATCATTAGCGGCTCCTCACGACTTGGGCTGCTGCGACGCAGCATTGCTGCAGTGCACAATAACTCCGGGGGGCCTTACTGTCAAATGCGTCAAGTACGGAAGGCCGTGCGCGCGGCCGTAACGTTTGAAATCGGCCGAAGCCGCGCACGAGCAGGGTTGCCGGGACGGCGGGCCTCCCGCACAGTCGCAGGCGCATGATTCCCGCCCTCCAGAGCGTTCGCGTTTCGCCGTTGGTGGCCGCTTGGGGGGTACTGCTCCTTACCGCGGTGGCTGCGCCGGCCGCGGCGTCGGGCCCGGAGCTCACGGCGACGGGAGCCGCGATCGCGACGGGCAGCGACCTGCTCGAGACGGCGATCGTGGTCGAGAGACTCGAGCCTCCGCCGCGTCCAGGCCAGGGCGCGGGGCGATTCGTGCCGGCCAGCCGCCTCGCAGCCGGCGACGAGGTGCACTACACCCTCCGCGTGACCAATCCCGGCAAGTCGTCGGTGACGGACGTGCAGGTCACCAAGAGGCTGCCGCAGGGACTGCAGTTCATCGCGGGCTCGGCCACAGGGCCCTCGAGCATCGTGGAGTTTTCTGCGGACGGCGGCGCCACCTTCCTCGCGAAGCCGGAGTCCGCCGAGTTCACGCACGTGCGCTGGACCCTGCGCCGGCCGCTGCCGGCCGGCGCCACGGCCCTGCTGCGCTTCCGCGCCACCTTCCGCTGAGCCCGTGGGCAGCGATTTTGCAGAAGTGTTCGGCGCGGAAGGCCCGCTCGCACGCGGTCTGGAGGGCTACGCCCCACGGCCCGAGCAGTTGGCGATGGCGGAGCACGTCTCGGCGGCGCTGGAGGCGCGCGAAACCCTGATCGTCGAAGCCGGCACCGGGACGGGCAAGACCTTCGCCTACCTCGTCCCCGCGCTGCTGTCGGGCCGGCGCGTGATCCTCTCTACGGGCACGCGGGCCCTGCAGGACCAGCTCTACCATCGCGACCTGCCGGCGATCTGCGGTGCGCTCGGCCGCCCAGCACGCGTGGCGCTGCTCAAGGGCCGCGCCAACTACCTGTGCCGGCACCGTCTCGACCTGGCCGAGCAGCAGGCCCATGCGCGCGGCCTGCGGCGCGAGGTGGCGGTCGCACTGCCGAAGGTACGCGCGTGGTCGCACCTGACCCGCCGCGGCGACGTGGCCGAGCTGCCGGGGCTCGGCGAGGGCGACCCGGTGCTGGCCTGGGTCACCTCGACGCGAGATAACTGTCTCGGGTCGGAGTGCCCGGTCTACGACGACTGCTTCGTGCTGGCCGCGCGCCGCGAGGCGCAGGCCGCCGACATCGTGGTCGTGAACCACCACCTGCTGTTGGCCGACCTCGTACTCAAGGAGGAGGGTTTCGGCGACCTGCTGCCGGGAGCCGATGCGATCGTCATCGACGAGGCGCACCAGCTGCCCGACGTCGCCGCGCAGTTCCTCGGCTACAGCGTGAGCACGCGCCAGCTCTCCTCGATCGCGAAGGACGTGGCGGGCGAGCTGTTGCTGGCGCAGCAGATGGGCGGCGGCGTGGACGCGGTGCTCGGCGGGCTCGACATGCAGGTGGCCGCCGTGATCGCGGCGACGGCCGGGATCGAGGCGCGGCTCGAGCACTCACAGTGGCCCGAGCGGCTCATCGAGGCGCTGCACGGCCTCGCGGCGCGGGCGCAGGAGCTGGCCGACGTGCTCGCGCCGTTGGCCGATGGCGGCTCCGGCGCGTTCGCGCGCCTGCGCGAGCGGCTGGTGGAGTGCACCGAGCGGCTGCAGGCGCTCACCGCGGAGGAGGCGGAGGGGGGCGTGCGGTGGGCCGAGACGAACGCGCGCAACGTGAGCTGCCATTACGCGCCGGTGGACGTCGCGACGCAGCTCGCGGCGCTGATCGAGGCGCAGGCCTGCGCGTGGATCCTGACGTCGGCAACGCTCGCCGTCGGCGAGGATTTCTCACATTACCAGCGGCGGACCGGCCTCGCGCGAGCGCTCGCCGTGCGGTTCGAGAGCCCCTTCGACTTCGCCAGCCAGGCCTTGCTGTACCTGCCGAAGGGGCTCGCGGATCCCGGCGCAGCGGGGCACACGAACGCGGTGATCGAGGCCGCGCTGCCGGTGCTCGAGGCGAGCGGTGGACGCGCGTTCCTGCTGTTCACGAGCCACCGTGCCCTGCGCGAGGCGGCGGACACGCTGCGTCGTGCCTGGGGCGACGCGCCGCCCGTGCCGGTGCTGGTGCAGGGCGACGGCCCGCGTGACCAGCTGCTGCGTCGCTTCCGGGAAGCCGGCAACGCCGTGCTGCTCGGCACAGGCAGCTTCTGGGAGGGCGTGGACGTGAAGGGCGCGGCGCTCTCGGTCGTGATCATCGACAAGCTGCCGTTCGCCGCTCCCGACGACCCGCTGCTCAAGGCGCGACTCGAGGCGATCCGCGTGCAGGGCGGCAATCCGTTCTTCGACGAGCAGGTCCCGCAGGCCGTGATCGCGCTCAAGCAGGGGGTCGGGCGGCTGATCCGTGACCCGGGCGACTTCGGCGTCGTGATGATCTGCGACGTCCGGCTCGTCACGCGCGGCTATGGCCGGGCGTTCATCCAGAGCCTGCCGCCGATGCCCCGCACTCGGGAGCTGGCGGAGGTGCAGGCGTTCCTGCACGAGTGCCTCGGGCGTGCGGGCCTCGGGACTTAGCCTGTAGTCTGTCGTCCCATGCGTCTGCTCGCGCTCGACACCTCCACCGAGTCCTGCTCCGTCGCGTTGCTGCTCGACGACGAGATGCGCCTGCGCGCCGAGATCACCGATCGCAGCCACGCCGAACTCGTGCTGCCGATGGTGGACGAGCTGCTCGCCGAGGCGGGGCTCTCGCTCCGCAACCTCGACGGCATTGCCTTCGGGCGTGGACCGGGTGCCTTCACCGGCCTCAGGATCGCCGCCGGCGTCACGCAGGGGCTCGCATTCGGTGCCGACCTGAAGGTCGCACCGGTGTCGAGTCTCGCGGCCGTGGCGGCTCAGGTTCCCGGCCTGCCCGGCGAGTTGGTGCTGGTGTGCAACGACGCGCGGATGGGCGAGGTGTACTGGGGTGTGTTCCGACTCGAAGCCGGCGGCTCCGTGACGGTACTGTTGCAGGAGTCGGTGTCGCCACCCGACCGTGTGGGCGAAGGCGCGGTGCCCTTGAGCCACGCGGCCGGCAATGCCCTGGCCCGCCATCCGGGCCTGGCCGAGCGCCTCGCGGGGCAGGGCCTGCGCCTGCACGAAGGCCTGCTGCCGCGCGCGGATGCCGTCGCGCGCCTCGGCGCCCGTGTGATCGCGTCGGGCGAAGGCGTGCGGGCCGACCAGGCCCTGCCGGTTTACGTCCGTGACGACGTGGCCCGGCCGCCGCGCACGCCCGTCACGTGAATGCAATAATTAACCGCTGTAATTCTGCTGTAACGAGACTGCCATCTTCAGGGGCGTCATGACTGGCAAGCAGATACTGATCGTCGAGGACGAGAAGCCGATCCGGGACATGATCGCGTTCGGGCTGCGCCGGGCCGGGTTCGACGTGCGCGAGGCCGAGGACTGCTCGGCCGCGCGCGCCAGCATCGCCGATCACCGGCCGGACCTGCTGCTGGTGGACTGGATGCTTCCCGACCAGAGCGGCCTCGAGCTCACCCGCGCCATCAAGCGCAACAAGGACACCGAGGACATGCCGGTGATCATGCTCACGGCCCGCGCCGACGAGCACGACAAGGTTTCCGGTCTCGACGGCGGGGCGGACGACTACGTCACCAAGCCCTTCAGCCCGCGCGAGCTGCTGGCCCGCATCAACGCCGTGCTGCGCCGGACGTCGGTGGCGGGGACGGGCGGGACGATCGAGTCCGGCGGCCTCGAGCTCGATGGCGCCGGGCATCGCGTCACGGTGGACGGCCAGACCGTGCCGCTCGGCCCGACCGAGTACCGCCTGCTGCACTTCTTCATGGAGCACCCCGAGCGCGTCTATTCGCGCAGCCAGCTTCTCGACCGCGTCTGGGGCGGCAACGTCTACGTCGAGGAGCGCACCGTAGACGTGCACATCCGTCGCCTGCGCAAGGCGCTCGAGCCGTTTGCGCGAGACGGGCTGATCCAGACCGTACGGGGCGCGGGCTACCGCTACTCGACCCGCCCCGAGTGAGTCGGGACGGAGGGCGGCGCGAATTGACGAGACCCGCCTCGCAGCACCTGACGTGGCTGGCCGCCGCGCTGCTGTTTGCGGCGCTGCTCGGCTGGGCCTTCGGCCGGCCGCTGCTCTTCGTCGCGATCACGCTCGCCGTGGCGCTCGCCTACGAAGTGCGCAACCTGCTGCGCTTCGAGCGATGGCTGCGCCGTCGCACCTCGGAGGCGCCGCCCAACATGGCGGGCCTGTGGGGCGAGGTGCTTTCCATCACGAGCCGGCTCTATCGCCGCAAGGTGTTCCACAAGCGTCGCGTGCTCGTGCTGCTGCGCGAGTTCCGCCGCATGACCTCGGCGATGCCGGACGGCGCCGTGCTGCTCGGGCAGAATCGCGAGATCCTCTGGTTCAATCGCACCGCGGGCCGGTGGCTCGACCTCAAGCGCAAGCTCGACTACGGAATCCGTATCGACAACCTGGTCCGCAACCCCGATTTCGTCGAGTACCTCGACCGCCGCGGCACATCCGCGCCGCCGCGCATCCACCTGCCGAAGAGCGGCGACCGTTGGCTGCTGGTGCGGCTCGTGACCACCAACGCCACGGGCCAGCAGCTCCTCATCCTGCGCGACGTCACGAGCGAGGCTCGGCTCGAGTCCATGCGCAAGGACTTCGTGGCCAACGCCTCGCACGAGCTGCGCTCGCCGCTCACCGTCATCGGCGGCTACCTCGACGCGCTGGCCGATGAGCCTGGGCTCGATCCTGCATGGCAGGAACCGGTGCAGGAGATGCGACGGCAGTCGGACCGCATGCGCAGCATCGTCCAGGACCTGCTCGAGCTGTCGCGGCTCGAGGCGCACGGCGGCGACGCCGAGACCACCGAGGTGGACGTCGGCGGGATGCTTGCCCTGATCCGCAAGGACGCGCTGGCCCGGCCGCAGCGGCCGTCGACAATCGAACTGCACCTCGACAGCAATGCGCTGCTGCAGGGATCGGAGTCCGAGCTGCACTCGATCTTCTCGAATCTCGTGTCGAATGCAGTTAAGTACACACCCACCGACGGCCGCGTCGACATCCGCTGGTGGACCGACGCGAAGGGCGGGCACCTCGAGGTGCGAGACACCGGCATCGGCATCCCGGCCGAGCACCTCCCGCGCCTCACGGAGCGGTTCTACCGCGTGGATGCCGGCCGCTCGCGCAAGCTCGGCGGTTCAGGCCTCGGGTTGGCGATTGTGAAACACGCGTTACAGCGTCACGGGGGACGCATGGACGTGGAGAGCGTCGAGGGCTCGGGAAGCACGTTCACCTGTCATTTCCCGGCGTCGCGGGTGATCGCGCGCTCGAGGACCGCGGCCGGCTGAGTCCGGCGCGCAAGCCGTCCGCCCAAGTTCGCGCGGATTCCGCCCGCACGAAATCCCCGCTGCAACCTTTCTGTCACACATCGGGCGTAAAAAGCAGGGCCATGAATTTCCCGCACGGCGTGGCCGTGCGTCGTCCTGTCGTCCAGTTACATCCACCGTGAGGGGTCACCCGTGAGAAATGCCGTACTTGCGACCGCAGTCGCCGCTACCCTGGCGCTCGCCGCGCCCGAAGCCTTTGCACAGGCCAAGGGGAGCGCCACCAAGGCCGAGGTCCAGGCGATCGAGGCGCAGATGAAGGCCCTCGCCGATCGCCTGAACCGCCTCGAGTCTGCCAACACGACGCTGCAGACCGAGAATTCCGAGCTCAAGTCCGCGGTCGAGCGGCGCGACGCGGAGATCGACTACCTCAAGGCGCAGACCAAGGAACTTCGCGAGGAGGGCGCCGTGGTTTCCAACGAGGTGAGCAAGGTCAAGGGCGCCGACTGGGCGTCGAAGATCAAGTTCAAGGGCGATCTCCGCTACCGGCACGAGATGATCGCGCAGGACCGGGAAGTTTCGGGCTCCGCGGAGGACGCCGCAGATCGCACGCGTCACCGCATCCGCGCCCGCGTTGCGCTGGACGCGAAGGTGACCGACAACTCCAACGTCGTGGTGCAGCTGGCCACCGGCGGGACGGACCCGCGTTCCTCGAACCAGACGCTCGGCGACAACAGCACCCGCAAGAGCGTCGGCGTCGACCTGGCCTACGCCGAATACCGGTTCATGCCCGGTGCCGCTGCGTCGCTCGGCAAGATCAAGAACCCGGTGTGGCGTCCCGGCCAGAGCCTGTTCTGGGACGGCGACTTCAACCCCGAGGGTGGATCCGTCACCTTCGACCGCGGCATGTTGTTCGGCAGCGCCTATGGCTGGTGGCTCACCGAGCAGTTCAATTCGAACCCGGCGGGCGAGAACTCCGATGCCAACGTCTTTGGCGTGCAGGCGGGCCTGAAGTTCCCGCTGCTCGGCGGCGAGACGCGCCTCGCGGCGCATTACTACGACTGCGGCGCCTGCCAGGACAACTCCCCGCTTTTCAACAACAGCGGCAACGGCAATACCACGTATCGCGTGGGCACCAGCACCACGAACCTGCTGCGGTACGACTACCAGATCCTGCAGCTGTCGGGCGAGATGGGCACGACGCTGTTCGAGCTGCCGCTCACCTTCTGGGCGGACTACGCCCAGAACATGGCCTCGGACGTCGAGTACGACAGCGCCTACGGCGTCGGTGTGTCGCTGGGCAAGGCGAGCAACGCCAAGACCTGGGAAGCCGGGCTGTTCTACCAGTCGATCGACAGGGACGCGTTGTTCGGTCAGTTCATCGACTCGGACTTCGGCGACGGCACCACCGACAGCGAGGGCTGGGTGATCAAGGGCGGCTACGCCTGGGTGAGGAACGTGAGCTTCAACGGCACCTACTTCATCAACACCCGCCAGAAGGACGCGGCCACGGATCTCGACTACAACCGCCTGCAGCTCGACATCAACTACAAGTTCTGACCCGGTTCCTGCGGCCGGACCCGAGGCCCGCCCGCGCGGGCGCGGCGGGCGGACCCCCACCAGCCCTCTCGCGCCTTCGGCACGAGAGGGTGGCCGCCAGGCCGGGTGGGGGTTTCGTCTTGATACCGACATGCCGCGCCTGATATACGAATGCGATCGATGGAGGCATGAATGGACACGACCGACCTTTCGCACCACATCCTGAGCCGCTTCAACGCGGACCTCGAGGGCATCCGCTCCGGGGTCCTGCAGATGGGCGGGTTCGTCGAGCAGCAGCTGCAGAACGGCGTCAAGGCCCTGACCCTGGGCGACAGCCGGCTGGGCGAGGAGGTCGCGCGGCTTGACCACAAGGTCAACGCCATGGAGGTCTCGATCGACGACGACTGCAGCCGCATCCTCGCCACCCGCAACCCGACCGCCTCCGACCTGCGGCTGATCGTCGCGGTCATCAAGACCATCACCGACCTCGAGCGCATCGGCGACGAGACCGAGAAGCTCGGCCGCATCTCCGCGCGCCTCTCGGGCCTCGACCGGCCGGCCGACCGCTACCGCGAGGTCAAGCACATGGGCGATCTCGTGGCCGAGATGGTGCACGGCGCGCTCGACGCCTTCGCACGGCTCGATACCGAGGCGGCGCTCGATGTGGCGCGCCGCGACCGGGTCGTGGACGAGGAGTACGAGGCCATCCAGCGCCAGTGCATCACCTTCATGATGGAGGACCCGCGCACCATCCGGCGCGCCCTCGACGTGTTGTGGGTGGCGCGCGCGCTCGAACGCATCGGCGACCACGCCAAGAACATCTGCGAGTACGTGATCTACATGGTGCTCGGCAAGGACATCCGCCACCTCTCGATCGAGGACGTCGAGCAGCAGCTCGCGGCCGTTCGCGCGACCCGCTCCGGCGTCGGCGCCGGGACCGGAAACTGAGGTCAGCCGTGCCCGCCTGGCTCACGCGGCGCACCGGGAACCTGCTCGGTTTCCTGGCCAGCGCCGGGCTGGTCGGCTACGCGCTCTATGTGCAGTACGGGCTCGGCCTCGAGCCCTGTCCGCTGTGCATCCTGCAGCGCGTGGCGGTGATGGTCGCGGGCGCGCTGTTCCTGGTGGCCGCCCTGCACGACCCCGCCGAGCGTGGGGCCCGCGCCTATGGTGTGCTGATCGATCTGGCCGCGCTGGCCGGAATTCTCGTGGCGGCCCGCCACATGTGGATCATGGCCCAGCCGCCGGGCTCGGTGGCCGAATGCGGCGCGAGCCTCGACTACATGATGGACGTGCTGCCCCTGCACGAGGTGCTGGCGAAGGTGCTCGCGGGATCAGGTGAGTGCGCCAAGCTCGACTGGCAGTTCGCCGGACTCAACATGCCCACCTGGGTGCTGATCGCGCTCGTGGGTCTGGGGACCTGGGGCCTCGCGGTCAACTGGTTCGGCCGCCGCACTTAGCGGCGGGCGAGCAGCTTCTCCATCACCCGCTCGTACACCCGGCTCAGCAGGTCGACGTCGGCGACGCGGACGCATTCGTTGACCTTGTGAATCGTGGCGTTCGCCACGCCGAGCTCGACCACCTGCGCGCCGGTGGGCGCGATGAAGCGACCGTCGGACGTGCCGCCGGTGGTCGAGAACCGCGGCGTGCACCCGGCGACCTCCTGGACCGCGGCCGCCACCGTGTCGGTGAGCAGGCCGGGCTCGGTGAGGAACGGCAGCCCCGACACGAACCACTCGAGCGTGTAGTTCACGCGGTGCCGGTCGAGGATCTCGACGACGGTGCGCTGCAGCGTCTCGACCGTCTGCTCGGTGGAGAATCGCAGGTTGAACCGCACCTTGAGCTCGCCCGGGATCACGTTGGGCGCGCCCGTGCCGCCCGCGATGTTCGAGACCTGGAATGACGTGGGCTGGAAATACGCGTTGCCCTCGTCCCAGTGGCGGCTCGCGAGCTCGGCGAGCGCCGGCGCGAAGGCATGGACCGGGTTGTCGGCGAGATGGGGATAGGCGATGTGGCCCTGCACGCCGTGCACCGTCAGGCGGCCCGACAGCGAGCCGCGCCGCCCGATCTTGATGGTGTCGCCGAGCGCCTCGTGGCTGGTGGGCTCGCCCATCACGCACCAGTCGATCTTCTCCCCGCGCGCCTCCAGCACCTGGACCACGCGGCGCGTGCCGTCCACCGCCGGGCCTTCCTCGTCGCTGGTGAACAGGAAGGCGAGGGTGCCCGAGTGGTCGGGGTGGCGGGCTAGGAAGCGCTCGGTGGCCGTCACCATCGCCGCGAGCCCGCTCTTCATGTCCGCCGAGCCGCGGCCGTAGAGGACGCCGTCGCGGATCACGGGCTCGAACGGGTCGGTGTGCCAGTCCTCACGCGGCCCGGTCGGCACCACGTCGGTGTGGCCCGCGAAGCACAGCAGGGGCCGTCCCTGGCCCCGGGTGGCCCAGAGGTTGTCCACCGGCCCGTACTGCAGCCGCTCGTTGCGGAACCCGAGGGCCTCGAGGCGCCGTGCGATGACGTCGAGGCAGCCCTGGTCCTCCGGGCTCACGGAGGGCCGGCGCAGCAGGTCTTCGGTCAGGGCGAGGGTGGGTGACATGAACCTGTAACGATCGTGGGGTATCGGTCGGGTGGCGCGCGGGGTCGAAGCGCCCGGTGTATAGCGGAGCGGTGCGCGGCGGGCAAGCCACGCGGGCGCTGTAACACGGCTGTCACACGCGACCGGCAGACTTTCGCGCCATCAGGGTGTGAGCATCAATACCCGTTCACCTGCAGAGGGTTAAGTCCATGAAGTTGTGGCAGAAAGCATTCCTTCCGGCGCTGTTCGCCGGCGTCGTGGCCGTCGGGGCGCCCGAGCGGGCCAGCGCGCAGGCGGCGATCAAGATCGACGGCTCGAGCACCGTGTTCCCGATCTCGGAGGCCTTCGCGGAGGAGTTCCAGATCTCCAAGCGCGGCAAGGTCCGCGTGACGGTCGGTATGTCCGGCACCGGCGGCGGCTTCAAGAAGTTCTGCCGCGGCGAGACGGACATGTCGAACGC
>Ga0209254_10006669_pt1 | contig 10646 bp, 12 predicted proteins | sample FrelakmetDIP11DI_FD_187148 | JGI IMG/M metagenome (GOLD analysis project Ga0209254, IMG submission 187148) | Freshwater lake sediment microbial communities from the University of Notre Dame, USA, for methane emissions studies - DIP11 DI (SPAdes)... | ecosystem: Environmental > Aquatic >... | reverse complement strand
GAGCGACACACCATCCAGCGATCTCTCGTTCGTGTCGAGCGCGATGACCGATGCTGGGACATATGGTTCCGGCGCCTGCTTCTCGACCACGAGGACCGCCTTTCTCTCGTTGAGGATTAGCTGCTTGACCTTCCCTGAGGCCAGCACATTGAGATGATAGGAAGAGAGCTTCACGTCGAAGCCAGACCACTCGCCCGCTCGTATCGATAAGCGGACGTGGCCGCTCTCGGCGGAGACGTGGAATGTAGAATCGTCCGCTCGCAGGAACGGCTTGAGGACGTACGGCACCTTACACCGTCCTCCCTTCCTAAGACGCCTCCGATGCCCTTTAATGAGGGAGAGGGCGACCTCGGTGGCCGTCCTCGTATGCTGGAAGTTTAAATGATATTCCTTCGCCATCGACTGGGCGAGCTTGACCAGCGAGCCCCTCGCGGTCAAATCGTTCTCCAAGGCGAAGCGAATGCTCCTGTTCACCATCAACCTGAAGTCGTGCATCAAGAGCTTGATCTCCGGCGGAGGAGGCGAGGTGAGCTCGCAGGAGAGGCTTCGGCAGATCGAGGGCACGAACTATAGGATGACCCAGTGGTACTTCGAATCATCGAGTACAATCAACCTTCGGACTTTAGGTGCAAAGCAAGTGCAGCAGCAACCTTTAATAATCTGTCAGACATTTATCTGACAGTGATGGGATGGCGGACATAGTCGCTTTTACGATGGCCTCTTGGTTGGTACTTGGCTTGTGCACGGCCCTAGTGATCTTCTTGGACCAGGTCAAGCACGACGAGAGGAATTACATCTGGCCGATTCTCGGTTTCATCTTGATCTTCCTCGGCCTGCTGCTGTTCTACCTCCTGGTGATGCGCAAGCGCAAGAAGGCCCCAGAGTACCCGGCCAAGCCCCAGTACGACTCTCCCAGCTACAAGTACGAGAAGAAGGACGAGCCGCCCGCCCCCGCACCGGAGAAGAAGGAGAAGGTGCAACAGCTGGAGGGCGCCCCTCGCTGCGAGAGCTGCGGGGCGGCCATATCGGTGCACGACCTCAAGTGCCCCAGATGCGGAAAGCAATTGAAGTAGACGGATGGCGCAGTCGAGCGCCGCAAAATCCTTTCTATGCCCTCGCCATCTAGCCTTGATGCTGTGCGAGGGCGAGCTCGTCTACCTCCTCGACGAGAGGGGGAAGAGGCATTGGTTGCCGCTGGCTCAAGGCATGATCAAGATGCCCGGACTGGGGGTGGTGAACGGCTCCAAGCTCATCGGCCTGGAGGAGGGCTCGAGGATCGCTTTGGGAGAGAAGGAGTTCGTGGTCCTGAGGCCAGGGGCTCAGGAGCTCATGGAGTCGTTGGACCGGGGCCCGCAGATCATCCTGCCCAAGGACGCCGCCACCATCCTCTTCAAGCTTGACCTCAAGCCAGGGGATGCCGTGGTGGAGTCTGGGGTAGGATCCGGCTCCTTGACCACCGCGCTGCTGAACGCCGTGGGGTCGGAGGGGATGGTGGTCTCGATCGAGCTACGTGAGGAGTTCGCCGCCAAGGCCAGGAGGAACGTGGAGCGCTCACGGTACGTCAAGGCCTGGGACCTGAGGATCGGGGACGTGGTGGGCGCGCCGGTGGAGGCGGAGGTGGACGCAGCGGTCCTGGACATTCCCAACCCCTGGGACGCCTTGCCGAACGTAGGAGGGTTCCTGAGGCCCGGTGGAAGATTTTGCGCCTTTGTGCCCAACGCGAACCAGGTGGAGAGGCTGGTCTGGGCGCTGCGCTCCGGTGGTTACGTGGAGATCGAGGCGTTGGAGAACCTGCAGAGGCAGCTCGAGGTGCACGAGGGCGGGGTCAGGCCCTCCTTCGAGTCACTGGGGCATACTGGGTACTTGGTCTTCGCCAGGCGTGCCCTTCCACCAACTCCTCAGTAAATCATAAGTACATTGCAGAGGTTGCTATAGCTGGATGAGCTGGGAGTTCGCCATCACGGCATTCGCCTCGATCTTCGCCATCGTCAACCCGATCGGCAACATCCCCTTCTTCGTGACGGTCACCGAAGGCTATACCGCGGAGGAGAGGAAGCTGGTGATCATCAAGATCTGCGTGGTGATGGTGGCGGTCCTGGTGGCCTTCGGCCTCTTCGGCAACATAATCTTCGCCATCTATGGCATCACCATCCCCATGTTCAAGATCGCGGGAGGGCTGCTCCTCTTCTCCGTGGCATTCGCCATGATGAGGGGCGAGCGCTCCCGGGCCAAGATCACCGAGGACGAGAGGCAGGAAGCGATACAGAGGGAGGAGATCGGCGTGGTGCCGCTGGGCATCCCGCTCTTCGCCGGCCCGGGCGCGATCACCACCGTGATGATCTACGTCTCCTTTGCCATGGATTCCGCTGAGGGGGACGTCTACTTCAACCTGTTCTCGGTCTTCCTAGCAATCTTAGTGACGACGATCATTAGCTACTTCTCCCTCATCTATTCCGAGCGCATCTTCAAGCGCATGGGTCGGAGTGGGGCGGCGGCCTTAGGTCGAATTTTCGGCCTATTGCTGGCGGCGGTGGCGGTGGGCTTCGTCTTGAACGGGGTATTCGACGCGGTGACCATCTACATCGAGAACAACTTCCCCGCCTGAAGCTTTCATGCCTTCCAGGCTCGGACCGCCAACTGTAAGTATTGCGGTTGAGATTCCACGGACGGGTGCATCCGTGGTCATCGCTGAGATAAGGATCGAGCTGAAGCCTGGCGTCGCCGACCCTGAGGGGCAGAACACCAAGAAGGCGCTGGAGCTCCTGGGCTTCAAGGGCATCAAGGGAGTGCGGACCATAAAGGTCTTCGAGATGGAGCTGGACGCCTCCCCGGACGAGGCCAAGGCACAATGCGAGGAGATGTGCCGCAAGCTCCTGGCGAACCCGGTGATCCAGAAGTTCAAGGTCGTCCTCAAGTGATGCCCATGTCCCTTGAATCCTTGATGGTCAAGCGGCCCCTGCCCTTCGAGCTCTACGACATCGACGTCCTGGCCGCGAAGGACGATGAGCTCAAGGGGCTCTCCTCCAAGCTGGGCCTCAACCTCTCGCTGGACGAGATGAAGACCATCCAGAGATACTTCGCCACGAAGATGCGCCGGCCCACGGACGTCGAGCTCCAGTCCATCGGCCAGGCGTGGAGCGAGCATTGCTGTTACAAGTCATCCAAGAAGTTCCTCCGGGAGCACATTTTCGGCCTGCAGCACCCCGATGTGCTGGCCAAGGGCGACGCCGGGGTGATGGCCTTCGACAAGGACCATGCCTACGCCCTGAGGATCGAATCGCACAACCATCCCTCGGCCATAGAGCCCTACGGCGGCGCGGCCACTGGGATCGGGGGCATTGTACGAGATGTGCTGTGCATGGGCGCCCAGCCCATCGCTTTGGTGGACCCGTTGTTCTTCGGCCCGGTGCATTACCAGGGGGAGGTGCCCCCCGGCACCAAGCATCCCAAGTACCTCGTGGGAGGGGTGGTGGCGGGCATACGCGACTACGGCAACCGCATCGGGATACCGACGGTCGCTGGTGGCCTATGGTTCGACGAGCGCTACGTGGGCAATTGCCTGGTCAACGTGGGCTGCATCGGCATCGCCAAGAGGGAGGACATCGTCAAGAACGCCGTCAGGGGGACGGGGGACGTGCTCATCCTCGTCGGCGGCAGGACCGGGCGCGACGGGATCCACGGGGTGACCTTCGCCTCCGCCGAGCTGCACGAGAAGTCCGAGGAGGAGTCGCGCGGGGCGGTGCAGCTCGGTGATCCGATAATGAAGGAGCCGCTTATCCACGCCTGCCTCGAAGTGAACTCGAGAAAGCTCATACATGGGATGAAGGACCTGGGTGGTGGCGGGCTCTCCTGCGTGGTGGGCGAGATGGCGCTCTCCGGGGGCTGCGGGGCGGTGGTGGAGCTGGACAAGGTCCCGCTCAAGGAGGAGGGCCTGGCGCCCTGGGAGATCTGGGTCTCCGAGTCGCAGGAGAGGATGATGCTCGCCGCCGCGGAGAAGAACGTGCACAAGATCCTGGACGTCTTCCAGCTTTGGGACGTTCCAGCGACGGTCATCGGCAAGGTGATCAAGGAGCAGGTGGTCAAGCTCAACTTCCATGGCGCCCGGGTCTTCGAGATGGACCTGGAATTCCTCACCAAGGGGCCGGAGTACTGCCGCCCCTCCTGCCTGGTCGAGCCTCCCGCCCTCATGCAGGAGGAGTTCCCCAAGCTCCCTAGGGACCTGATGGAGGTCCTCGTCGGTCTGCTGGGCGATTTGAACATCGCCTCCAAGGAGTGGGTGGTGCGCTACTACGACCACGAGGTCCGCGGCAACACCGTGATCAAGCCCTTGCAGGGCAATCTGGGCATGCGTGGGCCGGGGGACGCCACGGTCATAAAGCCCTTGGAGGGGTCGTACCGGGGGCTGGCCATCGCCGTCGGGGTCAACCCTTGGTTCGCCGCCTTGGACCCTTACAAAGGCGGACAGGCCTCGGTGGACGAGGCCTGCCGCAACATCGCCGCGGTGGGAGGCATACCCCATTCGCTCACGGACTGCCTCAACTTCGGCAACCCGGAGAAGCCAGAGCGCCTAGGCGAGTTCCGCGAGGCCGTGCGCGGCATCGGGGACGTGGCCGGTGCGCTCGGCCTGGCCATCCCGTCGGGGAACGTCAGCTTCTACAACGAGACCTCCAAAGGGGCTTGCCTCCCCACCGCGACCGTGCTGGGAGTGGGCATCGTCCCCGACGTGCGCAAGTGCGCCACCACCGACCTGAAGGAGGAGGGCGACCCCATCTACCTGGTGGGCGAGACCATGCAGGAGATGGCGGGCAGCGCGCTCTTCCGCATGTTCGGAGGGAGGGGAGGGGAGGTACCGGGCGTGACGCCGGCCGCCCTCTCCCAGTCCATCCTGGCTTTGGGGGAGTGCTTCGACCGGCAGCTGGTCCGCTCCTGCCATGACGTTTCCGATGGGGGGCTGGGGGTGGCGCTGGCGGAGATGTGCATCGGCGGGGACCTGGGCATCAACGCCGACATCGTGGCCATGGGCAAGCTGCCCTCCGCGGTCAAGCTCTTCTCCGAGTCGCACTCCCGCTGGGTGGTCGAGGTCGACCGTGAGAAAGAGAACGAATGGCTGCAGCGCATGCGCGCCCCGGCCACCAAGATCGGGGTGGTGGGCGGCAAGATGCTGGTCATCGAGGACAAGGACGTCCTGGTCGACGTCGAGGTCAAGGAGCTGCGCCGCGCCTGGAGCGAGCCGATGTGGAAGGTGATGGGATGAGCTCGAGGGAGGTCAAGGTCTGCGTGCTGCGCATCGAGGGGACCAACTGCGAGGAGGAGACGTCCCTCGCATTCAAGAACGTGGGCGCGTCCCCGGAGAAGGTGCACCTGAAGCAGCTGATCCATTCCTGCCCCGAGGAGATGCGCAGGGACCTGGAGTCCTACGACGTCCTCGCCCTGCCAGGTGGTTTCTCCGCCGGGGACTATGTCCGGGCCGGAGCCATCTTCGCGGCGCGCATCCGCTCCGCCCTCTCCCAGGAGGTCGAGGAGTTCGTCAGGTCGGGGAAGCCGGTCATCGGCATCTGCAACGGCTTCCAGATATTGGTCGAGCTGGGTCTGCTACCCGCCTTCGGCTCCACCATGAGCAAGGAGCCCCAGGCCGCCCTCTACGTCAACGACTCGGCGAGGTTCGAATGCATCCCCACCCTGCTCAAGCATGAGAACGGGGGCAACTGCATCTTCACCCGGAACCTGCCCAAAGGCAAGGTGGTCATGTTCCCCAGCGCGCACATGGAGGGGAAGCTCATGTTCCGCGCCGACGAGGAGCAGGGCCGTCTGGCCAATCTGGAGGAGAACGGGCAGGTGGTGTTCCGCTTCGTGGACCCGGAGGGGAGGTACGCTGGATATCCCTGGTCGCCGAACGGGTCGATCTCCAGCATTGCTGGCGTCTGCAACCCGGCGGGGAACGTCCTAGGCCTCATGCCTCATCCGGAGCGGGTCTTCCACCGATACACCCACCCTGATTGGACCAGGTCAGGCCTCGACCCCTCGGGCGAGGGCGATGGAAGGATCATATTCCAGTCCGCGGTGGAATACGCCTTGAGGCAGAAGAGGTGAGAGGCCTCAGTCGATATTGATGCGAACCTCGACCACTTCCCCGTCCTTCAGGCCCAGGGTGCGGCGCAGGTGGTACTTGCAGATGATCTCGATGATGTCCTCATAGTGGGAGCGCTTGGGCACGACCACGGCGCACTCGATGTTCTGGATGTTGGCGAGATGGCATTCCACGTCCCCGAAGGTGCGGCCGTTGCGCTCGAAGCCCTTGATGCGTATGCCCCTCGCACCTTGCAGCAGGCCGAGCTTGTGCACGTCGGTCGGCTGGACCCTGACGTTGAGAGTCCCCTCGTAAGGCTTGAAGCCTAGCAGGGAGAGGAACTGCTCCTGGTACTCCTCCTGGTTGACGTAGTACTGCCCCTCGCCCATGCCGGTGACCACCTCCCCATGCACCAGGATGTGGTCGCGGGTCTCGAAGATCCTCTGGTACTCGGAGTACTCGCGCCTGAGCGCTTCCATCCCCTTGTCGGTAAGCTTGATGCGCTGCCGCCTCGCCCCCAGGTCACGCACGATCCATCCCTGGCCCAGGAGCTCGAGGATGCGCTTGGAGGCCGATTGCTGGCTCATCCCCAATGTCTCGCCCAGCTCGCGCGAGGAGATGGAGATGTAGTCATGCATCCCGCCCATGAGCGCGATCTTGCGCAGGGCGAGGACCAGTCGATCTTCCGTTTCCTCTTCCAGGCGCATCCCTCCTTGTTCGGCGAAGCCGCGCCTCAGCATTGCGAACCGTCCCTATTTAATTTATTCAGAACCTCCCTCGCCCCCGCACCATCGTTTCCGGGTAGGCGAAGTAGGCAGGGCATCGGTTATTTATGCCGGAGGAGATGCGGAACGGGATCCGGATGAGCAACCGTCACGTGATCGAGGCCATGGGCAAGACCAAGGTGGTCATCGAGGACGGCAAGGTCGTCTCCATCGGCAAGCCAGCCGTCACCTACTGCCCGCTCTTCATGAAGCACCGCGGCATCAAGGAGATAACCTCCGACGTGGTGCGCGAGAACGTGGAGTTCCGCATGCGCGACTACGGCATGTGCAGCCCGAGCAGGAAGATGCGCATGAAGGACTTCCTGACCTATGGGGTCTCGGAGCTCCTGGCCATGGCGGTTTCCCAAGGAACGCTCCAAGCGGCGGTCCTGGTGGCGGACGGCGCCGGGACCGTGGTGGTGACCGACCCCGAGCTGATACAGGGCATCGGGGGAAGGATCTCCGGGATAATCGAGACCACGCCCATCGCCGAGGTCGTCCTGGCCGTGGGCAGGGAGAACGTGCTCGACCCCGACAAGGGCAGCATCGACCAGTTCAACGGCGCTCAACTGGCGTTCAAGCAAGGCCACAGGAAGGTGGGGGTGACGGTGGCCAAGGCAGAGGACGCCCGCATGATCCGGGACGGCTTCGGCTCCAGCGTGATGATCTTCGCGGTGCATACCACCGGGGCGGACCAGAAGGATGCCAGGCTCTTCTTCGAGACCTGCGACATCGTCTCCGCCTGCGCTTCGCGCTGGGTCAGGGAGGAGGCCAAGTCCAGGGCCTTGCTCCAGGTGGGCAACAAGATACCCATCTACGCGGCCAGCGAGATGGGGAAGCATCTCCTGGAAACGAGGATCGCCCAGCTGGGCGGGAGAAAGGAGAGCGGACCAGAGGACGCTCCCCGGCCGTTGCTGTGATCAGTAGTCCCCATCTATCATAAGATGGCTTCCGGACCGAAGGTAGATGGTCCTCATGCCCAGCTTGCGCAACTTGGAGCGGAGGAGCGCGTCGTTGGTGACCACGAAGGCCTCCAGCCGTCGTGCGACCTCGATCACGCCCGCGTCCCCCTGGGTCGAGGTCTCGGCCACGGGATATTTCCTCGCCAAGGACAGGCCGACCGGGGCGTGCTTGTTCCTCGACCGGTGAAGCTCGCCGATGACGCAACCGGGCACGAATATCTGGCAGCTTCCGAGGAGGCGCTTCAGCTCCAGGTCGAGGTTGAGGTGGAACTCGAAGGGCATCAGCAGCGCGTTGGTATCGAGAACGACGTTCTGCATTTCCCCTCTATTGGATTATGCCGTAGCCGATCAGGCGCCACTTGCCCTGGATCTTGCGAGAGATGGCGACCCTCTGGTTCCTCTCCGCGCATACGGGGATCTTCAAGGTGACCTCGGACTCATCGCCCCTGGCGGAGGTGACGACGCCGACGGTGGTCGCGGTGCCGACGGAGAGCATGAGCGGCTCGTTGGTCTTGATGTTCTCCACCGCCAGGTCCTGTGCCGCGCCCACGACGCGCTCCAGGAGCTTGGTCTTCATGATGAACTTGTGCATTACTGGGGGCAGGGTTCCAGGCTTGCCCACCACCCTGCCGGTCAGGCCGTCGGACTTGGTCATGGACGGGTCGAGCTTGGTGCCGATGGCGATCAGGCCGCCGGGCTTGGCCAACTCGAGCGATTGCTCGCCGGCATGCAGCGACTCGACGGTGGTGGTGATCTTTTCCCAGGTGAACTCTCGGCCCTGCTCAACCTTGCGGCCGGGGGCGATCTCGATCTGGTCACCCACCTCCAGCTTTCCTTGCATCAGCGAGCCCCCGAGTACGCCGCCGCGCAGCGACTCTATCTCGGAGCCGGGGGTGTTGATATCGAAGCTGCGCGCCACGAACATCCGCGCCGGCTTCTTGACGTCCGTCTTGGGGGACGGGATGACCTTCTCGATGGTCTCGATGAGCTTGTCGATGTTGACGTTATGATTGGCCGAGACGGGGATGATGGGGGCGTCCTCGGCGATGGTGCCCTTGACGAACTCCTTGATCTCCTTGAAGTTGGCCATGGCCTCTTCCTTGGTGACGATGTCCACCTTGTTCTGCACGATGATGATCTTGTCCACCCCGATGATGGTCAAGGCCATCAGATGCTCCTTGGTCTGGGGCTGGGGGCACTTCTCGTTGGCGGCCACGAGCAGCAGCGCGCCATTCATCATCGCGGCTCCAGAGAGCATCGTGGCCATGAGCGTCTCGTGACCAGGTGCGTCCACGAAGGAGACGCTCCTGAGAAGCTCGGCCTCGCCCCCGCACTCGCGGCAGGTGGGAACGTTGGCATAGGCCTTGCTGCCCTGGCAGGAATTGCACTTGTAGAAATTCACGTCCGCGTAGCCGAGGCGGATGGAGATGCCTCGCTTCACTTCCTCGGAATGGCGGTCGGTCCACTCGCCGCTCAGCGCCTTGGTCAACGTGGTCTTGCCATGGTCGACATGACCGATCATCCCAATGTTGACCTCGGGCTGACGGGAGTTGGGCATTATTTCTTCTTCTCCTCGACCTTGATGAGCTCGTCCACGGGCTTGGAGCCGAACTGGGTGATCTTGAGGTTGAGCTGCGACACTTCGGGGGAGATGGCGTTCCCGCGGATGGACTTGCGGAGCCTCAGGCCCTGCTCATTGGCCTGGAAGCCGACGCCTTTGGTTATCAGGATGCGTCGCCTCTTGACCCCTGGTAGGTCCTTCCTCATGGGGAACCCGTCCTTGTCGCTTCCTCCGGTAATGGAGAGCTTGTATCCAGGCAGGCCTACGAAGATGCCGTCCACGACATCCCCGATCTTCTTCCCGATGAGGGAGTTGGCGTGGTGACCAGTGACCGGGACCTGGTAGGACTTTCCCGTCTTCACGTCGTTGATGACGGCCTTGAACTCGACCATATCATACACCTTGAGTAAAGCGCCCTAATGTCATCCGTCTTAAATAATTATTGGTCACCGAGAGGGGTATGGCCTGATTAGGCTGGCCCGTTTAAGGCGGAGGCGGCAATTGACCGACGTCGCGACTCGACCGGACCGGCATAGTTGGTTTTGCGCCGAGGAAAAGCTATTTAGACCATCAACAGCGTGCGACTTCTTGGTGGATCGATGTTCGCTTCCAGAACCTTTACATTGGTCGTCATGACGTTTCTGCTCGCCTCCCTTCTCGTGGCCGGAAACGCTCAGGCCTCCACCCTCACAACCACCGAGACCAGGACCATTGCGTATGGCGAGTACACCGTCATAGCTTACTATCAAGCAGGGGAATCGTCCTTTGTTGCCTTCTCCTTCGAGGTCCAGCTTGGCACGAGCGTGGACGTTCTTATCATGGACAAGGACAATTTCGATGCGTACAGCGTCGGATCGCCTTTCAGCTATCTACCTGGCTCGGCTCTCAATTTGATGGAGGGGGCGGGAGGCGATGCAACGCCCGGCCAGGGAACGGAGTATTACGTGGTCATCGACAATACCAACACGCCTTTAGGTGGCGCGAATCCCACCGGATCGGTCCAGGTGTACTTCTCTGTTACTTCCACGGACATAGATATCCCCGCCCTGCTCACCAATCTGATGATCATAGTCGCGGTTGCGGCAATCGCCTTCGTCGTGGTGATACTGGTAGTCCTCTACCTCATATTCTTCCGCAAGCCGAAGCCACAAACCCCGCCGCCCACCGGCCAACCAGGCATGAGGATTTGCCCCTATTGCGGTACCAACGCCCCTTATGACTTCCAATATTGCCCGAAGTGCGGGAGAAAGTGGTAGGGAGGCCAGAAGGTCAAAAGGCCACGGGCGCAAGTG
>Ga0209254_10006668_pt1 | contig 10647 bp, 8 predicted proteins | sample FrelakmetDIP11DI_FD_187148 | JGI IMG/M metagenome (GOLD analysis project Ga0209254, IMG submission 187148) | Freshwater lake sediment microbial communities from the University of Notre Dame, USA, for methane emissions studies - DIP11 DI (SPAdes)... | ecosystem: Environmental > Aquatic >... | reverse complement strand
GACGGCAACGTAACTGCGACAGCCCGCGTTCTGGGTACGACGCGCGAGACGCTCCGCTATCGGGTACGCAAGTACGGGTTGTCTGCTGCGGTGTAGTCCGCCCTTCCAGGTTGAAACATGCGTCCTCGCCGTCCTGGTCGTAAAAAATTACCGAGTACCTTCCTGCACCCACTGGAGGTGTCGCAAAAGATCTTGTTCCTTCTCCCTCGGGGGAAGGTCGGGATGAGGGGATCAATACGATCCAGACCTTCTGCTTTCCCCTCACCCGACCTTTCCGCTGGAGAGGGCTTTTGGACACCCTGCACTGCTGTCGCGGTGCGCTACAGCTTCACGATGTCCACCTCGACCGTCGCCGGTTCGTGGAAACGGTTGTCGGCCGGCGAATCGTAGCCGATGGCCAGCCGCTTGTCGTCGAGCAAGGTGATCGCCTCGGCGTGATCAGTGCCGGGCTCCTCCTGCTTCCAGTCCGCGCCGAGCGGCTCCAGCACGAGCGCCTTTTCCGCGCGCCAGAAAAACTGCTCCTCGTCGCCGCTCGCCTTGCCGACCGTGGTTGTTGCCGCCTTCCAGCGGAAAATCAGCGGCGGCGCATCAAGCTCCGCCGTTGGCCCGGCGAGGACGAGCAAGTCGTCGCCATCCCAGCAAAAGTCGCGGACGCCATGTCCAGCCAGGTCGAGGAAATGCCGACGATATTTGCGACCGTCCGGTCCGATGGCTGTGAGCCGCAACCGGTCGGCCCTCGTGTCCGGCGAATCAAACCGCTCCGGCGCTAACTCGAGCACTACTGCGATGCCCCGCAGCACCGGCCCGCGCATACCGATGAGCACTCGCCCGCCCGGCGTACAGGCCAGCCCTTCCAGGTCTACGCCGTTGTCCTTGCCCGGAATGCCTGCGTTCTTCGCACAAAAGCGGGCAAACAGCGCGTCGCGCCGAATCTCGTCCAGCAGCTCGCTGGTGGTCGCATCGCACTGGAACTGCGCCGCGCGGTGGTCGCCGGCATCCGGACCGTCCGGCGACAGACGAAACTCGCCACCTTCCTCGCGCAGCTTCACGCAGCCGAGGAAGAACCGGTTGGCATCGGACTTCACCTCGAGGAGCTCTTTCGCGTTTTTCGCGTGTGCGACGCCCGCTTCCGCCTTGCTGCGCTTGAGACTGTGCGACCCGACCAGCCACAGGAGTCGGCTCGTGCGGTCGAAATCCATTCCCTCGAGATCGATCTCCTTCACCTTTTTTGTCCGGTCTGCGGGCGGCGGTATCGGCAGATCGAACCACTGGCTTAGGTCGATAAGCTTCTCCAGTTTGAAGTGCTTGCCGCCTTCATTCGCCTCGAGTTGCGCCACGTTCACGCCTTCATCGCCTCCCGCGAAGATCGAGTGTTCCACGCGCACAAACGCCGAGAGCGATTGCGCGATCTCTCTTGCCTCTTCGCCAAATTCGAGTGTGATTGTTTCCATCCGTTCGTATGAGTCAAGGTTTGGTTACGGTCCGAGATGCGGGTTGGCTTTTCATAAACCTGAGCAACCGACAATAGCGCTGGCTTAGCTTCATCTTTATGCTTTCTTTACATTTTCGCCAGCACATTTTGCACATCCTTTACGTGCATTTCCGTTAGAGTAGGGGCGGTGATCTATAACCGTGTCAAGATCAATGCCACCGATAGACAATCAATATACCACTCGATGATGCGTTGCTTTATGTGCCGTTTGATTGGTAAGCCTTTAGGGTGACCCGTATGGACTTTCTTTATATTGGATCAACACTGTTCTTTTTCGCCGTGACGGTTGGGCTTGTTTACGGCTGCGAAAAGTTACGGAGGCCGTCATGAGTTGGGTGTATGTATTGAGCGCGGTGCTGGCGCTCGGCGTTTTCATCTATCTCATCGTTGCGTTGCTCTACCCGGAGAAATTCTGATGACCGGCAACAGCTTATTCCAACTGGTGCTCTATATCGGCATCCTTTTGGCGCTGGCTAGACCGCTGGGCGGGTATATGGCACGAGCCTACGAAGGGACCTCCGCCGTGAATCGCCTTCTTGGTCCGGTTGAGCGCCTGATTTACCGCCTGAGCGGCGTCAGACCCGAGCGGGAGATGCGCTGGACCGACTATGCGATGGCCTTCCTGTGGTTCAATCTGTTCGGCGCGCTGGCCGTGTACGTGTTGCAGCGGTTCCAAGGCGTTCTGCCGCTGAATCCGCAAGGTCTCCCTGGCGTCAGTCCGGACTCCTCCTTCAATACCGCGATCAGCTTTGCGACCAACACCAACTGGCAAGGCTACGGCGGCGAGACGACGATGAGCTACCTCACCCAGATGATGGGATTGACGGTTCAGAATTTCGTCTCTGCCGCGTCCGGTATGGCGGTTCTGGTGGCGTTCATCCGGGGTTTCGTGCGCCGCAACGCCGAGACTATCGGCAATTTCTGGGTGGATTTGACGCGCAGCACGCTGTACATCCTGCTGCCGCTGTCACTGGTTCTCGCGGTGCTTCTGGTCGGCCAAGGCGTGGTTCAGACCTTCAGTGCGTACCAAACCGTCCCGCTCGTCGAAAACACCGGTTACGAGAGGCCGAAGGTCGATGCCAGTGGCGAACCCATCAAGGACTCCAGCGGTAACGCAGTAACCGAAACCGTGGCGGTGAAGGAGCAAACACTCGCGTTGGGTCCGGCGGCGTCCCAGGTCGCCATCAAACAACTAGGTACCAACGGTGGCGGATTCTTCAACGTCAATTCCGCGCATCCCTTCGAGAATCCCACGCCGTTTTCGAACTTTCTCGAGGTGCTGGCCATCCTGCTGATACCGGCCGCGCTCTGCTATACCTTCGGCGTGATGGTCAAGGACACCCGCCAGGGCTGGGCGATCCTGGCGGCGATGACGATCGTGTTCACCGTTCTGGTTTTTGTCGCCGTGCTGGCCGAACAAGGCGGCAATCCGGCGCTGGCAACGCTCGGCGTGGATCAGACCGCCTCGGCGAGCCAAGCCGGCGGCTCCATGGAGGGCAAGGAGACCCGTTTCGGCATCATCCATTCGGCGCTGTGGGCGGTAGTCACGACCGCGGCATCCAACGGTTCCGTCAATGCCATGCATGACTCGTTCACGCCGCTCGGCGGCCTCGTTCCCATGTGGCTGATGCAGTTGGGCGAGGTGATCTTCGGCGGGGTCGGGTCCGGTCTTTACGGAATGATCGTGTTTGCCATCGTCGCAGTCTTCGTCGCTGGCCTGATGATCGGACGCACGCCGGAATACCTCGGCAAGAAGATCGAGGCCTATGAGGTCAAGATGGCCTCGATCATCATCCTGATTCCTCCCGTCCTGGTACTGGGCGGAACCGCCATCGCGGTCATGGTCGATCCGGCCAAGGCGTCGGTCGTTAATCCGGGTGCCCACGGTTTGAGCGAAATCCTCTATGCGTTCTCGTCGGCAAGTAACAACAACGGCAGTGCCTTCGCCGGCCTTTCGGCCAATACCCCCTTCTACAACGCCATGCTGGGCTTGGCCATGTGGGTTGCCCGCTATTGGCTGGCCGTGCCGGCCTTGGCGATGGCCGGAGCGTTGGCCGCCAAGAAATACGTGCCGCCCGGCGCCGGTACCTTGTCGACCCATACGCCGATGTTCATTGGCCTTTTGATCGTCGTCGTCGTCATCGTGGGAGCGCTGACCTTCATTCCCGCCTTGGCGTTGGGCCCGGTGGTGGAGCAACTGACGATGATCGGCGCGCACTAAGGGAAGGAGTGAGATCCGTTTATGAGCAAGAAAACCCAGACAATTGCCTTGTTCGACCGCGCCATCCTGTCGCAGGCACTGGTCGATTCCTTTCGCAAGTTGTCGCCCCGCGATCAATTGAAGAATCCGGTCATGTTCGTGGTCTACGTGGGAAGCATGCTGACCACGCTGCTGTACCTTCAGTCCCTGTTCGGACAGGGCGAAGCGAGTCCCGGCTTCATCTTGGCGATCACACTCTGGCTTTGGTTCACGGTGCTGTTTGCCAATTTCGCCGAGGCGGTCGCGGAGGGACGCAGTAAGGCGCAGGCGGCGTCCCTTAGGAGCGCGAAGCGCGAGATCATGGCGAAAAAACTGGATGAACCCCGCTACGGCTCGGGCTTCAGCAAAGTGGCGGGTTCCAGTTTGCGGCGCGGCGACGTTGTGCTCGTGGAAGCGGGCGATTTCATACCCGCGGATGGCGAGGTGATCGAGGGCGTCGCATCGGTCGACGAGAGCGCGATCACCGGCGAAAGCGCCCCGGTCATTCGCGAATCGGGCGGCGATTTCAGTTCAGTCACCGGCGGTACCCGGATCCTGTCGGACTGGCTGGTGGTGAGGATCACCGTGAATCCCGGGGAGGCGTTCCTGGACCGCATGATTGCCATGGTGGAAAGCGCCAAGCGGCAGAAGACGCCCAACGAGATCGCGCTGACCATTCTGCTGGTGGCGCTGACTTTGATCTTTCTGCTGGCCACCGTGACCTTGCTCCCGTTCTCGATCTACAGCGTCGAGGTCGCGAAGGAAGGGCAGCCCATCACCATCACGGTCCTGGTGGCGCTCCTGGTGTGTCTGATTCCCACGACCATCGGCGGCCTCTTGTCCGCCATCGGCGTCGCCGGCATGGGCCGCATGATGCAGAAAAACGTCATCGCGACGTCTGGGCGCGCCGTGGAAGCGGCGGGCGACGTCGATGTGCTTCTGCTCGACAAGACCGGCACCATCACGCTCGGTAACCGGCAAGCCTGGGCTTTCGTGCCGGTCAAAGGCGTGACGGAAAAAGACCTGGCGGACGCTGCGCAATTGGCCTCGCTGGCGGACGAAACGCCGGAAGGCCGCAGCATCGTCATCCTGGCGAAAAACAAGTTCGCACTGCGGGAACGCGATATCCATTCCCTGGGAGCGACCTTCGTGCATTTTAGCGCCCATACCCGCATGAGCGGTGTCAATATCGGGGAACGCCAGATCCGCAAAGGGGCCGCTGATGCCATCCGTGCTTACGTCGAGTCCCAGGGAGGCAAGTTTCCGCCGGATATTTCGCGCATGGTGGAAGACGTCGCCCGCCGGGGTAGCACGCCGCTGGTCGTTGCCGATGCGGCCCGGGTCTTGGGGGTGATCGAACTCAAAGACATCGTCAAGGGTGGGATCAAGGAACGCTTTGCCGAGCTGCGTCAGATGGGCATCAAGACCATCATGATCACCGGTGACAACCGCTTGACGGCGGCCGCTATCGCAGCCGAGGCCGGGGTGGATGATTTTCTCGCTGAAGCGACGCCGGAAGCCAAGCTCAAGCTGATTCGCGAACATCAGGCGCAAGGCCGCCTGGTTGCGATGACCGGGGACGGCACCAACGATGCCCCGGCCCTGGCTCAAGCCGATGTGGCGGTCGCCATGAACACCGGCACCCAAGCCGCCAAGGAAGCCGGCAATATGGTGGATCTGGACTCCAACCCCACCAAGCTGATCGAAATCGTCGAGACCGGCAAGCAGATGCTGATGACGCGGGGTTCGCTGACCACGTTCAGCATCGCCAACGATGTGGCGAAGTATTTCGCCATCATCCCCGCCGCGTTTGCCAGCACCTATCCATCGCTGAACGTCCTGAACGTGATGGGGCTGGCGAGTCCCTCCAGCGCGATTCTGTCCGCCGTCATCTTCAACGCGCTGATCATCGTTCTGCTGATTCCGCTGGCGTTGAAAGGTGTCGCCTATCGCGCCGTCGGCGCAGCCAGGCTGCTGCGGGATAACTTGCTGATCTACGGCGTGGGCGGTCTCATCGTGCCGTTCATCGGCATCAAGATCATCGACCTCGTTCTCGTTGTCCTCGGTTGGGCTTGAGGAAATTGTCATGTGGAATCATGTGAAATCTGCATTCTTGATGTTGGTCATCTGGACCTTCATCCTAGGCGTTGCCTATCCGCTGGTCGTCACCGGAATTGCGCAGACGGTGTTCCCGGACAAGGCCAACGGAAGCCTCATACTGAACGGCGATCTCCCGGCCGGTTCGGCCCTCATCGGTCAATCGTTCACAGCTCCCCAGTATTTCTGGGGTCGTCCGTCGGCGACCGCACCGGCACCCTATAACGCCGGAGCCTCCAGTGGATCTAACCAGGGACCGACGAATCCGGCGCTGATCGACGCGGTCTCGGCGCGGATCAAGACGCTCCGGGAGGCCGATCCCGGCCATGCCTTGCCCGTACCAGTCGATCTGGTCACCGCCTCCGCCAGTGGCCTCGATCCTCACATCAGCCCAGCGGCGGTCGAATATCAGCTCGACCGCGTGGCCAGAGCGCGCAGCCTGAGTCCTCAAGAGGTGCGGGAACTCGTCGCACAGCATACCGAAGGCCGGCAGTTCGGCGTCCTCGGCGAGCCGCGCGTCAATGTGCTGACGCTCAACCTGGCATTGGATGCCCTCCGCTAGGCTGTTCGCCATGGTTTCAGATTGAGGGCTGACGTGAAACACTAATCAGATACTGTAAGTAAGGCGGAGGATTGACGATGGGATTCCTTGAGATCGCGAAGAATGCATTGAGTTGGTTGACGAGTCTGCAGGCGGACTTGTTCAGGAACAAAGGCTTGATCTATCTCTTGGTGATCGCCGGTCTGGTGACTGTCGTGGTCGGTTTTATTCTCTTCATGATCGACCCCAATATCCGGTCACTCTTTGATGGCATCTGGTATGCCTGGGTGACCATGACCCATGTAGGCTATGGGGACATTGTGCCGGCATCGTTTGTCGGTCGGATTTTGGCGGCTTTGCTGATCCTGTTTGGTCTTGGGCTTTTCGCGTTGTTCACCGCCACCTTTTCCGCGGTGCTGGTAGGCAGGGGAATCGGCGAGGTCGATCGGGAAGTAACTGAGGTAGCAAAGGAAACACGTTCCATCGAACAAGAGGAGAGCTTGATCTTGCAGGAGCTCAAACGCCTGCACGAGCGTTTGAGCCGGCTCGAAGCCAAACTCGAAGCGGAGCCCAAAAACGAGGCTCGTTGAGCTCTGGGGCCTTGGCGCACGAAGTCACAGACTACATCAATGCGATGATTGTCAGCCCTACCGCGGGTGGCCATGACCATTCATTCAGCGAACTGACGCTGAAGAGCCTACCATGGCAAATCGAAACAGCTTCGTCGCCGGCGTGTCGCCGCGGGCTCCCCGTTCCGGTTTGGCCTGACGAGGGGTTCGGGGCGTGCCTGGTGCGGGCTGGTGCTCCTCCCGATCGTGTCGGCTAGCCACAGTCGGCATGGCCGCTGAACGCCCCGATCCCGATGCGCTTCTCGCCAAGGTAGAGCGCGAAGAAGCCAAGGCTCGGCGAGGCCGTCTCAAGATCTTTTTCGGCGCGTCCGCCGGCGTCGGCAAGACCTTCGCCATGCTGCTCGCCGCCAGGGAAAGACGAGCCGAAGGGATCGACGTGGTCGTCGGGCTCGTGGAGACCCATGGCCGGAGGGAAACCGCCGCCCTGCTGGAGGGTCTCGAGTCGTTGCCCACCCGAGCTATTGAATACCGGGGCACCACGCTGCGGGAATTCGACCTGGATGGGGCGCTGACGCGCCGGCCGTCCCTGATCCTGGTGGATGAACTCGCTCACACCAATGCCCCCGGGTCGCGTCACCCCAAACGCTGGCAAGACGTCGATGAGCTGCTGACGGCCGGCATCGATGTCTACACCACGCTCAATGTGCAGCACCTCGAAAGCCTCAATGACGATATCGGCCAGTTCTCCGGCATACGGGTGTGGGAGACGGTGCCGGATACCATCTTCGAAGAGGCCAACGAGGTGGAACTGGTCGATTTGCCGCCGGACGAATTGCTGGTGCGCCTCAAAGAGGGCAAGGTCTACCTGCCGCAGCAGGCCAGGCACGCCATCGAAAACTTTTTCCGCAAGGGCAATCTGATCGCGTTGCGGGAACTGGCCTTGAGGCGGACTGCGGATCGCGTCGACGCCCAGATGCAGGATTACCGCGAGGACCACGCCATCCGCGAGGTGTGGCAAGTGGGCGAACGCATTCTGGTTTGCATCGGCCCCAGTCCGCTGGCGGAACGCCTCGTGCGGGCGGGAAAGCGCTTGGCCACCGGTCTGCGCGCCGAATGGATCGTCGCTTACGTGGAAACGCCATCGCTTCAGCGCTTGCCGGCGGAGAAGCGCGATGCGGTACTACGCGTCTTGCGGCTGGCGGAACAACTCGGTGCCGAAACGGCAACCCTGAGTGCACCGGAGATCAGCGAGGCGATCGTCGATTTCTCCAAGGAACGGAACGTCACCAAGATCGTCATGGGCAAGCCGAGGCGGAGAGGCTGGAAGCGCTGGCTGATGGGGTCGGTGGTCGACACCATCATCGGCGAGGCCCACAACATCAATGTCTATCTGCTGGGGAGCCCCCGCGCCGAGGAGAGGGAGGATGATCTGTCACTCTTCCTCAGGGCTCCCCCTCCGGGTCTCGCCGACAAGTCAGTCAAAGCAAGTTACCGGGGCTATGTGTGGGGAGTCGCCGTCGTCGTCTTGTGCACCGTGCTCGCCAGGACGATGTTGGGCAGATTCGCCGAAACCAACCTGGTCATGCTTTACCTGGTGGGCGTCATCTTTGTGGCCACACGTTTCGGACGCGGCCCGTCGATCGTGACTTCCATCCTCGGCGTCGCCGCTTTCGATTTCTTCCTGATCACGCCCTATTTCAGTCTTTCGGTGTCTGACACCCAGTACCTCCTCACGCTGGGGGCAATGCTGGTGGTGGCGATCGTGACCAGCAATCTCACGGCAAACGTCCGCTCGCAGGCGAAGGTGGCTGCTCACCGCGAACGGCGGGCGACGGCGCTCTATGCCATGAGCAAGGAGCTTTCCGCGAGCCGTAGCGAAGAGGAGATCGTGCGTATTGCAATCCACCATATTCACCAAGAGTTCGGCAGCCAGAACGTCATTGTGTTCTCTGACCAAAACGGTCGGATCGTCTACCCCGAGGGAAGAGCACTGCCCGAATCGCTCTACGGCGCCGACCTCAGCGTGGCACAGTGGGTGTTCGACCACAACGAGATCGCCGGTCAGGGCACCAACACGCTGGCGGGGGCCAATGCGGTCTATTTTCCGTTGACCGGGGCAGACAAGGTCATCGGGGTGTTGGTGCTCTTGCCCGTTAACTTGCGGCGGATCTTTCTGCCGGAACAGCAAAAGCTTCTGCAGACGTTCATCAGTCAGATTACACAGGCGATCGAGCGGGTTCGCTCAGCCGAACAGGCGAAGACGGCGTTCATTCAAATGGAAGCGGAGCGCCTGCGGAACTCCCTGCTGAGTTCGATTTCCCATGACCTGCGCACGCCGCTCGCCACCATCGTCGGCTCGGCCAGCACGTTGGCCGAGGACGATAATGTGATCAAACCCGCGGACAGACGAGAGCTCACCCGAGCGATCTATGACGAAGCCCTGCGCATGTCGACCCTCGTCAACAATATCCTCGACATGGCGAAACTCGATGCCGGAGCGGTCCAGCTCAACCGGCAATGGCACACTGTGGAGGAAATCGTCGGGACGGTCCTGACCCGGCTGCAAAACCGCTTGGAAGGACGGGCCGTCAGCGTCAAACTTCCCCCGGCTATGCCACTGGTCTATGTGGACGCGGTGATGATCGAGCAGGTGCTGGTGAACCTGCTGGAAAACGCCGCCCGATATACGCCGCAAGGAAGCCCGCTCGAAATTTCGGCCGAGATCGCGCCGTACACGGTGACGATCTCGGTTGCCGATTGCGGGCCGGGTATTCCCAAGGGGCAGGAAGAGCGCTTGTTCGAAAAGTTCTATCGGGGTCAACGGGAAGGCGCGCAGAGCGGCGTCGGACTCGGCCTGACCATCTGCCGCGCCATCGTCGAGGCGCACGGCGGCTATATACGAGCGAAAAACAGGGCCAGCGGCGGCGCCCTGTTCTGGTTTGTGCTTCCGCTCGAACAATCGCCACCGCAAGTCGAGCTGGAGGAGGATAAGGGTCTCTAGCCATGGCCAACCCGGATCCGATTGTCGTGGTCATCGAAGACGATCCGCAGATGCGCCGCTTTCTGCGGACCAGCCTCGGCACCCACGGGTTTCGCGTGCACGAGGCGGAGACCGGGCGGCAAGGACTGATCGAAGCAAGTGTGCGCAAGCCCGATATCATCGTTCTGGACCTGGGACTGCCGGATACGGATGGCGTGGACGTCGTGAAGGCCTTGCGCGAATGGACCGCGCTGCCCATCATCATCCTTTCCGCACGCAACACCGAACAGCACAAAATCGAAGCGCTGGATGCCGGAGCCGATGACTACCTCACCAAGCCGTTCGGGATCGGTGAGCTGCTGGCACGCATTCGGGTGGCGTTGCGGCATTCGGCGATCAACCCGGAGCAGGGTGCGGTCGAGGCATTCACCACGGGGGAACTTAAAGTCGATTTACTCAAGCGCCTGGTGTATGTGGGGGCACGAGAAGTTCATCTCACGCCCATCGAATACCGTCTGTTGTCGGTATTGGTGAAACATGCCGGCAAGGTATTGACCCACAGGCAGTTGCTCAGGGAAGTTTGGGGACCCGCTTACATCGAAAATTCGCATTACCTCAGAATCTACATGAGCCAGTTGCGGCAAAAGCTGGAGGCGGATCCCACCAAGCCGCAGTACTTCCTCACGGAATCCGGGGTGGGGTATCGACTGAAGGTCTAGTCTCCTCGCC
>Ga0209254_10006667_pt1 | contig 10647 bp, 13 predicted proteins | sample FrelakmetDIP11DI_FD_187148 | JGI IMG/M metagenome (GOLD analysis project Ga0209254, IMG submission 187148) | Freshwater lake sediment microbial communities from the University of Notre Dame, USA, for methane emissions studies - DIP11 DI (SPAdes)... | ecosystem: Environmental > Aquatic >... | reverse complement strand
ATGGCGCCAGCCACCGGCTTTGGCGACCCGCCCGGGGCCCCCGTGCCGGCGCCAGCCACGCCACCGTCCCTCGCCCTCAACGGGCTGAAGCCCGCGCTCGAAGGCCGCTGGAAGGTCAGGACCAGGGACGGCCGGGTGGAAGTCACCACGGTGTTCGCCCGGGTGAAGGAGCTGTGCAACAGCGACTACACGCCCGAGAAGGCCCAGGCCGTCACCGGCGTGCATGCCGACAACATCCGGTCGGTGGCCCGGACCTTCGCGAAGTCCGGCGCCGGGATGATCTACGCCGGCTACCGGTCCTGCAAATGGCTGCACGGGGACAAGATGCACCGGGCCTGGCTGCTGATGTGCGCCCTGACGGGCAACACTGGCCGTGAAGGCGGCGGCATGCAGACCACCCAGCTGTCCCGGGGCGACGGCTTTGCCAAGTTCGTCTTCGCCGGCGTTGGCCCGCGGGTCAAGGTGGCGGCAATCTCCATCTGGGACTACGCCAAGGGCGACGGCAAGGCGCTGAACGAGAAGACCTACGGCCAGGAGATGGCCGAGCATCTCGACAAGCACTACCAGCAGTCCATCAACAACGGCTGGCTGCCCGACTACGCGAAGACACCCTGGAAGATGGCCTTCATGGCGGGCCACAACACCGCAAACTGGCGGGCTGCCGGCACGCACTTCCGGGAGAACGTACTGTCGAAGATCGAGACCATCGTCACGATGACACCCGACATGAGCGTCACCGCCATGTATTCCGACTACGTCCTGCCCGTGTCCCAGCACTACGAGCGCCACGACTTCGTGATGGAGGGCCGCACGCCCTACATCCAGGTGCTCGACCAGGCGGTGCCACCGCTTGGTGAGTCCGAGGACGACTGGTCCATCATGGCGCGACTCGCGAAGTCCATCAGCACCAAGGCGGTGGTCCGCAAGCTGCCGCCGGTGAAGGACGTGCTGTACGGCAAGCCGTTCGAGCACGACTACAGCAAGGTGAGCGAGCTGTTCACGCTGAACGGCAAGATCCAGACCACGAAGGACATCGTCCAGTTCCTCATCGACAATTCAGAGGGGATTCCCAAGATCACGTTCGAGGAGCTGCGGCAGCGGGGCTTCGTGCGGGCGGACGACTCGGCCGACGTCCAGTTCGGTCCGAACTCGCCCTACAGCTTTCAGGTGCTGGCCAGCACGCGGAATAAGAAACCCTATGCCACGCTTACCGGCCGGCAACAGTTCTACTTCGACCACGACTGGTTCCTGAGCGAGGGTGAGGCGCTGCCTGTGCACGTGGACCCGCTGGCCGTAAAGGGCTACCCGTTGCGGCTGACCATGGGTCACGCCCGGCACGGCATCCACAGCATGTGGCGCGACGACTCGCTGCTGCTCAGCCTGCAACGGGGCGAGCCCGACATCTTCGTGAATCCCGACGACGCCGCGAAGCGGGGCGTGAAGGACGGGGACCTGATCCGGACCTACAACTCGCTCGGTGCCTTCATCGCCATGGCCCACGTGAGTTCCAGCATCCAGTCGGGGTCCATGTTCATGTTCCACGGCTGGGACCCGATGATGTTCCGGGGCCGGCAGAACTTCGGCGGCGCGATCCCGACCAGCGGCCTGCTGAAGCCCACGTCGCTGGTGGGGGACTACGGCCACCTCGGCTACCGCACGCCGGAGTACGTGCCCAACCAGACCTATCACGACCACACGGTCGATTTCGAGAAACACGTGCCCGCAGTAGGGGCGGCTTCAGCCGCGACCGCAGCTGGTCAATTAGAACGGGTCGCGCCTTAAGGCGCTCCTACAGAGGCAACGAACAATGTCCCGTCAGATCGCCATGGTCATCGACCTCAACAAGTGCATCGGCTGCCAGGCCTGCACGGCCGCCTGCAAGTCGCTCTGGACCGACGAGGAAGGCCAGGAGTACATGCTCTGGAACAACGTGGAGACCAAGCCCGGGCGCGGCTATCCCAAGGAGTGGGAAGCGAAGGGTGCCAAGTCAGGCTGGCGGGACGGCGTCCTCCAGTTCGGCGACCTCCACGACCAGAGCCACTTCGGCAGCGTGTCGCCCCTGAATCACGAAGAGGTGTACTTCAAGGGCACCGAGGAACGGCTGCAGCGCAAGGAGCCGCTGACCTACGGCGCGAACTGGGACGAGGACACCAGTTCCGGCGACTACCCGAACAACTACCACTTCTACCTGCCGCGCCTGTGCAACCACTGCACGAAGCCGGCCTGCCTCGAGGCCTGCCCGGTGCGCGCGATCTACAAGCGCGACCAGGACGGCATCGTGCTGGTGGACCAGGACAAGTGCCAGGGCTTCCGCCTCTGCAACCGGGCGTGCCCCTACGACAAGGTCTACTACAACTACGTGAAGCGGAAGTCCCAGAAGTGCATCTTCTGCTTCCCGCGCGTGGAGGCGGGCGTCGCCCCGGCCTGTGCGCGCCAGTGCCCGGGCCGCCTGCGCTTCGTGGGCTACCTGGAGGACGCGGACGGCCCGATCGCCAAGCTGGTGTACCAGTGGAAGGTGGCGCTGCCGCTGCACCCCGAATTCGGCACCGAGCCGAACGTGTACTACGTGCCGCCGATGCTGCCGGCCTCCTTCGATGCGGAAGGGCGCTTCAGCGATGAGCCGCGGGTGCCGACCGAGTACCTGCGCTACCTCTTCGGCCCCGAGGTCGACCAGGCGCTGATCACCCTCGACGCCGAGATGGACCGGAAGAAGGCCGGCAAGCCGTCCGAGCTGATGGACCTCCTGATCGCGAAGGACTGGAAGTCACTGTTCAACATCACGGACGTGCAGATCACCTCGTCCACCGGCGCCCCGACGTCGTAGGAGCGCCTTCAGGCGCGACCCGCCTTCCGGCGTCAGGTAACCGAAATATCGAGCTGCCCATCGGTGCGCACGAGCAACCGGGTGCCGTCAGACAACTCGACGACGACCTCGTGCTCATCGGCCTTGAGTACGCGGTCGATCGATAGCCCCTCCACCAGCGCGCCAATTCGCCGCGCCAGAGGATCTGGCGGCTGTTGCCAATTCTTGCGTGATTTCTGCCCCATGCGCGTCGCCTAACGCTCCCAGTATCCCGGTCGGCGGCGTTGATGGGCGATTGCCACGATGAGGATGTCGTTGCTCCCGACGCGATAGAGCACACTAAAAGGAAATCGGGGCAACACGTACCGGCGGACGGACTGCGAGAATTTCGGCCAGCGATCGGGACTCTGGACCAGGCTATTCAGAGCATGGTCGAGTTCGTCGGCGAACGCCCGGGCCGCCGCAGGGTTCTGCCTGGCATACCAGGCTTTGGCTGTCCGGATCTCACGCGCCGCCTTCGGCGACAGCCGAAGGATGTAGTCAGGCATCCCGGTCGGCGTAGAGTTCCGCCCGGACCTCACTCCAGGGAATCGCCTTATCTTGGCCGCTGTCGAGTCGTGCCATGCGTTCCTCAACTTCCCGGAGCCAGGCGGCCTCCACGCCATCTTCGGTGTCCGTGTCGAGGCTTTCGAAGATCATCGCGGCTAGCTCGGCCCGGTCCGTGGGTTGGAGCTTTAGTGCTTCGTCCAGGAGCGTTCGGGTCCGTTGATTCATTGGGGGAGAATAGCACTGGAGCGTCCTTCCGCAGCGCGCAAAATCTTGCGTAAGTGCTGGGTTTTGACATCTACTGCCACCAAATGGGTGCTTCCAGTTTGGTTCGTCTCCTCCACGTCGTCAGCTCCGCCCTGATGTTCGGCGTCGGGGTCGGCGCCTTCTGGTTCATGGTGACGACCGTGCGCTCGGGCAACCCGGCCGCGATCGCCATCACCACCCGCAACGCGGTCCGTGCCGAGTGGTTCATCGCGGCGCCAGTGGCCGTGATCCAGCCCACGACCGGCTACCTGCTCATGCTCCAGCTCGGGCACCCACTTCAGTCCATGTGGTTCTATGCCGTGGCGGCGCTCTACATCGTCGCCGGCATGTGCTGGGTGTACCTCGTGAAGGCGGAGCTGAAGCTGCGCGACATCGCCGCCACCCACAGCGCGTCTCTTGCGCTGCCCGACGAGTTCGGCGCCCTGTTCCGGCGCTGGACCCGGCTGGCCATCGGCTCCTTCGCCGGAGTCCTGGGCATCTTCTGGCTGATGGTGTTCCGGCCGGGGCTCTGAGCTATCTTTGGAGCGCCTTATCCAGAGGGCGGGTTATGCGTCAGTGCCAGGGTGACCGGGAGTTCAAACCATGTGTTGCCGACCGACTGGCAAGTTATTGGACGGTTCTGTCCGGTTTAATTTCCCAACTTCGTCCCCCTACATATAGTTGGCCACGACTTTCTCCTCGGAGGACACTACTCGTGTATTCGAAGACTCTCCTCGCCGGCTGGGCCGACATGGACTTCAACTCTCACATGAGAAACACGGCCTTCCTCGACAAGTCTGCTGACGTACGGGTGATGTACTTCTCGGACTATGGTTTTCCGGCGCAAGAGTTCTCGCGCCTCCGCCTCGGCCCGGTCGTGATGAAGGATGAGGTCGAATACCGAAAGGAGGTTGGCCTGTTACAGGACATTACGGTGACCTTGGCTATTGCGGGCCACTCCGAAGACGGCAGCCGGTTCATACTTCGAAACGAGATTTGTCGCCCGGACGGGACACTCTGCGCCAGGGTTACGAGTTCAGGCGGGTGGCTGGATCTGACGGCTCGAAAACTTGTTTCTCCGCCAGAGGCCTTGCTCAAGGCAATGAAAGCGCTTCAGCAAACGAGCGACTTCATGGTCCTTCCCTCCAGCCTTCGAGGACATCGTGGCTAACCCGACGCTGAACCGGACGGGCCCATCCAGTGTCTTCCACTTGGCAAGCGCCAGCGCGGTCCGCCGGTTAGCTTGACCGTTATGTGCTCCGCTAGCACGGCCCAGGTGGCTCCGCTTTCCCGGTCCCCGTTGGTGTTCAGCGTCCTGCTGAGTATCGCCAGCCTTGGGCCAACACTCGCAGTATGGGCGGCCGGCTCCCATAAACTTGGAGCTATCTCCCGGGTCTGGCAATTCGTGAGCGTCCCTGGCCTTCTTTTAATGGCGCTCTGCCTGCTTTTTCTCAGCGCAACGTGCCTGCGGTCAGGCATTAGGAAGTTCGGCACAGGGCAAGGCATTGCCCCGGCCGTCCTTCTGGCAATCTGCGCAATGCCCTTCGCTGTGTGGCCGGCGCTGGTCGTCTCGCAGAAGGTACTTGGCCTCGATTGAGCGCGGGAGAACAGGACCGAGCATGATCACCGGCGGCTGCTTCTGCGGGCGTGTTCGCTACCGGATCGACTCGGCACTCGGGCCGGGCCGCAGTTGTCACTGCTCCCGGTGCCGAAAGGCCTTCAGTGGCGCCGGGTCCGCCTACGCGGAAGTGACACCCGGTTCGTTCTCCTGGGTTTCTGGCGAAGACCAGTTGACGCACTTCGAGACGGCTCCCGGCTGGGGCCTGTGCTTCTGCCGTCGTTGCGGCAGCACGCTGTGCGGAACGGCCTCCGGCGAAGTGCACGGCGTGACCCTGGGAAGCGTGGACGGCGATCCGGGTGTCCGGATCGAGATGCACATCTTCGTCGGCTCCAAGGCCCCGTGGGATCACATCGGCGGGCATGCGGCCCAGTACCCGGAGTTTCCACCCGGCCCATGAACATCGGAGACACTGCCGAAGCCGCGTTGACCGTCCAGGCCGCCGACACGGCCAGGGCCCTCGCGATTTCTCCGGAGGATCAGTTCCCAGACGTGTTCGCCACGTCCCGCATGATCGCACTCATGGAGCTCGCGGCGGCCCGGCTGATGAAACCGGTGTTGAAGGCGGGCGAGCTGTCGGTCGGCGTGTCGCTCGATATCCGGCACACGGCGCCGACCCCGGTGGGAGCCCAGGTCCGGGCCGTCGCCACGTACCTGGGTCCGGAGGGCAAGCTCCTCCGCTTCCGCGTCGAGGCCTTCGACGAGGCGGGGAGCATCGGCGACGGCGAGCACGTGCGGGCGATCGTGGCGACCGGGCGGCTGCTCGCGGGCGCCGCGCGGCGGAAGCGGTGACATGACAGCGCATTACGCGGTGGATCCGGAGGCGGTTCCAGTCGGGCGGCCCGCATAGCCATGTACGAGTCCAGGCGCCAGCGTCCAATCCCGCGAGCTGTCTTCCTGCAGCGCCTGCTGGCGCACCTGGCCGTGGCAGTCGGGCTGCTGGCCGGGTCGCTCGGCCTCGGCATGGCCGGCTACGCTCACTACGAGAACCTGCCCTGGATCGATGCCTTCCTGAATTCGGCCATGCTCCTGGGCGGCATGGGGCCCGTCAATCCGCCCCAGACACCGGCGGGCAAGCTCTTCGCGGGATGGTTTGCGCTGTACGCGGGCCTCGTCTTCATCGTCACTGCCGCCCTGGTCTTCACGCCGATCCTGCACCGGGTGCTGCACCACTTTCACTGGGACGACGAGCCCTGATGACCATGCCTGCGCGGGGTGACGACTCGGCCACACGGGCAATATCCCTGCAGAATCAGGACTTTCGCCTGAAGACTCCCGGCCCGGAGCAGGCAATGCTGCGCCTTCCCCAATCTGCTCCGGGCTGTCAGGGATGTGCACTGCGTTCGTTGCCTTCAGATACGCCATTGGCGTATCTCAGCCGTGCTGACGATCATCGAGTCGCCACTCTTCTCGAAGCTCTGGCCCGATTACTGGTCCGAGGCGGAGCGGGGCGAGTTCGCTCTGTTCATGGCCGTCAATCCGAGCGCGGGTGATCTACACGACGCGCCTGGCTCACGGCGCGGTGGTTCTACTGGTCATCTACGCAAAAAGTGCACGCGACAGCATTCCAGCGCACGTGCTGCGCAAGATTGCGGAGGAGATGGGTAATGCGACCGAGTGACAAGCAGCTCCGGGCCAGGGACGCCAAACGGAATGTTGGCAAGGAGTTGCTGCGGGCTATCCGCGACGTGAAGGCCGGCCGGCACGGCGCCCGCTACCAGGTCGGGGCAAACCAGATCGTCGCGGCGCGCCTGAAGAGCGGATTGTCGCAGAGCGAGTTCGCGGCAGCCCTGAACATCTCGCCGCGCACCCTGCAACAGTGGGAGCAGGGCCGGCGGCAGCCTTCCGGAGCTGCGGAGACCCTTCTGAGGATCGTCGCCCGGCATCCCGAGGTTCTGCGGGAAGTAATGTCGGCGTAACCGCGCTTCGTAGCGCCTAGCGTTTCTTCGCCGTAGCAATCAGCTGCTCGGCCTTCGCGGTCAGGGTGGCATCGCCCGTCGCCAGGCTCAACGCCTTGCGCCCCATGCTCTCCGCCTGGGCGAAGTCGCCTTCTTTCAGCCGGATGTTGCCGAGTTCCAGCCAGAGCACCGGCTGGCGGGGCTCGATGCGCACGGCGCGCTCGATGGAGGCGGCTGCCTGCTCGTAGCGGCCGGCGGCCTGGTGGCTGCGGCTCTGCGTTAGCAGTGCCTGGCTCGCGGAGCTGACGGGTGGCGCCGTGCGCGGCGCGGGCAGGGGCTCGGCAGGCGCGGGGGGCGCCTCACCGAGATCCGGCACGGGGCGGATCACCGCGACCGCCGGCGGCGGGGCGGTGGACGGGACCGGCGCGGTTGTCGATGGCTGCGGCCGGCCCATGTCCGGTGGCACGCAGCCGGCCGCGAGAATCGCCAGCAGCAGTGCCGCCAGCAGCGCCGTAGGCCCGGCGGGTGACTGGCCACCAGTCATCCAGATCCTCAGTTGATAAGTCCCCGCAACCATTGCATGCCCTGTTCTGCGACGCCTTCCAGGCCGTTGAAACCGGAACCGCACAACGGATTGGGCGGCACGACGGTCCCGACGGGCAGCGGCAGCGTCACCGGGTCGCCGCAGCCCGCCTCGGCCATCATGCCAGTGGCAAAGTCGAATGACACATCCTGCAGGCCCTCTGCCGGCATCGGCTCATAGCCCGCGTCGCCGTAGTCCGCCACGAGCCGGGCCCACACCGGCAGCGCGCCCGAGGCGCCCGTGAGGCCCGTGGGCGAGTTGTCGTCGGCGCCCACCCACACGACCGTCACGTGATCGTTGGTGAAGCCGGCGAACCAGCTGTCCCGCAGGTCGTCGGACGTGCCCGTCTTGCCGGCCACCACGAGGTCCGGCGGCAGCCAGGTCCGGGCCACGCGCCCGGTGCCCCGGGCCACCACCTGGGTGAGGCTCGCGTTCAGGGCCTGCACGGCCGCCGGATCGGCCGCCCGGTTGATCTTCAGCCTGTAGCGCTCCAGCGGCTTGCCCTCCGCATCGAGCACCGCGCGCACGGCCTTGAGGGGCGAGCGGAAGCCGCCGTTCGCCAGGCTGTTGTAGAGCTGCGCCACTTCGATCGGCGCCAGCGCCACGGAACCGAGCAGCATCGAGGGCAGGGGGCGCGGGGCATTCTCCAGGCCGAGGCCCTTCATCAGCGCCGAGACCCGCTTCGGGCCCACGTCCATGCCGAGCCGCACGGTCGGGGTATTCAGCGACTCCGCCAGCGCCCGCACCGCGGGCACCGGCCCGCGGTAGGTCTTGTCGTAGTTCTGGGGCGACCAGGTCCTGCCCGTGTCGAGCTTCAGCGTGAGCGGCGCATCCTCGATCACCGTCGCGGCGGTGTAGCGGCCGGACTCGAAGCCCGCGAGGTAAACCACCGGCTTCACCAGGGACCCGATGGGCCGCTTCGCGTCCAGCGCGCGGTTGAAGCCCTTCAGCCGCGCGTTGCGCCCGCCGACGATGGCCACCACGTCCGGCGTCTGGGTGCCGGTGACGATGATCGCGCCGTCGAGTTCGCTGCCTTTCCTGCGCTTGCTCCGGCTGCGTTCCAGTTCGGTGAGTCCCTCTGCCAGCCGGCGCTCGGCCAGCGCCTGGATGCGGGGGTCCAGCGTGGTCATGATGCGCAGCCCGGCGTTCTGCAGGTCTTCTTCCTTGTAGTCCGCCCGGAGCTCGCGGCGGACCAGGTCCATGAACGCGGGGTTGTAGCTGGCGAAGCTGCTCGCCGTGCCCTTGACGCCCAGGTCCCGGCGCTTGGCGCGCTTTGCCTCCTCCGCGTCGATCACGCCGAACTGGGCCATCAGGTCGAGGACCCTGTTGCGGCGTTCGGTCGCGCGCTGGGGATGGCGGCGCGGGTCGTAGTAGGAGGGCCCCCGCACGATCGCGATGAGCAGCGCGATGTCCTGGGACTGCAGCTCGGCAAGCGGCCGGCCGAAGTAGAACTGGCTGGCCAGCCCGAAGCCGTGGATCGCCCGGTCGCCCGCCTGGCCCAGGTAGATCTCGTTGACGTAGGCGTTGAGGATGTCGGCCTTCTCGAAGTGCAGCTCGAGCAGTACGGACATGAGCGCCTCGCGCAGCTTGCGCGTGAGCGTCCGGCGGTTATCCAGGAAATAGCTCCGGACCAGCTGCTGGGTCAGCGTGCTGCCGCCCTGCTCGATCTCCCCGGCGCGGACATTGGCCCACAGGGCCCGCGCGATGGCCTTGGGTGACACGCCGCCGTGCCTGTCGAAATTGCGGTCCTCCACCACCTTGAGGCCGTCGAGGAGCATCGCCGGCACGGCGTCCGGGCCGAGCACGATCCGGTCCTCGCCGTGGGTCGTGAAGATGTTGCCGATGAAGGGCGGGTCGAGGCGGATCAGGGCCACGTCGTTGCCGCGGGCATCGGCCAGGGCGGACACGATCCCATCGCTGAAGCTGATGCTGACGCGACGCGCGGGCTCAGGGCCGTCCCAGAACTGGAAGGGGCGGGTGTGGACCGCGAGCCGCGGGCCCGTCCGGATGAAGGTGCCCTGGGTGTCGGCTTTCTTCGTCGCCGCGTAGCCGAGGGACGTCAGCTCGTGCTGCAGCTCGTCGGGAGCCAGCCGGAGGCCCGCGTAGATCTCCAGGGGGCGGGCATAGACCTGGGCTGGCAGGTCCCAGCGCCGGCCTTCGAACTGGCGGACGATCTGCCGGTCGAGGAGCGTGATGTAAGCGGCGGCGACGGCCAGGATGGCCCCGGCACCCACACCGAGCCCGACCAGCACACGCCGCGAGAGGTACTGGCGCAACCCGCGCCGGGGCTTGCGTGCCAACCGCCGTCATCCACCCAGTGAAACGCCGGCATGGTAGCACCGGGTCCTGAATGGAGACTGTAGGAGCGGAATGGGGGACATGCCTGATTAACGGCCACTCCAGCGGCCGCTAACGTTAATTAGGCATGTCCCCAAACTCCAGCAACTCGACGATGTTCCCGTCCGGGTCCCGGCCGTAGGTCACGAAGCCGCCCTCCTGGGCCTGGGGCGGGGCGTGGAAGCGCATACCCGCCGCCTTGAGGCGGGCGTACTCTGCCTGGCTGTCGCGGACCTCCAGGCAAATGTGCGTGATGCCGTGGTCGCAGGCTGGTCGGTCGGGGTCGCCGGGCTTCGGTGTCGGGGAACTGAACTCGAAGATCTCCAGGTAGCTGTCGCCGAGCTTCAGCATCACGGCCCGGGCGGCGGAGTGGCGTAGTCCGGTGAGGGCGTCCGCCTCGGGAATTCCCGCCGGCCAGCCGAACTCGCGCACGACGGTGCAGCCGAACAGTTCCCTGTAGAAGCACACGGCGCGGTCCAGGTCCGGCGTCGAGATGGCGGCGTGGTGAAAGCCCTTGAGCATGCGGGTGGATTCTACTGGCGCCGCGCGATCAGTACACCCGCCAGCACGAGGAGCGCGCACACCGCATCCAGCGGCCCGAGCGCCTCGCCGAGCC
>Ga0209254_10006666_pt1 | contig 10647 bp, 9 predicted proteins | sample FrelakmetDIP11DI_FD_187148 | JGI IMG/M metagenome (GOLD analysis project Ga0209254, IMG submission 187148) | Freshwater lake sediment microbial communities from the University of Notre Dame, USA, for methane emissions studies - DIP11 DI (SPAdes)... | ecosystem: Environmental > Aquatic >... | reverse complement strand
GCGCGTCGGGCACCAGCGCCATCTCGGCCAGCAGATCCGATTGCGACAGCCCTTCGAGCGGCATGCCGATGTCGGCCAGCGCCTTCTGCGGAAACACGCCGTTGATCATCCCCATGCAGAAGGTGTCGAACAGGCCGATGATCTCCTTGTGGCGCAGGATGAACCGACCGACGTCCGCGCCGAGGCGGCCCGCCGGCGAGTCGACGACCGGGTGGTTGGTGGCGACCGCGTGCAGATAGCTCGTGTCGTGGGTGATGGTTCCGGTCTTGAGCCAGGCCTCGAGGCCACGATAGAAGTACGGGTCGTCGAAACCGACCGACCACAGCCGCGAACAGGGCTTGCCGAGGCTCGTCAGCGTCCCGGCGAGGCACAGCATGCCGACGAGGCCGGGCCAGGTGCCTTCGAAATTGGCGAGCAGCAGGATCGGTCCGCGGTGGTGGACGAGACTGGGCGCCAGGTGATGCGAATATTGCCAGGCGGTGAGCAGCACGATCACCGGTGCGTCCGGGTCGAGGTCGGCGAAGACGTCGCTGCCTTCGCGCTGGGAGCTGATGAAGCCGTGGCCCTGGGCGGCCTTGACCGGATGCGCACGCCGCATTCGAGTGCCGAAGCGGGTGATCAGAACCTCGGCGAGCTTCGCCTCGAACTGCTGCTGGACGGGCCAGCACCTGGTGTTCGCGGATTCGCGCAGGTCGGCGTTGGTGACCAGCAACACCTCGTCGGTGGCGGCGCGTACCGGGGTGGGTACTTCGGGGAGCGTCAAGCTCAGCATGGGTTCTCCTTTTCGGACGTGGGTCAGGGCCAGCGCGCCATGCCGGCGAGGCAGCGCTGCTGATCGTCGTAGAGTTGCAGAAACACCTGGTACTTGGCATCGTGGAACGCGCGCTGCTGGGCTCTCGCCGCGACGCACCCGCCCGGCCGCACCATCGCCGCTGCCGCGGCCGGCAGGTCGGCGAAGGCGCCGCTGGCCGTGGCCGCGAGCAGCGCCGCGCCCAGCGCCACCGCGTCCTCTTCGGCGACCAGGTGGATGTCGCGGCCGAGCGCGTCGGCGTGTTCCTGCAGCAGCAGCGGGTTCCTGGTGCCGCCGCCGCACATGACGATGCGGTCGATCCGGTGGCCGGCCGCGTTCATGCTGTCGATGATGTGGCGCGTGCCGTAGGCCAGCGCCTGCACGGTGGCGAGGTAGAGCCGGGCCAGCGCGTCCTTGCCGCCTTCGAGCGTCAACCCCGTGATCGCACCGCGGGCCTGCGCATCGGCGCGTGGCGAACGGTTGCCGTGATGATCGGGCAGCACGTGCAGATGGCGCGTCGGCTGCGCCTCGCGCGCCTTGAGATCGGCGACCCAGTCGTTGAGCACCGCGTAGACGTTGCGGCCTTCGCGCGTTGCGGTCTCCTGCGCCAGCGGCCAGGCCTCGCTCTGACGCACGGTCCAGTCGAGCAGCGCGCCGGCCGCACTCTGGCCGCCTTCGTTCAGCCAGGTGCCGGGCAGCATGGCGCCGAAATACGGCCCCCAGACCCCCGGCACCATGATCGCCTGCGGGCTCACCACCATGTGACAGTTGGAGGTTCCGCCGATCAGGGCGAGGCTGCCTTCGGGGCGGGTACCCACCAGCGCCAATCCTCCCGCGTGCGCGTCGATGATTCCGGTGGCCACGACGACGTCGGGTCTCAATCCCAGTTCCGCGGCTGCGGCTGGCGTCAGCTTGCCCGCAGAGGATCCCAGCGGCAGGACGCGCTGCGGCACCTTGCGCGGCAGATCGCCGAGGCCCACGGCGTCGAGCATGGCTTGCGGAAAGCGACCCTCGTGCGCCAGGTAATTCCACTTGCAGGTCAGCGTGCACACGCTGGCGGTGTCGGCGCCGCAGCTCTTCCAGACGAGGTAATCGGCAAGATCGAAGAACCGCGCGACCGCGGCGTAACGATCCGGAAAATGTCGCCGCAGCCAGAGCACCTTCGGCAGTTCCATCTCGATGCTGACTTCGCCGCCCACGTAGGCCAGCGCCGGGTCGCGCGTGGCGTTGATCGCCGCGGTTTCCTCGGCCGCGCGATGATCCATCCACATGATGATGTCGCGCTCGGGCTCGCCGCCCTCGGCCACCGACACCGGCGAACCCTCGGGTCCTGCGGCGACCAGCGAGCAGGTGGCGTCGTAGCCGATCGCGACGACGGCCTTCGCGGGCACACCGGCCAGCGCCACCGCCTCGCGCACCACGGCGACGGTCGCCGCCCAGATATCGGCCGACGATTGCTCGACGAAGTTGGTGCGGGGATGGAACTGCTGGATCGGCCTCACCGCGAAGGCGAGGCGACGACCCGCCGAGTCGAACACGCCGGCGCGCACGCTGGCTGAACCCACATCCACGCCGAGGAAGACTTGATGCTCGCTCATGGGCCTCTCGTCAGGGAAAAAAAGGGGCGGAACCGACATTGTGTTGCAGGCGCCGCTGCGCCGGCAACCGGCAACACCTGCGATGGACCTTGTTTATCCGGCAAGCACGCACTAACATGTTACCGCGTTGGCCCGGCGGCTGTCGCGCCCCGCCGAACGATCCCGATGAACCCCTCCATGACCGCCTCTGCAGCATCTCGAATGCGCCCGCGCGAGCAACGTTTCGGCCTGGGCTGCGCGCTCATCACCCCCTTCGACGCCGACGGAGCCGTGGACCATGCGCGACTCGTCGCCCACGCCCGGCACTGTCTGGCCGAGGGATGTTCGTCGTTCACGCTGTTCGGCACCACCGGCGAGGGGGCATCGCTCGGGTTGCGCGAGCGCGCGGCGATGCTCGATGCGGTCGTCGGTGCCGGATTCGACATGTCGCGGCAGGTGCTGGCGGGCGTCGCGGCGTCCTCCGTCGAGGATGCCGCCGCGCAGGCCAATCAGCTGTTCGACGCCGGTGGCCGCGGGGTCCTGCTGGCGCCGCCGTTCTACTTCAAGGCGCCGGCAGACGACGGGCTCTTCCGCTGGTTCTCGTCGGTGCTGGAGCGCTGCCGTTCGCCGCGCGAGGTGGTTCTCTATCACATCCCGGCGGTGACGCAGGTTCCGCTTTCGTCGGCGTTGATCGGCCGCATCGACCGGGCTTTCCCCGGCGTGGTGATGGGTGTCAAGGACTCGAGCGGCGACTGGGCGACGACGCAACGCTACCTCGCCGATCACCCGGATCTGCACATCCTGGTCGGCGACGAGCGCCAGCTCGCGCGCGCCGTGCGCCATGGCGGCAGCGGGGCGATCAACGGTTGTTCGAATTTCTGCGCACGTCTGCTGCTGCCCATGGTCGACGACGGGCAGGACGTGCCGGGGATCGCGGCACTGGTCGATCTTCTGCTGCGCTTCCCGGTCACGCCGGCGGTCAAGGCATTGGTGGCGCATCGGTACGGCGACGCCGCGTACCTCAACACCGCGCCGCCGCTGGAGCCGACGGAGGCGTCCGCGCGGGCGCAGCTGGCGTCGGCGTTCGACGCCGTGCTGGCGCAATACACGGCCTGACCCGGGACGCAGCGATCGTGGCCGCAATGGCGCTCCGCGATCAGGCGTACCAGCGCTTCACGCGCGGCCTGCTCGCGCGCGAAATCCGCGCCGGGCAATTCGTTTCCCAGCGCGAGTTGTCGGAAATCACCGGCATGTCGCTGGGGGCGATCCGCGAGATGGTGCCGCGGCTCGAGGCCGACGGCCTCATCCGGACGGTGCCGCAGCGCGGTATGCAGGTCGCGCAGGTCGACGTCAACCTGATCCGCAACGCGTTTCAGCTCCGGCTGATCCTCGAGCGCGAGGCGGCGGCGTTCGCCCAGCAGGCGCCGGAGGCGGAATTCGATCGGCTGCAGGAAGCGCACGAGGCCGTGCTGGCGCTGGCCGCCCGGGCGGTGACGGCGGCGCTGATCGCGCGTGCGCAGGCCACCGACGATGGCATGCACGCAGCCATCGTCGATGCGCTGGGCAACGACATCATCAGCAATTACTTTCGCGTCAACTCGCTCAAGATCCGGCTGATCCGGCAGGCGCAGACGCGAATCGACACGACATTGGTCGTGCCGGTGATGACGGAGCATCTGTCGGTGATTGCGGCGTTGCGGACCCGCGACCCCGTCGTCGCCGCGACGGCGATGGCCGAGCACATCAATCGCGCCCGCAATCGTGCGCTGGGGGTAGAGTACGAGGCGCGGTGACGCACTGAATTTCCCGAATCGACGCCACCCCGGCACGTCGGGGTGGCGAATGCAGGGTACCGGGGCACGCGCCCCGCTCACAGTGGATGGGAGGCAGCAATGAAACGTACGTGGATGGGTTTGGCGGTGGCAGCGCTGATCGCACTTCCGGCGGCAGCGCAGCAGGTGACGATTCGCTGGGGCGATGTCGTCGGCGGCACGCATCCGTCGGTGCAGATGATCGACCGCATCGCCGCCGAGGCGAAAGAGAAATCGGGCGGCCGGATCGTCATCCAGTCGTTCGCGGGCGGGCAGCTCGGCAGTTCGCGCGACATGATCGACGCCGTCGCCAACGGCGTCCAGCAGATGGTGACCGAGGGGGCGGCGAACTTCGGCGCCTGGGTGCCGTCGATCTCGGTCGTCGAAGCGCCGTACATCTGGCGCGACGCGGCGCACCTCGACAAGGCGATGAACGGTCCCATCGGCGAGCAGTTCAACGACACGCTGGTGAAAGCGCGCGGCATGCGCATCCTCGGCACCACGTACTACGGCACGCGGCACATCACGACGACGTCGAAAGAGGTGAAGACGCCGGCCGACATGGTGGGCTTGAAGCTGCGCGTCCCCGAGAACGACGTGTTCAAGGCGATGGCCGAGGCCTGGGGTGCCAAGCCGACGCCGATGAACTTCGGCGAGCTCTACCTTGCGCTCAAGCAGGGTGTGGTCGATGGCCAGGAGAACCCGCTGCCGACGATCAAGTCGGGCAAGTTCGACGAAGTGCAGAAGTACCTGGTGCTGTCGGCACACATCATCACGCCGCGGCTGGTGGTCATCAACGAGGCGTTCTGGCAGGGGCTGTCCGCCGGCGACCGCAAGATCATTGCCGACGCCGTCAAGAACGGCATCACGTGGCAGAACGCCGAGCTGATCAAGCAGGAGGGCACGCTGGTCGACACCTTCAAGGCCGCCGGCGTCACGGTGATCACGCCCGACGTCAATGCCTTCAAGGCGCCGGTCATCGCCAAGGTGCCGAAGCTGTTCGAGTCGAAGTGGGGAGTGGGCATGTACGATCGCATCCAGGCGATTCGCTGAGCGCTCGAGGTCTTTTCATCCGCTCGCGCCCGGCGCCGACATGGCGCCGGGTGCCGTCTGGAAGCCAATGATGCTTCGCCGCCTCACCGAGCGAGCTGTCGACTGGCTCGCGATCGTCACCTTCAGCGGGATGTTCCTCTGTGTTTTCGCGGGGGTGGGTTTCCGCTATTTCCTGAACAGTCCGCTGACCTGGAGCGACGAGCTCGGGCGCTACCTTTTCGTCTGGTGTGCAATGCTGGGCTGGGTGATCGCGGCGCGGCGCCGCAGCCACCTCGCGATCGGATCGGTTCAGGACCGCACGCCGCCGCGCGTGCGAGCCGTGTTGAAACTCCTTGCCGCGCTGGTGGCCGTGGCGTTCGCGGCGATCCTCTGCTATTACGGCGTGTCGATCACCGCGCGCAACGCCGACGTCGAGACGCCGTCGCTGTTCTTCACCATCGGTCTCGTCTACGCGATCGTCCCGGTCGCGGCGCTGGCCGTTGGGCTGCACGCCATCGGCGATGCGCTCGCCGCCGTTCGCGACTTCGGCGCTCCCGGGAAGGACACACGATGATCACGCTGATGCTCGCGATTCTCGCCGCGTGGTTCATCGCGTTGTTCGCCGGACCCGCGATCTACGCGGCGATGGGCCTGGCCGGGTTCGCCTTTCTGTTCCTCACTGGCATCCCCGGCATCGTCATCCCGCAGAAGGTCGCGATGGCGGCGAACTCGTTTCCCTTGCTCGCCGCGCCGTTGTTCATCCTGATGGGCAACCTGATGAACTCCGCGGGCATCTCCTACCGGATCTTCGACTTCGCCAAGGCGCTGGTCGGCTGGATGCACGGGGGTCTTGCCCAGGCGAACATCCTCGGCTCGGTGATCTTCGCCGGCATGAGCGGGTCCGCGGTCGCCGATGCGGCGGGGCTTGGCACCGTCGAGATCGAGGCGATGAAGAAGGAAGGCTACGACGGGGCCACCGCGGGCGCGGTGACCGCCGCGTCGGCGACCATCGGCCCGATCATCCCGCCGTCGCTGCCGATGATCGTCTACGGCGTCGCCGCCGAGACGTCGATCGGCGCGCTGTTCCTCGCCGGTTTCGTGCCCGGGTTCCTGATGGCGGGCGCATTGATGGTGATGGTCCGGTACCTCGCCATCCGGCGCGGCTTCCCGAGCCATCCGTTCGAGGGCATGCACGCGCTGTGGGTCGCCTTCCGCCGCGCGTTCTGGGCCTTGATGGCGCCGGTGGTGCTGTTCGGGGGGCTCTTGTCCGGCATCTTCACGCCGACCGAGGCGGCCGCCGTCGCCGTCACCTATGCGCTGATCCTGGGGCTGTTCGTCTACCGCGAGTTCCGGCTCGCCGACCTGCCGCGGCTGATCCTCGACACCGTCGAGACCACCGGGGTGGTGATGGCGCTGGTGATGACTGCGTCGCTCCTGGGCTACTGCATCTCGGTGTCGCGGCTGCCGCAGGAGTTCGGCGCCCTGGTCACCTCGCTGACGCCGAACCCGATCGTCTACCTGCTGATCGTCAACGTGCTGCTGCTCGTTGTCGGCTGCTTCATGGAGGCGCTGGCGGCGATGCTGGTGCTGATCCCGATTTTGGTGCCTCCCGCGCTGGCGCTGGGCATCGACCCGGTGCAGTTCGGGCTGATCTTCGTGCTGAACCTGATGATCGGGACGATCACCCCGCCGGTCGGTGTCGTGCTCTACGTCACCGCCAAGGTCGCGAACGTCTCGTTCGAGGCGATCGTCCGCGCGACGATGCCCTACCTGGTGCCGCTGTTCGCGGTGCTGGCGATGATCACGTTCTGGCCGCCGCTCACCACCTGGCTGCCGGGGCTTTTGCTCGGCCGCTGAACGCCTGCGGTTGACCGATCCGGATTTCGCCGGGCCGGGCCGGGCTTTACTGCTCCCGTTGCGACCCGTCGCAAGCGCGATTTGGCGGATTCGGTGATCGAACCGTCCGCAACGATTCGATGAAATCGACCGCGAGCGTCCGTATCTGCTGCTCGGCGGCGACCCGCTGCTCGCGTCCCGGGCCGCCGAAGTCGCACATCGCACGGCACAGCCCGTCCGGTGGCCACTCGAAATCGCAATGGGTGGCAATGTCGATCGGGACGACCGTGACGTGGGGCATGCGGTCAAGCGCGTGGCGGATGTTGCGCCGCAGGTTACAGGCGCCCGGTGTGGCCAGCAGCGCGACGCCCGGGACGCGATTGCGGGCGGCCGCGTCGCGGCCCAGGTCGGCGAAATCCACGGCATCGAGCAGCACCATGCCGCGGGCCGCCGGGTCGTCGCTGGCGGCCAGCAGCGCCGCCAGACCGCCGGCCGAATGACCGACGTAGACGACCTGCGCGGCGCCCAGCGCCTCGCGCAGCGCGATCATGTCGCGCGCGTTCTCCGCGTGACGGCCGTCGAATGCCGTGGGCCGGCAGAAGTCCATGGTCGCGGTGACGAACCCGCGCTGCGCCAGTTCATTGGCCCAGCCACGCATGCGGTCCTGATCGCGCATGAAGCCGGGGACGATCATCACCAGCGGGGTCATCGACGCCCCACGCGGGCGATACACGGTGTAGGGGTTGTCGCAGTCGCTCGCCGACCCGATGCGCGAGCGCAGGACCGCGATGCCGTCATCGTCGGTGGAGGGGGTTTCGGAGTCACTGGCGATCGCCGCGGTCATGGCAGCGGCCACGAGGGCAACGCAGAGCAGGGCGGAGTGGTATCGCATGAACCATCGCTCGGATTAACTGGGCGTCTAGCGCACATTATGGCGCTACGCGACGGCCTTCCCGTGATGCTGGTCAAAGACGGTGCTCGTAGCCGCGATGATGAGGTGACGTGCGGCCGCACGCATGTCTATACTGCCGCCGGTTCTCGGAGAATGTGGCGATGACAGAAAAAACAGTCGGTGGGCATCTGGCGGTCCTGCGTGGAATGCGCGAACAGGCATTGCTCGGCGGCGGGGCCAAACGCATCGAGCAGCAGCATGCACGCGGCAAACTGACGGCGCGCGAGCGGCTGTCGCTGCTGCTGGACGCGGGGTCGTTCCAGGAGTTCGGCGCTCTCGCGACCCACAATGTCTCCGAGTTCGGCCTTGAGAAGCAACGGTTTCTGGGCGACGGCATTGTCGCTGGCTTCGGCAAGATCAACGGCCGGCGCGTGGCGGTCTTTGCGCAGGATTTCACCGTGCTTGGCGGATCCTTTTCCGAGGTCCAGTCGAACAAGATCTGCCGCATACAGGATCTCGCTCTGGAAGCCGGAATTCCGTGCATCGGGCTCAATGATTCGGGGGGTGCGCGTATCCAGGAGGGCGTGCGCAGCCTGGCTGCCTACGGCGAGGTGTTCGTGCGCAACGTGATGGCCTCCGGCGTCATCCCGCAGATCTCGGTGATCCTGGGGCCTTGCGCCGGCGGCGCGGTCTACTCGCCTGCGCTGACCGACTTCGTCATCATGTGCCGCGGCAGTTCGATGTTCCTCACCGGGCCGGATGTGATCAAGGCCGTGACCGGCGAGGATGTGACGGCGCAGACGCTGGGCGGCCCGGAAGTTCATACCCATCGCAGCGGGGTCGCGCATCTGGCGGTCGACGGCGAGGGTCCGGCGCTGGACATGGTCAAGCGCCTGATGGGCTATCTGCCGCAGAACAACAACGAGGATCCGCCGCAGGTGACGCCGTACGATCCGACCGATCGCGCCGACGAAGCGCTCAATACGCTGATTCCCGAGGACGAGAATCAGCCGTACGACATGCGCGACGCGATCACGAGAATTTTCGATCGCGACAGTTTCCTCGAGATCCACCCCGATTTCGCGCCGAATGCGGTTGTCGGCTTCGTGCGCCTCGACGGTTACTCGGTCGGCATCGTTGGCAACCAGCCGGCCTACATGTCGGGCGCGCTCAACATCGATGCCAGCGACAAGATCTCGCGCTTCATCCGCATCTGCGACACCTACAACGTTCCGGTGGTCACGTTCGTCGATTGCCCCGGTTTCCTTCCGGGCACCGACCAGGAATACGGCGGCGTGATCCGCCACGGGGCGAAGATCATCTACGCGTATTGCGAGGCGACGGTGCCGAAGATCTCGATCGTTACCCGCAAGGCGATGGGTGGCGCCTACGTCGCGATGAGTTCGAAGCAGATGCGCACCGATCTTGCCTTCGCCTGGCCGACCGCGCAGATCGCCGTGATGGGTGCCGAGGCCGCCGCGAAGGTGCTCTATCGGGAAGAGGTCAAGAACGCCGCGGATCCCGGGGTGAAGGAGCGCGAGCTGATCAGCCACTACCGCGAGAAGTTCTTCAATCCCTACCGCGCGGCAGACGTGGGGCAGATCGACGAGGTGATCGAGCCCAGAGAGACGCGCCCGCGCCTCGTCCGCGCGCTGGAAGTGTTGCGGACCAAGGTGCAGCAGAATCCGGCCAAGAAGCACGGACTGGTGCCGACCTGAGCGCACGCTTGCCGGCATCCCGCTGCCGGCGAATGTCCGCATGGGTGCCGACGCCGCCCACAATCGCAATGAAAGAGAACGACTCATGGACAATCTAGGCTGGGGTTTGCAGATGACGGTGCTCGGGATGGGCATCGTCTTCGGCCTGCTCGCGCTGCTCTGGGGGCTGCTCACCATCGTGCTCCGGCTCGATCAGTCGCCGCAGGCGCCGGAGCCCGCCGACGCGGCGGCCGACGATATTCCGGCGTTGGCGCCGGCTGCGGATGCCGCAGGCGACACGAAGGCATGGGCGATGCCGAAGGTGCAGGGGATGGACGCCGACCTCGTCGCCGCCATCCTGGTGGCCGTGCTGACGCACGAGGGCGTGCGTCGCCATGAGGCAGCACCGGCCATGCGCAGCTACTGGCCGGGAAGTCTGCTCTATGCGTCGCGCTGGGTGGCGACGGGACGTTCGCGGCAGACCCGCGTCTGGCAGCGCCGCAGCAAATGAAATCGCGCGGCTGGATCTGGTGCTCAGAATACCGATTACTCTAGAACACGGCTCCCCGCCTGGGGGAGTCGGGCAAAGGCGAGACCATGCGACGCTACACATTGCAGATTGGTGAACGGGAGTTCGTGATCGAGGTGCAGGAGACCGCTGCCGACCAGTTCGACGTCGTGGTGGGGGGCGAATCCTATGCAGTGACGCTCGCCGGCGAGGAGGATATGGCGCGCGCGTCGATCACTCCGGCCATCTCCTCGGCGACGGTGGCCGGCCCGGCGCCGGCTGCGCCGTCCACGCAGGCGCGCGTCGCTGCCCAGGCGTCGCCTTCACCTGCAGGCGCGCCGCGCAAGCGGGCGGGCGCGGCTGGCGCTGCGGGCTCGCTCAACGCGCCGATGCCAGGCGTGATCCTGGAGGTCAACGTCAAGACCGGCGACGTCGTCGAACGTGGCCACATCGTTGCGATTCTCGAAGCAATGAAGATGAACAACGCCATCAAGGCGCCACGTG
>Ga0209254_10006665_pt1 | contig 10647 bp, 11 predicted proteins | sample FrelakmetDIP11DI_FD_187148 | JGI IMG/M metagenome (GOLD analysis project Ga0209254, IMG submission 187148) | Freshwater lake sediment microbial communities from the University of Notre Dame, USA, for methane emissions studies - DIP11 DI (SPAdes)... | ecosystem: Environmental > Aquatic >... | reverse complement strand
GGCACGGCGCGGGCGGTCGAGACCTTTCGTGCCTGCCTGGATGGGGTGCTGGAGCCCGCGCAGGGGCAGGAGCGGCTCGCCCGCGACGCCCCGGCGGGGTTTTGCGACGGCTACTGGACTGGGGCCGCGGGGATCACGGGCTCAGCGGCCCCAACACGGCGGGGTTGAAGTACGGGACGATCCAGGAGCGGACGGGCCGCTCCGTCCTCAGGAGACGCGTGCAGACAGGTCCGCCAGGCGGCCAAGACCTTGGAACAGGGGCTGCCAAGTCCGTGGCGGCTCAAAGGCATTCAGAAAGTTCTTAAGATGAAGCCCTAGCTCCGTGTTTCCGCTCATACGCAGGCGACGGGAAAAGAACAGGGTGTCCGCGTCCTCCCGCCGGGCCGCCAGCAGCAGGAGCTCCTTGAGACCTCCGGCGATGGCGGCCTGGGGCTGCACCTCGGCCCCGAAGCCCCGGATCCGCCCGTCCGCCAGGCCGAGCCGGTAGCGCATCCCAATGTCGTCGATTTCGATGGCCACGCAGCGGCCCTCGAGAAAGTCCAGCTCCCCCGAAGCGAGGGACTCCCCCAGCACCCGATTGAGGACCACGGCCAGGGTGTGGCTGTGGATCCCGATCGGCATCAGACGCAGTGGTAGGGTCAGAAAGGCAAGCGGCGAGGCGATCGTGGGCATGGTCGGCATCGGCATGATGTGAAGATTGGCGCGTTAGAGGGCAGAGCGGGCGGGAGTATGCCCGAGGCGAAGCGAGGGACCGTTGACGTCGATCAACCGAGTTGTGCCCCGCCCGCTCCTGAAACAGGCAGTCGGACGCGGGACTTTGTCAGGCTTCGCTGCCATCCGTGAACCCGTAATCCACCGGAACCCGCAGATAGAACAGGTTGAGGCCCTGGGCCGCGATGTGGGCGAGGAAACGATCTGACTCCTCTTGGGTGACGACAAACCCCACCTCCACCGGGAGGTCGCCGGCCAGCTCGAAGAAGTGCTCCTCGTGCAGCCGCCCCTTGCGGCCGAAGCCGGCCAAGGCGCGAAAGGCAGAGCCCCCGTGCAGACCAAAGCGCTTGGCCTCCTCCAGGAGCCACTCGTAGGCCAAGCGGTTGTGGTGGCGACGATTCTCCGCCATGTAAAACTTGAGGAAGCAGCCGTTCATGGGGACTCCCCTAATGCTCGTCCGGACTGTGGGGACTTCTCGGCAGGATGGAGGGACCTTCAGGCTCGCGCCATGATGAGCTGCGCCAGGGCTAGGCCCACCGCGGTGAGGGCTAATGATCCGGCCAGGTGCGAGCCAGCGATGGCGAGACCCCAACCGTACTCGCCCCGCGCCAGGGTTGTGACCACCTCAGCGGAGAAGGTGGAGAAGGTCGTCAAACCGCCCAGGAAGCCGGTGATGAGAAAAAGCCGAACCTCAGGGGGCACCCCTGGGTTGCGGCTGAACCAGGCCACCGCGAGGCCGATCAGCAGGCCACCCACCAGGTTCGCGGCTAGGGTGCCCAGGGGCACGGGGGGGAATAGCGGGTTGAGCCTGGCACCCAGGCCCCAGCGCAGGAGGGCGCCCAGCCCGGCGCCCATGAAGACCGAGACGACCGGGAGGATGTTCATGGCCCCATTGAGCTGAGGCGCAGTGTCTCGCAGGGGATGATCCCGATGCGTAGGGACCCTGTCAGCCTTTTTCGATGCCCGTGAATCACAAGCCGCGAGCCCTTGTGGCGGCGAAGAAGAACGCCGTCGTAGCGAACCGGAATGCTAACCCGGTATCGCGCCCCTGCCAAACTCTACCCGGGACGGAGGTGTTGCCCCCGTCGGCGCCCTTTGAGACTCATGCGGTGGACGCCCACGGGTTCAGATCTGAGCCGTACAAGGCTCGATCGGGTGGCTCTTTGGGCTACCTGCGAAGGTAGCTCAGTTGACCTTGAGAACTTGGACCGCCTGCTTTTCGTGCTCGAGCAGGGCCCTTTGCTTCATGTAATGGTCCCATTCAGACTCCCATGATGCGTCGGGGAACCCAGAGCGTGGAAACAGTCCCCGGGTGCCGAGCCGACTTCCTCCTGTGGACGAGTCCGCCCCCGGGTTCGACTCCTACCAGCGCCTACTGGACTCCAAACGCGTGGTCCAGATCCCCCTGGCCGAGGGTGACCTGGCCCAGGGGCAGCGCATCTACAAGCGCGAGTGCGGCTCCTGCCACGGCAGTGACGGCATGGGCAAGCAAGGTCAAAGTGTCCCCATGGTCGCCGGCCAGTACACCAACTACCTGTGGCGGCAAGTGGACAAATACCTCTCCCGCGAGCGAGTCCACGGCAAAGAAGATCCCGACGAGGAGCTACTGGCGGCCTTCACCCGGGAGGAGATTCGCGACATCCTCGCCTACGTCTCGACGCTGGACGACGGAGAGTAGCAAGTCGCGAGGGCCGAGGGCCGAAGCGGAAACCCCGCCTCGCCACTAGTGACTCGCTACTCGCCACTCACTTCATGGCAAATCCGAACGTCGGAACCACAGGTAACCGATCCAGGCGCATAGGGTACCCAGGGCAATGGGGTAGACCAGCGCGTACACCATGTAACCGGTGGTGCCGAAGTGGTCCAGGATCACGTAGGCGGAGGGGCCAAGTAGAACCAGCTGCTGATCGAACAGCATCATGGCGGCGGTTCGGAAGACCTGCATGGGGTTCACGAGGGCGATGGCCACCGCCGCCTCGGGTGGCAGGGCGCCGCGGATCATGATTCCCAAGAGCACTAGGTCCAGGAAGAGCAACAGGGTGAGCCAGATCACGAAGGCCGCGCCCTGGGCCACATCAGCGCTGCGCGCCAGGGTCGAGATCAGCATCCCGATCCCGAGGAAGCACCAGGCGAGCACCATCAGGAGGCCCGTGTAGTACATCAGCATCCCCCAGGGGACCTCGGCCCCCCGCAGCGCCCCCCAGATCACCCCCCCGAACATGGCCAGCACCACCGGCAGGAACACCACGGCAAAGCGCCCGATGAGCTTGCCCCAGTACCAGGCCCCAAGCCCGATGGGCAGGGCCAGCAGGTACTCAAAGACCCCCGCCTCCCGATCCCCCGCCACCGAGCGCACCGTGGTGACGAGCACGAACACCGGCAAAATTGCCATGGAGAGTTGGATGTAGGTCACCAGTAGGCGTGAGAGGCCCGTGAAACCCATGATCCGCGACTCGGTGATGCCGAAGAGGAAGAGCAGCACCAAGAGCCCGCCGAAGACGGCCGTGTAGACGAGGAACCACTTGGCCCGCAGGGATTCGAGGATATCGGTGTAGGCAGTGAGTGCGAGCTGTTGCATGGTTCTCGGTCCCGTCAGTATCGCCAGGCCGCCAGCGAGGGGGCGCACCCCCGCGAAGACGACGGCCAGTGTGGCAGTCGACGTGCGATCGGGTCTTGACCCGTATCAATGCCCGCAGCCTTTGGCTGGGCCCATCGTTCCTTGGCCTTGGCCCCGTGCTCCTGGCTCCCGGCTCGCGGATTCCGACTTGCGGATTCCGGGGCGTGCCGGCGACTGATCTCAAGCTTCAACGTCGCCCGAGCGAGGCGGTACCGATCCCGAGGCAGATCGCGGAGTCCGGGCAACCGGTTCTCCGGCCTGAGCCACACCCAGCCGAAACATTAACCATTGCCGCCCACAGCCCAGAAGCACCCCGTGACCACCCCCAATCCACGCTCGGGGGGACGACCGGGGACCCCATCGCCGATCTCCTACCGGAGCTCACGGAGGCAGATATCGCCGAGGCTATGCGCGACATCCCAGGCTATCTAGACATCAGCCCAGGACTTCAGGGAGCTGTATCGGGCCTCCGCGGCCCATGCCATGGCCCGCCTGGCGGGCAACCCTTCGGCCCGCTCCCTGATGCGCGTCGGGGGGCCGGCCCTCGCGCCGCACCAGATGCTGCCGGAGGCCGTCCGCCAGATGGCAGCGAGCGGCGTCAAGGCCGCGGCCGTGGTGGACGGCACGGCGAAGGTCATCGGCATCCTCACGGAGACGGACCTGCTGCGCCGGCTCGAGGTCGACTCCTCCCTGGCGCTGTTGGTCCGCCTCTCGGAGGAGCCCGACGCGGTTGGGCGCTGCTGCGCCGGGGTGCGGGTGGACGCGGTCATGACGAGCCCAGCCCAGACCTTGCGCGCCGAGGCCACCCTACCCGAGATGGCGGAGGCCTTCCGTCGCCACGGCGGGCGTAGCATGCCCGTGGTGGACCTGAGCGGGCGACTCCTCGGGATGCTCTCCCGCAAGGACCTGATCCACTCCTGCGGGCTCGCTGGGGGCGGACGCTGACGCCACGCGCTCATGGGGCCCCATCTTGACAAAGGGGCGAAACGAGCCAAGGGTGTTGGTCTGAAGGGATGGATTTCTCCGCCCTCCCCAGATTCGAGCCCCCGACCATGAAGCTTGAGCACCCCATTCCGGGCACCGACGCCCCCCTGGACCTGGCGGCGATCCGCGCCCAGTTCCCGGCCCTCCACACCCTGGCACATGGCCGCCCCCTGGTCTATCTGGACAACGCCGCCAGTGCCCAGAAACCCGAGCGGGTCATCGAGACGGTCGCGGAGTACTACCGGCACCAGCACGCCAACGTCCATCGCGGGGCCTACCGGCTATCCCAGGTCGCCACCCGTCTCTACGAGGACGCTCGCGAGCGGGTGGCGAGCTTCATCGGCGCCGCGGACCCGGATGAGTGCATCTTCACCCGCGGAACCACCGAGGCGATCAACCTGGTGGCGGCCTCATGGGGTCGGGCGAACCTCAGGCCCGGGGACGAGATCATCCTCTCGGAGCTCGAGCACCATTCGAACATCGTCCCCTGGCAGATGGTCGCTGAGCAGACCGGCGCCAGGATCCGGGTGATCCCCATCGACGCGGTAGGCGCCCTGCGGCTCGAGGTCTATCGCGAGCTCCTATCCCCCCGCACCCGGCTGGTGGCGGTCAATCATGTCTCTAACGCCCTGGGTACCGTCAATCCCGTGGCCGAGATCGTCACCGCGGCCCATGCCATCGGGGCACTGGTGCTGATCGACGGTGCCCAATGGATCGCCCATGGGCCCACCGACGTGCAGGCCCTGGACGCGGACTTCTATGCCTTCTCGGGCCACAAGCTCTATGGACCCACCGGGATCGGCGTGCTCTACGGCAAGCGGAGGCTGCTCGCGGCCATGCCTCCCTATCAGGGGGGCGGCGACATGATCGAGCGGGTGACCTTCGAGCGCACCACCTATGCCGATCTGCCCAATCGCTTCGAGGCCGGAACCCCCCACATCGCCGGAGCTGTTGGGCTTGCGGCCGCCATCGACTGGCTTTCCGAGGTCGGACTGGCTCGGGTGGCTGCCCACGAGGAGCGCCTTCTAGCGCATGCCACGGCGCGCCTGTCCAGCATCCGCGGGATCGAGATCAAGGGTCTGGCGCCCAAACGTTCCGGCGCCATCTCCTTTGTGGTCACCGATCCGCCCATCTCCACCTTGGACATCGGGACCCAGCTCGACCTGGAGGCAATCTGCATCCGCACCGGCCACCACTGCTGTCAGCCCCTGATGGACCGGCTGGGGCTGGCCTCCACGGCCCGCGCCTCCTTCGGCGTCTACAACACCCTGGAGGAAATCGACCGGCTGGCGGGCGCCCTTGAGGCGATCATCGACAAGACCAGGGCTCACGCCAACGCCGGACGCCCCCGCGCGGGATCGGCGGATCAGGCCATCGCCGCCGAGCGCCGCCCGCGTGAGCAAGCGCTCGCCTATCCCGCGGCGGCGGGTGATTCACCCGCCGCGGTCGCCGAGGAGATCCGAGACCTTTTCGAGGCCCTGCCCGATTGGGCCATGCGCTACCAGCAGCTCATCGACCTGGGCCGAGGCCTCCCCCACCTGCCCGAATCCCTCAAGACGCCGGGCAACTTCGTCCGCGGCTGCCAGAGTCAGGTCTATCTGGCCGCCCAGGTGAGGCCCGGCACCGCCGACACCCTGGAGTTTCTTGCCGAGAGCGACGCCGACGTCGTCCGTGGGCTCATCGCCCTTCTGCAGCGCCTGTTCTCCGGGCAGCGCGCTCAGGCCGTCCTGGACTTCGACGCGGCTGCCTTCTTCGCCGAGATCGGGCTCGACCAGCACCTGAGCCTGACCCGCCGCAACGGCCTCGCCGCCATGGTGGAGCGCCTGCGGCAGCTCGCGAGCCAGGCGGTGGACCGAGTCGACCACACCTCGACAGGGTCGCGGCCAACACCTAGCATTCGGACAAGATGAACGAAACCGCCAGCCAGCCTCACCATGGAAGCCGTTAAGCTCAAGACGCTCGACGACCTGCTCGCGAGTCCGGAGGAGCGGGTCGAGCTGATCAACGGCGAGATCGTCCGCCGGCCCATGGCGCGGGCGGAGCACGGAGTGGTTCAGGTCCACACGGCCACCCAGCTCGCGGACTTGAGCCGAACCTCGGGCCCCAGCGGCTGGTGGATACTGAGCGAGGTCAGCGTGGCCTACGAGCCCCACCAGTGCCCCAGCCATGACCTGGCCGGCTGGCGCAAGGAGCGCATGCCGGAGCGCCCGAGGGGCATCGTGGAGCTCGCGCCGGACTGGGTGTGCGAGATCGTCTCACCCGGTCACGAGCGCAAGGACACCCTCACCCTCTTCCTCCTGCTGCAACGCCATCGCGTCCCCTTCTACTGGCTGATCTGGCCCGAGGATCGCACCCTCATCGCCCATCAACTGGACGGTGAGGGCTATCGCGTCATCGCGACTATTACCCAGCCAACTGCCGAGCAGGCCCGCGCCCGCATCCCGCCCTTCGACAGCGTGGAGATCGACCTCGAATACATTCTCGGCGACTGACCGCCGCCGCTGGGGCGAGCTGTGCCACACCCCCCGAGCGCGCATCGCGGGCCGCCGACGACTTCCTGTCGGCACCGGCTCCAAGCTGAAAGATCTGGGGGTTGGGGGTCCCGGCCATGGTCTCCCGGGGCCTGAGCCGGGCACTCGCCCAGGACTCGGGCATCGACGCCTACGTGCGCGGGCAGTTGCTCCACGGGACTCCGTCTGTCCCGAGCCGTTGAGCGTCATCCGCAACCGGCCGGGCCATGCCATGATCACTTGCCAGTACCCCTGGCGCACAAGCACCGCCTCGCCTGCCAGACCCCGTGATCCGTCCCCTGTTACTCGTTTCCTGTTACTGGTTCTTTAACTGCTTGTTTGCGTTTACTCGCGTTTATTCGCGGACATTCTTCCTTCTTCCAGGACCAGCGCCGGCCAAACGTAAAGACACATCGGAGATATCGAACCATGCTGCATCGCCACACCATCGGCATCATCGGCACCGGACAGGTGGGCATGGCGGCCGCCAATGCCCTGTTCCAGCAGCGCATCGCAAACGAGCTCATCCTGGTCGACCTTGACCGCAACCGCGCCGAGGGCGAGGCCATGGACCTGATGCATGCCCAGGGCTACGTCGGGCGTCGCCGGGTGCGGGCCGGGGACTATCCGGACCTGGCCGACGCCCAGATTGTGATCGTCACCGCCGGGGTGGGCCAGCGGCCGGGGGAGGATCGCCTATCCCTGCTGAACCGCAATGCCGCGGTCTTCCGCGGGATCGCCGAGCAGTTGGACCGCCACGCGCCGGAGGCCATCCTGCTGATCGCCTCCAACCCGGTGGACGTGCTCACCTATGTGATGCAGGAGCTCTCGACGCGGCCGGACGAGCGGGTGATCGGCACCGGGACTATGCTGGACACCACGCGGCTGCGCACCCTGCTCGCCGAGCACTATCAGGTAGACCCCCGCTCGGTCCATGCCCTGATCCTCGGTGAGCATGGCGACAGCGAGATCGCGGTCTGGAGCCAGGCCAACGTCGGCGGCACCCCCGTGCTCCACAACACCATCTTGGGCAAGCCTTACGATCCGGCCTTCTTGGAGAGCATCCTCACCCAGGTGCGCCGCGCCGCCTACGAGATCATCACGCGCAAGGGTTACACCAATTGGGCCATCGGCCTGGTGCTGGCCCATCTGGTACGCACCATCCAGGAGGACCAGGGCAGCGTGCTGCCCATCAGCGTGCGGCTCCAAGGTGAGTACGGTATCGACGACGTGTGTCTCAGCATCCCCGTCACGGTAGGGATCCATGGCGCGGGCGGGCGGGTGCCGATCCCCTTGGAGGAGTCGGAGCAGCAGGCCCTGGTGAGCTCCGCCGAGACCCTGAAGCGGTGCCTGCACTCGCTTGATCTTTGATATGGAGACCGGGGCGATGAGCAGGGTCAGTGGGACCCTTGGATCGGTTGGTTGCCTCGCGACGCAGGTCCGAGGCCAAGGGCCCAGTTGGGCCCAGCGCCTGCGCAAGAGGGTCGCGTCATGAGCGTGGTCGTAAACCCGCTGTTCCCCGGGAAGCACTTCATCGGCACGGTGCTCGAGGCCCTCGAAACCAAAGCCACGATGTCGGGGGAGCTGACCCGGCGCTACCTGCAGCGCGCGGCGATGGCCGGGGTCGTGATCGGCCTGCTCTATGCCGTGAACTTCGCCATCATCGCGGCCTTCGACGCCGTGCAGCTGGGGGAGACCACGCTGCGCACCCTGGGCAAGATCGCCGGGGCCCTGGCCTTCGGCTGGGCCCTCGTCTTCATCCACTACTCGAAATCCGAGCTGCTCACGTCGAACATGATGGTCGTCTCGATCGGCGCCTACCACCGCCGCATCGGCTGGTTTAAGGCGATGCGCCTCCTCTCGCTCTGCTTCATCGGCAACTTCCTGGGCGGGCTCTTCATGGCGCTGCTCCTGCGGTTCAGCACCCTGGCCGAGGGACAGGTCCTGGCGGAGATGGGGCATTCCGTCGCGCTCAAGCTGGCCTATATCAGCGACGGCGCTGCCGGCTGGGCCGACCTCTTCGTCCGCGCGATCCTGTGCAACTTCATGATCAACCTGGCGATGCTGCTCGTCTACAACGGTCTCATCAAGGATGACCTCACCAAGAGCCTGGTCATGATCGTGTCGGTGTTCATCTTCGCGTTCCTGGGCTTCGAGCACTCCGTCGCCAACACCGTGCTCTTCACCATCGTCGGCCTCAAGGAAGGCGTCGACCTCGGCCTAGCGGTGGGTAATGTGGTCATCGCCTTGGCCGGCAACTTCATCGGCGGCGGCCTGCTCATTGGCCTGTACTACGCCTACGTCAACGACGACGCCAAGTACCTGCGCACGCGCCCCCAGTCCGCGGAGTCGTCGAGACAGGATTAGCTGGGCATTACGCCGGGCGCCCCCTTCTTCACCAAGGCCGCCCTGGTAACCTTTGGCGGGGCCTACGCGGTGCTGCCCTATGTCTATCATGGGACGGCGGAGAGCCACAGTTGGCTGACCGGCCAGCAGATGATCGACAGACTCGCCCTCGGCGAGACCACCCCCGGACCGCTGATCATGGTGGTCGCCTTCGTCGGCTTCGTCGGGGGCTGGACCAAGGAGCTGTTCGGGCCCAATGCGCTGGTGCTGGCGGGTATCGCCGGGGCCAGCGTCGCCACCTTCTTCACCTTCCTGCCATCCTTCCTGTTCATCCTGATCGGTGCCCCGGCGGTGGAGGCAACCCGTCAGAAGATCGGCTTCACCGCTCCCCTGACCGCCATCACCGCGGCCGTGGTGGGCTTGGTGATCAACCTGGCGGTCTTCTTCGCCTGGCACGTGCTCTGGCCCCAGGCAAGCGACTCAGACCCCTTTCGGCGGTCCTCTCGAATGGTTCTCGCTCCTCATCACCATCGCCGCCTTCATCGTCCTGTGGCGCTACAAGGTCGGCATCATCCCGGTGATTGGGGCCAGCGCCCCGGCGAGCCTGGCCTACTCGGTTTTCCTGTGAACGGACAGATTGACGGGCGCGAGACCCGCCCCCGGGCCTCCGCGGCCCCGGCGCCTCAAGGTCTTGTCTCCAGGAAGAGCGCGTGAGGAATTTCTGACATTCACCCACCCCGCCACCACTTATCTTCGTTCCATTGCGGCACCGCGCGAGACAGGGCGGGACGCCTCGTAACCGACGCGAAGGCGTCTTCCGTTCTCAGAACCTGAACGACCGCGGTGCAACGGACAGCGCACCTGCACCGCAGCCGCTACGAGCAGACGTGGTCCCCGGTGACCGACTTTCCTATGCGTCGTTCCCCGGCGTTGACCGGAAGCGCGGCTGCCGGAGCGACCGGCAATCCCTCGATCGAAGGGACCTCTGAGAGGTGCCGGTCACCGGTCCCCGCGAGATGGCGCGGCTACTCGCTCTTCAGCCTGCGCGAGCCTTCAAGCAGGGGGTGCCAGCCGAACACCAGCGTGGCCATGAAGCCGTCCATGCGCAGATCATCAGGCGCGTCATCGTTGATCGTCGACTTGTAGCCCAGGGTCAGATTCAGGTTGTCGTTGATCATATAGCCGAGGGTGAGACCGAGACCGAGGTTGTCGAGCTTCTCCCCCTTGACGCCATTGATGGTCGCCTGGCCGCCGCTGAACCAGGCGACGTCGAGCGAGCCCCAAAGGTGCTCGGTGAAGTCGCGCGTCAGGTGCGCGTCCAACTGGAACATCGGGTCGGTCTCCAGGGTCTGGCCGAGATAGTCGGTGTTATTGCCGAAGAGCCAAACGGCGGGCAGGAGCTCCAGGGTCGTGCGCCGGCCCGGCACCCAGGGGCCAAGCTGCCAGACGATGGGCAGCCCGAGGCGCCCGTACCAGCGG
>Ga0209254_10006664_pt1 | contig 10648 bp, 12 predicted proteins | sample FrelakmetDIP11DI_FD_187148 | JGI IMG/M metagenome (GOLD analysis project Ga0209254, IMG submission 187148) | Freshwater lake sediment microbial communities from the University of Notre Dame, USA, for methane emissions studies - DIP11 DI (SPAdes)... | ecosystem: Environmental > Aquatic >... | reverse complement strand
GATCTTCGCGCCGTTGATGGCGCTCGGCGCGCCTAAAGACCCCAATGACGTCATCATCACCGTCGAGGCCGAAGATCGCTTCAACTTCAAAGATCGCTTACACGAGATCACCGCCCCGACGTTGATCGCCGCGGGCGAACTCGATCCCTTCTACACCCCGGCGCTCTTCCGCGAAACGGCGGCCGGGATTCCCAATGCCAAACTCTGTCTATATCCGAACATGGGTCATCCGGCTGGAGGCAAGCAGTTCCAGCAAGATGTCCTGACATTCTTGAGAGAGAACGCCTGAGGAGAAAAAATAATGCCAGAAGTCAAAACGCAATCATTCAACCGTGCGCGCAAGTTGTCGGCATCCGGCGACGGCTCACGCAGGCCGGTCAGCGCGGCACGCACTTGATGATAGGCTGTGCCGATAGCATGGTTCATCTGAGCCAATTCATCGGATGCTTCATCGAGTTGCCGATCGCCTAGCAGCTCTCGCACCCGATCGGATTTCAGATTGAGGAACCCCAGAGTCTGCGCCAGATTATCATGGAGTTCAGCCGCCAACCGATCGCGCTCGGCGGCAATAGCAGATTGCTCTGCCCGCTGCTTCTGCTGTTCCACCAGGCGCGCATTTTCAATCGCCACCGCAAGCAATTCGGGGGCACGGCCCCAGGAACACGGCCAACAGCAGCGCGTTGGGGCGGTTCAATGTGGCGTTGTTGCCGTCACGCGCATCAGCCTTGACACTCTTTTCGAACAGGATATAATTACTGCACACCATCATTCAACACGGGCAGGAAGCGCTGAAGATCATAAGACGAGGTCTTCCAGCGCTTCTTTTGGCTTGCCTGTGGGCTTCTTGTTGTTCGGAGCCGGAATGAGCATGGCGTCGGTTGCCGTTGTCGATCGGGGCGGCGCGAACGCTCCGCGCGGATTTCAGCCGCACGATCATTGTGGGCGAAGCGAAGAGGCTCGAATGGCAGGGCGGGATTCTTCGCTGCGCTCACGCCGTGTCCGTAAAGCGGCGGCGCGCTTGGCGGAATGATAAGCATCACAGGAGGCATTGAGTGGAAGCAAAGGACTTTCGTGCGCTAAGGGTGAGTTTGGCTTCGCCGGAACAGATCCGGTCGTGGTCGTATGGCGAGGTGACGAAGCCGGAGACGATCAACTATCGCCGCTTGCGGCCTGAGAAGGATGGCCTGTTCTGCGAGGCGATCTTTGGGCCGACCAAGGACTGGCAATGCTACTGCGGCAAGTACAAGAATGTGCGCTATCGCGGCATCACCTGCGATAAGTGCGGTGTAGAAGTCACCCGCGCTGCCGTCCGCCGTGAGCGCATGGGGCACATCGAATTGGCCGCGCCTGTGGCGCACGTGTGGTATACGCGCCGCGTGCCCTCCTACCTGGGTGTGTTACTGGATATCTCGCGCCGCAATCTCGATCGGGTGTTGTATTTTGCGCAGTACGTTGTCACACACGTGGACGAAGAAGCGCGCATGAAGGCGTTGAAGCGCCTGGACGAAGAAGCCGAGCGCGAGCGCAAGAAGATCGAGACAGGTTCGAAGGAAGCGATCCGCGCGATCAAAGAAAAGGTCGAGTCTGAACTGGACAAGCGCAAGGCTCTGCGCGACGAAAAGTCGGCCAAACTCGACGAGAAACTCAACTCGGCGACCGAAGCGGTGATGAAGGAAGCACAGAAGCTGCAAGAGCGCGTGGACGAGCGCATGAGCAAGGACATCCGCGCCTCGATCGTGTTTGAGGCCGCCCGGGTGACCATTGCCGAGGCGGGGGAAACGATCGGGCGCGAGCATCAAACGCGCTTGAACAAGGCCGTCAAGGCCAAGCTGGCCGAGCTCGAGGCGAAGAATGCCGAAGAGCGCCAGAAGAGCCTGGCGAAACTCGAAGCCGAAATCGAATATTGGAAAGGCGCGTCCAAGGACGAGATCACCCAGATCGAATTGAAGCTCGTCGAGGACATCGAACTGCACAAGCAGAAGATCGATGCGGATCGCGAGGAGTTGAAGGGCCTGGGCACGTTGATCTTCCTGACCGAGCCGCGCTATCGCGATCTCAAGAGCCGCTGGGGTCAGGTCTTCAAGGCCGACATGGGCGCGGAAGCGTTCCTGGAAATCTTGAAGCGCCTGGACTTGAACCAGATGGCGAAAGAATTGTGGCGCGAAGTCAAGACCAGCAAGAGCAAGCAGAAGCGCAAGAAAGCCATCAAGCGTCTGCGTGTGGTGGAAAGTTTGAAGAAGAGCAACAACCGGCCCGAGTGGATGATCCTGACGGTGCTGCCAGTGATTCCGCCCGATCTGCGCCCGATGGTGCAGCTCGACGGCGGGCGCTTCGCCACGTCGGATCTGAACGATCTCTATCGGCGCGTGATCAACCGCAATAATCGTCTCAAGCGCCTGATCGAGCTGGGTGCGCCCGATGTGATCGTGCGCAACGAAAAGCGCATGCTGCAAGAGGCCGTCGATTCGCTGATCGACAACAGTCAACGCGGCAAGGCGCTGAGCCGCCGGGGCCGCCGCGAATTGAAGAGCTTGAGCGACATGCTGAAGGGCAAGAAGGGCCGCTTCCGCCGCAACCTGCTGGGCAAGCGGGTGGACTACTCGGGCCGTTCGGTGATCGTGGTGGGGCCGAAGTTGAAGCTGCATCAATGCGGCCTGCCCAAGACGATGGCGCTGGAACTCTATCGGCCGTTCGTCATCAGCAAGCTGGTGCAGTACAACTTTGCGAGCAACGTGAAGGGCGCCAAGCGCATCATCGAGCGCGAACGCCCCGAGGTGTGGGAAGTGCTGGAAGAAGTCATCAAGCAGCGGCCGGTGCTGTTGAATCGCGCGCCCACGCTACATCGCCTGGGCATTCAGGCCTTTGAGCCGGTGCTGGTGGAAGGCAAGGCGATTCAGATTCACCCGCTGGTGTGCTCGGCGTTCAATGCAGACTTCGACGGCGACCAGATGGCCGTGCACGTGCCATTGTCTGATCAGGCCGTGAAAGAAGCGCGCGAGTTGATGATCTCAACGAAGAACCTGCTCAAGCCCGCGTCTGGCGAGCCGATGGTCGGCCCGTCCAAAGATATGGTGCTGGGCGTGTATTACCTGACGATGGCTGAAGATGGCATGAAGGGTGAGGGTCGCATTTTCTCTAGCCTGGAAGAGGTCGATCTGGCCTACTCGTTAGGACAGCTGGATCTGCACGCCAAGATCAAGCTGCTGACCGATACGATCTATAAGGCGCGCAACGAGCGCTTTGCGGACCTCAAGCCGCGCCGTGGCCTGGTCGAGACGACAGCGGGCCGCGCGATCTTCAACATGATCCTGCCGGCGGAAATCCGCTATGTGAACGAAGTGCTCGATAGGGGCAAGCTAAACGATCTGGTGGCGCACTGCTATCAGTGGGTGGGCAACGAACAGACGACTGAACTGGTGGACGATATCAAGGACATCGGGTTCAAGTATGCCACCCGATCGGGCGCGTCGATCGCCGTGTCGGACATCACCGTGCCGGAGGCGAAGTACAAGATCGTCGCCGACACTGAGGCAAAGATCAACGAAGTGGAGCGCCAGTATCGGCGCGGTCTGCTGACGGAAGAAGAACAGTACAACCGCATGATCGAGCTGTGGCAGCAGGCGACCAGTCAGGTGGCCGATGCGGTGCGCAAGAACCTGGCACCGCACGCGAATCTGAGCGTGATGGCGATGTCGGGCGCGACGAAAGGCGGCTTCAGCCCGATCGCGCAGCTGGCTGGCATGCGCGGTTTGATGGCTGATCCGTCGGGGCGCATCATTCCGCTACCCATCCGATCGAACTTCCGCGAAGGCCTGACGGCGCTGGAGTACTTCATCTCTACGCACGGCGCGCGCAAGGGTCTGGCCGATACCGCGCTGCGCACGGCGGATGCCGGTTATCTGACGCGCCGCCTGGTGGACGTGGCGCAGGACATGATGATTAACGATTACGACTGCGGCACGGAGAGCGGCCTGTGGGTGCGGCGCAAGGACGATGTGGCCGGGCAGGTGATGGCGGTGCGCGTGATCGGTCGGGTGTTGGGCGCGCCGACGTACCATCCCAAGACCGGTGAGTTGATCGGTGAACGCAACGACATCGTCGACGAAGATCGCGCCGAGGTAATCGACAAGAGCGGCATTGAAGAAGTTTTTGTGCGTTCGCCGATGACCTGCGAAATGCGCTATGGCATGTGCCAGATGTGTTATGGCCGCGATCTGGGCCGCGGGCATGTCGTGGAACTAGGATCGGCGGTCGGCGTGGTCGCCGCCCAATCGATCGGCGAGCCGGGCACGCAGCTGACGCTGCGTACGTTCCACACCGGTGGTGTGGCGGCCGGCGGCGACATCACGCACGGTCTGCCGCGCGTGGAAGAACTGTTCGAGGCGCGCAAGAAGCCGCGCGGTGAAGCGGTGATGAGCGACATCGACGGCACGGTGCACATCATCCGCACCGACAGCGGCCTGCGTTTGTTGAAGGTCACGTCGACGCAGATGGTGAAAGATGAGTACGATGTGCCGGGCAACTGGGCCTTGAAGGTGGAAGCCGCGCAGGAAGTGGCCGAAGGCCAGGTGATTGCGAGCCGCGGCGAGCAAGAGATAATCGCGAAGCACGGCGGCAAGGTGCAGATGCGCAAGAACAAGCCGCTGGCCGTGATCTATGAGGTGGTTGACGAGCGCGAGTACGAAGCGCCGATGGGCGTGCGCTTGCTGGTGGAAGACGGCCAGGAAATTCCGGCGGGCCTGCAGTTGAGCGAAGGCGCGCTGAATCCGCACCGCATTCTGCGCATTCTGGGCCGCGAGGCGGCGCAGTTGTACCTGATGACGGAAGTACAGCGCGTGTACCGCTCACAAGGCGTGAACATCAACGACAAGCACTTCGAGGTCATCATCCGCAAGATGATGAATCGCGTGCAGATTGTGTCCAGCGGCGATACTGAATTGCTGCCGGGCGAACTGGTCGATCGGTTGGTACTACAGGACATCAACGAGGCACTGGTGGCGTTGGGCAAGCGCGGCGCGACGGCCGTGCCGGTGCTGCTGGGTGTGACCAAGTCCGCGTTGAGCACGGATTCGTTCTTGAGCGCATCGTCGTTCCAGCACACCATCAAGGTGCTGGCCGGCGCGGCGATCGAAGGCAAACAGGACGATCTGCGCGGTTTGAAGGAGAACGTGATCATCGGCAAGCTGATTCCGGCGGGCACGGGCTTCAAGGGCTCGTTGTATGCGCCAAAAGAGGTAGCGACCGATGAGGTGCCGGGTGGCGAAACCATCGAGGAAGTGCCGCTGGCGGAATAACGCCGGCAGCAGGTACAATGAACGGCAGCGATTCTTATGGATCGCTGCCGTTTTGATTTTGGGACGCGGTGTCAACGAATGGGTTCGAATCAGCGAATCAGCGGATAGACAACGAATCAACGGATGGCAACGGATGATCAACGACTATGTCTGATGTCGCTCAGCTTGAAAACGCAGTATTAGTCCTGCGCGAGCAGTTGGCGCGGCTGGAGCAGGAACACGCCGATCTGCGGCTCGAATTGAACGAGTTCGAACTGTTGTACAATGCGCGCGTCGGACCGATCGAGGCGCAACTGGTCAAGACGCAGCTGCACATCGACGAGTATAAATTGCGCATCGAGTTGTTGCAGTGGCGCGGCAAGTCGCTCAGTCCGATTCAGTTGGAAGCCGAAGTCGAGCATCGTTTGCGCGCCGAACGCGAACGTGCCGAGGCGATCCACGCTAGTGCCGATTTCGCCCGATCGTTTGTGCCGCCCTCGCCGATCGATCCGGCGGCTGATCTCGATCTGAAGCAGATCTATCGTGAGTTGGCGAAGCGCACCCATCCTGATCTGGCGGCAGATGAAGCCGATCGTGCGATCCGCAGCCAACGTATGGTGGATGTCAACGCGCTGTACGCCAAACAAGACTTGGAGGGACTGCGCCGAATTCTGCGGCAACTGGAAACCCGACGGCTCGCTCAGGATGAAACGTCCGAGCAGCGATTAGCACGGCTGAAGGACGAGCGGCTGCGCCTCGACGCGGCGATCCGGCACGTCAAGGTAGAGATCGCCGATTCGAACCGCGATCCGCTGATGGTGCTGAAACTCGAAGCGGCGCTGGGCCGATCGCGCGGACGGAATGTGTTGGCCGAGGTGGCGCAACAAACGCAGGCGAAGTTGCTCGAGGCGGAGCTCGAGTTGCAGGGGTTGATTATGAAGTTCCGGGAAGTGGTCGAAGCGGCGGGGTTGGCGGAGTGATTGTGGTTATAATTGGGGTAGGAGGTTCAGCATGTCCACCGTAATTAACTATCTGGAAACTCTGGCGCGCGAAACACACAAGACCGAGGCCGAAGTGATGACGCTGGCCTTTGAAACCGGGCTGCGGCAATTGTGGCGCGAGCGCCTGCTGGGCCGCTATTTGCGCGGCGAAATCACGCGCGATGAAGCCATTACTGCTGTCGGTATTGACTGGGTGGAACTGGCCGAGCGTCAACATCAGGCAATGATGGAGGATCTGGCATGGGCGCTGGAGACGAAGTAGCTGTCGTCGATGCCGGCCCGTTGATTCACCTCGCCGAAATTGATGCGTTACACGTACTGACTGTCTTTGGCAAGTTGCATCTGCCACAGGCGGTATGGGCCGAGACAGTCGAGCAGGGGCGAGTCTCTGCTGATCGCCTGGCCCATCTTCAAATTACCCACCATGCTTTGAGTCCCCTTGAGGTTGCTCAGTTTTCGCAAATGCAAGCTTTGGCCGCATTGCACCTCGGCGAGCAAGAATGCCTGCTCCTGGGCAAGCAACTGAATGTGCCCCTCTTGTTGACGGACGATTTGGCAGCGCGGGACGCTGCTAAGCGCCTGAGCCTGAAGCCAGTCGGATCGCTTGGCGTAATAGTGCGCGCCTACCGTCATGGTCTTGTTCCCTTGGCTGACGCCGAAAGATTTCTCAGCGAACTCTATTCGGTGAGCAGTTTGTTCGTCACTCGCGACATTGTTGAAATCGCGATCCAACAGCTACGGCTAGCAAGGTGATCGAAGCGGCGGGGCTGGCAGAGTGATTTTTCGAAGCAACGGATGTACAACGAATAAACGGATACGTGATCATCATTCGTTTATTCGTTGTTTATTCGTTGCAGTGCTGTCTGAGCATTCAGAAGCAAGCGAGATAGACATTTAGCATGGCTGTAGCATACTCGGTTTCCACCTGGCGCCTCCTCAACACCGGCCATCTTGACGGCGCAACGAATATGGCCATCGACGAAGCGATCAGCCGCGCGGTGCAGGCGGACCTCGTGCCGCCGACGCTGCGCTTTTTTGGCTGGCGGCCCGCGTGTCTCTCGCTGGGGCAAGCCCAGCCCGGCGGCGATGTCGATCGCGAAGCGTGCCGCGCCGCTGGCGTCGATGTCGTGCGGCGGCCTACGGGCGGGCGGGCGATCCTGCACACCGATGAACTGACCTACAGTGTCATCGCGCCTGATACTGAACCACGCATCGCTGGGACGATCGTGGAAGCATACAAGTGCTTGAGTGGAGGCCTGCTGAATGGCCTGTTGTTGATGGGCGTGCCGACGCGACAGGTCGAACAGCCTGACAATCATGATCGCGATCAGGGGCCGGTGTGCTTTGAAGTGCCGTCGAACTACGAGATCGTCTTTGATGGCAAGAAGCTCGTCGGCAGCGCCCAGATGCGCAAGGTGGGCGTGGTACTGCAGCACGGCACGATTCCACTGCGCGGCGACATCGCGCGGATCAGCCTGTACCTCGCCTCGCATCCTGATCCCGATCGGGTGCGAAGCCGTGCCACCACCGTCGAAGCCGCCATTGGCCGCGTGATTGACTACGACATGGCGACCCAGCTGATGGCGCAGGGCTTTGCTCAGACGCTCCATCTGCAACTCGAAGCGGGCGATCTCACCTCGGAGGAGCAGGCGTGGACCGAAGAACTTCGACGGGAGAAGTACGCCGCGGAACAATGGACGTATCGGCTATGATGAGTCCTACGGGGAGGCTTCGCACTGACGAGTGAAATCATGATGGGCGCTTCACTCTTCACTTTTCACTCTTCACGTGCTACCATACCCTCGTGATTATTGGCACCTGTCTCATCGAATTGCACATTGACGGCAACGAATCGCTGAAGGGCAAGCGCGCGGTGCTGAAGCCCTTGCTGGCGCGCCTCCACAAAGAATTCAATGTCTCCGCCGCTGAGGTGGATCACCATGACAGTTGGCAGTCGGCGTCGATCGCGCTGGCGTGCGTGGCAAACGATCCGGCGCACGTGGAGCAGGTGCTCAACCACGCCGTGCAGTGGATCGAGCACAACCGGCCGGATGTTCAGGTGGTGGATTGGCAGATTGAAATGGTGTGACCGTCATCGTCATGGTGAGCGCTATGTGCGAAGCAACCCCATGTTCGTGCTACAGGGGATTGCTTCGTTGCGGACAGCGTTCACCTGCCCGCACTTCTTTGCAGGGTCGCAACGACGCGCTTAAGGAGAGTATCATGTACCGTGGCCCCATTTTATTCCCGCTGGTGCTCATCGTACTGGGTTTTCTGTTGTTGTTCAGTAACCTCGGCTACATACAGTTCGATTTCTGGCAGTTCGTCACGACGTGGTGGCCGCTGCTGTTGATCATCGGCGGTTTGGATATCCTGATTGGCTCGCTGCGGGCGCGCAACGTCAAGCCACAGATGCTCGCGCTCGATCTCGGCGCAGCCCAGCAAGCCGAGGTTACGATCAACTTCGGCGCGGGCGATCTGGCGATCGGCAAGGCCGCGGCCGGCAAGATCGTCGACGGGGCGTTCGAAGGCGAATTGCGTTACGACGTCAAACCCGAGGGCCGGGTGTGGCTGAAACTTGAGCCGCTGAACTGGTGGGGCTGGAATCCGCGTGGGTACCGCTGGAACGTGGGCTTGACCGATGCCGTGCCGCTGAAACTGACGCTCGACGGCGGCGCGGCCAACACCAACGCCGATCTGACCGATCTCAAAATTACCGATCTGCGCGTGAAGACGGGAGCAAGCAGCACCACGATCAAATTGCCACGCGCTGCGGGGATGACCACCGTGCGCATCAACGCCGGCGCGGCGAATGTGAAACTGTTCGTGCCGGAAGGCGTGGCCGCGCGCGTCCACAGCAGCATGGCGATCGGAACGAATGACATCAATCGCCAGCGCTTCCCACTCAGCGGCGGCGACTACGTCTCGCCCGACTACGCCACCGCGCTCAACAAGATCGATATTCAGTTCGAGGGCGGCGTCGGATCGCTGGCGGTGATGTAGGGAATGGAAGAACCACAACCCTCCCCGCGCGCCAAGCGCAAAGAGAAGCTGCTATGGCTCGCCTCGCTGCTGCTGGCACTGCTGGTCGTGTGCAGCGGGTGTGGCTTCTTCTTCTCGGTTGGCCTGATGTCACGCGGCGAGTTAACGGCCAGCGTGCTGGGCACAGACTTGCGCCTGTGGAGAATCAGCGAGAAACGCGAAATCGGCTTGGGGTTCGATCGGGCGTTTGAGATCCGTCGAGACGATCGATCGTGCACTCAGCATTACACCACCGTCTTGCTGTGGAGGCCCTCGCTCTCGATCGATAACCTGGCTTACGACGATTGCAGTTAGATCGGCTTGCGGTTATAATCAGCAGTAACACTCGTCGGGACAAACCTATGCTGGATTCGCTCACTGCGGTGGCAATCATCATTCTGGCTGTTGAGGCGATGCTGTGCCTCATCATTCCTCTGGCGCTGACGATCGGTCTGGCCTATGTGCTGGTGCGCACGCGCCAGTTCCTGCCGCCTAAGTTTCGTCTGGTGCGCTTGCAGGCGCAGCGCGTAAGTGGCGCCGTCAATCGAACCGGCGCACAGGTGACGAATTCACTGGCTTCCGGCGAAGCCCGGGTGGCCCAAACGGAAACAATCATCCGCAACTTGTTGCAGCAAACCAAGAAAGATCAGCCATGACGCCTGAGACACCTACATCCCAGACCACTGCCTGGTTGCAGCGACTCAACAACTGGAAACTGCCGATCATTGTGAGCGGCGGCTTTCTCGGCGCAGCGATCGGCGCGGCGGCCGCTCGATTGTTCATCCGCTCCGACGAGATTGCGCTGGAACGCGATCGGCAGCGCGGGCCTAAAGGCATCGGCTTCGCGCCGTCAGTGATGCTGCCCCTGGCGATCACGCTGGTCGGCTTGATTCGTGAAATTGGCGGACTGGCCGGCCAGAAACAGGAGAAATGACGATGGGCTACTTGAACGATGGAAATCGCCCACCCGATTGGAAAATGCGCACGACTTTGATCGGCTCGGCGCTTGGCGCCATCGCCGGTGTGGCTGCGGCCTTCATGTTCATTCGCCGCAGTGAAGAGACCGGTGAGCCGCCCAGCCTGCGCAAAACCGATCCAGGATTGGTATTAGCGACGGGCGTAACGTTGCTGGGCCTACTGCGCCAGATCGCGGATATGGGCGAGCGGCGTTAGTCGCACCCCCGATCGATTCTTCTGCCTCCCACGGCGCTGTTGGTTGATCGCGCTGTGGGAGTTTTGTTTTCATTGCATTGCATGACTCTACTGAAAGAACTATGATCTCACGCAAAGCCGCCAAGTCGCTGAGAAGAATCTTGATATTTTGGGCGTCGACTGTTCAACTATCTGCTGCAA
>Ga0209254_10006663_pt1 | contig 10648 bp, 8 predicted proteins | sample FrelakmetDIP11DI_FD_187148 | JGI IMG/M metagenome (GOLD analysis project Ga0209254, IMG submission 187148) | Freshwater lake sediment microbial communities from the University of Notre Dame, USA, for methane emissions studies - DIP11 DI (SPAdes)... | ecosystem: Environmental > Aquatic >... | reverse complement strand
GACCTCGTCGGGCACGGCGTCGACGGCGATGACGCGGGGGCGCTCCTTGGCCGGACGGGTGCGGAAGAACTTCCGCACCCCTTCGGCGGCGTCGGTGGTGGTCAGGATCGCAGCGGGCGCGCAGTCGTCGAGGACGGCGTGCAGGCGGCCGACGTGGCCGGGTTCCGACGGGTCGAACAGCGGCACCGCGATCCGGCCGGAGTACATGGTGCCGAACATGGCGACCAGGTACTCGAGGTTCTGCGGGCACAGGATGGCGACGCGGTCACCGGGCTGGGTCACCTGCTGCAACCGCGCGGCGACGGCGCGGTTGCGCGCGCTGAACTCGGCCCAGCTCAGCTCGCGCACCAGGCCGTCGCGTTCGGTGGAGAAATCGAGGAAGCGGTAGGCGGTCTTGTCGCCACGGACCTTGGCCCAGCGCTCGACGTGCTTCACGACACTGGCGCCTTCAGGGAAGGTGATGCGTCCGTCCTTGATGAACGGGTTATGGAACGGCATACCACTCTCCTGTCAGAACACATCTGTGTCGGGTCCTGCGGCGGCCGCGCATGACATCGCGCCACCGGTCACCCTGCGTCGCGGACCCAAACCTCACAGATGCTACCGAGATCGTGGGGCCCCGCCGGTTTGGACGTCCAACACGTCCATGCCGACGATCGACGCCGCAGCTCTTATTTTCTTCTTAATGTTAGGCGCAGTAGCGGCGGTGACCAAATCGGATCGCCGCGCCGTTCCCGGTGTCATCCATGTTTAGGGCGCGGGGCGTTCTCGATTACGTCACGTGCCCAGTTCAGTGTCCATGACGTGGCAGTTTGGCCGTCGAGGTTCCAGAACTCCGGCGTGTTGTACATCGCGTGCACCGGCTGTCCGGCCCCGCCGGCCAGCACGTCGAGCGTGCTCGGCAAATTCGTGATGTTGAACGCTTGGTCGGGGGCCGAGCAGATCAGGTCACCGGGCGCGCAGATCTGGTTGGTGCGGTTGTTCAGCGCCCCGAACCCGCCGGGGCGCTCTCCGGTCATCGTCAGTCCCAGGGCCGACAGCGTCGGAACCTCGTGCAGAGTGATCTCGGCGCCCTGCCCGGGCGCGTTGGGGCCGACGACCTGCCCGACGCCGTCCTGGCGGCGGCCGTCGGCGATCAACGTCACACCGAGGACCAGGTCCTCGTCGACCGGACCGCGCCCGTTGCCGATGTCGCTGGCGAGGTCGCCGGCGATCACCGCACCCTGAGAGAAGCCGACCAGCACGTAGCTGGTCAGCGGGCAGCGGTCATTCATCTCGGTCATGGCCTTCACCGCGGCGCGGGTGCCTTCGGCGCGGCTGTCGTTGTAGGACATCTGCTTGTCCGCCGCCAGCGGATTGTGGAACTGCGCGGTGTAGGGAACGGTGTACACCGCGACCCGGTCGGGTCCGAACTGGTCCCTGATCGGCCCGGTGACGCTGCGCAGCAGTGCGATGGGGAACTGGGTGGGGTTGAGCGGATCGTCGGTGGGCGAGGACTCCCAGGTACCCGGGATTGCGATCAGGTCGACGTCCGGGCAGCTGGCGTCCTGGAACTCCGGGCGCGGCTTCTTCTCCCCCGGTTGACTGGTCGGCGGCACGGCGGTGGGTGGCACAGCGCTCGGCGGCGACTCGGGCCGGCGCACGACGATCACGATGATGGCGACGATCAACGCGACGGCAGCAGCCATCGCACCCGCGGCGATGAGGCCGAGGATGCGATGGCGTCTGCGCCGGGTGTTAGTCCGGGAGGTTCGAGCCATTGAAGGGGCGTTGTCTTCCTGCTAGCAGAGACGTTGGGTCGCGATGCGGATGTAGTCCGCGGTCACCGACTGAAGACCGGAGGTCGCCTGATGTGTTGACGACGGCTGCCCGTAGGCGACATCGCTGCGCACCATCGGGGCGATGTAGTCCCACACGGCCTGGTCGCTCTGGCCGGCGGCGTGCGCCTGGCAGACCGAAGAGCCGATGGACAGCGCGTGCAACTCGCTCGAGGGATGCACGCCGGCGGCCGACAGCTCGTCGAGGAAGACGCGCTGGGCGGGCGTCACGTCCAGCTTGGCCGATTGCATCTCGTTGTCCGGCGAAAGCGGGGTGTCGGCGGCGTGGACGGCACCGGCGGGCTGACCGGTCGGGGCGACCGCCGTGGTCACCAGATCCTCGCCGGAGCCGCACCCGATCAGCAGCCAGGCGGTGGGGCCGAGCAGCCCGGCCAGCACCAAAGCGTGCCGGGCCCCGCCGGAAACCGGCGTCGCATCACCGGCAGCTTTGCCGACGGTACGGCCATCCGAGCGCTGCACGATTCCACGGTACCGGCTCACCGAAAGTGCTCCAGAGCTCCAACGGGTTGCGGATGGCTAACAGTTCACTGCCAGGTGGGAACTACTTGATCGCGGCCGCAACGTCGTTGGCCATCGCAGACAGCTGAGCAGACCAGTAGCCCCAGTCGTGTTGGCCGCTGGTCGGGAAGTCGAAATGCCCGTTGCGACCTCCGATCGACCGGTAGTGCGCGTAAAAAATCCGGCTGCTGCCCGTGACCTGGTCGCAGTAGCCGATCATCGCCGGCGGATCGCTGCAGGTGTAGGTCTGCGGGCTGGCGACCCACAGCCGGGTGTTGTTATCGACCAACAGTTGCGCATGGACGTCCGGGTCATGCCACTTCCACCGACCCAGCTGGGCCGCACCCCACATGGCCTGGGTGTTCACCCCACCGAACTGATTCATGCCCGCGGTGATCGCGCCGTTCTCGAACGTCCGCGACGGAGTCAGGAACGCCGACATCGACCCGGCATAACCGTAGCGGTCAGGGTGGAACGTCGCCTGCATCATGGCGCCCGTACCGCCTTGGGCGGCGCCGACGATCGCATGGCCACTTGGCGCGAGCCCCTTGTTGGCGGCCAGCCAATTCGGCATTTCATCGGACAGGAACGTCTCCCACTGCCGGGTGCCGTCCGCCTCCCAGTTCGTGTAGAGGGTGAACGCGCCACTGGCCGGGGCGACCACCGAGATTCCCTTGCCGGCCAGGGTGTTCATGGCGTTGCCGGCGGTGACCCAGTTGCTGACACCTTCTCCGGCGTTGTACGCGTCGAGCAGCACCACCGCGTGCGGACCACCGGCCAGAAACGCCACCGGGATATCGCGGCCCATCGCGGGTGACGGCACCATCAGGTACTCGACGCCCGCGGCGCCGGCGCTGGGAGCGGTCGCTCCCCACAGACCCAGGGCCAAGACCGCGGCGCTCACCGCCCGGAACAGGTTCGACAGACCTCTCATATCCACCTCACGTCGATTTGTCGCGATGTTCGTGACTCCGCCCGCCCGCAACGTAGTGAATCACACCGGTCACGGGCTTGGCGCTGGTTCTTCAGACGCCAACGGCGACGACCCCGTTGGTCGTCGCCGTTGATCGGTTGTCGATACCCGACGGATCAGGCGGTCGGGGTGGCCCCGAGCACGCGCTGGATGTCCGGCTTCATCTGCTGGAGCTGCTGGCCCCAGTAGCCCCACTGGTGGGTGCCGTTGGCCGGGAAGTTGAACACGCCGTTGGTGCCGCCCTTGGCCAGGTAGGTGTCGCGGAACGTCTTGTTCGTCCGCAGCGTGAAGCCTTCCAGGAACTTGGCGTTGAACAGGTTGAACGCGGTGGTGCCGGCGTCCAGGTCGGACTGCTTGCCGTCACCGCAGTAGATCCAGATGCGGGTGTTGTTGTCGATCAGGGTCTGGATGTTGACCATCGGGTCGTTGCGCTTCCACGCGTTGCCCGCATCTCCGGTCTTGCCCCACATGTCGTCGGCCTTGAAACCGCCGGCGTCGCCCATCGACATGTTGACCAGCATCGGCCACCAGCCCTCGGACAGGTTCAAAAAGCCCGACAGCGAGGCTGCGTACGGGAACTGCTGGGGATGCCAGATCGCCAGGGTCAGCGCGGTCGAGCCGGCCATCGACAGACCGACGGCGGCGCTACCGGTCGGCTTGACCTGACGGTTGGCGGCAAGCCACGCGGGCAGCTCCTGGGTCAGGAAGGTCTCCCACTTGTAGGTGGTGCAACCGGCCTTGCCACAGGCCTGCTTGTACCAGTCGGTGTAGAAGCTGGACTGGCCACCGACGGGCATGATCACCGACAGGCCCGAGCCGTTGTACCACTCGAACGCCGGGGTGTTGATGTCCCAGCCGTTGAAGTCCTCCTGTGCGCGCAGACCGTCGAGCAGGTAGACCGCCGGAGAGTCGGGTCCACCGCTTTGGAACTGGATCCGGATGTCACGTCCCATGCCGGCGGACGGCACGTCCAGGTACTCCACCGGCAGACCTGGCTTGGAGAAAGCTCCCGCCGTTGCGGAGCCGCCGACGACGCCGATCAGGCCGGGCAGCACAGCGGCGGCCGCGGTGGCGACCGTCAGCCGGCGCAGCCATGCGCCACGCAACTTCTCAACGAACTTCATGCAACTATTCCCATCCTTTTTTGTGTGAGCCGCACCGGCGATCCGCGCAGCGGTGCCCTGGTAGTCAACCACAGGTGATGTGATCGTTCCTCTTCTGAGATTTCCTCGTGATTGCCCCATCACCGGTTGATCGTGGCGATGAGGTCGGGTTTCAGTGCCGTCAACTGCGCTCCCCAGTACGGCCATGAATGGTTGCCGGACGGCGGAAAGTTGAAGGTCGCGTTGGCGCCACCGGCCTTCACGTAGGCGGCCTGGAAGTCCTTGTTGCTCTTGATCGCCAACGACTCGAGGCTGTTGGCGGAGAACGCCTGGTTCGGGTCGGCACCCTGGTCGAGGTCGGTCTGGCCGCCCGGGGCGCAGTAGATCCACAACCGAGTGCCGTTGCGAGCGATGGTGGCCGCCTGTTTGACCGGGTCGTTGCGCTTCCAGGCTGAGTCCCACGGGGCGCCCCACATGTCGTCGACGTTGTATCCGCCGGCATCGAGCATGGCGACCCGGATGGCCTGCTGCATCACCAGCGCCGACGGGTTGAGGAAACCGGACAGCGACGCGGCGTAGATGAACTGCTGCGGGTGATAGGCCGAGAGGATCAGCGCGGCACCGCCGGACATCGACAGCCCGACCACACCATTGCCGGTGGGCGACACCATCTTGTTGGCGGCCAGCCACAGTGGCAGCTCGCTGGTGAGGAATGTCTCCCACTTATAGGTGTAGGGCTGCTTGTTGAAGCTCGACGGCTTGTACCAGTCGCTGTAGAAGCTGGACTGGCCGCCGACGGGCATCACCACTGAGATGCCGGAGCCGTAGAACCACTCGAACGCCGGGGTGTTGATGTCCCAGCCGCTGTAGTCGTCCTGGGCGCGCAGACCGTCGAGGAGGTAGACGGCCTTGGTCGGGGCGGCGGGGGCAGCGGGTGCGTCGGGGGCGGGCGGTGCGGCTGCAGCTCCGTTCTGGAACTCCACCCGGATGTTGCGTCCCATCGCCGCCGAGTACACGTCGAGGTACTCCACCGGCAGGCCTTCGCGGGAGAAGGCCGACGCGCGGGGCGCCCCGCCGGCTACGGCGGTGACCGTCGCCATCATCAGAACGGCGGCGATCGCAGCGGCCAAGCGCTGGCAGACCGCGCGCACGGCCGACTTACTGAATGCACAAACCATCGGTTGCTCTACTCGTCCGTTCCGCGGCATGCGTGTGCCGTCATCAGCCGACATTGGTCGCGCCAAGCGCTCTCACACCTGACCTTGTATCGCCGCGATCTCACCGCAGCGTTACCGGGCGGCACCCACCTAGCTAACACTCCCCCGACGGCTAGGGTCCCGTGGCCGGTAAGCCAGTGTACGGGGTACCGTCCAACTCGGGCTCATCGAGCCCGCAGCGGCGCAGCTCGTACTGGGGCACCCGATCGATGCGATAGCGGGTGAATTCCAGCGAGTGCAGCATGTTCGACAGGAAGCGGCGGACACCCAGCGGACCCCGGATCGACTCCAGCATGCGGTCGGTCTCGGGGCACTTCAGCGCCACTCCAGCTTGCTTGATCCACCCCTCGTCCAGATACTGCGGGATGTAGGGACGCTCCTTCAGCCACGGCCCCTCGGCGACCGCCCAGTCCGGGAACAGGTTCTTGTCATGGCCGATGCGGCCGTCCTCCAGGCGCGCCGTGTGCGCCGCGAGCGGATTTGCCAGACCGATCTGGTCGATCACCCGGGTGTCCAGGCCGACGTTCATGCCGAGCATGCCGAGATTGGTGAAAAAGACTGTGTGGGGCGCGATCTGGCGACGCCAGCTGTCCATCGACACTCCGGGCGGAGGCGGCGGTGGCGGGAGGGCCGGCACCACGTCCCAGACGTCGTAATTGCCCGACGGCAGCAGCAAGGCACCGTCTGGGGTGTTGTTGATCGCCACGATCACCGCGCGCATGCGCGGGTAGTCCAGATAGTCGGCGGCGGTCAGCGGGTGGGCGTGGCCGGTGGCCTGGGAGTAGAAGCGCCGCTCGTCGACGATGCCCGAATAGGTGACGCGCGTGGCATCCGAACCCATGCCCGGCGAGTTCGCCGCCCACAGCGACCAACCCGCGAGCGCCAGCCACAGCGCGCTGGCCGCACCGGCGAGCAGGTAGCCCTTCTCCCTCGAGAACCGGGTCCCGTCGGGCAGCACGATGGGAATCACCGATACCGGGGCCAGCAGGCAGAACACCGGCGTCAGCAAAACCCGGCCGTGCATGAAGTCACCGCCTTGGCGGATCCAGTACAAGCCCTGAACCAGACCGCTGAGAAGCATGAAGATCACAACGCCGGCCGGGCTGTGGACGCGGCGAGCCAGCCAGGTGTAATTGCTGGGGGCGTCGGAGCGGCCGATCCACCACGGTCTGCTCCGCGAGGCGAGCAGGACCGCCCCCAGTGCGATCAGCAGCAGCGCGGGGATCCACAGCGCATAGGGCTTGTTGAAGTTGGCCAGATAGATCAGGCCCTGCCCCCACTTGTCACCAGAGGCGTCCTTGGCCAGCGCCGTCTGCGGGACCAGCAGGCCGTAGTAGCCCATCCGGAAGATCTGGTAGCTCACCGGCAGAAGGCCGCCGGCGACCACGATGAGCCCGCGGGCCTTCCAGTCGCGCGCGGCGATCAGCATCATCAGCAGCGCCAGACCGCCGATCAGGGCGAGCTCGGGGCGGACCAGCACGCTCAGTCCGGCGACCACGGCCAGAACGGCGACGAACCAGGGCTTGTTCGGCCGTCCCCGCAGGTGTTGTGACCAGCAGACCATCATCCACCACAGCAGGCCGATCCAGGCGAGCACCAGGCCGTTCTCCAGACCGGAGGTGGCGAAATCCCGGGCCGGCGGAATCGCGATGTAGACCAGCACGCCGGCGGGCAGCAACAGCGCCCGCCGCCCCCGCAGGCTCGGCGCGTACAGCCGGGCGGTGCCGAGCATCACCAGCACCACACCGGCGACCGACAGGCTCAGCGCCAGTACCAGCGCGACGTATTCCAGGCGCACCGGTCCACCGACCACGGCACCGATGTAGTTCAGATAGGTCCACAGCGTCGAGGTGTTGGACTCCACCCGTTCGCCGGCGTTGAACACCGGGCCGTTGCCGGCCAGCAGGTTGCGCACCGTGCGCAGCACGATCAACCCGTCGTCGGCGATCCAGCGTCGTTGCCAGGCTCCCCACCCGAACAGCGCGGCGACCACCACGACGCTGACCCACAGGCTGATGCGGGTCAGCCGCCCGAAGGGGAACGCCGGCCAGTCGGGCCAGGCCGCGGCCGGGGAGGCGGCGGTCGGGCTAGCCGAAAGCGACGGCAGCAATGATGGTTCCGATCCAGGCCAGTGCCAGCAGTTGCAGCACCCGGTCACGCAGCGCAATCTCCTCGGGCTCGCCGGCAAGTCCGCCGTCGACGTCGACCGCATAACGCAGGATCGCGATGGTGAACGGGATCATCGAAATCACGAACCACGACCCGCTGTCGCCGTCGCGCTCGAAGGCCCACAACCCGTAGCAGAGCACCACCGAGGTGGCCGACAGCGTCCAGACGAACCTCAGATAGGTGCTGGTGTAGCTCTCCAGCGACTTACGGATCTTGGCCCCGGTGCGCTCGGCGAGCTGAAGTTCGGCGTAGCGCTTGCCGGCCGCCATGAACAGGGAGCCGAAGGCCATCACCAGCAGGAACCATCGCGACAGCGGGATGCCCGCGGCCACGCCACCGGCGATCGCGCGGAGCAGAAAGCCCGATGAGACGATGCAGATGTCAAGTACCGCTTGGTGTTTGAGGCCGAAGCAGTAGGCCAGCTGGATGCCGATGTAAATCGCCATCACCAACGCCAGAGGCGGGGTGAGCCACCACGAGATGCCCAGCGAGGCCACGGCGAGGGCGGTGGCGATACCATAGGCCAGCCCGACCGGCAGCACCCCGGCGGCGATCGGCCGGAACCGCTTGGTCGGGTGGGCTCGGTCGGCCTCCACGTCGCGGGCGTCGTTGATCAGGTAGATCGAGGACGCCGCGAGGCAGAACACCACGAAGGCGATCGAGACCTTGTAGAGGACCTCGCGGTAGTCGTAGCTGACGTCGCCGCCGAGTGCGGCCAGCGGTGCGGCCAGGACAAGAAGGTTCTTCGGCCACTGCCGCGGGCGGATGGCCTTGACGATCCCGCTGACTAGATTGCTCGGTGGTCGGGTGACCGGCGCTGCTTCCTCGCTCATGTCGCACTCACTTCTGCGTCTCCTTCTGCGGTGCGGCGAGGTGTGCGGCCGTTCGTGCGACGGCGGCGCCGACAGCGGCACCGGCGAGCACGTCGGTCGGGTAGTGCACACCGAGCACCAGCCGCGACAGGGCCATCGCGGGCACCAGAACCAGGGATAACGGTGAGCGGGTGGCCCGGCACAGCAGCATAGCGGCGGCAGTTGTGGACGTTGCGTGCGCGGAGGGGAAACTCAATGCGCTCGGAGTGCCCACGTTGACGGCGATCGCCGGGTGGTGGGGCCGCTTGCGGCGGACCACGAGCTTGATCGCGATCGCGGCCGCGTGGGCCGCCACGGCGCCGACGCCGACCAGCAGCCAGTCGCGGCGCCGTTTCGGTGCGACCAGCGCGCCCAGCACCGACAACGCCACCCAGCCTTGGGCGTGTTCGCCGAAGTGCGACATCGCGCGGGCGACCGCGACAACCTGCGGAGTGCCCAATGTGGACTGGACGGCCACCAGTGCGGCAACCTCGCCGGCGGGCGGCGGCGCGACCGGTTCGACGACGTCCGCGCCGTCAGGCATTGACCGACGACGGGTCGAGCAGCACGGTTTCCCACTTCTCCTTGCTGGACAGCGCAGGCAGCGCCTTGCGGTAGTCCTTGCGCATCCGGTTGTACTTGCGGGCCAACCGGATGTGCTGGCGCATCGAGGCGCGCAACAGGGCTAACATCTTCGCCCGGTCACGCTGGCGGAACACCACACCGCGGCCGTCGGCGGTGGTCACCGTGACTCCGTCGACCTTGCACAGCAGGAACCAGCGGGCGTCCTGGGTGGGCACGTTGAGCTGCGGGCGCTCGTGGTGGTCCGGGTTCTCCTTGCGCATCTGGTGGATCACACCACTGGCGAGACGAAAACCGATGGCGGGCAGCGACACCGGTGGCTTGTGCACCTTGGTACGGCCGCTGGGCTTGGGCAGCGAGGTCGCGCCCGGCAGCACCACCGCATCGGAGTACTGTTCGCGCATCTTGCGGACCTCAGGCAGCGCCGACTCCAGGATGGAGAAGATGTGTTCGGGACCGGCGAGGAAGTCGGCGATGGCCCGGTTCTGGATTGCCACCGTCGAATACTCAAGGCACAGAAGGTGTTTGAATGTTGCCTTGAGCGAGCTGACCAGCAGGCCGCCGATCGGGGCGTCCCAGTGCAGGGCCGAGACCACCAGCCGGTTACGCAGGTGGAAGTAGGCCTGCCAGTCGATGGCGTCGTCCTTGTCGCTCCAGGCCATGTGCCAGATCGCGGTCCCGGGCATGGTGACCGTGCCGTAGCCGTGTTCGCCGGCGCGCAGGCCGTAGTCGGCGTCGTCCCACTTGATGAACAACGGCAGCGGCTGGCCCAGCTCCTCGGCGACCTGCCGCGGGATCATGCACATCCACCAGCCGTTGTAGTCGACGTCGATGCGGCGGTGCAGCGCCAGGCTGCGCTCGTCGTCGTCGGCCAGTGGGTATTTGGCGAAGTCGTGGTCGTACTCGGTGTGGGGCGCGTTGGTCCACATGAAGTTGGACCGGTCGACGATCTCGCCCATGACGTGCAGGTGCGACGGCTCCTGCAGGTTGAGCATCTGCCCGCCGATCAACGTCGGGGCCTTGGCGAATCGGTTGAGCGCCAGTGCCCGCAGGATCGAGTCCGGCTCGATGCGGATGTCGTCGTCCATGAACAGGATCTGTTCGCAGTCGGTGTGCTTGAGCGCCTCGTACATGACGCGGCTGTAGCCGCCGGAGCCGCCGAGATTGGGCTGGTTGTGGATCGAGAGCCGGTCACCCAGCAGCGCCGCCGCGGCCGGGAAGTCGGGATGCGCGCTGGCCTTGTTCGCGCCCTGGTCGGCGACGATGACCGCGCCGATGACCTCGTCGACCAACGGGTCGGAGGTCAGGGCCCGCAGCGCGTTGACGCAGTCGGCCGGCCGGTTGAAGGTCGGGATGCCGACGGCGATGTCGGCCCGGCCGGGTGCGGGCACCGGGGCATACCAGGCCGCCTTGTGCA
>Ga0209254_10006661_pt1 | contig 10649 bp, 10 predicted proteins | sample FrelakmetDIP11DI_FD_187148 | JGI IMG/M metagenome (GOLD analysis project Ga0209254, IMG submission 187148) | Freshwater lake sediment microbial communities from the University of Notre Dame, USA, for methane emissions studies - DIP11 DI (SPAdes)... | ecosystem: Environmental > Aquatic >... | reverse complement strand
GGCCACGATTACGAGGTGCTCAGCGCCGGTCCCGATCCCGATAAGCTGCGCCTGGCTGAAGCGCGGCAGACCAACGCCGAGAACCAGCTGGCGGCAGCCCAGGCCGCCCTGGACCAACTGACGATCAGCGCGCCGTTCTCGGGCGTGGTCAGCCAGGTCAATTTCCACAGCGGCGAATGGGTGGTGGCGGGTCAGCCGATCCTGACCCTGGCGGATGTGGCGCACCTGCGGGTCGAGACCAGCGACCTGAGCGAGCGGGACGTGCCACGTGTTTCACTCGGGCAACCCGTCACGGTCTTTGTGAAGGCGTTGAACCAGAACCTGAGCGGGCAGGTCAGCCTGATCGCCCCGCTGGCCGACAGGCTGGGCGGGGATGTAGTGTATAAGATTACGATCGAGCTGGATAGTATTCCAGAGGCGCTGCGGGCGGGGATGAGCGTGGAGGTGCAGTTTGGGGAGGGGGAATAAGAGGGTTTAGTCGAATTTCTCTTCCAGGTGTTTCTGGTAATCCTGGATGGAAACTTCATGCGACAACGTACCGCTCAAGTGCCGGACAATTGGGGCGTTTTCCAGCGGGCCCTGGGCGGGAATGCGACGCAGATAGGCTACGATCAGGTTGGTCAGGGTGGTGTTATTTTGCGCCGCGTAGCGCTTGGCGTTTTCCAGTAAATCGCGCGGGACGCGTACGGTTAGTTTTGTCTCTGGCATGGCAGCTCTCTTGCCGTACATTATAGAGCATATCTGTACGGCTATCAACTATTTCCTCTTCTCCTCCATCTCTTCCCCCCTGCTCACCTTCCTCCACAACCTCGGATTGGGCGGCGGAAGCGCCTGGGTGCCGATGCCGGGGAAGGTGTCCTGGTCAAGCGCGTAGAATTGGGTGCTCATTGCCGCTCTTTACATTCGCGCCGTCAGCGGATATTCCCGGACGCAGGCAGCCGCCGGGTAGTCCGAGCTATGGACTGTTTCAGCCATCTTCCGACCCTGCCTCCAGAGGCGCAGCAATCGCGCTCAGCACTTCATCCGCATAATAGATACGATTGTGCGCCTGTCCCGTGATCTCGCGTAATATTCCTTCCGCTTCCAACTGCTCCACATACTGTTGGGCGGAAGGGAAATACCCGCCCAGCCGTGTTTTTATAAAAATCCACTGCCTTCATGTGACCGAGCGCTCTTGAACTTTTTTGTTATCGTTTTCGATAATAAACCAAAATCTTATTACCATTTTACGCCCAAAATAGTAATAAGGTAAAGCGCCTTCAGGTGATTTTTCTTTCGAAATAAAACTGCTGGCAGCTGGTTATTCTCCCCGTTCTTCCTTCGCCCCCTCGCGCCCCCCCTTCCTCCACCACCTCGGGTTGGGCGGCGGGAGCGCCTGCGTGCCGATGCCGGGGAAGGGGTCCTGGTCGAGCAGCTCGGCGTAGATGTAGCGACCCAACACGCGCGCCGAGGCGATGGTCGGCGCAGCCAGCACTACTCCCAGCACGCCTGCCAGCAACGCGCCGGTCACGATGCCCAGGATTATCACCAGCGGCGGCAGCTGCACGCGTCGCCCGACGATGCGCGGGATCAGGTAGTTCAGGTCGAATTGCTGGTAAAACATATGTAACCCGGCGACCAGCAGCGCAAAAGCCCAGTTCGGGATGGGCAACCAGGTGGAGCCAGTAAGCAGCGCCAGCACTACTGCGATGGTCAACCAGATGCCATGACCGAGGCTGGGCAGGAACTCCAACAACCCGGCCAATGCGCCCATCGCTAAGGCATAGGGCAGGCCCAGGATTAATCCGATGACGGTAAACAGGGCTGCTACCACGAGCGCCAGGGTCATCTGGCCAAGCAGGAAGGCTTTCCAGATCAGGTTGATCTCCCCGCGCAGGCGGGTGAAATCCTCCCGGTAATCCGGCGGCGCCAGCTCCTCCAACCATTGGTTCAGGTTAGCCGAGTCTTTGACCAGATAGAATGAGATGACGGCGATGAAGACCACCCACACCAGCGACGAGATCGCCTCGACTGCGAAACGCAGACCCTGGCTGAAGACTGGCTCCAAAAGGCCCTGCAACGAGCCGAGGGCGCTCTCGAGAGATGACTGGGGGTCGATTTTGTAGCCGGCCAGGATCACCTGGTTGCCCAGGTAAGCTTCGATTTCCAGGATGAAGCGCTGGACTTTCGTGTTCAAGCCAGCCGCCTCGTCCGAGAGCGGTGGGATGACCACCAGCGGGATGCCGATCAAGATCACCAGCAGCGCCAGGTATGCCAGCAGGGTTGCCAGCCCGCGCCGCAGGCGCAGGCGGTCCTGGATCCAGGTGACGATCGGCGAGAGTATATAGGCCAGCAACAGCGCCAGGGTCAGCGGGATGATGGCGGAACGGAAAACGTAGAGCAGGAAAATGCCCAGCCCCAGTAGCAGGAGCAGGACAGTCAGTTTTGTGCTAGGCGACCAGCGGGGTCTCGGTTCTGGCATCTCCCCATAGCATCCAAAAGAGTACTTTGCCGCGCAGCGCGCGGCAAAGTACTCTTTTAGCATCGTACTTTAGCGCAAGAAGAAGGATAAGATGATCAACACTACAAAGAAACTGCTGGCCAGGATCCCGATGCGCTTCAAGTCCTTTTTCGTTGCGGTGTAATCAGGGTTGAAGTCGCTGTCCGAGGTCCGACCAGCGGTCATCATCGAAGGCGCGAAGGCGGAGGTGGTCACGCTGGAGGTTTCAACGGGTGTTACTGCCAGCGGGGTTGGCGACTTGCGGGTTTGTTTCTTAGAATTTTTTGACATAGGCTTACTCCTTGATAAATCCAGTTTTCTAAAACCCGAAAGGTTTTCAAAACCTTTCGGGTTTTGAGCATAGTACTCTTATGATTGCAGGCGGGCGATCACCACGATCCTTTGGGTATCCTTCATGTAAGGATAACACGAGATCAGTGTCACTGTCGCCTGGGGTGTGTTGTCCATCACTTCCACTGCGGTGGGCATCACGATCTTGGTGTCCACGACGATGTAAGTGTAGGCGCGCTGGTTGGTGTAAACGATCACCAGGTCACCCGGGTTCAAGCGCTCCAGGTCGCGGAAGATCTCACCAAAGATGTCGTTGTGCGCCGAGAACACCAGGTTGGCGCGCTCGCCGGGGTTGCCGGTGCCCAGGTGCTGCCCGACGCCTTTTTTAAGCTGCTCCCAGCCATCGCCCTGGACGATTGGCGCATCGACGTGCAGAGCGGGGATCTGGATGCGGATGGCTTGCGCCGGTCCCGGGGTGGGCAGCGGCGCATTGAACAGCGATTGCACCAGCGGGCGCAGGTGTTCCGGGATCTCCGCTTCGTTGAAGCGCGCCCCGCCGGGTGAGTTGGGCGGCGTGTGCCCGGAAGGCAGTACGACCGCGGCAATCAGCGGTGTGGGCGTGAGGGTTGGTTGCTCGATGGCAGCCACCACTTCCTGGTTCAGCTCTCTGAGCACGTTCAGCCCGCTATATAAGATGTAAATGAACCCGATAAAAGCGCTCAGCTCGATCAGCAGCAGGACGCCATCCAGGAGGCGCTTGATGACCTTTGGCGCTTTGGAAGGCGGCGCTTCGTCCGCGACCTGCTCGGTTCGCCAGCTTTCCAGCGACGGGTTGTCCAGGTCGGAAGCCAACAGCACAACCCGCCCACTGCGCCGGTAGCGTTCCAGGCGTGATTGCCGGGCGACGCGGCGTTTTTCCACTAATAGCCAGCGCAGTTCATCGACGCTTAGTTCCTGGGGCGACTTCTGCTTCGGCACGGCGATAAATTATACCTTATTTTTCCGCATTGAGAGCCTGGGGATTGTCACCCCCGGGGGAGTAACATCCCTGGGATTAGCATGGGTGTTTTGCGCCTATAATCGAGATAGACCTGTCCGTATTGGCGCACCAGCTTGCGCTCCTCGAAAAGGGCGCCAATTACCAGGTAAGCGCTCAACCCCAAAAAGAGCGCCGCGAGATTGACGCTCATCTGCGGCGAGAACCAGATGAAGACTATACCGGCGGTGTAGAGCGGGTGACGCACATAGCGATATAACCCACCGGTTACCAGCTCCGCAGGCCGGTCGCCGACCGGTCCGAAAAGCTGGCGAATACCGGCGAAATCCAACGGTCCGGTCTGCAGCAGCCCGATGAACAGGATCAGGGCCGCCAGCCCCTGGATGGCGAGGGTCAGTATGAGCCATGGGAATGGGATGCGGTACAGAGGCTGGTCGGGCAGCCAAACAGGCAGCGCCAGCAGCGGCAGAAAGCTGAGCACTCCGAAAATGTTGTAAGCCAGCCGGTAAAACCGTTCCATTATAATGACACCTAGCAACTTGCGTGCCAGGTCTTTGGCTTGCAAGGATGCCAGCCAGGAATGCACCAGCCCGTATAGCGCGCAGGCGAGCAGGATCAGAATTGGAGAGAGGATGTTGGCTGCCACGAAATTCCTAAATTTCCTTGGGGCGCCACAGGTTCACCAGCCGCCCGCTCCGGCGCTGGGCCAGTTTGCTCCAATGGTCAATAGGCAGCTCGATGTGCGCCAGTGCAGCGGTCGGCATGGGCAGGTATTCGCCGGTCAGCGCCTCGACCAGCTCTTCCATGGCCGGATTATGCCCTACCAGCAGCACGCACTGGCAAGAGTCGGGCAGCCCGAATAACGCCTTCAGGTAAGGCTCGGCGTCGAAGGAGTAGAGAGCATCTCTGAACTCGACCTGGCCTTCGTAACCACACTCGTCGATTACCAGCTCGGCGGTGGAGCGGGCGCGCTGTGCAGGCGAGCTGAGCACCAGGTCCGGACGTAGATCGTGTTTACGCAGCAGCGCGCCCATCTTGGGGGCGTCTTCCTGGCCGCGCTTGTTCAGAGGCCGCTCGCGGTCGGGTATGTTTTCGTCTTTCCAGCTCGATTTAGCGTGTCGCAGCAACAGAACGGTTTTCATCGTGTTCGAGGTCCATTTCTCGGATTCGCGAGAGCCGCAGGACTCATTCTGCGCCGTAGGCGGGTATCTCGCGTGGCTGTCCGCCTACCTGTACGGTGTAGTAAGGGAACCAGGCCACGCCGAACAGCTCGACATTGACATCTTTTTTGAGCGCCGGGATGGTGATCTCATCACTCTGGCTGGCGATGTCACCCCAGCGTTGGTCGACTTCCGCAATCTTCTGGGCTTTTTCTTTCTCCAGACCGGTGATCTGTGCCTGCAGATCGGCAATCGTCTGCTCGGATTCTTTCACGCTCGCCGATGCGTCGGAGGCCATGCGGTGTTTGCTCAGCGCGCCGGAGATGCGCCGGCTGGACTTGCGCCCACCAAATAAGCTAAAGACGGTTTCTGCAGCCGATCCAAGCTCATCCAGACGCCGGGACGACAGCTTGCTCTTATCCTGCGCCAACTCACGTTCTTCGCGGTCCAACTTTTCCTGCAAGGATTTAAGCTTCGTTGCAAAGCTATCGGAGATTTTCTCGACCTCCGCATCGTGCTGGTCGCGAGCGGCATCGGCGCACATTTGCCGGAATTCACCCTGCGATTTATCTGGCCCGGCGTAAACCTTCAGGTCTTCGTTGGCGTGGATGGTGACCTTGGCTGCCCGGAAAGCCCAATCGGCAAAGTCTCTTTGCAAACCGTTCAGGACCCTGGCGTCTGAGAGCGGCACATCCAAACTGGTGAAACGCGCCTGTGGGGCGGGCTGATCATCCAATTTGCGCGGGTCCAGCGGGGTAGCGGGGAAATTCTCCCAACGTACGACCCCGCGTTTGTCGGGAGCCGCGACAATTACAGCCTGCGGAAGCTCGTAATCCAGGTCGTACTTGCGGTTCAAGAACAGCGTGCGTGCCTGCGCCAACAAGACCGGATGGTAAACCAGGCCTTGCGACCCGCTGACTTGCTGGTACTCGGGACCGGCGCTGCGCAGCGCCTCAGCCAGGGTCAGGTTATTGGGCAGGAAGTACTCACTGATACCGGTCGGCGCTGGCTGGCGAGTGGTGGAGCTGCCCGGCGCCGGCTGGCCGGTGGAGGTAGTCTGGCGCAGCCCGATTGGTTGGGCAGCCGAAGCGGTTGGGGATTGAATCCGGGCGGAGGTGTCCGGCAAGCTGGTGGCTGCCGGCGCATGGGTTGCCGGTGCTGGGGAGGCGGGGGCAAGGGTTGCGCCCGCTAGCGCATTGAGCGGCGGAATCTGAGTGCGGGTTAACGGTCCAGCCAGGTAGTTCATCGCCCAGCGAGTCTGGAACTGGACCGGCCCCTTGCTGTGTACGTTGTGCAACAAGAAGACGCGTTTGGCTAACCCGGATATCTGCTTATCGTAGGCGAATCGATCCATACCGCCGGCCACGGCTCCCTCAAGGCCATCCAGCAGGCGCTGCTTATCCTGGTCAGTTTGGAGCTTGCCGATGAACCAGGAGCCGGTGTTGGAAAGGCCCTTGTAATCGACATCGACTGGATTCTGCGTGACCAATACCAGACCTACGCCGAAGGCGCGCGCCTGTTTGAGCATGCGCAGCATCGGCTGTTTGGAGGGAGGGTTGGCGGTGGGGGGCATGTAGCCGAAAATTTCGTCGAAATACACCAACGAACGCAGGCTGTTGGTGCCGCTCTGGGTGCGCATCCAGGCCTCGACGGCTGAAAAGAGCAGCGTAATGAAGAACATGCGCTCGCTGTCGGCCAGGTGGGCGATATAGAACACGCTGTGGCGGGGCTTGCCATCTGGCGTGAAGAGCAACGACGGAATATCGAGTGGTTGGCCTTCGATCCAGGCCTGGAAGGCCGGGGAAGCCAGGATATTGTTCAGTAGCATGGCCAGCTCGAAGCGGTCCTTTTGTGGGAAGAAGGTGTTCACATCGAATACACCCAATTTCTCGAAAGGCGGGTTCTGGGTCTGCAGAATCAGCTCGCCCAGGTCCAGGTCCTGCGCGTGGCTCCAGGCATTCTCGAAAATGTTCGAGAGCAGGATGTGCTCGCGCGAGCGCACCGGGTCGATGTTTTCCAACCCGACCAGCCCGAGCAGGGCGATCACAGTGCTGGCGATTTTCTCGCGCAACATCTCCCGGTTACTCTCCCAGGGGATGTTGGGCGCTTTTAGCGAGGCCAGGATGCTGATCGGGATTCCGGCATCCGAGCCGGGCGTATACACTGTGAACTGGGCAGCGTCTTTCAGCGCCTGGAGGCGCTGTGGCTCGATCCCCCAGTCAGCCAGGCCTTTCTTCCATAGCGCGGCAGCGCCCTCGGCTGCCTGCGCCAGCGACTGACCGGAGCGCCGGGCCTCGTCGGGATTGACCCAGGGCTGAAAATCCTGGGGCAGCAGGTCCGGGAAATGCAATAGCAGGTTGGTGATGTCGCCTTTGGGGTCGATCATCAAAGCAGGGATACCGTTCAGCGCCGCTTCTTCCAGCAGACCGATACACAGACCAGTCTTGCCGGAACCGGTCATGCCGACCACGAAGGCGTGGGTGGTCAGGTCAGCCGGGTCATAGAGCAGCAGCTGGTCGCCGGCTTTGCCTACAGCCTGGTCAAAGATCCGTCCCAGGTAGAACTCTCCCTTGGTGTCCATTTTGTTTACCCTCCGATATAAATTATGCGATAGATGTAACCGCCAGAATCATCCGACACAAACAGGCTACCATCCGAGGCGGTGATCACGTCGACTGGTCTGCCCCAGACTGAGCCATTTGCCAGCCAGCCTGTGGCAAAGTCTTGCAAGGGGCCGGGTTTGCCATCCTGGATGGGGATGAATACAACTTTGTAACCGGTTGGCAGGCTGCGGTTCCAGGAGCCATGAAACGCGACGAATAATCCGCCGCGATACTCTACCGGAAATTGTGAGCCTGTGTAAAAAGCCAGCCCGAGCGGCGCGGAGTGCGCCTGCATCTTGACCATCGGTTGGGCCACCCCCTGGCAGGCAGTCGGGCTGCCTAACTCCGGGTCAATGATATCTCCGGCGTGACAGCGCGGCCAACCGAAGTCATCCCCCTGTCCCACCAGGTTGACCGTTTCCGGCGGCAGGTCGTCGCCCATATTGTCGCGACCGTTGTTCGTAGCCCACAATTCGTTTGTGCCCGGGCGGAAGGTAATCCCAACTGCATTGCGCAAGCCGCGGGCGAACACTTCCTCGCGGCCGCCATCCGGGTTGTAGCGCGTAATGGCTGCCCGGCGCGGGTCATCCTCGATACAATTGTTGCAGGAAGAGCCGATCGAGACGAACAGTGTCTGCCAGTCCGGGCTGAAAAGCACCGTGCGGGTGTTGTGACCCGCAGAGGGCAAGCCTGCGATGATCACCTGGCGTTCCTGGAAGACGCCGCTGGCGTCCGGGGCGCTCAGGCGCAGGATGCGGGTGGTTTCCCCGATGTAAAGCGAGCCATCATTATAAAAAGCCAGGCTGCTGGGGCGGTCCAGGTCATCGGCGACGACCTGGATGGCATCGGCAATGCCATCTCCGTTCAGGTCGGGCAAGCGGACGATGCGGTTGGCATCCCGGTCAGCGACATAAAGCTGTCCATCCGGACCGATAGCCAGCATGCGCGGTCCGTTCAGCCCCTGGGCAAAAACGCCGATCGCAAAACCGGGCGGCAGATTGATGGGCTGCTCGGGCGCGATCAGGGGAGGGCGTGGCGGAGGAGGTAAAGTAGCAGGCACAGCCGCCGAGGCAGGCGCAGGCGCAGTGATCGTGGCTGCTACAGGCAGATCAGTTGGATTAGGCGTGGTGGTATCAAGTGAGATGGGAGCAAGTGTGTTGGAGGTTTGAGTGGTAGCCGCAGGTTGCAGCGTGCAGGCGACCAAAACCAAGGTCATCAGCAGGCTTAAGGCCTGCGCAAGTCTAATTTGCAACGTTGCCCGAACGGCGTAATTCTTGCAAAGAGATGGATTATCTGTCAAAATAGCCTTCCTTAACTCGTCAGGCTATCAAGTATACATGTTTTCTCAGGATTAGGGATATTCAGGACATAGAAACTCTATAAACCCTAATTTTTCCGCCAGAAGAACTATTTTGCCTGGTTGAAGATGCGCTCGAACTCCGCCAGATACAAACCGGCGAGGAGTGGGTTATCGATGACCAGCAGGTTCTCATCATTATATTTTTCAGCAGAGTAGGTAAAGTTGAAAGAGCCGGTGACCACGATCTGGCTGTCGATGATCATCACTTTGTCATGCATCTGGTTCGGGTTCGCATCCAGCCGCACATTTAATCCGGCGGAGCGAAAACGGTCATAATCACTGCCGCGGTTGGACTCCACCTGCGAGCGCTCCATCACGCCCTCAATTTTCAGGCCCTGTTGGAAACGCTCGATCAAGGCGTTTGCCAGGTCGTCGGAGGTGAAAGAATAGGCCAGGAAGGATATGCTCTGGCGGGCGTTCTGGATAACCTTCAGCAACTGGGCGGTACAGCCATCATCCGGCGAGAAGCAGCTCTGTATATTGGTTTTGCCGATTTTGAGCCTGGGATTGGGCGTATTGGCGGGCGAGCCGGGGCCGAACTGGTCGTCGACAAACATCTCTTCGAACTCGGCGGTGTAGTTCTCCGCCAGCTGGGGCGAGCGGATGCGGATCAGGTTGTTATTGTTGCGATAGGCTTCGTTGACCGAATAATTCATCGAGCCGGTCCAGACTTCCTGGCGGTCGATCACGGTGAACTTGTTGTGCATCAGCCCTTCACGCCGGTCGCCTAAGACCGGTATGCCGGCCTGGCTGAGCTGTCCGATTTCCTTCCCGTCCAGGTAATCGCTATCAGTCACCAGGCGCACGCGCACGCCGCGCTTGTGGGCTTCCAACAGCGCGTCGCGAATGCTCCACAGGTTGAGCTGCAGCACGGCTATATCTACACTGACGCGGGCGTCCCGAATCGCCTGCGCCAGATCCTTATCTGGGCCGCCGCGCAGGCTTTTGCTGGATGGGCTACCGGGGTCGGTAAAATAGACCGCAACCCAGTTTCCAGGAATGTCTGGGGCAAGGCTGGCGGCGGGCAGGTTAACCTGGACCTGAGAGGGGTCTTCCCCCCCTGCCAGCTGGCAGGCAGAGGCCGCCAGCGCCAGGACAGCGGTCAGGATGATATTCGAGGCAATGATCGACGGGAGGTTCGGGCGTGACTGCATGAGCTTCATGATTCGATTATAGCAGACCGGCTGATTCCTTTTTTGGTCATTCACCGTTTTTAGTGGCAGGTGCAACGCACTTCGCAAGTGCGTTGCACCTTAACAGCTTAGCGGGTGATTTCAGCGGACCTGGGGCAGGCAGATGACGGCGATTGGCTTTCCCTGCAGGTGGGTCAGAAAGACGATCCGCTCCACCCCGGTCGAGTGACTGGCAGGCTGCAGGCGCAGGTCGTGGATCAAGGCTTCAGGGCGGATGGGCGAGCCGCGTTTTTTCACCACCACCCGCGCGACCCCGTTTCGGCGTAACAGGCTGCGCAAGCGCTTGAGGTTGAACGGCAGCCAGTCTTCTACTTGATACGCCTTTGCAAAAGGCGTTTCGACCAGCCGATCCGAGGTCAGATAGGCGATGTCCGGATCGAGCTGGGCTGCATCCAGCTGGAGGCCAAGCGTCCGCACCAGCCCAGCCCGTAGGACTGAGGGGTCGGGCTCGTAAAGATAGGCTTGCGGCTCGCTCAGGCGCACGGATGACGACAGCTCATTTTGCGGGTCTGGGGTGCCGGTCAAAGTGAAAGGTGTGGGCGGATTTGCCCCCCCAAGCAGGACCG
>Ga0209254_10006660_pt1 | contig 10650 bp, 7 predicted proteins | sample FrelakmetDIP11DI_FD_187148 | JGI IMG/M metagenome (GOLD analysis project Ga0209254, IMG submission 187148) | Freshwater lake sediment microbial communities from the University of Notre Dame, USA, for methane emissions studies - DIP11 DI (SPAdes)... | ecosystem: Environmental > Aquatic >... | reverse complement strand
CGAGCCGGGGGGCCTCGTGGAGCAGCTCCTGGACCTCCACTCGCCGCGCCAGCTCGCTGCCCTGCAGGCGATCCTCGCCCGGATCGAGGGCGAGCTGCGGGCGTCGCAGGTGACATCGGCGCTGCGGCTGGCCCTCCTGCACGCGATCCTCCCGGCGAGCCGCATCAACGGCTACCCGGGCCGGGCCAGCCCGCTGCGGATCGTCGACGGCAGGGTCCGGCCGCCGGGGGCTCCCGGCTGGCGCGAACGGAACCCGTGGCGGGCCTTCGAGGAGGGCTACCGGCTGGTCCGGGCGTTCGTGCAGGCCCTCGACGACGGGCCGTACGGGGCCGTCCAGGCCCGCCTCGTCGAGCCGCTCGACGGGGTCCTCGACGGGCCGCCGATGGTCTCCCTGCGGGTCGGCGCCGGCGACGCGCTCGCGCGGCTGGCGGCCGAGGCCGAGGCGCTCGCCCCGGCCCAGCGGGACCGCATCCGCCTGGTGCTCTCGCAGCCGCTCCCCGAGTGGACGCCCGCGCGACTGGCCGAGGCTTTCGCCCTGACGGCCTGGGTCCTCGGCAGCGAGGCGGCGCGGCTCCTGCCCTTCGCGGCGCTGCTTGGACCGGACGCTCCTCCCCCCAGCCGGTCCGCCGCGCTCCGGGCCGGCCTCGAGGCGGTGGCGCCGGGAATGGCGCCGGACGGCAGCGCCGTCATCCTCCTCGACCCGGACGGGCCTCCGGGACTCGTCGCGGCGAGCCTCGCCGGCGCGACCGCCGGGTGGCGCGTTGCCGCGGCCCGCCTGGCGGAGCCGGGGCGCACGCCCGGCGGCGTCCTCCAGCTGGTCCCGCCCGGCGGGCGGCTCGGGGCCGGCCCCAGGACCCGGGCAAACAGGGCGCTCCCGCCGGCACCCGGCGGCGCCGGTGACCCCGGGGTCGTCACGACGCGCGGGCTCTTCGGCGGCCCGGTCCCGGTCGGCGGGCGCTTCTCCGTCTCGGAGCTCAACCGCGCGGTGACCGAGACGGCGATCGCCGTGCTCAAGGCGCGCGGCGAGCCGGCGGACGAGCAGCACCTGGTCGGCGAGATCGTGGTTGCCCTCGACCGAAGCGGCCAGCTCCGCCGCTTCGCGACCGCGGCGTCGGCCGCCACCGGTGCCCCGGCCGCCACCGGTGGGTCGGCCGCCACGGCCGCGGAGGCCGCCACCGGTACCGCGGCCGCTGCCACCGCGGCCTCGGCCGCCGCCGACCTCCTGGCCCTCGTGGAGGCGGAGCTGCGGCGCCCGGACCAGCGCCGGATCGCGGCCTCGGAGGGCGGCCGGTTCTGGCTGGCCGACCCGCGGGACGAGGCGGAGGCCGCGGCGCCTCTCGCCGATCGCCTCGAGTGGGCCGTCTTCAGCCTGCTGGGAACGGGCGCCTCCGTTCCCGAGGCGGCCGTGCGCGCGCGGCTGGACGAGATGTTCGCCGGGGCGGACGCTCCCGACCCCTGGCTGGTGGACGCCTGCCTGGCCAGCTACGGGGTCCCCGCCCCGGGCGACGGACGCCTCGTCGCCCGCGACGACCTGCAGGCGCGCTCGATGGAGCACGCCGCCACGATCGCCCTCCTCGCCGACGTGGGGCATCATCTCGGACTCCACGTGGCCATCGCCCCGCGCGAGCAGGGACGCCGCGCCGGCGGCATGCCGCTCGGCGCCCGTCTCCTGCCCGACGAGGTGGAGCCGGCGCTGGGGTTCCTCGGGCGGTCCGGCGCGGACGCCCTCGAGCAGGTGGACTGCTGCTGGTACGTGCGCCCGCGCTTCGTCTTCCTGTTCGAGGTCGAGTGGACGGCGATGCTGGGCGAGCCGGTCCTCCGGCGCGGCCGGCGGATCCCGGGCGACGAACGGCTGGTCCGCTTCCTCGTGCTCCCGCCCGAGCGGGTCGAGCTCGTCCGCCGCAAGCTGGAGCGATCGCCCGTCCTGCGCGCCGCCATGGAGCGCGGCAACTGGCACGTCCTGCGGACGGACGCGCTGCGCCGCTTCGCCGCGCGGCCGGAGGTCGCCCTGGGGGACCTCGAGCCCTATCTCGGCCTCGACCCGGTCGCCGACCGGCCCGACCAGCTCCCCCTCTTCGAGGCCTGATCGGCGCGGACGGGCGGGGTCCGGCGCGGACGGGCGGGAGTCCGGCGCGGCCCGTGCCCGACGCGTACGCTAGGGCCCATGACCAGCTCCACCGCCCTCGCCGACCTCTGTGCGCGCACATGGGAGCGCACGCTCGAGCTCAACCCCACCGTCGCCACCGTCCTCGGCGACGAACGCTACGACGACCGTCTCGACGACCCGGGGCCGGCCGGCCGGGCGGCGCGCCGGGCGCTCGCCGAGACGTCCCGGACGGAGGCGCTCGCCATCGACCCCGCCGGGCTCGATGTCGAGGAGCGGATCTCGCGCGACCTCCTGGTGCTGGTCGCCGAGCACGAGATCGAGGAGGACGACCTGCGGGCCGACCTGGTGGCGGCCGTCGAGCAGCAGGGCCACCAGTCGCTGCTGCCGGAGATCGTGCAGCTCCAGAAGGCCGACACCCCGGAGCGCCTGGAGCGCCTCCTGGCGCGCATCGCCGCCTACCCGGCCCTCACGGACGCGGTGATCGAGCTCCTCGCCGAGGGCCGGGCGGCGGGCCTGACCGTGGCCCGCGTGGTCGCGGATCGAGCCGTCGACCAGGTCGAGCGCCTCCTTGCCGCCCCGGCGGCCGCGTCGCCGATCGTCACCGTGCCGGCGCTTGCAGACGAGGCCGACCGGGCGCGCCTGCTCGATGCCGTCGAACGGTACGTCCGGCCCGCCGACGCGCGGTTCCTGGAGGCCCTCCGGGCGTATCTGCCCGCGACGCGCGAGGATCCCGGCCTGTGCGCCCTGCCCGACGGCGAGGCCCGCTACGCGGCCAAGGTGCACGCCTACACGAGCCTCGAGGTGACCCCGGCAGAGCTGCACCGGATCGGCCTCGAGGAGCTCGAGGCCATCGAGGAGGAGCGGCGGGCCATCGCCCGCGCGGCCGGGCACGGCGACGACACGGCGGCCTACCGCGCCGCCCTCAACGCCGACCCGGACCAGGTCCCGGCCAGCCCGGAGGCCCTCGTCGCGCGCTGCCAGGAGGACGTCGAGAGGGCCTTCGCGGCCGCCCCGCGCTGGTTCTCCCGCGTGCCGAGGGCGGGCTGCGAGGTCCGCCGCGTGGAGCCGCTCCTGGAGAAGGACGCCCCCGGGGCCTACTACTACGCGCCCTCGATGGACGCCGGCAGGCCGGGGATCTACTTCGTCAACGCCTACGACCTCCCGAGCCGGACCTACTGGATGGCGGCCTCGACCACCTACCACGAGGCCGTGCCCGGCCACCACTTCCAGATCGCCCTGGAGATGGAGCTCGAGGGGCTGCCGGCGTTCCGGACCCACGGCTTCTGGCCGCAGGGGACGGCCTACGTGGAGGGCTGGGCGCTCTACACGGAGCGGGTCGCCGACGAGGCGGGTCTCTTCCGCAGCCGGGCCGAGCGCTTCGGCATGCTCGACAGCCAGGCCATGCGCGCCGTCCGGCTCGTCGTCGACACGGGCCTCCACGCCTTCGGCTGGAGCCGCCAGCGGGCCCTCGAGACCATCGTCGCGGCCGGGATCCACCCGACCGACGCCGGGATCGAGACCGACCGCTACATCGCCTGGCCGGGCCAGGCGCTCGCCTACATGACCGGGCGCCGCGAGATCGAGCGGCTCCGCCGCGAACGGGCCGCCCGCGAGGGCGACGCGTTCGACGTGAGGCGCTTCCACGACGACGTCCTGGGCCACGGGAAGCTCCCGCTGCGCATCCTCGCCGACGTGGTGCTCGGCACCTGACGCCGATCGCGCCGCGCGGCGCCGCCTGACATCCGCTCTCACCATCCCGACCGGAGGACCCGATGATCTCCCCCGAGCACGCAGGCGCGGTCAACGCCCTCGCCGACCGCTACTGGGAGGCGTATCTCGAGCAGCATCCCCTGACGGCGACCGTCTACGGCGACGACCGCTGGGACGACCGCATCGACGACCCGTCCCCGGCCGGCCGGGCGGCGGCCGCGGACCTCCGCGCGCGGACGCTCGCGGAGCTGGCGATCATCCCCGTCGCGGAGCTCCCGGTCGAGGAGCGGATCACCCACGACATGCTGAGGATCGTCTGCGAGCTCGGGAACGAGGCCGAGGCGCTGCGGATGGACCTGGTGGGTCTCGTCGACCAGATCGACGGCCCGCAGTCCATCCTGCCCCGGGAGATCCAGTTCCAGCCGGCCGACACGCCCGAGCGCCGCGAGAAGCTGCTGGCCCGGCTGGCGGCGTTCGGGCCCTTCATCGACGCCCACCTGGACCTCCTGGAAGAGGCCCGGGCCACCGGGACGACCGCCCCCCGGATCGTGGCCGAGCGGACGATCGACCAGGCCGAGCGGCTCCTGGCCATGCCCCTCGCCGAGTCGCCGATCGTGGTCGGGGCGCGCCTCGCGGAGGGTGACGACGCCGGGCGGGCCCGGGTTGCCGACGTCGTGGCGGACGTGGTCAACCCCTCTCTCGAGCGCTACCTGGCCGCCCTGCGCGGCCCGTACCTCGCGGCCACCCGCGACGAGCCGGGGCTGTGGTCGGCGCCCGACGGGGCGGCGCGCTACCGGATGGCCGTCCGGGCCTGGACGAGCCTCGAGCTGGACCCGGCGGAGGTTCACCGGCTCGGGCTCGACGAGCTGACGGCGCTCGATGTCGACCGCCTGGCCATCGCCCGCAAGGCCGGCTTCGATTCCGTCGCGGCCTACCGCGCCCACCTGGCGGCCGACCCGGCGAACCGCGCAAGCTCGAAGGAGGCGCTGGTCGCCCGGGCCAAGGAGGACATCGAGCGGGCGACCGCCCTGGCGCCGCGCTGGTTCGGCCGCCTCCCGCGCGCCGCCTGCGACGTGCGCCCGGTCGAGCCGTTCATGGAGCGCGACGCCCCGCCGGCCTACTACTACCCGCCGACCCTCGACGGGTCACGCCCGGGGATCTACTTCGTCAACACGTACGATCTCCCGACCCGCCTCTTCTCGCGGCTCGGCACGACGACGTACCACGAGGCCGTCCCCGGCCATCACTTCCAGATCGCCCTCGAGATGGAGCATCCGTCCCTGCCGGTCTTCCGGCGCCTCGGCAGCCGCCTCGTCGGCTCCGCGTACACCGAGGGCTGGGGCCTCTACTCCGAGCGGCTCGCCGACGAGATGGGCCTCTACCGCAGCGACGCCGAGCGCTTCGGCATGCTGGACGGGCAGGCCTGGCGCGCGGTGCGCCTGGTGGTCGACACCGGGATCCACGCCCTCGGCAAGGACCGCGCCTGGGCGGTGGCCCTCCTCGAGGACGAGGCGGGGCTTCCCGCGACGGACGCGAGCATCGAGACCGATCGCTACATCGCCTGGCCGGCGCAGGCGCTGACCTACAAGATCGGGCAGCGCGAGATCGAGCGCCTGCGGGCCGAGCTGACCGCCCGTGACGGCGCTGCCTTCGACCTCCGCGGCTTCCACGACGCGCTGCTGGGGCACGGGGCGCTCGCCCTGGCAACGCTGGCGCGCGAGCTGCCGGGCTGGGTGGCGCCCAGGGCAGGGTAGGGGAACGGCGGGCGGCCTCTCAGCGGCCGCCCGGGCTCGGCTCGGCTCCCGGGTCAGCCGCGGCGCTCCATCACCCGCCAGGCGACGAGGAAGCTGCCGACCGCCCAGGCGCCGAGGACTACCTGGAGCCCGAGGCGGTGGACCCCGAGCTCCTCTCGCGGGCGCTCCGCCGGCTGTTCGGCCTGCCCCAGCGCGAACCACCCTCGACCTGAGCCCGGCACCCGCCAGCGAGGAACGGGTCCGGATTGACACGTCGATCCGGGTGTCGTAGCGTCCGGCCATGCGGACGAAGCGCACCTACAACCTGCCCGAGCGGACGGTCCTCGCCGTCCGCGAGCTGGCGACGACCTACGGCGTGGCGAGCACGCAGGACGGCGTCGTGGAGCTGGCGGTCGACGAGCTGGCGCGGCGGCTTCGGGACGAGGACGAGGCGGCCCGCTGGGAGGCGGCGGCGGCCGACCCGGTCTTCCGTGCGGAGGCCGGGGAGCTGGCGGCGGCGTGGGCGGCGGCCGACCGCGAGACGTGGCCGAAGGGCTGACCGCCGGCGGACCGCTCCGCTGGGCTGTCGTCCGCGTCTCGCTGGACCCGGCGACCGGCCACGAGCAGGGCGGGACGCGCCGTGCGCTCGTGGTCAGCTACGAGCCCTTCCATCGCTCGGGCCTGGCCACCGTCTGCCCCATCACGGCAGCGCGCGACGAGGCCCGCTACCCCGGCGAGGTGGCGATCCCGGCCGGCGCTGCGGGCCAGACGCGTCCCGGCGTGGTCCTGTGCCAGCAGCTGCGGACGATCTCCCTGGGGCGGGTCGTGGGGGCGCCGGAAGGCCGCGTGACCGACCCGGGGCTGCGGCGCGCCGTGCGCCTGGCGCTGGCCCACCACCTCGGCCTCGACATCCCGGCCGTGGGCGACGGGGCGCTCGCGAGGCCCTGACCGTCCGGCCTCGCCGGGGACCCGTCGGGCGGTCGGCGGGCTGGGGCAGGGACGCCGTCAGGCGGGGCGGCGGCTGCGCGTGGAGAGCCAGCCCGCGAGCGTGACGAGGTAGAGGAGGCCGCAGCCGGCGAAGGCGAGGAGGCTCTCGGGGTCGCGGACGAAGAGCGCCGCCCAGGCGACCGGGTAGGCGAGGAAGCCGAGCGCCGTGGCCCGGCTCGCCCGGCGGAAGCCGAGCCAGCCCGCGCCGGCGGCGATGAGCCCCACGGCCGCGGCCACCGGGTTCATCGCCAGCCCGGCGCCCACCGCAGCCCCGACCCCGCGCCCGCCGCGCCAGCCCGGGACGACCGGCCGGATCGCCCCGGCGACGGCGCCGACGCCGGCCGTGACGGCGCCCCAGTAGCCCGCCACGGCCCAGCCCGCGAGCGCGGGCAGGAGCGCCTTGGAGACGTCGAGCAGGAGGACGGCCAGGCCGGCGCGCGGGCCCGCGAGGCGCCAGACGTTTGCCGCTCCCGGGTTGCGCTCGCCCTGGGTCCGCGGGTCGATCCCGGCGGCGCGCCCGACAAGGACCGCCGAGGGAAGGCTGCCGGCGACCCAGCCGAGGGCGAGGAGCGCCAGGGCGAGGAGCGGCGCGACGTCGGCCGGATCGCCGCCGGGGATCGGCATCGGCCGGCCTACGGCACCGGAGCTCAGGCCCCGCCGGCCAGCGTCCGCAGCACGAGCCAGGCCTTGCGGGCCCGTGGCACGACCGCCCGGTGGGGCCGCCGGGCGCCGAGGCCGTCGCGCTCGACCTGGCGGAGGATCTCGCGGTAGAGGACCGCGGCGGCCCGGATCGAGCGCCGGCCGTGGCGAAGGAGCGGGATCCCGGCGACCCCGGCCGCGTAGGCGGCGTCGGCGCGGGTGATCGCGTCGCGCAGGAGCGCCCGGCGGTCCGCCGTGGCGAGGGTGGCGGCCGTGATCCCGTGGCCGGCCAGCGTGGCCTCGGGCAGGTAGACGCGACCGTTCGCAAGGTCCTCGTCGACGTCCCGGACGATGTTCGTGCGCTGCATCGCGATGCCCAGGCTGCGGGCGGCGGCGTCGGCGTCGGGCCCGTCGCCGCCGAGGATCGACGCCATCAGGCGTCCGACGGTGCCGGCAACGCGGTAGCAGTAGACGTCCAGCTCCTCCTCGGTGGAGATCCGGGGCCCCGCCAGGTCCTGGCGCATCCCGGCCATGAAGTCGGCGACGGCGTCGCGGGGAAGGGCCGGGTGCCGGCGGACGAGGTCGTCGAGGATCCGTGTCTCGCGCGTCGCCGGGGCCGGGGCAGGTGCCGGGCTCCCGGTGGGCCCGCGGATCTCCCCCCGCGCCCACGTTTCCACGGCCGCCAGGCGCGCCTCGGCATCGGCCGCGCGCGGTCCTCCGTCGCGGGCGCCCTCGAGGTCGACGAGGTCGTCGAGGGTGCGCAGGACGAGGTACAGGAGGTCGACGTCCTCGCGGACGGCCCGGGGAAGCAGCCGAGCGGCGAGGGCGAAGGTGCGGGCGACGCGCTCGATCGTCGCCCGGGCCTCCGGGAGGAGGGCGGCGACTGCCGGGTCGTGCCGTTCGGGGGTCATCGTGGCGTCCTGCATGCCCGCCATCCTCGCAGGGCCGTCCAGCGCGCCGGCTGCCGTCAGCGGCGCCGGGCCGCCGCGTCGCTGCGGATGACGTTCGTGGTGACCTCGGCCGTGAGCAGCGTTCCCGGCAGGCCGGCGCCGGGGTGGGTCCCGCCGCCGACGTAGTAGAGGTTGCGGACCACGCGGTCGCGGTTCGGCTGGCGGAAGTAGGCCGACTGCTGGAGCGTCGGCTCGACGGCGAAGGCGTTCCCGTCGGTCGCCCCCAGGTCGTCGCGGAATGTCAGGGGCGTCCAGCTGTGCTCGGTCACGATGGAGGAGCGGAGCCCGGGCAGGCCGCCCGGCCCTTCCAGCCAGTCGAGGAGGCGCTCGCGGAGCTCGGGCTCGGCGCGCGTCCAGTCGTCGCCCGAGCGGAGGTTCGGCACGGGCAGGAGGACGGCGATCGAATCGCCGCCCTCGGGGGCCATCGCCGGCTCCGTGCGGGTCGGCGCGTGGATGTAGACGGAGAAGCTGGTGGGCATCCGCCGGTCGTGGGTGACCTCGCGGATGAAGCCCCGGTAGTCGTCGCCGACGACGAGCGTGTGATGCAGCAGGCGGTCGAAGCGCCGGTTCGTGCCCAGGTAGAGGAGGTACGCGCTCATCGTCGTCCGGAGGGGCCGCAGGCGCCAGGGGAGGCGGTCCGGCGCGCCGGGGAGGATGCGGTCCCGGGCCGTGACGTCGGTGTTGTTGACGACGATGTCGGCCGGGATCTCGAGGCCCGAGTCGGTCACGACGGCGGTCGCCCGGCCATCGCGGTGGACGATCCGTGCCACGCCGTCGCCGGTCACGATCCGGCCGCCGCCACGCGTCACCACGCGGGCCAGCGCCTCGACGACGGAGTAGACGCCGCCCTCGGCGTACCAGCTGCCGCCGGCGACCTGCAGGTAGGCGATCGCGGCGTAGATGGCCGGGACGCGGTCGGGGTCGCCGCCGATGAACAGGGAGTGGAAGTCGTAGACCTGGCGGATCCTGGGATCCTTGAAGTACTTGGCGACGTAGCTGCCCAGGAAGCGGATGGAGTCGAGGCCCGCCATCTTCGGCACGAGGGCCGCGAAGTCCCAGGCCCGCAGGAACGGCAGCCGGCCCGCCACCAGGATCCCCTCCTCGTGGATCCGCTTGGTGTCCGCGAGGAAGCGATCGAGGTTCGCGGCGTCGAACACGTTGAAGGCCGCCATCTGCCCGCGGAGCGAATCCACGTTCGTGGTGAAGTCGAAGTGCCGCGTGTCGTCGGTCCAGTAGATGCGGTACATCGGGTCGAGCTCGTGGAGCCGGACCTCGGCCTCGAGCGAGCTGCCGCCGAGGCGGAAGAGCTCGTCGAAGAGCTCGGGCATGGTGATGAGCGACGGCCCCGTGTCCCAGGTGTAGCCGGCATCGCGGATCTGCGAGGCGCGCCCGCCGACCGTGGGGCGGCGCTCCACGACCGTGACGTCGTGCCCGTCGGCGAGGAGGCGGATCGCGACGGCCAGGCCGCCGAAGCCGGCCCCGACGACGACCGCGCGAGGTCGGCGCGGGCCGGGGGTCGGCTGCGCCGGGTCGCCCGGGTCGGCCGGCCCGGGACGGGCCGGGGGCGGCGAGGCGGACGGGAGGTCGGTGGTCGGGGCGGTCACGGGTTCGGTTCCTCGTAGGGTCGGCCCCGCCAGGTGGCGGGCCTGCCGCGGACGGCGTCGAGCATGCTCAGCAGCATCGCGCCCAGGGTCGCGATGGCGGTGACGGGGTGGAGCAGGATGCTCGCGAGCGGCTGCCGTTCGCGCCACGCGAGGAGGGCGCGGAACGTGGCGAGGAGCCCGAGGGCGGCGAGCCCACCGGTCGTCACCACTGTATCGCGCGAGACGGCCCCCAGGATGGGGAGGACGAGCGGCAGGACCCAGCAGACCACGGCCCCGGCGATGCCGGCCACGGCCACGGCGAGGTTGCCGCCGCCGTAGGCGACGAAGACGCGGCGCCAGGCCCGCAGCGCGCCCGTGCCGTCCGGGTAGTGGCGCGTGGTCGCGATGTCCGCGGCGCGCACCAGCCGGACCCGCTCGCCGGCCGCGACGAAGGTCCGTGCCAGCTCGACGTCCTCGCGCTCGGTGCCGGGGACCGCGGCATGGCCACCGGCGCGCAGGTAGGCGGCCCGGTCCACGAGCAGGAGCGGCCCGTAGGCGAACGCGATCGCCCGCGGACGGCCCCGGGTCCACCGCAGCATCCAGAGCGGGAGGAAGCCGAAGAGCGTCGCCGGGAGGAGCGGGACCAGGGCCCGCTCGCGCCAGGTCGGCATCGCGTAGGCGGAGACGCCGCTGACGAGGGCCGCGCCGGAGCGCAGGAGCTCGGAGGCCAGGGCGCGAACCGCGTCCGGGCGCAGGATGGTGTCGGCGTCCAGGAAGAGGAGGTGCGGCGTGCCTGCCGCGGCGACGGCCCGGTCGCAGGCCCAGCTCTTGCCGGCCCAGCCGGACGGCTTGGGGGGCACGGCGAGGACGCGGTCGCGGCCGGCTGCCCATGCCTCCGGGCGGAGCCCCGCCAGCTCGCCGGCCGCCAGCGCGGCGCTCCC
>Ga0209254_10006659_pt1 | contig 10651 bp, 5 predicted proteins | sample FrelakmetDIP11DI_FD_187148 | JGI IMG/M metagenome (GOLD analysis project Ga0209254, IMG submission 187148) | Freshwater lake sediment microbial communities from the University of Notre Dame, USA, for methane emissions studies - DIP11 DI (SPAdes)... | ecosystem: Environmental > Aquatic >... | reverse complement strand
TCGAGCTGGGCGAGCGGACGGGCACCGTCCCCGAGAACGTGCTTGAGAAGGCGCGCGAGCTCACCGGACAGGCGCTCTCCTGCGCCGCGAAAGCCCGCGCGGCCGGCGTCAGGATCGCGTTCGGAACGGATGCCAGCGTCCTTCCGCACGGCCAGAACCTGCGCGAGCTCGAGCTGATGACCCGCGCGGGCATGTCCCCGATGGAGGCGATCGTCTCCGCCACCCGGACGGCGGCCGAGTGCCTCGGGTGGGACGACCGGATCGGCACCCTCGAGCCCGGCAAGCTCGCCGACATCGTCATCACCGCGGTCGATCCTCTCTCCGACATCACCGCGCTGCAGGACACCTCGAAGATCATGCTGGTGATGAAGGGCGGCGACATCGTCAAGGACCTCCGGGCTGTGCCATGACGCTCGCGCTCAAGACCTTCGCGATCCCCGATCCGGACGGGCATGGCGCGGCGCTGGCGCTCAAGGGGGATTGGGTCATTGTCGCCATCGGTGACGGCACGCATGTCGGCCACGGTGAGGCGTCGCACTCGGGCGCCGACGCCGCCTGCAGGGAGCGGGTCGGCGAGCTCTTCGCCCGCCACGTGCGCGAGGTCACGCCCACGGTCGATGCGATCCGCAGCCTCGAGCGCGGCCCGTTCGCCACGGCGGCCGACATGGTGACGGCGACGGCGATCTCCGCGCTCGACCAGGCGCTCTGGGAGCTCGCGGCAAGGCGGGCTGGCGTGCCGGTCTGGCGCCTTCTCGCAGACGAGCCGGTGCGGACCACGGTGCCCGTGTACATGACCGTCAACCGTGCACTGACGGCGCGCGACGATGCGGACTATCGCGGCGTTGTCGGGTGCGCCGTGGCGGCGGGTGTGCGGAGCGTCAAGGTGGCACCGTTCGAGGCCGTCACGCCAGCCTGCGACCAGCTCGCCGCCGCGCGCCGCGGCCTGTCCGTCCTGCGCATGCTCCGCGACGCGTTCCCCGAGGTCGGGCTGCGGGTGGACTGCCACGAGCGCTTCACGCCGGAGGCCGCTCTGGCGCTGCTCCCCGAGCTCGAGCCACTCGGCCTGGAGTGGGTCGAGGCGCTGTGCCCCGTCGGCCCCATCAACGCCGCCGTCCGCAGGCGAACCGCGATGCCGCTGGCAGCGGGCGAGCTGTACTTCGGGAAGCAGCGGTACGTCGAGCTCGCGGAGCGCGGCTGGGCGGACGTGGTGATGCCGGACGTCAAGCACGTCGGCGGGTTCGGCCCCCTGCTCGGCGTGTGCGATGCCGTCCGGCAGTTCCGGGTCCGGGTTTCGCCGCACAACCCGTCGGGTGACGTTTCGACCCTCGCAACGCTGCACGCCGCCTGCCTCGCGCCCGCCGTGACCTCCATCGAGCTGCCGCTGCGCCGCGGCGGCCCCGCCCCGGCCTACCTCGACCTGCTGCGCCACGGCGAGCTCGGCCTCCCGGAGGGGCCGGGGTGGGGAATCGAGCCCTCCGACGTCGTGCGAGACCTCGGAAAGGGGCCCGAATCATGAGCCTCGAGATCGCGGACCGACGATCGCGAACCGTGGGCGACTGCGACGTGCTCGTCGTCGGCGGTGGCGCAGCAGGGGTCGCCACCGCCGTGACCGCGGCGCGCTGCGGCCGCAGGGTGATCCTGGTGGAGCGATACGGGTTCTGCGGCGGCGGTGCGGTGGCCGGAATGTCGGGCACCGTGTGCGGCCTGTACGCGGCCAGCGATGATCGGACGAGACCGCCCGAGCAGGTGGTCTTCGGCTTCGCCGACGAGTTCGTGAGGCTGCTCGAGCAGCGAGGCGGGCTCGCCGCGCCGGTCCGGTATGGCAAGACCTACACCCGGGTTCATGACCCGCTGGTCTGGCGGGAAGCCGCCGACCACGCGCTCGGCGAGGCCCGGGTGCAGGTGGTCCTCCATTGCACGGTGACCGGCGCTCTCCTCGACGGCGATCGCGTGGCGGGAGTCGCAGCCTCTACCAAAGAGGGATCGCTCGAGATCCGAGCCGCGATCACGGTCGACGCCAGCGGCGATGCGGATGTGTCGGCCATGGCGGGGATTCCGACCTTTGTCGGTGACGAGGGACGGGTCCAGAACCCGACCATGATCTTCCGTCTCGGTGGCGTGGACACCAGGCGGTTCGTGGATGCGTACGGGACCGACACCATCATGCCCGAGGCGGTCTCCGAGCTGATCCGCACGCACCATGGCAACGGCTACTTCCTGCCGCGGGCCAAGATCTGGCTCTTTACCACCACTCGGCCCAACGAGCTGCTCTGCAACTGCACCCGCATCGTCGGTCCCGACGGTCGAGAGCTCAACACCCTCTTCGCCCGCGACTTCACCGACGCCGAGCTCGAGGGTCGGCGCCAGGTCCGCGAGTACTGGCGATTCTTCCGCGACCATCTCGCGGGCTGCGAGTCGAGCTGGGTCAACGACACCGGGGTCCAGGTGGGCGTCCGCCAGACCCGCCAGGTCAGCGGCGTCCGGCGCCTGTCCAACGACGACGTCCTCCGGGGCGCCAAGTTCGCCGACGGGATCGCACGCTCGCCCTGGCCCATCGAGCTCCACACGGGGCCGAGACCGCGCGTCGAGTGGCTGCTCGACGACCATTACGAGATCCCCTACGGCTGCTTCGTGCCGCAGCGGGGACAGGGCCTGCTGGTGGCCGGCCGCTGTCTGTCGGCCGAGCACGAGGCGGTCGCGTCGGCCCGGGTGACAGCGCAGTGCTTTTCCTACGGGCATGCGGTCGGCCATGCGGCAGCGATGTGCCTCGAGGCCGGGTGCGAACCGCGCGAGCTTCGCGGCGAGGACGTGCGCGACCGCCTCAACCGGGACGGCGCCCGGCTCGGCAGGGCCGGCTCCAACGGGGGATCACGGTGAGAATCGAGTGCGTCGAGCTGATCCACTACGGCATCCCGCTGCGGGTGCCGCTCGCCGTCAGCTTCGGCGTCCAGACGCGGCGCGAGGGGCTATTTGCGGTACTGCACGCCGAGGGACTCACGGGATGGGGTGAGTGCCCGATCATCGAGGGGTACAGCTACGAGACGCTGACGACCGCCTGGCACGTGGCCGCTGACCTGCTGATCCCGGGCCTGCTCGGCCGGGACATCGCCGAGCCGGAGGAGGTCGAGCCGCTGCTGCGCCACGTGCGCGGCCATCCCTTCGCCCGCTCGATGCTCGAGATGGCCGCCTGGGACCTGACCGCCCAGCGGGATGGCCTGTCGTTCGCTCGGAAGCTCGCGGCGCCCTATCCCGAGGGCGCCAGGCAGCGCGTCAAGACCGGGATCAGCATCGGCATCCAGCCCGAGACCGGGCTTCGCGGGGTGATTGCCGGGTATCTCGAGCAGGGGTACGAGCGCGTCAAGCTGAAAATCAAGCCGGGACATGACCTCGCGCCGGCGCGGCTGGCGCGCCGGGAGTTTCCCGACTTGAAGCTGATGCTCGACGCGAACTCCGCCTACACGCTGGCGGACGTCGGCGTCTTCCAGGCCATGGACGACCTCGAGCTGCTCATGATCGAGCAGCCCCTCGCTCACGACGACATCTTCGAGCACAGCCGCTTGCGGCCGCAGATCGCGACACCGGTGTGTCTTGACGAGAGCATCCGCAACGCGCATGACGTGCAGGTGGCGGCGGCGCTCGCGGCGTGCGACATCGTCAACATCAAGACCGCGCGGGTGGGCGGTTGGATCGAGGGGCGCCGCATCCACGACCTGTGCCTGAACCACGGGCTGAAGGTGTGGATCGGGGGCATGGTCGAGACCGAGATCGGCACCGCCGCCAAGGTGGCGATGGCGGCGCTGCCCGGCGTGACGATGCACAGCGACATCGCGGTCTCGCACGAACGCTTCGCGATCGCCGTGGCGGAACCATTCACGCTCAATGCCGACGACAGCACCGTCACCGTGCCCACCAGGCCCGGGCTGGGCATCACAATCGACACTGACGCCATCGCGCACATCACGCTGCGGCGGGAGACCTTCGCCGGCGGCTCCCACGCCACTCGAGCCTGAGGCGGCAGGGACTGGGCACCACTCGCCAAAGGGAGGCCGGATGAAGCAGACCGCCCGCAACCACGTCGAGGCGCTTCTCGCGCCCTGGAGCGGGCCGTTCGGGGGTACGCCGCCGTTCGACGCGGCCACCCCAGCGGCGATCGAACGCGCCTACGAGATCGCCGTCGACAGGAAGCGGGCGGAGGTCCAGGCGATTGCCGCCAGCCCGGAGCCGCCCGACTTCGAGAACACGGTTGCGGCGCTCGAGAATTCTGGCCGAGAGCTGCGGCGGGTGGACTGTCTGTTCAGGGTGTTCGCCAAGACCAGGAACGTCGGCGAGATGCGCGAGGTCGAGCGGCGGCTGGCTCCGCTCGCGCCCGCCCTCGAGGACGAGATCGCGCACAACCAGGCCCTTTTCGAGCGCATCGACACCGTGTATGAAACCCGCCACGCCCGAGGTCTGTCCGTCGCGCAGCAGCGCCTGACGACCGTACTCCGCGATCGGCTGCTCCGCCGCGGCGCAGGGCTCGAACCTGTCGCCAGGTTGCGCCTGGCAACGATCCACCACCGTATCGCCGAGCTCTCCGCCGCTTTCAGCCAGAATCTCCTCGCCGAAGAGGAGGGCCAGGCGTTGATCCTGGCGAACGAGGCGGACCTCGACGGTCTGGGCGAGGGCCTCCGGGCCGCCCTCGCCGCCGCAGCAGCAGACCGTGGGCTTGCTTCGGGCTGGGCGGTCGCCAACACCCGCGCCCTGGTGATCCCGTTCCTCACCCAGTCTGCACGCCGCGAGCTCCGCGAGCGAGTGTGGAGGATGTGGGTCTCGCGAGGCGCCAACCCGGGCGATTGCGACAACCGGCCCGTCATCGCCGAGATCCTGCGTCTCCGAGGCGAGAAGGCGACCTTGCTCGGCTTCGAAAACTACGCGCAGCTCGCCACGGCCGACCGCATGGCCGGCACACCCGAGGCTGCGATGTCCCTCGTCAACCGCGTCCTCGGCGCTGTCGTGAGACCTGCCCGGGAGCGCCTGTCCGAGATGCAGGCCTTGCTCACTGCGGACGATCCCGGAGCGACACTCGCTCCCTGGGATCGCCGCTACTATCGGGAAAGGCTGCACCGGGCGCGCTTCGACCTCGACGCCGACCAGGTGCGGGCGCACCTTCCGCTCGAGTCGGTGCTCACCGGGATGTTCTGGGTCGCGGACCGGCTCTTTCGGATCCAGCTCGGGGGGGACGTCGCCGTGCCGGTCATCCGCCCCGACGTCCGAGCCCTCGCCGTTCTTCGGGGTGGAAAGCCGGCTGGCCTGCTGTGGCTCGACCTGTTCGCCCGTCCGGGCAAGGCCGGCGGAGGGTGGATGGACGAGTACCGATCAGCAGGGAATCAAGAGCGCGGGTTCGTGCCGCTCGTCTCCATCAACATGAATCTGGCGCCGCCGCGTCCCGGCGAGCCAACCCTGCTTTCGTGGGACGACGCCCGCGTGCTGTTCCACGAGTTCGGCCATGCCCTCCACGCGCTGAGCTGCGAGGCGCGTTACCCATCGCTCGGGATCCTCGAGCTCCAGCCGGACGTCCTCGAGCTGCCATCGACCCTGAACGAGCGCTGGCTCGCGACGCCGGAGCTGCTGCAGCGGTTCGCCGTCCACCACCGAACCGCGGCGCCGATGCCGGAGGAACTGATCGATACCCTGGAGGCCGTCCGGACGTTCGATCCGTCGGAGGGGTCCACCGCGGCCCTCGACTACTTGGCCACCGCGGTTGTCGACCTCGAGCTGCACCTCGCCGCCGACGGCCGCGAGGTCGATCCGGTTCAGATCGAGCGGGAGGTTCTCGCGCGGTTGAACATCCCACCGGCCGTCGACCCCTTCCACAGGGCGACTCACTTCCGCCACGCGTTTGCCGGGATCCTCGACGACCGCTACGCCGCGGGATACTACTGCTACCTCTGGGCCGAGGTGCTGGCCGCCGACATCGCCGAGGCGTTCGCGGACGCACCAGCCGGCTTCTACGACGGGGAGACAGCCGAGCGCTTCCGCGCGGCGATCCTCAGCGCAGGCAACCGCGTGCCCGCCGCGCAGGCCTTCAGGGCCTTCCGGGGCCGCGACCCCGACCCCGGCGCGCTGCTGCGCAGGATCGGAGTGAAGCGTCGCTGATGATGCACCACGCCTCGGTGTCGCCTCCAACCTACGGCAGCCGATCGAGGCCCACTCTTGAATCGGGAACGGAATCAAGCTGGAGCTGTCAACGTTCCATGAGCACGCAAGGACAGAGTGGATGCGATGAAGGCGATCGTGCAAGACAGCTAAGGAAGGTTGGGAACGACATCGAGGAGATTACGGCACGCGGAAGGGCTCGGGCAACTCCAGTAACGACAATCCATCTCGAAGAGCGGCCCAACCGCTCTCCCCGGCCGGGAAGCTACTGAGGGAGGGGACGGCCGCGGTTTCGTCGACCGGCTGAACCGGCTCTCCCGGGAAACGCAACACCCCGAACCCTGGCGCCCGGCGTCCGTATCACGGGACATGAAGACTCGTCGGGTCCTCCTCCGAGGGTGTCTGACCCTCCTTCTCGCGGGGACCGGCACGTGGGGCATGCCCGCCGATTTCGAGCGGATCTCCCTCGAACAGGGGCTCTCCCAGAGCGTCATCGAGTCGATCGTCCAGGACCGAAAGGGGTTCCTCTGGTTCGCCACGGAGGACGGACTGAACCGTTATGACGGCTACGGCTTCACGGTCTACCGGTACCAGGCAGGCAACCCGCGCAGCCTCAGCCACAACGATGTTAAGGCGCTCCTCGAGGACCGCTCCGGCCTCATCTGGCTCGGGACGTTCGGAGGAGGGCTGAACCGGTTCGACCCGGCCACGGCCACCTTCACCAGCTACCGGAACGAGCCCTCGGAGCCGGACAGCCTCTCCGGGAACATCGTCCGCGCCATCCTCGAGGATCGCCGCGGAGCGCTCTGGGTCGGGACCCAGGGAGGCGGGCTCGACCGGCTCGAACGCGCGACGGGGAAATTCACCCACCACCGCTGCGACCCGGCCGATCCGTCGAGCCTCCCCAACGACGACGTGCGGGCGATTCTCGAGGACCGGAGCGGAGCTCTCTGGATCGGGACGTACGGCGGCGGACTCGCCCGGTACGACCCCGGGGAGGGGACCTTCACCCGCTACCGCGCCGATCCGGCCGATCCTGGAAGCCTGAGCCACGATTCCGTCACGGCCCTCCTGGAGGATCGGCAGGGGACCCTGTGGGTCGGCACCTACGGCGGAGGGGTGAACGCGCTCGACCGGGCGACCGGCCGCTTCAGCCGGTACCGTGCCGCGGGCCCTCGCACGCTTCCGAGCGACCTGATCCGGGCCCTCTTCGAGGGGCCATCCGGCTCCCTCTGGATCGGTACGGACGGAGGGGGGCTGGCCCGGCTCGACCGCGCAACGGGAGCCGTGGAAAGCTGGCGGAACGATCCGCTCGGGCCGCGGACCCTCAGCACGGACCGGGTCTGGTCCCTCCTCGAGGACAGCTCCGGAATCCTCTGGATCGGGACGTACGGTGGGGGCCTCAACAAGCTCGCCGTGAAACGGAAGAGGTTCGCCCACTTCCGGAACGAGCCCGGCAACCGGAACTCGATCAACCACAACATCGTCTGGTCGATCCGCGAGGACCGGGACGGGGTTCTCTGGATCGGCACGGACGCCGGAGGGCTGAACCGGCTCGACCGGCGGACCGGAGAGGCGCGCTTCTTCCTCCACGACCCTCGGAATCCGCGGAGCCTCTCGCACAACGCGGTGCGGGTCGTCTACTTCGACCGGAGCGGCACCCTCTGGCTCGGGACCAATGGGGGAGGGCTCGACCGCTTCGACCGCGCGACGGAGACGTTTGAGCACCTACGACACGACCCGGCCGACCCCGGCTCCCTCTCCCACGACGAGATCCGGACAATCTACGAGGACCGCGCGGGCGACCTCTGGATCGGAACCTACGGCGGCGGCCTCGAGCGCCTCGACAGGAAGAGCGGCCGCTTCACGCACCACCGCTACGATCCGGCAAACCCGCAGAGCCTTTCCAGCGACTTCATCCGGTCGATCTGGGAGGACCCGGAGGGCGCGCTCTGGATCGGGACCAACGGCGGAGGGCTGAACCGCTTCGACCGAGCCTCGGGCTCCTTCTCCGCCTTCCGGGCGAATGCCGCCGACCCCGGAAGCCTCGGTAACGACTTCGTCTTTGCCATCCACGAGGACGGTGCGGGGATCCTCTGGCTCGCGACCTTCGGCGGAGGGCTGAACCGCTTCGACCGGAAATCGGGCCGCTTCTCGCGGTTCACCGAGGCTGACGGGCTCGCGAGCGACTCGACCTACGCCCTTCTGGAGGATGAGACGGGCCGGCTGTGGATCAGCACGACGCGCGGACTCTCCTGCTTCGACCCGCGGACCTCTTCGTTCCACAACTACGACACCCGCGACGGCCTCCAGAGCAACGAGTTCAACGGCGGCTCCTTCTTTCGGAGCCCGCCGGGGGAGATGTTCTTCGGGGGGATCAACGGCTTCAACGCCTTCTTTCCGGCGGAGATCGTCCTCGACCGGCAGCCTCCGAAGGTCGCCCTGACCGACCTGATGCTCTTCAACCGGTCCGTCCGCGTCGGCGAGGCGGTCCGCGGGCGGGTGATCCTCGAGCGGCCGCTCGCCTACACCGACGCCCTCACCCTCTCCTTCCGCGACGACGTGATCGCGGTCGAGTTCGCGGCCCTTCACTACGCGGCGCCGGAGAAGAACCAGTATGCCTACATGCTCGAGGGATTCAACCGGGCCTGGATTCCGGCCCGGGCGGACCGGAGGGTCGCAACCTTCACCGGCCTCCCGCCCGGGCACTACGTCCTCCGGGTGAAGGCCGCGAACGCCGACGGCGTTTGGAACGAGGACGGGGCCGCTCTGACGATCACGATCACGCCCCCCTTCTGGGCGACCTGGTGGTTCCGCCTCGCGGCGCTCGCCCTCCTTCTCGGGCTCGCGGCCGTCGCCTTCCGCCGCCGCCTTCGTAACGTCCGGCTCGCAGCGGCGCTGAAAGCGGCGCACGACGCCCAGATGGCGCTCCTCCCGCAGGGAGATCCGGAGCTCCAGGGCTTCGAGGTGACGGGGACGTGCCTCCCGACGTACGAGGTGGGGGGCGACTTCTTCGACTATCTCCGGCCGAACGACGAGGCGGCCGGGCTGTGGATCGTCGTCGGCGACGTATCGGGTAAGGGGATGCGGGCCGCCATGACGGCCGCGATGTCGAGCGGGATGGTCCGCGCGCACGCGGGAGGGAGCGCGTCGCTCGCGGAGGTCCTGACGGCCGTCAGCCGCGCCCTCCACGGGAAGATCGAGCGCCGAATGTTCACGGCGCTCTGCCTCGCCGCGCTCGACGGGCGGACGCACGGGATGACGATCGTCAATGCCGGCCTCTGCGAGCCGCTCCGCAGGTCGACGAACGGCACGGAGTACCTCCCGTCCCTCGCCCCCTCCTTCCCGCTCGGCGCCTTTCCGGCCACGGTCTACCAGAGCCGGACGGTGACGCTCCGGCCGGGCGACGTCGTCGTCTTCTACACGGACGGCGTCCCCGAAGCGCTCGACCGCCACGGGACGCAGTACGGGTACGAAGCGCTCGCCGCCCTCGTGAGAGGCCTCGACACGGCCGCCCTCTCGGCCCGGGAGATTCGTGAAACCATCGTCCGCGAGGTGGGCCGCTTCTCTGGGGGCTCCCACCCGCAGGACGACGTCGCCCTCGTCGTCGTGAAGGCGGTCTGACCCAGGATCCGGCCGGAGAAACGATGAGGGCGCCGGGGACCCCATGGCGCACGCGACAGCCCCCTCCACCTAGCGTGGCCTCGTCGACCGTTGAACCGGTTTCCCCAGGGCGCCCCGCCGTCGGATCTTCTCTACCGAATCCCCCGGATCCCCCTCACCGAGCGCGAAACCGAGCTGGTCGCCCTACTTCCGATCCGGCCCTTCAACGCCGGGACGGCGGCCCGGGCGTAGAGGAAGATGACGCCGAGGCAAAGGTGCCCGACACGCCGTCACGCCTTTGTCGTTGTCGCGAAACGGGAACGGTGCTGTCCGCTCGCAGGCGAGGGCGGAACGGTGAGCTGGCTATCGCGAGGTCCAGGAGGAGTGGTACGCCCGACTGGATTCGAACCAGCGACCTTCAGATCCGGAGTCTGACGCTCTATCCATCTGAGCTACGGGCGCACATGGTGGCCTGAGGCTGGCTTTCGAAAGAACTGGGGTGGGCGATGGGGATCGAACCCACGGCCACAGGAGCCACAATCCTGTGCTCTACCAACTGAGCTACGCCCACCACATCGGCGACGTCAATCTGGCCCGCCTGAGTGGACTCGAACCACTGACCTACGGATTAGAAGTCCGTTGCTCTGTCCCGCTGAGCTACAGGCGGGTGGCTCTCCGCTTCGGGGTGGGATGGTCGGGGCGAGAGGATTTGAACCTCCGACCCCCTGCGCCCAAGGCAGGTGCGCTACCAGGCTGCGCTACACCCCGACGCCTCGTCCGCTCCGACGTGTCAAAGACCGACCCTTCCGAACGAAGGGTGAGTATATGTTTCGGGCCTCGGGGGTGTCAACGTGCGCGCCGCCGCTCAAGGCCACGTCTCGCGAGCGTAAAGCCCGAAGCTCCAAGGTGAACG
>Ga0209254_10006658_pt1 | contig 10651 bp, 9 predicted proteins | sample FrelakmetDIP11DI_FD_187148 | JGI IMG/M metagenome (GOLD analysis project Ga0209254, IMG submission 187148) | Freshwater lake sediment microbial communities from the University of Notre Dame, USA, for methane emissions studies - DIP11 DI (SPAdes)... | ecosystem: Environmental > Aquatic >... | reverse complement strand
GCGGCGTTCCGCCGTGGAGCGCGCCCTGAGGATCTTCTTCGACGGACCCGAGGGGACCAATCTGTACCAGGCCTCCGGGCGCCTGCACACCGCGAGTCCCAATAACCACCTCATCGGAGAGGCCTAGCCTCGATTTCACGTGGCCGTTCGGAAGCACTCAACCGATTGACGGCGCCGCCCCAATCGGGACGGTCATCCTGAAAGGCTCGTCCTGGGCGCTCCTCGTCTCCCCCGCCCCCGGGGAGAGGTCCAGGGTGAAGGTATACGCGATCGACGTCAGTTTTTCGTTTTCCCCTAGCTAAGTCGCTGGCCGGTCGGCGAATCCTCGCTACTCGCAACTCGGCACTCGCAACTGTCAGGTATAACGAGCATGGCGCCACGCCGGGCGGGTAGCCGAATCCGCTAGAACAGGTCGTCCACCACTCGGAGCCGCGGCTGCCTGACCGGCTCGTCTTCCTTGCTCACAGGACCCTTTGACTGACTCGCGGAGGCCGTCGCCACCCGTTGTCGAACGGGTTGGACGCTCCGGGTCCCGCTGCCCGAGCCCGTGGGCTTGAGCCTTGGTTGTCCGGCCGCGTCCCCCTCAGTCGCCGCCACCCCGGCCAGGGCGGGCTCCCCTTGTTCCGATGAGGCGGCCAGACCCGGCGACTCGGCCTGATCTGCCGCGGGCGGGGAGCTTTCCTTGGCGAGATCGGCGCGGGTCGGAGCCCCCTCGGAAGGCGGCTGGCCGCCGGTGCTGTCCTGGGACAGGAGCGGTACCGGAAAGGGCTCTTCAGCAGGCAGCGATTCAGCGGACAGCGGTTCAGCAGGCACGGATTCCGCCGGAGGCAACGACTCGGGGCCGGAGTCCTCCCCCTCGGGACTCCCATGCTTGGGCCTGGAGTCTCCTCCCTCAGGCCCGACCGAGCCGGGATCATCGCCCAGGGATCGTGCCTGGGCCAGGATGGGCCCGGGGGGCCGAACACCGTCGGCTACCTCGGCGGGGCGACCATCGGACGTCCCCCGGGGCTCCATGCCTTGGCCCATGGCCCCGAGCCCACTCGGAACGGGCTCCGCCTGAAGGTCGGCGGCACCGATCTCCGGGCTCCCTTGACCCCGGACTCCGGCCAAGGGCGGGGGTGGCAATGCCACTTCAGCTGCCCCTCCTCCATCGGCCAGCCCCGTCCCCTGGGGCCTCTCACCGAGGTTGGAGAGCCGCTCCATCCGGGACGCCATGCTGTCCAGCCCCTGGGCGAGGGCCTCCAGCCGGCGATCCAGATCGCCGGGGAGGCGGTCGTCCTGGGCCAGATCCGCCACCTGCCGGCTCATGCGATCCAGCCGCTCCCCCAGGGCATCCACCTGGCGGGATTCGTCCTCGGTCGTCAGGGACTCGATCCGTTCCGAAAGGGCCGTGATGGTCCCCTGCAGGACGGCTAGCTGGGAGCGCAGCGCCGGCTCGCCGGCGTTTGGTGTCCCTCTGGCCGAGCCCTGTGGAGGCGCAAGGTAGAGCACCCCGACCACCCCCAGGGCCACCACGCTGGCCGCCACCAGGGCGCCGGGTAGGAGCCAGCCGAGCCGCCGGGTCGACGCCGTCGGCGGCGCGGGCCCCGCATCGGCCGGCCTGGCCAGCGGGACCTGGGGCGCCGAAGCCGACGGGGCGGAGGGTCGAGACCCGGGTTGATCCCCCGGTGAGGCCGCGGGCGCGGCATCCCTCGCCAGGGGCGCCGCCCTGAGGGCCTCCAGCCCCACCGGCACGACCGGGCCCTGGCTCCAGAGGCCCAGGGCCTCGTCCCCGTCGACCAGGGCGGGCCCATCGTCCCGGATGCGGGCGATGACGCGACTCAGGTTGCGGTCTCGGGTCTCAGGGGGGCGCGGACCTGGCTGGTCGATCATTGGGGCTTACTCCCATTCACAGGCGTGGAACAGCGCGGTCCATTGCCGCGGTCCACCACAGGGGACCTGACATAGGGAAGCGATCGCCGTGCCACCGGCCACTTGCCCTAACCCTTTGAAAACACGACGCACAGAACGCCCTCGCCGTCAGATTGCCGGCGATGGTCGATCTTGCTGAAAGGGGCGGCGCCAAGATTCCGACGCCGTCTCAGGGGCCGATCGTCTCACAGGTGAGATCCCCGGGGCCGCGCAGCCCAGGGGTTCGGGGCTCGGCCGGGCGGGGACCAGATACCCGCAACCACCCGAAGGCGCGCACCGCTAGGCGTCGACATCGAGCCAGTCACGCAGCCGGGCCCGCAGTCGGATCATGGCCTGGCCGTGGATCTGGCAGACTCGGGACTCCCCCACCCCAAGGACGGCACCGATCTCACGCAGGTTGAGCTCATCGTCGTAGTAGAGGGAGAGCACGAGCTTCTCCCGATCCGGCAAACCCTCGATGGCCTCGATGAGGCCCTGGCGAAAACCAGAGGCCTCCAATGCGGCGAGGGGGTCTTCCGGGTCGATGCCGAGCTCCGAGCGTTGCTCCCGGGCCTCGCCGATCTCGACCACGAGGTCCTCCAGACTCACCAGCCGGCAGGAAGCGGCGTCCGCCTGGATGCGCCCGTACTCGTCCGGGCCAACACCCAGGGCCTCGGCGACCTCCGAATCGCGGGCCGCCCGCCCCTCCCGTTGCTCGATCACGCGCAGGGCCTGCGCCGCCTCCCGGGCCTTGCGGTGCACGGAGCGCGGGGCCCAGTCGTTGCGCCGCACCTCGTCGAGCATGGCGCCGCGGATACGCGCCCCCGCGTAGGTCTCAAAGCTGGCGCCCAGGGATCCGTCGAAGCTCCTGGCCGCATCCAGCAGACCCAACATGCCCGCCTGCATCAGGTCGTCCACCTGAACAGTGGGTGGCAGCCGGGCCATCAGGTGGTGCGCGATGCGCTTGACCAGGGGCGCATGGTCACGGATCAGCTGGTCCGGCTGGATGGCGGACGCGGAGGCATAGGCCGCGCAGGGGTTCACTGGTGATCCCGCTGCGGAGAGCGGCGGCCGGCCCTGCCGCGGGTGCGGTTCCGACCCACCGCGCCGGTCAAGGGTCGGGCCCCTAGCGCGTGGCGTAGCGACGTGTGCCGGCTCATCGCTGGCTCCAGGGACCGGGATCAGGGAACCGCGACCTCTGCCTGGACCACCCGCTCGAGGAAGAACTGGAGGTGTCCGCTCGCCCCCCTGGGTCGGGGCCAGGACTCCAGGCACGTGGCCAGATCCTCGAAGGCCGCGGCCGAGCGGCTGCGTGGATAGAGGTCGGCCACCGCGCGCTGGCGCTGCACCGCCCGTCGCAGGTACTCGTCGAGCGGGACGTTCCCGAGGTAAGACAGCACCAGATCCAGGAAGCGGTCGGTCACATGGGCGAGCTTCGCGTAAACCCGGCGACCCTCCTGGGCCCCGGAGACCATGTTGGCGACGACGTGGACGCGCTTGACCCCGTGCTCCTGGTTCAGGACCTTGATCAGGGCATAGGCGTCGGTCAGGGACGCGGGCTCGTCGCAGACGACCACCACCACCTCATGGGCCGCGCGGGCGAAGCCCACCACCTCCGCGGCGATGCCTGCCGCCGTGTCCACCAGCAGGAAGTCCACTGGGACGGTCAGTTCGCTGAAGGCCTGAACCAGCCCCGCCTGCTCGGCCCGGCTGAGCGCCGCCATGCGCGAGATGCCCGAGGCCCCGGGGACGATCTTGAGCCCCGCGGGCCCCTCCACCAGGGTCTGCTCCAGACTCACCAGCCCATCGATCACGTGAGACAGGTTGTGGGCGGACCTCAAACCCAGCAGGACCTCCACGTTCGCCAGGCCCAGGTCCGCGTCGAGCAGCAGGGTCTGATGGCCGCGCCGCGCCAGGGCGACCCCCAGGTTGGCGCAGACGTTGGTCTTGCCCACGCCACCCTTGCCACCCGTGACCGCCACGACCTGGGCCGGTGCCGCCTCCATCAGCGGCCTCGGCACGCGAGGCCGCTGCAATGTGCGTTCAGATAAAGCCATGGGCTGTCTTGAGCTCCGGGAAGGTTTCCAGTTGATCGGCCAATTGACTTGCCATTGGACTCGCCGCCGGGTCGCTCTCGGAGGCCAGCGCCTCGGCCCGCTCCACGAGATCCAGGGTGGGGGCGGGATGAATATCCTCCGGCACCCGCTGGCCGTCACAGGCATACACAAGGGGCAGGTGATGGCGCACCAGCGCGCCCAGGACAGGCCCCAAAGACACCGCCTCGTCCAGCTTGGTGACGATGCACCCCTGCAGCCGGGTGCGGCCAAAGGAACGGAACACCTCCTCCAGGCCCGCCGCGTGGGTCCCGCAGGACACCACCAGATAGGACTTGATGAGGGGGATCCTGGCCAGATCGCTGAGCTGGGCCGCAAGCCGCAGATCCCGTTGGCTCAAGCCGGCATTGTCGATCAGCACCAGACGCTTACGTGCATGCTCCTGGAGCAGCCGTCCCAGCTCGTCCCGATCCGCGGCGAAGTCCACCGGGATCCCGAGGACCTCACCGAAGGTCAGGAGCTGCTCCCGGGCGCCGATGCGGTACGTGTCGGTGGTGATCAGGGCCACGTGCCGGCGGCCATAGCGCAGGGCAAAGCGCGCCGCGAGCTTGGCCACGGTGGTGGTCTTGCCGACCCCCGTGGGGCCGATCAGGGCGAAGACACCGCCCTTGCTCACCAGGTCCTCGGCCACGGACGGGATGCGCGCGGCGAGGGCGGCGCGCACGCCCGGCCAGAGCCGATCGCCCGGGTGTCCCTGGGCACGGGCCTCGGCGATCAGCTCCTCGGCCAGGGCCCGCCCGAGTCCCAGACGCTCGGCCCGGGCCACGGCATCCGCCGCGGGGGCCGGCTCTCCTTCGCGCCCTTCCAGCCAGCGGAGCTGGCCCTCGAGGGCCGCGCGGAGCCGCCGCAGCTCCCCCCCCATGGCCTCGATCGCCTCCTCCCGGGGAGTGGCCCGAGCTGATGGTGACACCCCGGCGGCGCCACCTCCATGGTGACCGGGCAAGGGCTCCGCACCCGGGCCCGAGGGACCTCGGGCGAGACGCGCGGCAGGCGCCGCGGCGCCCAGGGCTGAGACCAGCTGCTCGTCGTATTCCAGGGCGACCAAGAGCTCGATCCCCGCCTCGGTGCGGCGGCTCGACACAACGACCGCGTCAGGACCCTGATCCTCGTGCACCATGCGCAGGGCCTGCCGCATGTCTGGGGCCAAAAAACGCTTGATTCTCATCTCGACCAACCCCCGTTCACCCCGAAACAACCCCAAACCCAGCCTCGGTCCGAGACCCTTAGCCCACTGAGGCGACGATCCGCACCCGCTTGTCGTCCGGTATCTCGTTCACCCCCAGTACGTGGAGTGACCTGACGCTCGGACGCAGCCAGCGGGCCAACCAGGTGCGCAGCTGGGGTGAGACCACCAGCACGCTCGGCCGTCCGCCCACCTCCTGCTTCTCGGCCACCTGCCGAAGACTGCCGAGGAGCCGCTGGGCCAGCCCCGGCTCCATGGCCATACCGCCGTCGTCTCCCTTCTGCACGGACTGAAGCAATAGATGTTCCAGCTCCGGATTCAAAGTTATCACTTCAAGCTCACTCTCCATTCCATTGATATTTTGGATTATCGATCTCCCGAGGGCGGCCCGGGCCGCGCCAGTGAGGACGACGGGATCTTGACTCCGGGCCCCGTGCTCCGCCAGGGACTCCGCGATGGTCCGCAGGTCACGGATGGGCACCCCCTCCGCCAACAGGTTCTGAAGCACCTTCACGATCACCGACAACTGCACGGTCTTCGGCGTCAGGTGCTCCACCAGCTTGGGCGCCTGCCGCGCCAGCAGATTGAGGAGCTGGTTGACCTCCTCATGCCCTAGGAGCTCGCTCGCGTGCTCCTGGACCAAGGTACTGAGATGCGTGGCGATCACGGTGCTCAGGTCCACGACCGTGTAGCCCAGGGTCTGGGCCTGGTCCCGCTGGCCCGGCTTGATCCAGACCGCCTCGAGCCCGAAGGCCGGCTCCTTGCAGGCGATCCCCGGCATGGTGCCGAACACCTGCCCGGGGTTGATGGCCAGCTCCATCTCCGGCTGCACCTGGCCCTCGCCCACGGGCACACCGAGGAGCGAGATGCGGTAGGCGGTGGGTGACAGATCCAGGTTGTCGCGGATGTGAACCGCGGGGATCAGCAGCCCAAGCTCCTGGGACAGCTTCTTTCGCACCCCCTTGATCCGACCCATCAGCTCGCCCCCCTGGGCCCGGTCCACCAGCGGGATCAGCCGGTAACCCAGCTCGAGTCCGATGAGATCCACGGGCTGCACGTCGTCCCAGGAAAGCTCCGCGGGCGCCGCCGCCTCGGCGGCCGCCCCCTCCGGACGACCGTCGTTCCGCGGGCCTTCGGCGCCCCGACGATGGAGCAGCCAGGCCGCGGCGCCGATCGCCCCGGCAAGCAGCAGGAAGGCCAGGTTCGGCATGCCCGGGATCAGGCCGAGTAACCCTATGACCCCGGCGGTCGACCCCAATGCCTTGGGAGAGCCAAAGACCTGGCTCAGCATCTCGCGACCCATGTCCTGGGTGCTGGCGACCCGCGTCACCAGGATGGCCGCGGCGGTGGAGAGCAGGAGGGCGGGAATCTGCGCCACCAGACCGTCCCCGATGGTGAGCAGGGTGTAGATCCGGACCGCCTCCCCGACGGGCAGCCCGTGCTGCAGGGTTCCAATCGCCAGCCCCCCCACGATGTTGATGATCAGGATTAGGATGCCGGCCACCGCGTCGCCGCGGACGAACTTGCTCGCACCGTCCATGGCCCCATAGAAATCCGCCTCCTGCTGGACCTGGGCTCGGCGGTCCCGGGCCTGATCCTGGCTGATCATGCCGGCATTGAGGTCCGCATCGATGGCCATCTGCTTGCCGGGCATGGCGTCGAGGGTGAATCGGGCATTGACCTCCGAGACCCGTCCCGCGCCCTTGGTAACCACGACGAAATTGATGATTACGAGGATCACGAACACCACCAGACCGATGGCGTAGCTGCCCCCGACCACGAAGTCGCCGAAGGCCTGGATCACCTTGCCGGCGGCCCCGGTCCCCTCATGACCGTTCATCAGGACCACCCGCGTCGAGGCGACATTGAGGGCCAGCCGCAGGAGGGTGGCCAGCAGCAGGACCGTGGGAAAGACCGCCACGTCCAGGGGCCGTACCGCGTAGACGGTCACCATCAGGATGATCATGGACAGGGCGATGTTGAAGGTGAACAGCATGTCCAGCGCCAGGGCCGGCAGCGGTATCACCATCATCCCGAGCATCAGGATGACCAGCACGGGTGCCCCAAGGGCGGCCCGAATGCCGGGGGGGAAGCGGGCGGTGAAAGCGGCGGCGCTCATCCTTTGGGTCCTCTGGTTGTCACCTCGGAGGGCACTGGTAGGTCACGGGGCGGCTCGGGCTCCCGCCTCCCCGACTCCCGGGCGCTGCGCAGCTGGTACACGTAGGCCAGCAGCTGGGCGACCGCGAGGTAGAGTGACGCCGGAATCTCGTGGTCCAGCTTGACCCCGCTGTAGAGGGCCCGCGCCAGGCTCGGGGCCTCGATCACCGGTATCCCGTGGGCCCGGGCCAGGGTGCGGATCTGGGCCGCCAGCAGATCGGCCCCCTTCGCCACCACCCGGGGGGCGCCGGACCTCAGGGGCTCATAGCGCAGCGCGACGGCGTAGTGGGTCGGATTGGTGACCACCAGATCGGCCTTGGGCACCTCGTCCATCATCCGGCGCCGGGAGAGCTCCCGCTGGACCTGGCGGATACGACTCTTCACCTCCGGCCGGCCCTCCAGCTCCTTGAGCTCATCGCGCACCTCCTGGCGCGTCATGCGCAGCTTCCGGCTGTGGTCCCAGATCTGGTACGGAACGTCGAGGACCGCGATCAGGAAGGTGGCCGCCGACAGGAGCAGCAGCACGACAGCGAGGAGCGCGAAGGCGTCGAGCAGATCCTGGGGGACCGAGGCGGCAGGCGGGGCCAGGAGCTCGGCCCGGTAGGACCAGAGGACCAGACCTCCAACCCCGGCGATCAGCACGAGCTTGGCGATGGCCTTCACCAGCTCCACCAGACCCTGGAGCGAGAAGATCCGGCCGAGCCCCTTGATCGGGTTCAGACGCTCGAGCTTGGGGGTGAGGGGCTCGGCGCTGAAGGCCCAGCCGCCAAGCAGGGCCGGCGCCAGCAAGGCGGTGCCGATGACCGCCAGGACGAAGGGGGCCCAGAGCCTGAGCATCTCGCCGGTGGCCGCTTGCAGGTGGTGCAGCATGGCGGCGGGATCCGCCAGGTCCGCCGGCCCCAGATCCAGGGACCGCTCCATGAAGCCGGTCAATCCCTGACCCAGGACGGGTCCGAGTCCGTAGAGGGCCAGCGCCGCCGCCGTCAGCACCAGGGCGGTGTTGAGCTCCCGAGACCGGGGGATCTGACCCTTTCGCTTCGCGTCCCTGAGCCGCTTCGGGGTGGCTCGCTCGGTTCGCTCTTGGGACTGGTTCGGCTCCATGGGATCACCTAGCCAACCGTCACCTAGCCAGCCACCAGGGCGGCGATCTTCTCGAAGGCCCGCGCGAGCAGCTCCGTGAACAGGGGTCCCACCTGGCCTAAGGTCAGGAGCATGGTCGCCAGACCAAGGATCAGGGTTACGGAGAAGCCCAGGACGAACACGTTCAGCTGAGGGGCCGCGCGGGTCGCGACCCCCAGGGCCAGGTTGGTGACCAGCACCACCGACACCACCGGAAGGGCGAGCCGCATGCCCTCACCGAACATGAGCGCGCCCCACAGGGCCAACCCCTGGAAGTGCTGGGGATCGAGTCCCCCGCCGTCCAAGGGAAGGGTGGCGAAGCTGCGGGCCACCAGCTCCACCATCCTCAGGTGACCGTCAAGGGCCAGGAAGATCAGGGCGCCCATGAGGAAATAGAGCTGGCTCACCACGGGCACCTGGATCCCATTCTGAGGGTCCACCACCGAAGCGAAGCCGAGGCCCATGCTGGCGCCGATGATCTGCCCCCCCACCACCAGCGCGTTGAAAACCACCTGCAGGGCGAGCCCCATGGCGGCCCCGATGAGGAGCTGGTTGGCCACCACAACCAGCCCCGCCGGGCTCAGGGGGTCCACCGGCGGGATGGGGCCCACCACGGGGAGGACCACCCAGGTCAGGGTCAGGGCCAGCATGAGGCGCACCCGCACGGGCAGGAGCCGCCCGCCGATCAAGGGGGTCGCCGTGAGCATGGCCGCGATCCGGACGAAGGGCCAGAAGAAGGCCAGCACCCAGGTCCACAGCTGGTCGAGCTGGATCGCCACGCTAGGCCGGGCCGCTCGCTGGGGGTGGGGGGTCATGGGCGGGCCCCGTCGGCATCACCCGATGAGCCCTGGGATCGATTCGAACAGCCGCCGGGCGAAACCCGTGATCAGAGTCAGCATCCAGGGTCCGGCGATGTAGATCACGGCCACCAGCCCGAGCAGCTTCGGGATGAAGCTCAGGGTCATCTCGTTGACCTGGGAGGCGGCCTGGAACAGGCTCACGACGAGCCCCACGACCAGCGCCGTAAGCAGCAGGGGGGCGGACAGGAGCACCGTCACATTGAGGGCCTGCTTGCCGATGGTGAGGACCAGCTCGGGCGACATGGCTCTCCCCCAGACTCAGACGAAACTGTTGGCCAGGGTGCCCATGATCAGGGTCCAGCCGTCGATGAGGACGAACAACATGAGCTTGAACGGCAGCGAGATGATCATGGGGGACAGCATCATCATCCCCATGGACATGAGCACTGCCGCCACCACGATGTCGATGACCAGGAAGGGCAGGAAGATCAGGAAGCCCATCTGGAAGGCGGTCTTCAGCTCGCTGGTGAGAAAGGCCGGCACCAGCAGGGAGAAGGGCACCTCATCCGGCGACTGGAGGTCGTCCGCCCCCGCGAGCCCGGCGAACAGGCTGAGATCCTGCTCCCGGGTCAGCGGGGTCATGAAGTCCCGGACCGGCACGGCGGCGCGCGCCAGCGCCTGCTCCATCGGCAACCCCTGGCTCAGATAGGGCTGCACCGCCTCCTGGTTGATGCGCTGCAGGATCGGGGACATGATGAAGAAGGTGAGAAAGAGGGCAAGCCCGACCAGCACCTGGTTGGGCGGCGTCTGCATGGTCCCAAGGGCCTGACGCAGGATGGCCAGCACGATGATGATCCGGGTGAAGGAGGTCATGGTGAGCAGCAGGGCCGGCAGCAGCGTGAGCAGGGTCATCGCCACCAGGACCTGGAGGCTCACGCTGTAGGTCGCGCCGCCGTCGGCGCTCGCCGTCATGGTGACCGCCGTGAGACCCGGGTCCCCAAGGGCCGGCTGCCAGAGGAGCAGGCCCCCGCCACCCAGCGCCAGCACCCGAAGATGCGTCTTCATTCCACCCTCCAGGACGGGCCCAGGGCCCCTTGAGCGCCGCCGGCCCGCGGCTGTGACGCCTCCCCAGGGGCCCCCGCCCCCTCATCGAGCACGAGCAGGGTCCTCAGGCCCCCGGGGGAGACCCCCACCAGCAGCCGCCGGTCGTCCGCCTGCACCAGCAGGATCCGTTCACGGGCCCCGAGGCTCAGTCCACCCAGCAGACGCAGGCTGGCCCCCCCCTGGGGCTGGAGCCGACTGAAGCGCCGCAGGGCCCAGGCAAGTGCCAACAGCAGGGCGACTACCAGGATCAGGGACAGGGTCACCTGCCCGAGGACCTCGACGCC
>Ga0209254_10006657_pt1 | contig 10652 bp, 9 predicted proteins | sample FrelakmetDIP11DI_FD_187148 | JGI IMG/M metagenome (GOLD analysis project Ga0209254, IMG submission 187148) | Freshwater lake sediment microbial communities from the University of Notre Dame, USA, for methane emissions studies - DIP11 DI (SPAdes)... | ecosystem: Environmental > Aquatic >... | reverse complement strand
AGGATGTGTCGCTTCTGCGACTGGCCGCGCTTGAAGCCTTTCGCCGTCTTGCGAAAGCGCTTGGCCGCGGCCCGGTTGGTCTTCAACTTGGGCATGTCGACTCCTGTTGTTGGCCCGTTTCACACCGGGCGAACCCGGAGATCGAGGGCGAAGATGCGGCCGAAGCCGCCCTTACTTCTTCTTCGGCGCCATCATCATGACCATCTGCCGGCCTTCCATCAGCGGCTGCTGCTCGACCAGCGCGTAGGGTGCGAGGTCGGTCTGCAGCCGAATCAGCACCTGCCGGCCGATGTCGGTATGCGCCATCTCTCGGCCACGGAACCGCAGGGTCACCTTGGCCTTGTCCCCTTCCTGGAAAAAGCGGATCAGATTCCTGAGCTTGATCTGATAGTCGCCTTCGTCCGTTCCGGGGCGAAACTTCACTTCCTTGACCTGGATCTGCTTCTGCTTCTTCTTCGCCGCGTGGGTCTTCTTGTTCTGCTCGAACAGGAATTTCCCGTAGTCGATGATCCTGCACACCGGCGGCTCCGCAGTCGGCGAAACCTCCACCAGGTCGAGTTCCTGCGAAGAAGCGAGTTGCAGCGCGTCGTAGCGGCTCATGACCCCGACCTGTTCGCCGTCTGCGCCGATGATGCGCAGCTGCGGGGCGGTGATCTCTTCGTTACGCTTGATGCGCTTGGTCGTCGGAGTAGCGATAAGTCAAACCTCCAATGTAACGCGGCCGCGGCTCGCGATTTCCTCGGCAAGCTTCGACGCGATCGCCTCGAGGGGCATCGCGCCCAAGTCCTTGCCGTTGCGCGTGCGCACGGCCAGCGTGTCTGACCCCGATTCGCGGTCGCCCGCGACCAGCAGGTATGGGACCCGCTGCAGGGTGTGCTCGCGGATTTTAAACCCGACCTTTTCGTTTCGCAAATCCATTTCGACCCGAAGCCCCTGATTTTTCAGGAATTCGGCGGCACGGCGCACGTAATCCGCCTGCCCGTCCGTGATGTTCATGATCACGGCCTGGACGGGCGCGAGCCAGGTCGGGAACTTCCCGGCGTGGTTTTCGATCAGGATGCCGAGGAATCGCTCCATGGATCCCAGGATCGCCCGGTGGAGCATGACCGGCCGGTGGACGGCGCCATCCTCGCCGACGTATTCGGCCCCGAGGCGCTCCGGCAGCACGAAATCGACCTGCAGGGTGCCGCACTGCCAGTCGCGGCCAATGGCGTCCTTCAGCACGAATTCGAGCTTGGGCCCATAGAAGGCACCCTCGCCCGGGTTCAGGGTGTACTCGAGCCCGGCCGCCTCGACTGCGCTCCTGAGCGCACCTTCGGCCTTGTCCCAGGTGGCGTCGCTGCCCGCCCGCCTGGCTGGACGGTCCGAGAACTTGACGCTGACCTCGGTGAAGCCGAAGTCGTCGTACACGCTGCTGAGCAGCGCGCAGAACGCGACGGTCTCGGAGTTGATCTGGTCCTCGGTGCAGAAGATGTGCGCGTCGTCCTGGGTGAACGCGCGCACGCGCATCAGCCCGTGCAGCGCACCCGACGGCTCGTTGCGGTGGCAGGCGCCGAACTCCGCCATGCGCAGCGGCAGGTCGCGGTACGACTTGATGCCCTGGCGGTAGATCAGCACGTGGCCGGGGCAGTTCATCGGCTTGACCGCAAGGATGCGCTCCTCGGACTCGGCGATGAACATGTGCGGGGCGTAGTTCTCCCAGTGCCCGGACCGCTCCCAGAGCGAGCGGTCGATCAGTTGCGGCGTGCGCACTTCGACGTAGCCTTCCTCCGCGAGCCGACCGCGCACGTACTGCTCGATCGTGCGCCAGAGGGTCCAGCCTTTCGGGTGCCAGAAGACGCTGCCGACCGCTTCCTCCTGCGTGTGAAACAGACCGAGTTCGCGTCCGACGCGCCGGTGATCGCGCTTCTCGGCCTCCTCGAGCCGGGTCAGGTAGGCCTTGAGGCTCTTCTCGTCCGCCCACGCCGTGCCGTAGATGCGCTGGAGCATCTCGTTACGGGAGTCGCCGCGCCAGTACGCGCCGGCGACCTTCATCAGCTTGAACGCCCCCAGCCTGCCCGTGCTCGGCACGTGCGGGCCGCGGCACAGGTCGAACCAGTCGCCCTGACCGTAGAGACTGATGTCCTCGGTCGCCGGGATGCTCGCGATGATCTCGGCCTTGTAGTGCTCGCCGATGCGCCTGAAGGTCTCGACCGCCTCGTCGCGCGGCATGACGCGGCGCTCGACCTCGAGGTCGGCCGTGGCGAGCTCGTGCATCCTGGCCTCGAACTTCTCGAGGTCCTCAGGCGTGAAGGGCCGGCTGAAGGCGAAGTCGTAGTAGAAGCCATCCTCGATGACCGGGCCGATCGTGACCTGAGTCTCGGGGTAGACGGCCTGCACGGCCTGCGCCAGCAGGTGCGCCGTGGAGTGTCGGATGATCTCGAGGCCGTCCGCGTCCTTGCCGGTGACGATTGCAACCTGCGCGTCGCGGTCGAGCAGAAAAGACGTGTCGACCAGCTTGCCGTCCACGCGACCGGCCAGCGCGGCCCTGGCGAGGCCGGCACCGATGCTCGCCGCAAGTTCGGCGACGGTGAGCGGCTGCTCGAAGCTGCGTTGGCTGCCGTCAGGCAGTGTGATGACCGGCATCGGCGTTGGTCCCGTCAAGGTTCACGATGACCCAGCTGCCGGGATCGTGGTGGGCGCACGTGGGATCGAACCACGGACCCCTACCATGTCAAGGTAGTGCTCTACCGCTGAGCTATGCGCCCTCAATCGAGCCGCGGAGGATACAGGAAGGCGCCGAGGCGTGGCTAGGGGGGACATCGGGGACATTCTCCCTTTCGCAGGGCCGAAAGGGAGAATGTCCCCGGTCTAACCAGCGAGTGCACCGGGCGGGCCGAACGCCTGGTGGCGCAGCCGCTCGATCTCGTCACGCACGCGGGCCGCCGCCTCGAACTCCAGGTTGCGGGCGTGGCGGTACATGTCCGCCTCCAGCTTCCTGATCTTCTTCATCGCCTGGTCGGGCGCCAGCACCGGTCCGGACGGGCCGTCCCGATCGCCGCCCGCCCCGGCGGATCCGCCCCCGCCCCGCGCGCCCTCCATGACGTCGGTGACCGCCTTGCGGATCGACTGCGGCGTGATCCCGTGCGCGGCGTTGTGCTCGACCTGCTTCGCGCGGCGCCGGTTCGTCTCCGCGAGCGCGCGCGCGATCGAGCCCGTGATGCGGTCCGCATACAGGATCGCCTTGCCGTTCACGTGGCGTGCCGCGCGACCGATGGTCTGGATCAGCGAACCCTCGGAGCGCAGGAAGCCTTCCTTGTCCGCGTCGAGGATCGCCACCAGCGACACCTCCGGCATGTCGAGGCCTTCGCGCAGCAGGTTGATGCCCACCAGCACGTCGAACTTGCCGAGCCGCAGGTCGCGGATGATCTCGACGCGCTCGACCGTCTCGATGTCCGAATGCAGGTAGCGCACGCGCGCGCCGTGCTCGTCGAGGTATTCGGTGAGGTCCTCGGCCATGCGCTTCGTGAGCGTGGTGATGAGCACCCGCTCGTCGCGCGCCACGCAGCGATGGATCTCCGACAGCACGTCGTCGACCTGGGTGCGCACCGGCCGGATCTCCACCTCCGGGTCGACGAGCCCCGTGGGCCGCACCACCTGCTCGACGACGTCGCCCGACAGCCGCGCCTCGTAGGGGCCCGGCGTCGCCGAGACGAAGATCATCTGCGGCGCGAGCGTCTCCCACTCGTCGAAGCGCAGCGGGCGGTTGTCGAGCGCCGACGGCAGCCGGAAGCCGTACTCGACCAGCGTCTCCTTGCGCGACCGGTCGCCGCGGTACATGCCGCCGATCTGCGGCACGGTCACGTGACTCTCGTCCACCACCAGCAGCGAGTTCTTCGGCAGGTAGTCGAACAGGCAGGGCGGCGGCTCCCCCGCGGCACGGCCCGACAGGTAGCGCGAGTAGTTCTCGATGCCCGCGCAGTAGCCGACCTCCATCATCATCTCGAGGTCGAAGGTAGTGCGCTGCTCGAGTCGCTGCGCCTCGAGGAGCTTGCCGAGCGCCCGCAGCTCGATCAGCCGCTCGCGCAGCTCGTCGCGGATCTGCTCCACCGCGCGGTCGATGCGCTCCTTGGGCGTCACGTAGTGCGAGGAGGGGTAAACGGTGAGCCGCGGCACCCTGCGCAGCACCTCGCCCGTGAGCGGGTCGAACCAGGCCAGCGCCTCGATCTCGTCGTCGAACAGCTCGACCCGCACCGCCTCGCGCTCCGACTCGGCCGGGAAGATGTCGATCACGTCGCCGCGCACCCGGTAGCTGCCCTGCGCGAGGTCGAGTTCGTTGCGGGTGTACTGCATGTCGGCGAGGCGCCTGAGCAGCTTGCGCTGGTCCAGCTTCTCGCCGCGCACGAGGTGCAGCACCATGCTGAGGTAGGCCTGCGGATCGCCGAGGCCGTAGATCGAGGAGACCGTCGCAACGATGATGGAGTCGGGCCGCTCGAGCAGCGCCTTCGTGGCCGACAGGCGCATCTGCTCGATGTGCGCGTTCACCGAGGCGTCCTTCTCGATGTACGTGTCGGAGGACGGCACGTAGGCCTCGGGCTGGTAGTAGTCGTAGTAGCTCACGAAATACTCGACCGCGTTGTCCGGGAAGTACTGGCGGAACTCGCCGTACAGTTGCGCGGCCAGGGTCTTGTTGTGGGCCATGACGAGCGCGGGCCTCTGGACGCGCTCGATGACGCTGGCGATGGTAAAGGTCTTGCCCGAGCCCGTGACGCCGAGCAGGGTCTGGTGCGACAGGCCGCTCGCGAGCCCCTCGACGAGCCGGGCGATGGCCGCGGGCTGGTCGCCCGCCGGCTGGTAGTCGGAACGCAGGCGGAACCGGGGCGCGTCCATTGGAATCCGGGTGCGATCTCGCTTGGGAGGGGGAGCGGATTCGCCTAAGATACGTGTTCCCATCCGCAGCCGGAACACGTCCTTGGCCATCGTACTCGCCGAGCGCCTCAAGCGCGTCAAGCCCTCGCCCACCGTCGCCCTCACCGGCCGGGTCGCCAGGCTCAGGGCGGAAGGCCGCGACATCATCGGTCTCGGCGTGGGCGAGCCCGACTTCGACACGCCGGTGCACATCGCCGACGCGGGCGTCGAGGCGATCCGCGGGGGGTTCACCCGCTACACGGCCGTCGAGGGCATCCCGGACCTCAAGGACGCGATCATCGCGAAGTTCAAGCGCGACAACGGCATCGAATACACGCGACCGCAGATCCTGGTCTCGACCGGCGCCAAGCAGACGATCTACAACCTGTTCATGGCGGTGATCGACCCGGGCGACGAGGTGATCATTCCCGCCCCGTACTGGGTCTCCTACCCGGACATCGCGCTGCTCGCCGAGGGGACGCCGGTCACGCCGTACGCGGGCCCCGACCAGGGTTACAAGATCACGCCGGCCCAGCTCGAGGCTTCGATCACGTCGAAGACCCGCCTCTTCATGCTCAACAGCCCCAGCAACCCGACGGGCGCCGCCTACACCAGCGGCGAACTGCACGCGCTCGGCGCCGTGCTGCGCCGACACCCCGACGTGCTGATCGCCACGGACGACATGTACGAGCACATCTACTGGGCCCGGGAGCCGTTCGCGAGCTTCCTCACGGCCTGCCCGGACACCTACAACCGTACCATCACCATCAACGGCGTCTCGAAGAGCTACGCGATGACGGGCTGGCGCATCGGCTACTGCGGGGGCCCGGCGACGATCGTGGAAGCGATGTCAATGATCCAGAGCCAGAGCACGTCGAACCCGTCCTCGATCGCGCAGAAGGCGGCGGTCGCGGCGCTGAACGGCGACCAGGCCTGCGTCGCCGAGATGAACCGCCACTTCAAGGCCCGGCACGACTTCTTCAATGCCGGGCTGAATGCCCTGCCAGGCTTCCGGGTGCTGCCCGGTGCGGGAACGTTCTATGCGTTCTGCGACGTCTCGGGCGCCATCCGCAACCTCGGCCTGGCCGACGACCACGAGTTCGCCGAGTTCCTGCTCGAGAAGGCCGGCGTAGCGGGCGTACCGGGCACCGGCTTCGGCGCGCCCGGACACATCCGCTTCTCGTTCGCCGTGAGCATGCAGACGCTCGAGAATGCGCTGGAGCGCATGGGCAAGGCGTTGCACAGGGAGTGACCGCGGTTCCTTGACTAAGGCGACCGCAATCCGGACAATTCCGCGCCCTCCGGTTCCGACATAGCTCAGCGGTAGAGCAGCTGACTGTTAATCAGCGGGTCCCAGGTTCGAATCCTGGTGTCGGAGCCAACTCCCCCCTGCCCGCCGCGCTGATGCCGCTCAGGCGTTGACCGCCACCCTGGTCGCGGCACCGGTCAGCTCACGCAGCGACTCCGCCACGATCGAGAGTCCTTCGCGAAGTATCGCGTCCGAGGCCGTGAGCGGCACCAGGAAGCGGATCACGTTGCCATGGAGGCCGCACGACAGGAGCACGAGGCCCTTCTCGGCCGCGCGCTTCGTCAGCGCTTTCGTGAGGTCGGGGTCCGGCGCCTGCGGGTCGCGGTTCTTGACCAGTTCCATTGCGATCATGGCCCCGAGGCCGCGGATCTCGCCGACCGCCGGGATTTCGCGCTGCAGGTCGCCCAAGGTCGCCTTCATGGCTGCGCCGATCTCGACCGCCCGTGCGCAGAGGTTCTCCCGTTCGATCGCCTCGAGCACGGCAAGGCCCGCGGCGCAGGCGATCGGCGAGCCGGCGTAGGTGCCGCCGAGGCCGCCCGGGCCCGGAGCATCCATGATGTCGGCCTTGCCCACGACGGCCGCGAGCGGGAAACCGCCGGCCAGGCTCTTGGCCATGGTCATGAGATCGGGCTCGATGCCGGCGTGCTCGATGGCGAACATTTTCCCGGTACGCGCGAACCCGGTCTGGATCTCGTCGATGACGAGCACGATGCCGTGCTGGTCGCAGAGCCTGCGCAGCGCCTGCAGGAATTCCCGCGGGGCGACGTAGAAGCCGCCCTCGCCCATCACCGGCTCGACGATGATCGCGGCGACCCGCCCCGGCTCGACGTCGTACTTGAAGATGTGCTCGAGCGTGTCGAGGCTGTCCTGCACGCTCACGCCGTGGTACGCGATCGGGAACGGCGCGTGGTAGACCTCCGCCGGGAACGGGCCGAAGCCGGCCTTGTACGGCGCCACCTTGCCGGTGAGTGCCATGGCCATGAAGGTGCGACCGTGGAAGCCGCCGCCGAAGGCGATCACGGCCGACCGACCCGTGTGGGCGCGTGCGATCTTGACGGTGTTCTCGACCGCCTCGGCGCCCGTGGTGACGAAGATGGCCTTCTTCGGAGTCGGGCCCGGCGCCAGTCGAACCAGCTTTTCCGCCAGCTCCACCGCCACCTCGTAGGGCGTGATCATCAGGCAGGTGTGGCTGAACGCCTCGAGTTGCCGGGCCACGGCGGCCTTCACCCCGGGGTGCAGGTGCCCGGTGTTGAGCACCGCAATACCGCCCGCGAAGTCGATGTAGCGCCGCCCCTCGACGTCCCACATCTCGGCATTGCGCGCGCGCTCGATGTACACCGGCAGCTGGTTGCCGAGGCCGCGGGCGAATACCGCATCGCGCCGCCGCTGCAGGTCCTGGTTGCTCTTCATCCCCGCATCCTCCGGTGGACTGCCGCCTCAGCGGCGCAGGCGGTCGGCGACCAGCTGCGCCAGGAACTGCGCGAATTGGTCGCCGAGCTGATCGTGCTTGAGTCCGTACTCGACGGTCGCCTCGAGGTAGCCGAGCTTCGAGCCGCAGTCATAGCGCCGGCCCTCGAAGGCGTAGGCGTACACCGTTTCCTCGCCGAGCAGCGCGGCGATGCCGTCGGTGAGCTGGATCTCGCCACCGGCGCCGCGACCCGTGGTCGCCAGCCGGTCGTAGACGCCGGGGGTAAGCAGGTAGCGGCCGACCACCGCGAGATTGGAGGGCGCCTGCTCGGGCTTCGGCTTTTCGACGATCCGCTGCACCTGCGACAGGCGGTCGGTGACCGACCGGGTCGCGACGATGCCGTACTTGTCGGTGTCCTGCGGCTGCACGGTCTCCACGCCAAGCACGCTCGCGTGGTGCTCGTCGAACACGCGGGCCATCTGCTTCAGGCACGGCTCCGGTGCGTCGATGAGATCGTCGGCGAGATGAACGAAGAACGGCTCGTCGCCGACGACGGGGCGCGAGCACAGCACCGCGTGGCCGAGGCCGAGGGGGGCCGGCTGGCGGATGTAGATGCAGCTGGCATACGACGGCACGATGCCGCGGACGGTCTCGAGCAGCTCCCGCTTGCCCTGCGCTTCGAGCTCCTTCTCGAGCTCGTGATCCGTGTCGAAGTGATCCTCGATGGCGCGCTTCGCATAGCCGGTGATGAACACCAGCTTGTCGACGCCTGCGGCCAGCGCTTCCTCCGCCGCGTACTGGATCAGGGGCTTGTCGACGATCGGCAGCATCTCCTTGGGGCTGGCCTTGGTCGCGGGCAGGAAGCGGGTGCCGCGCCCCGCCACCGGGAAAACCACTGTCCTGATTCGTGTCATCCGCGCCCGCCGATCGTGTCGACCGTAATCTTTGGATGATAGCGGATCGCATCCGGCGCGATCCATCACGCGGCTGCGCGGCAGGCTGCCGTCCCGCGCGGACGGCAGCCTGGGCGCTTCGTCCGACGCGGCCGCTCAGTTGCGGCCGGTCGCCTTGGCGGCGGGGGGCTGTGCCGGACCGGCCTTGTCGATGCGGATGTTGCCCTTGTTCTGGTCGAGTACGCGCTGGCCGATGCCCTGCACCTTGAGGAGATCCTCGGCGGAACGGAACGGACCGTTCTTCTGGCGGTATTCGACGATCGCCTGCGCCTTGGCCGGCCCGATGCCGTCGAGTTCACGGGCCAGCGTGCTCGCGTCGGCAGAATTGACGTTGACGGGGCCCGCCCAAGCTGCCGCGGGCAGCAGGCTCGCGATGAGCGCCTGCACGATCGTTCGGGATTGGATCTTCATGGCTGCCTCCTTGGCTACCGGTGCCGCGGTCCCGGGATGGGCGCGGTCGGGCAGACCGTAGCGAAAGCAGTCACTCCACGCCGGCGCAAACGTAGCCGGTTCGTCCACATTTGGGCGCGGGACGACCGGGGGCAGCCCGCGGTCGCCGATCTCAGTCCGGGCCCGGCGACGCGGCGGCCCCAGGCGGCCGGCTCTCGGCGAGCCGCAGCGCGTTACGCAGACGTCCGCGCTCGGCGAGCAGGCGCGCGATCCACGCCGAACGCCACAGCGCTCCGGCCAGCAGCCCGGCGGCGAACGCGATCAGCAGGGCGAGTCCCGACGACACGCCGAAGCGCGCCACGCCGACGTCGACCTCGAAGTGCTGCCGGTTGAGTGCGGCAAAGAGCACCGCTGCTGCGAACAGCAGCAGCACGGCGCAGATGACGGCGATCCGGCGCAGCAACGGCCGGGCCCGGTCAGGCAGCCCCGATCGGCTGCTCGTCGGACGGCGGTTCGTTCACGCGCTCGCGCAGGTCCTTGCCCGGCTTGAAGTGCGGCACGTACTTGCCGGCGAGCGCGACGGTCTCCCCGGTCTTGGGGTTGCGTCCCTGCCGCGGCGGGCGGAAATGCAGGCTGAAGCTGCCGAAGCCGCGGATCTCGATGCGCTGCCCCTGCGCCAGCGCGTCGCTCAAGATCTCGAGGACCTGCTTGACCGCCAGCTCCACGTCCTTGGCGGGAAGGTGACCCTGCTTCGCGGCAATGAGCTCGATGAGCTCAGACTTCGTCATGCTGCGCTCGCCGTCCACTCCGCTACTCCCCGGGGTCTGGTCCATCGTTCAGCGAACGTCCGGCGGCCGCCGGCATTGGCCGGCGACCGCCGTTGCGCCCGGCTTCACTGGCCGGAAATCTGCTCCTTCAGCAGGTCGCCGAGGCTCGTGCCGGTGGAGGAATCCGACCGGTAGCTCTGCATGGCCTCCTGCTCCTCGGCCATGTCCTTCGCCTTGATCGACAACGCGATCGTGCGGACCTTGCGGTCCACGGCGGTGAACTTGGCTTCCACCTCGTCGCCGACCTTGAGCATCGCGCGGGCATCCTCGACGCGGTCCCGCGCCAGTTCGGAGGCCCGCAGGTAGCCGTCGATGCCGCCGCCCAGGTCCACGATCGCGCCCTTGGCATCCACCTCGCGGACGAGGCCGCGGACGATGCTGCCCTTCGGGTGCTCCGCGATCCAGGTGGAGAACGGGTCCTTCGCGAGCTGCTTGACGCTGAGCGAGATGCGCTCGCGCTCCGGGTCGATCGCGACCACGATGGCCTCGACTGTCTGGCCCTTCTGGTAGCCGTGCACGGCCTCCTCCCCCGGAACGTCCCAGGAAAGATCGGAGAGGTGCACGAGCCCGTCGATGCCGCCGGGCAGCCCGATGAACAGGCCGAAGTCGGTGATCGAGCGGATCTGCCCGTTCACGTGGTCGCCGCGGTTGTAGTTGTCCGCGAACTCGCGCCACGGATTCGGCTTGCACTGCTTGACGCCGAGGGAGATGCGGCGGCGCTCCTCGTCGATGTCGAGCACCATCACCTCGACTTCCTCGCCGATGTGCACGACCTTGGCCGGGTTGACGTTCTTGTTGGTCCAGTCCATCTCGGAGACGTGGACCAGGCCCTCGACGCCGTCCTCGATCTCGACGAAGCAGCCGTAGTCGGCGATGTT
>Ga0209254_10006656_pt1 | contig 10652 bp, 8 predicted proteins | sample FrelakmetDIP11DI_FD_187148 | JGI IMG/M metagenome (GOLD analysis project Ga0209254, IMG submission 187148) | Freshwater lake sediment microbial communities from the University of Notre Dame, USA, for methane emissions studies - DIP11 DI (SPAdes)... | ecosystem: Environmental > Aquatic >... | reverse complement strand
CACGTTAATAAACTTCGGAAAATAATTTTAGGATGCAAGCTGATAAAAAACTTCTAAAGGATCTTACACCGGAAATTGAAAGTACCAGCACAACCTGGTATATTACTTTTTCAGTGTTCCTTGGCTTTTTCCTTTTAGGGATTTATGGATTGATTCAGCAGATTGATAAAGGACATATTGTAACAGGTATGCGGGATAATGTTGTCTGGGGCTTTTATATAGTGAATTTTATCTTTTTTATGGGGTTGAGTTATTCGGGGGCACTTATTTCGGGAGTCTTGCATTTGTTCCATACCGGATGGAGAAAGCCGGTAATCAGACTGGCTGAGCTGATTACTGTTATTTCGCTGATAATTGGTCCTTTTTTTATTTTTTTCTGCATAGGCCGGCTCGACAGATTATACTTCCTGTTTATTCATCCAAGAATACAATCCCCAATAACCTGGGACGTTATTGCAATTTTAACGGACCTTTTCGGGTGTTTTATATACCTGTACCTCTCATTTGTTGAGGATTTTGCAATATTACGCGACTACGACGGGCTCCATGTTCCCCCATGGAAAAGGAAGTTTTATAAAATACTTTCCCTTGGATATGATGGTTCTCCAAGACAGAAAAAGCTGTTATCAAACGCAAGGACAATTATGTCGGTGATGATAATAGCGATAGCAATTATTGTTTATTCAGTTCTTGCCTGGATTTTCGGTGTTACATTACAGCCAGGCTGGCACTCAACAATTTTCGGCCCTTACTTTGTCATTGCAGCAGTTTTTTCAGGCACGGGGCTCCTTATTATACTAATGTGGATATTCAGAAGAATATATCATCTTGAAGAGTATATAACTAAACGTCATTTTGTAAATGTTGGAGTTCTGCTTACAGTTATTGCAGCATTTTACGGATACTTTACATTCAGTGATTACCTGACAAAATGGTATGGGTCAATAAAAATGGATTCAATTCTGATCGACAAACTATTTAACGAATATTATTTGCTCTTTATTTTTGCCAATTATATAGGAATACTGCTCCCCGCAATCATAATTGCATTCCCTAAATTCCGTACAATTCCCAACATTACTGTGGCAGCTGCTATTGCCGTACTTGCATTGTGGGTTAACCGTTACATTATTGTAATACCAACGCTTGAAACGCCGTTCCTGCCGGTTCAGGATACAAGGGCAGATTGGATTAAATATTCTCCTACATGGATTGAATGGTCTCTTACTCTTGCGGGAGTTTCTGTTTTTGTAATGCTTTTCATGCTTATTTCGAAAATAGCCCCTATAGTTTCAATATCCGAGATGCAGCAACAGGACTCTGAAGAAATACTTAAATAGATGATTAAGGAATTTTAATATGAAAAACGGATCATCAATATTTTGTACTCTCTTATCGTTTCTCTTATTAGTTTCATATCCAACATTCTCACAGGAAGAAACCAAAATAAGCCCCTACATACAGCTTCAGTACTTCAAGAATACTGATGAATCGCGGTTTCTGAAAACAACCCTGACCTATTCATTAAACAGAATGGAAATACCTGTTCCCGGGATGGAAATATCATTTTTCTCCGAAGCAGCAGGAAAAGAGCTAATTGGTACTGTTTTTACCGATGATAAAGGTGTTGCCAGCCTGGAATTGACAAAAAATATCAGACCTCCAATTAATGAAGAGGGGCTATGGGAGTTCAGTACTGAGTTTAAAGGGAACGATACGATCCAAGCTGGCAACTCAGAGCTTTCAATTAAGGATGTTAAGCTTGAAATGTCTTTACAGGAGGTTGACAGCATTAAAACTATTACCCTGAAAGCTGTTACAATGGGAAATAGCTCAGAGATCCCGGTCTCAGAAGAAGTAGTAATGATATATGTACCAAGGATGTTCAGTCTGTTACCTGTAGGTGAGGCAACTCTGGATGAGAGCGGGACGGCCAGCCTTGAATTTCCTTCTGATTTACCGGGCGATAGCGAAGGGAATCTTACAATTATTTCAAGATTTGAAGAACATCCGGATTTTGGGAACATTGAAAAGAAAATTGAAATAAAATGGGGTGTTCCTTCTGTAAATCAGGCACCGGTAGCACACAGAGCCCTCTGGACAAAGACTGCACCGATGTGGATGATAATTACACTCTCAGTTCTTCTTGCAGGTGTATGGGGACACTATCTGTTTGCAATCATAAGTCTTATTCTTATTAAAAGAGATAGTAAGAAACAAGCTAAGCTGAAATCCTGACATTAAAATATTTATTTGCACGATAATTGTATTATTTAACAAAAATTAGAAACCGTAAATTATGAAAACATTTAAGAAAATCTTAATTAGTTCAGCAGTAGCAGTAATTGGCCTTTCTTTCATCACAATGAATCTGGAAGCACAGACCCAGCCAAAACCATGGGATGTTCCGGCTAACTATAAATCGATGAAAAATCCTGTTGCAAAAGGGGAAGCCAGTAACAAGTCAGGAAAGACCCTGTATGATAAGAATTGCGCATCATGTCATGGTAAAACAGGTCTCGGGGACGGAGTTAAAGCCAGGGCGCTTAAAAGTCATCCTGGTGACTTCTCAGGTACAGTATATCAGAATCAGACTGATGGTGAACATTTTTACAAGAGCAAATTCGGAAGGGATGAAATGCCTAAGTACGAGGGTAAATTATCAGATGATGATCTCTGGAACGTGGTTAATTATATGAGGACATTCAAAAAATAGATTTCAGTTTCAGAAATCGGATGTAAAAATTAAAGGGGCGTTGCATGCAACGCCCCTTAGTTTTTACCACGCTTATTTGAGCATCAATCAGGTTCTAATACCCTGCAGCCGTTAAAGCGTCGACTGAATTCTGAAGCAAGGCTTTTGAATACTTGAAATTATGAATTCCAAGACTGAATTCTCTCAGGCCGAACTGGAAATTTACCATTGCGCCAACATGAACATTCTTGAGTGAGGGGAATATTGGTAAAGCATTATTAGTATCCCTCTGAGGCTGGGTCCAGGAACTTGTTGAGCCGGGGTTTTTCCACACACCTGTTGGGTTTGAAGACGGATCATAAACATTAAGATAACCGTCATAATTGCCTGTAGTCAGTCCTGCCCACAAATTTGATTCGCCGTCAGTATCCGCATGAAGAATATCGGTCCCACTCCCTATCACATTGATTTTTGCAGCGAGGGTGTTTAAAAGAGTTTTTATTTCATTGCGGGTTGCGGTCCATAATGTTGAAGACGAAGTTATTGGATTAGCAGAATGGCATCCTGTAACATTGCAACCTTTGAAATTGAAAGTAGTTGAAGATGTCAGAGCTCCTTCGCCGTTTCTTACTTTGAAGGTATGACCACCTGCACGGCCCGTGATATCTGCCATATGGCAGTCAACACATGAAGCTCCGGCAGTGTGAGGTGAATTTGAATATGTTTGTGATCCTGTAAATTCAACTCCTCCTATACCGGAATAAACAGCGCTTACAGTGCCATAATGCACATGCATTCTGTATGAAGGTAAAAGCTTGTTTGGTGCTGCATTCCCTACTACATTGTCATAAAAGGTGGTTGTCGGATTGGTAACAAGACCCGCATAATCAACCACATCTCCGTTTGAGAGTGTTGAACTTGTAGTCAGAGGTCTTGGCTGATGACATTTTGCACATAAATTGCTGACGCCACCATCCTGACTAAGATTTATGGTTTTGGTTGCTTTCCACATTGTCATGGGAACCGCTGCGGTTGTTGTAAATGGCAGGAACTCGGTAGAAGCATAATTTGTATGCAGGTTACTGTGGCAGGTGAAACAGTTCAATTCACCAAAGGCAGTAGCGGCCGTTGTAACATAGTCGTTGGAGTATTTACCGGTTGTTGTGTTTAATGTAAAAGTAGCCGGAATATTGTTTTTCGAAACATATTTGAAAGCTTCTGACGCATGGCATGGAGTACAACCTGTACTACCTGCCTCCTCAAAAGCTGCCTCCCCATATGAATGCTTTGATAATTCAAACTGAGCCTGAATAGCGCCAACAACAGTTTGAGTGTGACAAAGCTTGCAGGTTTCATTTGCATCTGTACCGTCCGCTCCGTCAGCCCCGTCTGTTCCGTCTGCTCCTGCTGGTCCCATTGGTCCTTCACAAGCAGCAAAGAGGAAAGCCGCTGAAAACAAAATTGAAAATAATTTAAATAGGTTTTTCATATCAGGATTTTTAGATAGATTTCTCCGGCAAGATAACAATTGTCTCTTGTTAATTTATTAACAGTAAACATGCTATATGCAATATGCAAACTTGACAGATATGCAGGGAAGAAGTGATATTTGTCATTTAAAATAATGATCTTTGTGAGGTTTAGCCAGTTATGTATATAGTAACTATATTTTTAACCCACTTAATTTAACGATCATGTCCGGAGAAAATTCAATTGAAAGTTGTGAGAATTGTCTGGTAAGATGGGATAACTTTAAGCACCTTACAAAGTCTGAATTACAGCAGGTTAACTTGAACAGGTATGAAGCAATGTTCAAGCCGGGAGAGATACTGATTAAACAGGGAACACCTGCGTCCAATGCTTTGTTTATGGCCGCAGGTATGGCAAAGAATTATATTGAAGGGATTCATGGCAGGAATCTTATAATGAGTATATTGCTGCCGGGCCGGCTTATCATGGGACCAGGAGCCTATGTCAATTCGAGGTATACATATTCAGTTTCAGCAATAACACCGGTTCGGGCATGCTTTATCAGCTTTGATATATTCAAACATCTGGTAAAGGTAAATGGCGATTTTGCCGAAAGCATGCTTCAGGATATTAGTGTAAAATCGCTCAGGTCCCATACACGTATGGTCAATCTGGCGCAGAAAAAAATGCCCGGAAGGATGGCAGAGGTGCTACTCTATTTATCCGATGATGTTTTCGGATCAGAGGAGTATGAGATGATTCTTTCGAGGCAGGAACTTGGTGAAATGACAAACATGGTTAAGGAAAGCGTTGTAAGAATTCTTAAAGGGTTTGAAGATTCAGGAGTTATTTCTATCAGGTCGTCGGTTTTAAAAATTCTGAACAGGGAAAAGCTCCTTCAGATTTCAGAGAAAGGATAAAACAAAATTCTGATTGTAGGATTAACTAACTTAAGTTGCTTGTTCATGGTTGCTGGTTGCTGGTTGTTTGAAGATGTGCATTTTGAATATGTTTAATAATTTGATGAATTAGATCATTAGTGTCCACTTAAATCTTATTGATTTTCAATTGTATACAATTCAGTTCTTTGACATCTTGGTAATCTTGTTTGTAAGTAGCTAATTTTGAGATGTTTTGTAATATCATCATATTACCAGTACAAGCATAACTTTATGTTTGAACTCACTTGCCGTTGGCTTTAGCCAACGGATTAAAGATGCATCCCGGGATCGGGCTTTAGCCCACAATTGAAGGACTAAAGTCCTTAATAATGAGGCTCATATACCGTTGGCTAAAGCCAACGGTAATTAAAAACAATCTTAATCTGACCAATTGTTAAAACTGATTTAATTTCAAATCTATACCTGACAAAAAAACTCTACAACCAAGATTTATCCAAGTTATCAGAGAACGATTTTTAATTTTTAGTGGACACCAACAATATGAATTAACTATTTGAAATTATGAAAGGTATAAAATTTCTGTTCTCCCCTGTATTTATGGGGATTCTGTTTGTAGTATTTGCTGCATCAATGGCTGCAGCCACATTTATTGAAAACGATTATGGCTCTGCAGCAGCATATAATTTTGTTTATGATACAAGATGGTTTGAGCTTATATTGCTTCTCCTGGCTGTCAATCTGGCAGGACAGATGATAATGTATAAGTTGTACAAAAAATCAAAACTTACAATACTACTGTTCCATTTAGCTTTTATACTTATTATCGCTGGTTCCGCAATTACAAGATATACAGGGTGGGAAGGCTCAATTCATATAAGGGAAGGAGAGGAGCAGAGCAAGTGTTTTTCAGCTGAAAAAAATCTTGGTTATATTCTGAAAGATAGCTCCGGGAATATTCTTGATCAGAGTTCAGAGAAATACTATATGGGATCTGCCTCTGCTGAAAAATATAAGAAAAAGTTAAGATCAGATGGCAGGGAATATAAGCTTATCCTTGCCAGCATATTGCCGAATGCAGCGGAGGTAATATCCGATTCTCCTCAGGGTAATCCGGTCATTTCGGTAGTTGTTACTGATACTTTAAAAAGGGAAACCTTACATCTGAAAGACGGAGATTCAACTGTTTTTAATAATATCTCCATTGGCTTAAACCCACCTGCTGATTGCGATATTACATTTATCAATGATTCTGTTTCATTCTTCGTAAAATCAAGGTTCAGAATTGATCAGACAAATATGATGACCCGCGAAACATCCTCGGTCGATTCGGGCGTTATGGCCGAATTGAAACAGATGCAGATCATTACGGTCAAAGGCTTGAGAATTGTGCCCCAGGAGATGTCTTTAAAGGGGATCTTAAAATATGTATCAGTCGACATCAAGCATCAGGAGACAGGGAAAAACCTGTTTGCGTTCAATCTGTATTCAGGCAATGAAATAGTTACAGCCATAAATTTATGGGATGATGTTGCTGAAAACAGTGTTTCAGGGTCGGCAGAATTTGATAATAAAACCCTTGAAATTGTATATGGGTCAGCCGAAGTCTCCCTTCCGTTCTCACTCCGGTTGAATGATTTTCAGCTTGAAAGGTATCCTGGCTCCAACAGCCCCTCGGGATACAAAAGCGATGTGGTTCTGATCGATAAGGCAGCAAATTTAGAAAAGCCTTTTACAGTCTTTATGAATAATATTCTGAAGTACAAGGGTTATCGGTTCTACCAGTCGTCATATGATCCCGATGAAATGGGGACAATTTTGTCGGTTAATAACGATCAGGCAGGCATGATTGTGACTTATACAGGCTACGGATTGCTTGTCCTTTTTATTATCCTTTCTCTTTTTAACAGGAAATCAGTGTTTAAAAATATTAATGCAGGTCACTGGGGATCAGCACTTAGGAAGAAAGTACAGGCAGTCATCATTTTGTTACTATTCTCAGGTGCAGGGATTGCAGATGCCCAGAAACTTGTTGCAGACAAAAACAGTGCGGAAGAATTTGGAAAGGTACTTGTTCAGGACCAGAAGGGACGGACAAAACCCCTTTTCACGCTTAGTAATGACATACTGAGAAAGGTTGCCAGGGAAAGCAAATTAGATGGATTTACCCCTATGCAGATATTTCTGGGAGTCTATCTCGATTTCGATAACTGGAAGGATGTCCCGCTGATCAGGATATCAAACAGGGATCTGCAGAAAAGCCTTGGCATCAGCGGAAACCATGCTGCTTTTTCTGATCTGGTCAATTTAGAAAATGGAGGATCGTATAAACTGACCGAGGGGATTAATAAAGCGTATTCAAAAGCCCCGGGTGAGAGGACAAAGACAGATAAGGAAATTATGAAGGTTGACGAGAGGGTGAACATCCTGTATATGATCTATACAGGCAATTTCCTTAAGATATTTCCTCTTCATGATGATTCCCGCAACTGGGCCTCCCCGGACGAAGCTCTTAAGACGGCTATGAACAAGGAAGATTCCACTTATCTTAAAAACATTATCCCCCTGCTTTCAGAAGCGTTGCATACAAATAATCTCCAGACCGCAAAACAGATCACAACATCAGTAATCGATTATCAGAAGAAATTTGCAAGGTACGATCTGCCCCCTGATTCAAAATCGAAAGCTGAATATTTGTATTACAGGCTAATGATTTTTGAGAAACTTTTCCCTTTTTATGCCACCATAGGCCTTCTTATGCTAACTGGCCTGATAATAATGGTGTTAAGAGGCAGGACCAAAATTTCATTATTTGTTAAGCTTCTGGGCTGGGTTCTTTTTGCAGCATTCCTCTTTCATACATTCGGGCTGGGGCTCCGCTGGTACATTTCGGGACATTCACCTATGAGCAACGGCTATGAATCGATGATCTTCATTTCGTGGGTCACACTGCTTGCAGGTTTTATTTTCAGCCGGAAGTCGGTTTTTGCACTTTCGGCAACTGCAGTGCTTGCAGGAATGACACTAATGGTCGCTCATCTCAGCTTCATGGATCCTGAAATTACCAACCTGGTACCGGTATTGCAATCCTACTGGTTAACACTGCATGTATCTGTAATTACCGGGAGCTATGGATTCCTTGGCCTGGGTGCAATTCTGAGCATAATAACCATGATATTGCTCTCGCTTGCTGGCAAAAGTAACATGGACAGGATCTCGGATACAATTGATGAGCTTATAGTAATAAACTACAGGACACTGACATTAGGACTCTATCTTCTTACCATAGGAACCTTCCTTGGAGCTGTGTGGGCAAATGAATCCTGGGGCAGATACTGGGGATGGGATCCAAAGGAAACATGGTCGTTGATAACTATAATTATATATAGTTTTGTCATTCACTCACGGAATATCCCCGGGATGAAAGATATTTACACATTTAATCTACTGTCGCTCTTTGCATTCTCGTCAGTCCTGATGACATATTTCGGGGTTAACTATTACCTCTCGGGACTTCATTCGTATGCCGGGGGCGACCCTGTACCGGTACCGGCATTTGTATATATTGCCGTTATCCTCCTTGTATCACTTTCACTGAATGCATATTTCAGATACCGGCGGTTAATGAGAAATTAGCTTCTTTTAATTATGCAGATCCAGGAACGAAAGTTTTATCCATGGGCGGTTGTTTTTCTTCTGTGGTTTGTTGCATTGCTTAATTATATCGACCGGCAGATGCTTTCTACAATGAAGCCATCGATGATGGTCGATATTGCCGAATTGCAGACTGCTGCCAATTTCGGAAGACTGATGGCAATTTTCCTGTGGATTTACGCCCTGATGAGTCCTGTTTCGGGTATAATTGCAGACCGTCTGAACCGTAAATGGCTTATCGTGGCAAGCCTCTTCGTCTGGTCAGGAGTGACTCTCTGTATGGGATTCGCTGAAACTTATAATCAGTTATATGCTCTCAGGGCACTGATGGGGGTCAGCGAGGCTTTTTATATGCCTGCAGGACTATCGCTTATTGCCGATTATCATCAGGGGAAAAACCGGTCACTTGCTATAGGAATTCACATGACAGGGATATACCTGGGCCAGGCCCTGGGAGGTTTTGGCGCTACAATAGCTGGCAGTTTTTCGTGGCACGCAACCTTCTTTTCATTCGGACTCGTGGGTATTATCTACAGCTTAGTCCTGATATTCTTCCTGCGAGAGAAAAAAACCTACACGATTATTACTGAGAATTCAGCCTCCATGGCCGGAAGATTACGTGATTCATTTAAAGGACTGGGAGTTCTGCTGGGCAGCCTCTCATTCTGGGTCATACTTTTTTATTTTTCTGCACCAAGTCTGCCCGGGTGGGCTACCAAGAACTGGCTCCCGACTCTGCTCTCCACAAATCTGAATATAAAGATGGAGGTCGCAGGGCCGGTTTCAACAATAACAATTGCCCTGTCGGCGCTTATTGGAGTTCTTGTGGGAGGAGTTCTTGCTGACCGTTGGATCCAAAAAACCTTGCGCGGAAGAATTTATACCGGCGCTATTGGCCTTGCATTGACAATTCCGGCTGTCATTATGGTGGGGTTTGGCGGCAGTTTCGTTTCAATTCTTGGGGGTGCCGCTTGTTTTGGGTTCGGATTCGGAATGTTTGACGTAAACTGTATGCCGATATTATGCCAGTTTGCTTCACCGCGATACCGGGCAACCGGTTACGGACTGATGAACCTGGCAGGGATTTCTTCAGGTGCAATTATTACTACCATCCTTGGTAAATCAGCAGATTCAGGGAATTTAAGCCATCATATTGCTTTTCTGGCTGTGTTTGTCCTTCTTGCCCTTTCCCTGCAACTCCTTCTATTACATCCAAAAACTGCAAATAAGACTGTGGAATAACAAAAAATAAGGCTCTCCGCATTTTGGCGAATAAGCCTTACCTGTTTGGGTGGAAGATGGGATTCTAACCTGTCAATCTTAGCATGGCTAACTATCAGAAAACTAATCTTAAATAAGAACTGTTTCATTTATTTTACGTATATTTACATGTATTAAGTTAGAATATAGTTAGAATATACGGAAATGAATACACGATTAATGATTGAAGCCACAAAGGCAAATAAAGCAGGTGATTGCACCGTGTATGTTGAAGTAAGTGTGTCAAACCAAACAGAAAAGAAAAAAACGGTTCGGATACCAACCAACATTAAAATCAGTGCTGACAGTTGGAGTGCAAAAAGTCAGTCGATTATCCGTGGAAAGTCCAAAGATTACTACAAAATCAACCAGATGTTGATTTCGCAAAAAGAATTAGTCACAGATATAATTGCCGAGCTATCACAGAAGGGACGATTCCAGTTATCTGAAATAAAACAGCGTTATATCGAAAAGACCGCTCCCGTTACACTTGATTTTTTTGAGATTTACGATGCTTGGTTGGCGATTAAAGAACAAAAAATGAGCCGTAATGCTCCTGGTTATCCGTGCTTAATATGGTTATGTTACTATCGACTCCAAATCCCCCCGAATTGACAACAAACAACTCTTTTCCGTAAATGACCATTTCGTCAGGCCCGGTTCCTGCCGGTAAG
>Ga0209254_10006655_pt1 | contig 10654 bp, 9 predicted proteins | sample FrelakmetDIP11DI_FD_187148 | JGI IMG/M metagenome (GOLD analysis project Ga0209254, IMG submission 187148) | Freshwater lake sediment microbial communities from the University of Notre Dame, USA, for methane emissions studies - DIP11 DI (SPAdes)... | ecosystem: Environmental > Aquatic >... | reverse complement strand
AGAGTAATTTGAACGAATGGGAGCGGGCAGCATTGGTACTGCCGCCGCTGCACTGGCTGGCATTTCATCGGGCGCTTCAATTGGGCCGAGACCCGGACAGGCCGGCTGGACTCCAGGCCATCACCCTGCTTTGACAATTGTCACAGGATCACCCGCAATTAGTCTTAATGGACCCTACTCTATTGACTCAGCCCCAAAATCATGTATAATTCTCTCTATATGTACGGACATAATGACATACCTACATTACAACGTACGGACAGACTGGTCGGGGTTTTTACATGATGAGGAGGTGTAATGAGGGGCTGATTCAATCCTATCCTGGCACCCGTTTTTCTCAACTAATTAATTAATCCAATGTTCACATAAAACTTCGGAGGAGATATGTTTAAAAAATCTTTGTATGTGCTTCTCGTGATGGCCTTCCTGGTCGGTGTGGTTGGTTGTACCGTGGATACCCCCGTACCACCTGCCGACACCGGGACTGAAGAACCGGTGGCACCCGCGGAAGCAACCCAGGCTCCAAAGAGCGACCAGGTTGCGGTTTCTCTTGGCTGGCAGGAAAACGAGTCCGGTCAGCGCTTCACACAAGGTTATGAGGAAGCATTCAAGGAATTAGGTTGGAAGTACGTGATTTCTAACGCTAATTATGATCCTAAGCTGCAGTCTGAGCAAATCGACGCCTTTGTTCGTTTGAATCCCAAGGCATTGTTCGTCACTTGCTCCGACCCGGTAGGGATCACCGCGGCCGTCCGGCGGGCAATTGAGGCAGGCATCCCGGTCTTCACAGCTGACTGCTTCATCGCCGACGTTGGTGCGACCACCATGATCGCTTCCAACAACTTCGGCATGGGCACGTTCACCATGGATTACATCGCCACACAGATTGGCGGCAAAGGCAAGGTCGGAATGATCGGCCTGCCGAACAATGAGACCTGGAACCTGCGTGAGCTCGGCGCACGCCAGATATTGACCAACTACCCTGACATCGAGGTGGTATATTGGCCCTACGACTCGACCGGCGCAGTGACTCCTCGCCAGGCTATCGAGAATATCATCACTGCCAATCCTGATGTAGTTGCGATCTGGTGTTCCTGGGATGGCGCAGCGATGGAAGGTGCCCTGGCTGCTCAAGAAGCTGGAAAAGATGCAGTCATCTTTACCGGCATCGATGGCGGAGAACGGGCTTTCGAACAGATTTCTTCAGATGGCCCATTCAAGCTCACCATGGCCCAGAGCATATACTGGATGTCCTACATGAATGCCATGTATGCCCAGGATTACTTCGAAGGCAGCATGGTGCCTCGCTTTGTCGTTGCTCCGGTATTCGCTGTGACCAAAGCAGAACTGGATGCAGTTCCCGCAGGCGTGAACGCGGCTGACTATGACAAGCCGGGTATGTATCTTGAGCTCGGTTGGAGACCTGATCTTTAATTTGGCATTTCAGACTCGTCATCACTAAGCGATGATCACTGCCTGGCTTGCCTGAGATATTACGCATGCCAGGCAGTGATCTCTGTGATTTTATTTATTATCATCACAGATTACCTGGCTCCAGGCCCTCAAATAAAAGAATGAACGGATAATTCCTATGGAAGAATATTCATTGGAAATGAAGGGAATTGTCAAGCAATTCCCGGGTGTACAGGCCCTTTCAGGGGTTGACTTCAACCTGCGGTCTGGCGAAGTTCATGCCTTACTTGGTATCAATGGAGCAGGAAAGTCGACGCTGATCAAGATTCTTGCGGGGGTTTACCAGATGGATGCCGGGGAAATAAATATCTCCGGGAAACTGGTGGAAATTAACTCACCCCTGGATGCCAAGCTGCATGGAATTTCCACTGTCTACCAGGACCCCCAAATGATCCCCTCATTTTCCGGTTTCGAGAATATCTTCCTGGGTATGGAGACGAATAAAAAATCTGTCTTCGACTTCATACGTCGCGGTGAATTGCGTAAGCGCGCCCAGCAATTATTAGAACGCTATCCCTTCAACCTCGACCTTAATAAGCCGGTCATTGAAATGGGTCCGGTTGAAAAAGAAAGCATTGCCATCCTGAGAGCACTTTCTCAGGCCAGTGCGACCATTTTGGTATTGGATGAACCAACCTCCATATTAACCCGCAGCGAGATTTTAATGCTCTTCGAGCAGATCAAGATGCTGAAAGAGCGTGGCGTCTCAATTATCTATATCACCCACCGCCTCGAGGAAGTCTTCCGGATTGCCGACCGGTTTACAGTCCTGCGTGACGGTAAAACAGTTGGCATGTACACGGTCGACGAAAATATCAACACCAACAAGATCACCGAGCTGATGCTGGGTGAGAAATTGAGCCAGGTCTATCCCGATAAAGTCTCCAGTCCTGGAGAAGAAATCTTATCTGTGGAGCACCTGGCGATACCGGGAAAATTCACGGATATCAGTTTCAATGTCCGGCGCGGCGAAATCCTCGGAATTTACGGCCTGGTGGGCTCAGGTTTTGATGAGCTGTGCAAATCGCTGTTTGGCATCTTGCCTGATCGACAGGGCAAGATATCTATGCACGGCAAGGCGGTTGATATTTCCTCTTCCGAGGATGCTATCCGTACTGGTATCTTCCTGGTGCCAGGTGATCGACGCACAGAAGGCCAGGTTTCCGAAGAGAGTGTCGCGTTCAACATCTCCCTGGCAAATCTCAAAGAAGTATCTGGATTTCTTGGATTTATTCGCGGTCATAAAGAGGGTAGAGATACCAGGAAGATGGTTGATACCTTGAATATAAAGACTCCGGGCGTCGGCGAAAAAGTGGCCCTTCTGAGTGGAGGCAACCAGCAAAAAGTTGTGATCGGCAAAGGCCTTTATACAGACGCCGATCTATATATATTCGAAGAGCCCACGGTTGGAGTGGATGTGGGCGCAAAGTCGGGGATTTATTACCTGATGCGGGAGCTTTCCCAGGAAAAAGCCGTGATTGTGGTTTCCTCGGATATTGAAGAGGTGTTCGGTGTAAGCGACCGCATCCTGGTCATGTTCAAAGGCCGGGTTGTTCTCGACCGGCTCACAGACCAGACTCAGCTCAACGAGGTATTAGTACACGGATTGACAGGAGGTGCGAATGTCAAAGCGAGCGAAGCAATTTAATCGTGATTGGATTTCGGTAATCATATTCCTTTGCATTCTTGTCGGGATCATGGCGATCTTTTCATTTCTCGCCCCGCAGTTTATGACTGCCAACAATCTTCTGCGCGCCCTGAAGCACCTTTCGGTTACCTCGCTGGCTGCACTGGGATTGACATTTGTGGTTGTCGTGGGACATTCGGATATGTCATTTGCCTTCGTCAGCTGCTTTGCAGGAATGACGATGAGCTATTTCATCGGCATCGTAGGCTGGCCGCCTGTTCCTTCGATCATTATGGGGCTCCTGGGTGGGATGATCTTTGGCTTTCTGAACGGCATAGCGGTGGGTAGATTTAAGCTGCCGGATATGATCGTAACGATCGGAATTGGATCATTCGCCTGGGGGCTCGCTTACCTTTACAACAAGGGCAACTATATTTACACAAATTTCCTGACCTCCGGCATCATCAAATTCAGCGACGGCAGACTCCTCGGCATCCCCTTCCCCGTGATCTACCTTTTTTCGTTTTATATCGTCGCTTATCTCTTACTTCACCGCACTAAATACGGCCGCGGTTTTTATTCGGTGGGCAGCAACCGCATCGCAGCGGTCTTTTCAGGCATTAAGATTGAACGTTACATCATCGCCGCTTTCGTCATCTCCTGCACCCTGGCTTCTTTCACAAATATGGTGATGACCGCTGCTCAGGGGAACGGAAATGTAAAAGGTGGATTGGTGCTGCTGCTGCCAGCCTGGGCAGCCGTCTTTATCGGAATTTCGGTTTTTAAGAAACCCACTGTGATTGGGACCTTCCTGGGAGCTTTCCTGCTTTCCATTATGCAGAATGGGTTCACTCTGTTGAATGCGCCTTTTTATATTATGGATCTCATAGTAGGCTTGACGTTGATCCTTTCAATCGTTATCTCGCGCATTGAATTCAGGAAAAAAGTAAAGGAAGTCAGTCCAATCGACACCTTCCAGGCAGCCGCATAACTTGAGAAAAGAGAATGGTTATGATTAAAAAGCTAACATCCTCCTTGACGAAGTTATTCACTCCAGAATATGTGTTGCTCTGGATTCTTTTCTTGATGATTGTGGGTTTTTCTATAGCTTCCCCGGTTTTCCGGCGTCCAGACAACTTGATGGATATCGTGCGCGCATCTGCGACCAATGCTCTGATGGTCCTGGGACTGACATGGATTGTGGCGACTGGCGAGATCGATATCACCTTCCCCGATATTGCCGCGCTGGCCAGCATGGTGACAGCCTACGGCGTTTTTAACGGCTGGTCCTGGGGTGTATCTGTCCTCATCGCCATCCTGGCCTGTTCGCTGTATGGCTTGCTGAGCGGGTTCCTGGTGAATAAATTCCTGTTCCGCTCCCTGATAGCCACCATCGGCGTATCCGTCCTGGCAAAATCTACGGCCTACATCATCGGCAGCGGCAGCCCAATCTACTTATTGAAAATCAGCCCGACAATCCAGGCAATTGTTTACGGCAAAATTGGCGGCGTCGTCCCGTTCCTGATGGTTCTGGTGATTGTCCTCTATATATTAGCCAGCATTCTGCAAAATTACACCAAGCTCGGCCAGTATTTATATGCCATGGGCGAAAACCGCAAAGCCTCTTTTGAGGCAGGTATTCCGGAAAAGACCATCCTGTACAGCCTGTTTATCCTTTCGGCAGGGTTGGCTTCTTTTGCCGGTATATTGCAGCTTGCACTGTATTCTTCCGGACAGCCGAATTTCCAGGGCTCCTATTTTGTGGATGGCTTGACCGCGGTTTTTCTCGGCGCGCTGGTCATAAAGCTGGGCAAACCGAACGTGATTGGCACTTTCATCGGTGCGATCTTCATCATCGTGCTGAGCAATGGCCTCACCTTGCTGAATATCCCCTTCTTCTACGGCCTGATTATTAAGGGCTTTCTGATGATCGTTGGAGTGACCGTAATTGCCCTGACGAAATCACAATTCTATGCAAGCATCAAAACTCGCCGACTCAGGCAGGTGGCAGCAGCAGGCGACTGATGTTTCAAATAGGAGTTCGAAATTATGAATAACTTCGAGTTTTACAATCCAGTTCATATCGTTTTTGGCGCAGGGGAAATCAGTCGAGCAGGAGCACTCGCTCGCCAGCTAGGTAAGCAAGCCCTGCTTGTCAGCTACCAGGATCAGCCTGTATTTGACGGATTGATTGAAACCATCAGCTCCTCGCTTCGGGAGGCCGGTGTTGGGTGCACTGCTTTCCGTGGGGTTAATCCTAATCCGAAAATCAGTGAAATCGAAGCGGGCGTCGCAGTGGCACGTGCCAGCGGTGCCGACCTGGTGATCGGCCTGGGTGGTGGGAGTGCCATGGACGCCGCCAAGTTGATCGCTGCCGGGGTTTTTTATCCTGGCGACCTGTGGGATATGGTCTTCAGTCGGCATGACAATTCATGCCAGGCTGTCCCACCGACTGAGGCGTTGCCTTTGATGATGATCCCCACCCTTCCAGCTACAGGCAGCGAGATGAATCCAACGGCCGTTGTCACCAACGAACGTACAACTGAGAAATCCTACACCTGGGATGCCTGTTTGTATCCAAAAGTGTCCCTGGTTGACCCGACCCTGACCTGTACACTTTCACCTTACCAGACTGCCTGCGGAGTGGCGGACACACTTTCTCATGTGCTTGAGTTTTATCTGACCGGTTTCGAAGACGCATTCCTGAATAACCGGCTTCAGGAAGGGGTTATGCTCACGGTGATGGAATATGCCCCTAAGGTCTTCCGTGATCCCGGCGATGTTTCAAGCCGGGCACATCTCCAATGGGCTGCGATTGTCGCCTTGAATGGCTGGTCTCAACCAGGCGATGGATGGACACCCATGCACCAGCTTGGGCACGTGCTATCTGCGCGCTACAATATCGCCCATGGTGCTTCACTGGCGATCGTCATGCCTGCCTGGATGAGGCATTTTTACAGGACTCGACTATGGTCGTATAAAGCGCTGGCAGAGCGGATATTTGGCGTTCAACCGGAAGATAAGACTGGCGAGCAGGTTGCACTGGAAGGTATAACCAGGTTCAAAAGCTACTTGAAGGATATTGGGATAGAGGTGAGCTTATCCCAGGTCGGCGTGACTGTAGGAGATATACCGTCTCTGGTAGAGGATGTTGTGAAAGTCAGCTTTGGGGCAGATGGCTTGCTTCGCAGCCGTCCGCCAGCCACACGCCAGGATATTACCGAGGTGTTTGAGCTGGCCCTGAACGAGTAATTTTTCCGAGTATGGTCAAAGGTTGATCCAAGGATAACATATGAATCTCGCTCCATCCGAAATCGCTCAAATGATAGAGTTAAGTGCTGTTAAAGCGGAAGATGACGATAATTATCTCCGCCTGATGATCGATTATGCGAAGAAATACCATTGTCTTGAAGTGATCCCACTGCCAAGTCGATTGCCATTTGTCAAGGAGCTGCTCGAAGGCAGTGCACATATAATGTTGGGTGGAGCTGTCGGTTTTCCTTCGGGTGGAAATACCACTTCGATCAAGGTGCTGGAAGCCCGAGAACAGGTTTCCCTGGGGTGTGATGAAGTGGATATGATGATCAATGTAGGCTGGTTGATATCGGGTAGATTTGCCGAGGTGGAGGAAGACATCCGGGCCGTGGTCGAGGAATGTGGTGATATACCCTTGAAGGTAATTTTGGAATGTCATTATCTCTCCAAGGAATTGATCTTGAAGGGCTGCGATTTATGCATTGAAGCGGGGGTAAAATGGGTGAAGACTGGAACTGGCTGGGCGCCAACGGGAGCCACCCTGGAGAATATTGCCTTTATCAAGGCGCACGTCGGGGATCGGATTGGGGTGAAAGGCGCCGGGGGCATTCGCGATTTGGAAACACTCCTGGCGATGTATCAATTGGGAGCACGCCGCTTTGGATTGGGCCTCAATTCAGCCAAGCAAATTCTCTCACAGGCATTTGACGAGGTTGAACATGCCCAAATAATCCACAATTCAGGTCTCGCATGATTTGTAATGACGAACTAAGACGAGGTGTCCGGAGATGTCAATTATATTGACCGGAAGCCAATCAGTGGATAAAAGCATCCCCACTCCACTTTACTATCAATTGTTCCAGATCATCAAGAACCAGATCGATTTGGGCGAATTGAAGGTAGGAGATGCGATTCCTACTGAATTGGAATTGATGGAGAAATACCAGATCAGCCGGGCAACTGTCCGCCAGGCAGTTCTGCAATTGGTCAATGAGGGCTATTTGCGCCGCGAAAAATCAAAGGGCACTTTTGTCACTCGACCGCCCAGCAAATTCCGCTTCATCGAAGGCTTGCGCGGCTTCTCGGCAGAAATGCGCAGCCGCAGCATCTCCTACTATTCTAGAGTGCTGGATAAGCGCATAATTCCCGCTCCGGAGAAAGTTGCCAGGTTTCTTGAGATCGAACCTGGTGCGCCGGTTTTTTACCTGCACCGCCTGCGCATTGTCGATGATCAACCCTTCCTCATTGACCATCACTACATCCCGCATGTTCTGTGCCCTGGCATTGAGGAAAAAGTGGCTGATAACGTCTCGCTATATGCCGCGCTTGAAAAAGATTATCAATTGCAGCTTCATCATGGGTGGCGCGAGTTCGAGCCAGTAACTGCCATTTCCAAAGAAGAGATCGACCTGCTCCAGATTTTCCCTAAAACCAACCTTCTGTACGTCGAAAGCACCGTTTACGATCGCAATAATCGCCCGATTAACTACTTTTATGCCCTGATCCGCGGCAAGTTTACCGTCGACATTCTCAATACGAGTGAGTTCGAGTAAATCCTGCCGCGCATCACGTGAGCTTTTTCATCGGTTTACAAGGAGAAGCAGCCCATGGATCCTTTGATCATCGCGTATGACCTGGGAACTGGAGGCAACAAAGCCTCCCTGTTTGATATGGAAGGCAGCTGCCAGGCGGATTTGTTTGTCCCATACCAGACTCATTATCCCAGGGCTGGCTGGCACGAACAGCGGCCGGAGGACTGGTGGAATGCAATTATCAACAGCACTCGCCAGCTGATTGAAAAGACAGGCGTCGATCCACGCCGGGTGACCTGCCTGGGGATATCGGGTCACAGCCTGGGAGCAGTTCCCCTGGACAAGAATGGGGATCTTCTGCGCGCGGCCACACCGATCTGGTCCGATGCTCGCCCTGTCAAACAGGCTCAACAATTCTTTAATCACGTGCCAGAAAGTGAATGGTATTACATCACGGGCAATGGATTCCCGGCGCCGCTGTACACGGTTTTCAAGATCATGTGGTACCGCGACCATGAGCCGGAGATGTTTCAAAGCATCGATAAAATTATCGGCACCAAGGATTATATTAATTACCGCCTGACAGGTGTGATCGCCACGGATTATTCCTATGCTTCCGGCAGCGGCGTCTACGACCTGCTCGATTGGAATTATTCCGACCGCCTGATCGGCGCTTCCAGCCTGCCAGGCCGCATCTTCCCGGAAATCCTGCCTTCCGCCCAGGTGCTCGGCACACTGCTTCCCGAAGCCGCGCAGGCCCTGGGCCTTCCTGCTGAAGTCAAAGTAGTAGCGGGAGGGGTGGATAATTCTTGCATGGCGCTGGGGGCGCGCAACATCAAAGATGGCAGGATCTATAATTCATTGGGATCCTCGAGCTGGATTGCTGTGACTTCCAGCAAGCCGATCCTGGATGAGCGCTACCGCCCGTTTGTGTTTACGGCTGTAATGCCGGGTTTATTCAACTCCGCCATCCCTGTCTTTTCCTCCGGGAGCAGTTTTCGCTGGCTGCGAGACCAGCTCTGCCGTGACCTGGTGGCTCGCGCCGAGGTGGAAGGCATCGATGTGTATGAATTAATGACTTTTGAAGCCGCCAGCTCACCAGTCGGCTCGCGCGGCATTCTCTTCAATCCCAACCTGGCCGGAGGATCATCCATTGACGACAGCATCAACATCCGCGGCGCTTACATGGGCCTGGATCTGGGGCACGTGCGCGCCGATGTGATCCGCGCTACCATGGAAGGTGTCGCCATGGAGATGCGCCTGGCTTTGGATGAGCTGCATAAGACCATGAGCGCTGTGACCGAGATGGTAGTGGTTGGCGGAGGCAGCCGCAGCAAACTGTGGTGCCAGATTTACGCCGATCTGTACAGGATGCGGATTGTGAGGACCAATATCGACCAGCAGTGTGCTGCGCTGGGCGCGGCAGCACTGGCAGCGGTTGGTTGTGGGTATTGGGAGGACTTTGAGATTATCGATCGCATTCATATTGTCCAGGATATTTCGGACCCTGTCCCTGCCAACGTTGAAATATACGAGGCCATGATGCCGCTTTTCCGTAAATCAGCGCAATTCCTGGCAGAGCTCGGCGACCAGGTAACCGTCCTGAGCCTGCCAAATTCATGAAGGCAGCAGATCAATGAAAACGGAAACAGTCGATTTCGATGGTCTTGGTGCGATAAAGATTTGTAACGACCGGCTTGAGATGGTCCTGGTCACCTCCCTTGGACCGCGCATCGCCTTCCTGGGCTTTCAAGGCGAATCCAACCTGTTGTACTGGAAAAACGATGATCTGGGCCGCCAGGGCTGGCGCCTATTGGGAGGGCATCGCGTCTGGGTTACTCGTCCTGGGGCAGATGAATCCGAAGACGCCTATGCCGCAGATAATGAGCCGTGCCGGGTTTCCCTCGAAGACGGCTGTCTCACCGTCACCGGTGCGGAGCATCCTTTTCTCAGGACCGAGCGCGGTTTGAAGATTCAGGTCCTGGATGAATCATCCTTCGAAGTCACTTCCTTCGTCACGAATATTGGCCCGATGCTCTATTCAGGCGGTGTCTGGGCACCTACCTGCCTCCTGCCCCAGCCCGGTCAGGAGTTTGGCATCCTCTTGGGCGACCGGCGCCTGTCCTGGGACCTGGTCAGGATTGTGATCCCGCGCAAATTTGCCGGGCATACCGCACCAGTCGACGATCCACAGGTCCGCTTTAGCGAGGATTTCATGATCGTCGTCCCCGGGGGAATAGAAACCAAGCGTATGCTCATGGCGCCCATGGGGATCGCTGCCATGACATGGCCCGAGAAAAACTTATCTTTCATCAAGCGTTCGAAGTACAACCCGCTCGGCAGGTATCCTCTGGATTGCAACCTGGCAATCTATAACGCTCCTGGCAATTTCATGTTTGAAATGGAATCCTTCGGCGAGGAACAGACCCTGATCCCCGGCAGCATAATGGAATTGAAAGAACGCTGGACGCTGGTCGAACAGAGCCTTGATTGGGGGGATCCGGGGCAGGTGATTGATTTGTCAGGGGGATGGGATTGGTGACCCAATCAAACGATATAGCCAATTTCCTGGTTGGCTACCTCGTCTCGATCTGCGCTTCTCTTAGTGCCAGGTAAACCGCTTCGTTGACCTTATCTATATCACTGCGATCATCGGAGTGGGCCGCTGTCCACCAACGCACATTCAAGCTGAGAGTCGCTTCGTCAAATTCCATGAAAATGACATCGATCGGTTGTTCGGCCAGCACCCCTTCCACGCTGCGGACTG
>Ga0209254_10006654_pt1 | contig 10654 bp, 10 predicted proteins | sample FrelakmetDIP11DI_FD_187148 | JGI IMG/M metagenome (GOLD analysis project Ga0209254, IMG submission 187148) | Freshwater lake sediment microbial communities from the University of Notre Dame, USA, for methane emissions studies - DIP11 DI (SPAdes)... | ecosystem: Environmental > Aquatic >... | reverse complement strand
TCCGAAGCGCGCATAGAACGGCGCGGCGTGGCGCTGCGCTGAGAGCACCACTTCGCGCATGCCACGCGCGCGCGCGCGTTCCATCAGCGCTGCGAGGATCGCAGCGCCGACACCCTGTCCGCGCGCCTCCGCAAGCACCGCCATGCGGCCGATGTGGCCATCGGGAAGCAGCCGGCCGGTGCCGATCGCCCGGCCGGTGGGGTCGAGCGCGAGCGCATGGTCGGAGACCGGATCGAGATCGTCGTACTCGAGCGCGAGCGGCACGCCCTGCTCCCGGACGAACACCGCCTCGCGCACGGGACGGGCGGCGGCCCGCGCGGTCGCCCAGTCGAGCAACTGCACCTCGAAGCCCCTTGTATCCTGCGACGGCATTCGTGACCCCTCGCCCTCGTATAATTTCGAGTTTCGCCCGACGCGAGGAGTGTAGCGAATGCAAAGCCTCTGGCAGGACGACGAAGCCGCCCGCTTCGCGGACGATCTCGGGCTTCGCGTCTACACCTCGCGGCTCCTCGGGCGCGACAAGTCGCTCGTGCTCCACGGCGGCGGCAACACGTCGGTGAAGCTCCGCGTTGCGAACCGCTTCGGCGAGGACGAGGACATCCTCTACGTCAAGGGCAGCGGCTGGGACCTCGAGACCATCGAGGCCGCGGGCTTCGCGCCGGTACGGCTCCGCCACGTGCAGCGGCTCGCCGCGCTCGAGCGGCTGTCCGACCCCGACATGGTGAACGAGCTCGGCACGAACCTCGTCCGCGCCGGCGCCCCGGCCCCTTCGATCGAGACGATCCTGCACGGCGTGCTGCCGTTCCGCTTCGTCGACCACACCCACGCCGACAGCGTGCTCGCGGTCATGAACACGCCCGAGGGCGAGCACCGGCTGCGCGCCGTCTACGGCTCGCGCGTCGTCGTCGTGCCCTACCGCCTCCCCGGCTTCGATCTCGCGCGGCTCGTCGCGCGCGAATACGAGCGCCAGGCGACCGAGAAGACGATCGGCGTGGTGCTCATGCATCACGGCATCTTCTCGTTCGGCGACAGCGCACGCGAGGCCTACGACCGCATGATCGAGCTGGTCGGCCTTGCCGAGGCGTACCTCGCCGCCAAGAACGCGTGGGAGGTCGTGCCTGCTGCCACGCCCGCGCAAGCCGGGATCGACCCGGTCGAGCTCGCGCGGCTCAGGCAGCGCATCTCCGCCGCGGCCGGCAGGCCGATGCTGCTCGCCGCAACGACGAATGCAAAGACGCTCGCGCTCGCCCGCCATCCCGAAGTTGCCCGCATCTCGCAGCAGGGGACGGCAACGCCGGACCACGTGATCCGCACCAAGCGGCTGCCGATGATCGGCGACGACGTCGACGCCTACGTGCGCGATTACCGCGCGTACTTCGAGCGCAACGCGCCGCATGCGCGCGAGCCGAAGACGATGCTCGACCCGGCGCCGCGCGTCGTCCTCGACCCGCGCTTCGGCCTTGCCGCCGCGGGCGCGACGGCGAAGGACGTGGCCATCGTCGCCGAGCTCTACGACCACACCATCGACGTCATCCTGCGTGCCGAGGCGCTCGGCGGCTGGCGTGCGCTGCCCGAAGCCGATCTCTTCGAGGTCGAGTACTGGGACCTCGAGCAGGCGAAGCTGCGCAAGGGCGGCAAGCCGCCGGTGTTCACCGGCGAGGTCGTGCTCGTGACCGGCGCGGCCTCCGGCATCGGCAAGGCCGCGGTGGCCTCTTTCCTTGCGCGCGGCGCTGCGGTGGTCGGGCTCGACCGCGACGCGGCGGTGACGACCTTGCACGAGCGCGCGGACTACCTCGGCATCGCCTGCGACATCACAGACGAGTCGGCGGTGCGCACCGGGCTCGCGCGCGCGGTGCTCGCCTTCGGCGGTCTCGACATGCTCGTGCTCAATGCCGGCATCTTCTCCGCATCGCGCAGCATCGACCAGCTCGACCAGGAGGAGTGGCGCAAGGTGATGAGCGTGAACGTCGACGCGAACCTCGCACTGCTGCGCGCCTGTCATCCGCTCCTGCGCGTCGCGCCGAACGGCGGGCGCGTCGTCGTGATCGGCTCGAAGAACGTGCCTGCGCCAGGCCAGGGCGCAGGCGCCTACTCCGCGTCGAAGGCCGCGCTCGCGCAGCTCGCCCGCGTCGCCGCGCTCGAATGGGGGGCCGAGCGCATCCGGGTGAACACGCTGCATCCGGACGCGGTGTTCGACACCGGACTTTGGACGCCCGAAGTGCTGGAGGAGCGCGCGCGCCGCTACGGCATGACGGTCGGGCAGTACAAGACGCGCAACGTCCTGCGGACCGAGGTTACGAGCCGCGACGTCGCGGAGCTCGCTGCCGAACTGTGCGGGCCGCTCTTCGGCAAGACCACGGGTGCGCAGCTCCCGGTGGACGGCGGCAACGAGCGGGTGATCTGACGTGGACCGTGTCGCCGCGATGCCGTCCGGCGCCGTCGAGACGATGCGCTGGGACGGCAAGACGCTGGCGCTGATCGACCAGCGGCTGCTGCCGCAGCGGTTCGAGTACGTGCAATGCACGACTGCGCTGGAGACGGCGACGGCGATCCGCGACATGGTCGTGCGCGGCGCGCCGGCCATCGGCTGCGCGGCTGCGTTCGGCGTCGCGCTCGAAGCGAAGCGCCTCGCCGCGAGCTGCTCGGCTGAGGACTTCCGGCGCGGTCTCGCCGGCGGCCTCGACGCGCTGCGCGCGAGCCGGCCGACGGCGGTGAATCTCTTCTGGGCGCTCGATCGGATGCAGTCCGCGATCGACGCGAATGCGGGTGCGCCGCCGGCAGCGCTTGCTGCCCGGCTGGAAGCGGAAGCGGGAGCGATCTTCCGCGAGGACCTCGCGACCTGCCGCGCGATCGGACGGCACGGCGCGGAGCTGATTCCCGACGGCGCGCGCGTCATGACCCATTGCAACGCCGGAGCGCTCGCCACGGCCGGGCACGGCACCGCGCTCGGCGTCATCCGGTCGGCGCGCGACGCCGGCAAGCGGATCGCGGTGATCGCGAACGAAACCCGGCCCTACCTGCAGGGCGCGCGGCTCACCGCCTGGGAGATGGTGCAGGAAGGCATTCCCGTGACGCTGGTGACGGACAACATGGCCGGGCACCTGATGCAGACCGGCCGCGTGGATGTCGTCATCGTCGGCGCCGACCGCATCGCCGCCAACGGCGACACCGCCAACAAGATCGGCACGTACACGGTCGCCGTGCTTGCTGCCCGGCACGGCATTCCCTTCTACGTTGCCGCGCCCGTCTCCACCCTCGACGCGAACATTGCCAGCGGCGCGCAGATTCCGATCGAGGAGCGGCCCGCGAGCGAAGTGACAGGCTTCCGCGAGCTGCAGTGGGCACCCGAGGGCGTGCAGGTCGCCAACCCGTCGTTCGATGTCACGCCTGCCGAGCTCATATCGGGGATCGTCACCGAGCGCGGCGTGGTGACACAGCCGTACGCGAGCGGCATCGCCGCGGTGCTGCGGCAGGGCTGAGCGACGCGAGCGCCGGCAGGAAGCCGCGCGCCGGCCGGCACGCGGCTTCCTCCACGCGCTGCACGAGCGGAGCAAGTCCTGCGCACTGCGCCTCAGCCCATGATCTCCACCGGCGTGCCCGCAGGCACGAGGTCGAACAGCTCGACGACCTCGTGGTTGCGCATCCGCACGCAGCCGATCGAGCCGGGCAAGCCCATCGGCACGGTGTCCGGGCTGCCGTGGATGTAGATGTAGCGCCCCATGGTGTCGACGTCGCCGAAGCGGTTGAAGCCCAGCTCCCTGCCGCAGAGCCAGAGGATGCGCGTGAGGATCCAGTCGCGGCCCGGAGAGCGCCCGGCGAGCGCGGGCGACCACATCTCGCCCGTTGGACGGCGACCCACGAACACCGTGTTGAACGCCGCGCCCCGGCCGATCTTCGCGCGGACGAAGTGCCGGCCGCGCGGGGTGCAGTAGCTGCCGCGCTTCTCGCCCGGCCCGTTCTTCGCCGTCGACACCGAGTAGGTGCGCAGCACCTGCCCGCGGTCACCGAGCAGCGTAAGCGTCTGCAACGGTATGGAGATCTCGATGCGCGTCATCACGGCTCGCGCGCCTCGGCCCGGCGCCGGGCGAAGAAGGACGAGATCAGCGCGCCGCACTCCTCGGCGAGCACGCCGCCCGTCACCGTTGCATGATGGTTGAGGCGCGGCCCGGCGAAGAGGTCGACGACGCTTCCCGCAGCGCCGGTCTTCGGGTCGCGCGCGCCGAACACCACGCGCGAGATGCGCGCGTGCAGGATCGCGCCAGCACACATCGCGCACGGCTCGATGGTGACGTAGAGCTCGCAGCCGGGCAGGCGGTAGTTGCCGAGCCGTTGCGACGCATCGCGAAGCGCCACGATCTCGGCATGCGCCGTCGGGTCGTTGCTGCCGATGGGCGCGTTGCGGCCGCGACCGACGATCTCGCCGTCGCGCACCACCACGGCGCCGACCGGAACCTCGCCTGCGTCCGCTGCCAGCGCCGCGAGCGCGAGTGCCGCCCGCATGCGGCTCTCGTCGGAGTCGAGGGGGTTCATCCCTGGTCTCCGGGGCGAAACCAATTGGCTTCGTCCGCGAGCCGGCGAGTGGCGCTAGAACAAGCCCAGCGCAAGACGCAACCCCCGATCCACCGACTCGAGCTCATCCCGGTTGAGGACCGTGAGCGGCCCTTCGCCGAGGCGCTTCCGATCCAGCGCACACGGCTGGTCCACGATGACCTGGCACGTTTGCTCGAGCTTCTGGCGCGCAGGGATCGTCACGCGGAAGAGCTGGAGCGAAGGCCTCACCTGCGTCGTGAGCGGCAGGACGATCACCATCGGCGTGCCCGCCTGGTTCAACTGTCGCTTTGGACGATCAACACCGGCCGGACCTTCCCGACCTCGCGGCCGCACGCTGGACTCAGAGTCGCGACCCAGACCTCGCCGCGATTCACTTCCCGGCCCGCCGTCGCCCTCGTACGCTTGCAGGGGGGCGACGTGCGGGCGCCTCGCTCGCCTCCAGCGTTTCGTTGTCCGTCGCCAACGCCTCTGCGGCAAACGCCAACGCCTCGTCGCGAAGCGCGGGATCGCCGTACACGGCTCGGGCCTCCGCGACGAACGACGTGACGATACGCTCGCGTTCCTTGCGGGCAAGGAACTCCTCCAAGGCATCCCGCACCACCTCCGACCGCGAGAGACCCCTGACGACGGCCCTCCTCGCCGAGGCGCGCCTCGAGCTCTTCGGGAATCCTCAGGCTCATGCTCCCCATGCACACATGGTAGTCCGAACCGTACTACCTGATGCACGGCACACGGGCTTACAAATGGTAGAACGCCTCGCCTCGCTGCGCCATCCGCTTCAGCATCGCCGGCGGCACGAACCGGGGTCCGGCGGTCTCCGAGAGGCGCTCGCATGCCGCGACGAACTCCGGTACGCCGATGGTGTGGATCCAGCCTATGGGACCGCCGCGCAGGCTCGGGTAGCCCCACCCGAGGACAGCGCCGATGTCGGCGTCCTGCGGCCGGCGTACGACGCCCTCCTCCATGCACCTCGCCGTCTCCACGGACTGGATGAGGAGCAGCCGTTCGGCGACGTCCTCGGCGCTCGGCTGTTCGCGCCGCAGCGGCAACTGTTCGGCGAGCCCCGCCCAGAGGCGCTTCTTGCCGTCCGCCGGGTAGTCGTAGAAGCCCTTGCCCCCCTTGCGGCCTGGCCGGCCGAGCTGCTCGACCATGAGCGTCGCGACCCGGTCGAGCGCGCTTTCCCGGTACGCAGTCCCCAGGTCGGCCTGGTCCTGCCTGGCGAACTTCACCATCAGTTCGAGCGACACGTCGTCGAGCAACGCGAGGGGCCCGATCGGCATGCCGGCGATCAGGCTTCCGTTCTCGATCGCCTCCGGCGCCACGCCCTCCTCGAGCAGCGATGCGGCCTCGGAGAGATAGGCTCGGAGCACCCGGCTCGTGTAGAAGCCGCGGCCGTCGTGCACGACGACCGGCGTCTTGCCGAGGACCTTAACGAAGTCCATGGCGCGGGCAAGCGTGGCATCCGAGGTGCGCTCGCCGCGGATGACCTCGACAAGCGGCATGCGCTCGGCCGGCGAGAAGAAGTGCAGCCCGATGAAGTTCTCGGGGCGTGCGCTCGCGCGCGCCAGCCCGGTGATCGGCAGCGTCGATGTGTTCGAAGCGAAGATCGCGTCGGGACGCAGGACCGCCTCGGCCTTGCGCGTGACCTCGGCCTACACGGCACGGTCCTCGAACACGCCCTCGACCACGATCTCGCAGTCGGCAAGCGCGGCGAAGTCGTCGGTCGGGTGGATGCGCGCGAGGATCGCTTCCATCGTGTCCGGCGCCATGCGGCCCTTCTCCATGAGCTTTGCCATCAGCTTTCGCGCGTATTCGCGCCCGCGCTCTGCCGCCTGCTTCGCGACGTCGAGCAGTACGACCTCGAGACCGGTGCTTGCCGCCGCGTACGCGATACCCGAGCCCATCATGCCCGCACCGAGCATGCCCATGCGACGGAACTTCTGATGCGCAATCCCGGCGGGCCGGCGCACCGAGGCTGTTCGCCTCGTTCATGGCGAAGTGCAGCGTGCGCACCATGTTCTTCGCCTCGCTGCTCACCACCAGGTTGGCGAAGTGGCGCGCCTCGATGTCGAGCGCCGTCTCGAGGTCGGCGCGCGCGCCTTCCTCGAGGCACACGAGGATGCGATGATGCACGCTGTGCGGAGGATGTGCTTCGCGCGACACGCTCCCCTCGCCGGGAACCCGGTATCCCTCCTGATCCCACGGTTGGCGCGCTGCCCCCTGCCCTTCGCCCAGCAGCCAGGCGCGCGCCGCCGCGCGTTCCTCGCCGGCCGGAACCACCGCGTCGATGAGGCCGACCTTCAGGGCGTCCTTCGCCTTCAGCCGCTTGCCCTCCGTGAGCAGCGGCGCGGCCGCGTCGAGGCCGATCAGCCGCGGGAGCCGCTGCGTGCCGCCACCGCCGGGCAGCAGGCCGAGGCTGACCTCGGGAAAGCCGAAACCCGCCTTGGGATCGTCGCCGGCGACCCGGTAATGGCAGGCGAGCGCCAGTTCCAGCCCGCCCCCGAGCGCCGTACCATTGAGGGCGGCGGCGACGGGCTTGCCGGCCGTTTCCATGTGACGCAGAAGCTTGTGCCACTCCAGCATCCGGCTGTAGACATGCTCCGCCTCGGAGGCCCTGAGCACCCGCTCGAGGTCGGTGCCGGCGATGAAACCCTTCTTGGCCGAGGCGATGAGCAGACCCTTCACCGCGGGATCGCCCAGCGCCCGGTTGACCGCCGTCGCGAACGCCTCCACCGACGCGTCGTTGAGCACGTTCTCGGAGCGGTCCTGCATGTCCCACTCGACGGTCGCGATGCCGTCCCGATCGACGCCGTAGTTGATCATCTCGTTCCTCTCGATGAAATGAATCCCGCACACGCGATGTCGCGGCGGTCGCGCGCCGAGCCGCTCCCCGAGCGGCGCGAGCGATCATGGCCGGCGCCGGGCTTGCCCCCGGGAGGCTTGCGCGCGGAAGTGTCTGCGTCCAATGCAGACGCGTTCGGATCCCGCCCCCGGCCGGCGCGTCCATCCGCATCGAAGTTAGACGAGCGCCCGGGAGACTGTCAAGGTGCTTGACGATCTGGAAGACCGTCCTCCCGCCACGGCGCGGCGGCGGCGCGCGCCTGCCGCCGCGCCCGCGCCACGCCCCGCGGACGCCGAAGACCTGTCCGCGCAGACCCTCAGGCAGCTCCTCCTCAGGCGCTCCACCTGGCTCGAGGAGCGCATCTTCAGGTCCGCGCCCCGCTTCGGGTACGGCTTCGTGACCCCGGCCATGCACCGGCTCTTCACGCACATGCCGCGCAAGCCGGTGAGCATGTCGGAGCTGGCGCGGCGCCTCGCAGTGAGCAGGCAGGCGGTGCACCAGACCGTCGCCGAAGCGTGCCGCCGCGGCATCCTCGAGCTGGTGGAGGATCCGAGCGACGCGCGGGTGCGCAAGGTGCGCTTCACCGACAAGGGCCTGGCGATGGTCCGCACCGCCAGCCAGTCGGTGAAGACCATCGAGGCCGAGCTCGAGCGCCGCCTCGGGCCACGCGACTTCGCCGCCCTGCGCCGCATCCTCTCGCGCCACTGGTAGCGCTGCGGCGCACTAGAGCGCAGCGCCGAGCCCACCGCGCCGTCCTCGCTCGACCTGCAGTCGTCGGCGGTCTGCAGTCTTCCTGCCGTCGCGCTGCATCGCCGCATCGCTGCGTGGCGACTCGCGGCCCTTGATGATCGTCAAGGGCCTTGACGAATAGGTCGTCAAGCATATTGACATGCCCGAGAGGGAGAACGTAGATTCGAAGCACGGGGACAGGGATGTTCGGCTCCCCGTGGCGCGCTCCCCCGACCAGGTGAGAGGCAGTCGACGAGGCCAAGCATGCGTTCCACGATGATGCAGGTTCCGCTCAGCGTGAACCACCTGCTCGAGCGCGGGAAGCAGTTCTTCGGCGATCGCGAGATCGTCTCGCGCCTCCCGGACAAGTCCCTTCGTCGCACGAACTACGCCGACCTGCACCGGCGCGCGCGCCAGCTCGCGGCCGCGCTCGTGAGTGCCGGCGTCAAGCCGGGTGACCCCGTCGCCACGCTGATGTGGAACCACGCCTGGCATCTCGAGGCGTACTTCGGCATCCCGGCAGCAGGCGCGGTCCTGCACACGCTGAACCTGCGGCTGTCGCCCGACGACATCGCCTACATCATCCGCGACGCCGGCGACCGCATCGTGATCGTGGACGACGTCCTGCTCCCGCTGCTCGAACAGGTGCGCACCCGCACCGACGTCGGTCGCGTGATCGTGGCACCGATCTCCGGCGCACCGGTCGCCGCGCAGTACGAGAGCTACGAGCGGTTCATCGACGTCGACGCGAGCGGCTACCGCTATCCCGAGCTCGACGAGAACGCCGCCTGCGGCATGTGTTACACGTCTGGCACCACAGGCCGTCCGAAGGGCGTCGTCCACTCGCACCGCTCGACGGTTTTGCACGCGCTTTCCATCTCGCTTCCCGACTGCCTCGACCTGTCGGTGCACGACTCGGTGTTCGCCGTGACGCCGATGTTCCACGTCAACTCCTGGGGCGTCCCGTTTGCTGCCGCGATGGTGGGATCGAAGCTCGCCTTCCCGGGCCCGCACATGGGGGCCGAGGACCTGCTCGACCTGATGCAGAGCGAGGACGTGACGCTCGCGCTCGGCGTGCCGACGATCTGGATGTCGATCCTGCAGGCCCTCGACCATGCCCCCGAGCGCTGGAAGCTGCGCAAGGGGATGCGCATGATGGTCGGCGGGTCAGCCGCGCCGCCTTCGCTCATCGCCGGCTTCGAGCGCCACAATCTCGCGATCAAGCACGGCTGGGGCATGACCGAGCTCTGCCCGGTCGGCACGCTTTCCTGGCTGAAGCCCGAGCACACGAAGCTGCCGGCCGAGAAGCAGTACGAGATCCGCGCGCGGCAGGGCCTGCCGATCCCGCTCATGGAGCTCCGCATCCAGGGCGAGGGCCGCTCGCAGCCCTGGGACGGCCAGTCCGTCGGCGAGCTCCAGGTGCGCGGGCCGATCGTCACCGGCGGCTACCACAACCTGCCTGTGGACCCGGAGAAGCTCACGGACGATGGCTGGTTCCGCACCGGCGACGTCGCCACGATCGATCCCGAGGGCTACATGCGCATCTCGGATCGCACCAAGGACCTCATCAAATCCGGCGGCGAGTGGATCAGCTCGGTCGAGCTGGAGAACGCGATCATGGGCCATCCCGCCGTCGCCGAGGCTGCGGTGATCGCGATCCGCCATCCGAAGTGGGACGAACGGCCGCTCGCCGTTGTGGTGAAGCGGCCGGGCAAGGATGTGACCGAGGCCGATCTGCGCCACTTCCTCGCCCCGAAGTTCGCCAAGTGGCAGATCCCGGACGACTTCGCCTTCGTGGACGTGCTGCCTCGCTCGTCCACCGGCAAGTTCCTGAAGACGAAGCTGCGCGAGACGTTCAAGGACGAGGTGTCGCGAACGCCGGGTTGAGGGAACGAGAGGCGGGACGCGGCGCCGGCTCGCCGCGAAACACAAGCTGGAACAAAGGCTGGAGGAGCGATCGATGGGGATTCCCGGCTACACGATGGCCACGCTGCGCGAGTTCGTCGGCCGCGAGCTGGGCGCGTCGGGCTGGCGGACGATCGACCAGGATCGCATCAACGCCTTCGCGCACTGCACCGACGACCACCAGTGGATCCACGTCGACGTCGAGCGGGCGAAGCGCGAGAGCCATTTCGGCGGCACCATCGCCCACGGTTACCTGACGCTGGCGATGCTCGCGCCTCTGCAGGGCGAGATCGGCGTGATCCCGCCCGATGCCAAGCAGGCGATCAACTTCGGCATGGACAAGCTGCGCTTCCTCGCGCCGGTGAAGGCCGGCGCACGGATACGGATGCGCGTGACGCTTCTGGAGGTGGAGGACCGCGGCAAGGGGCGACTCCTCCTGCGCACGCAGAACACGTTCGAGATCGAGGGCGAGGATAAACCGGCCTTGACCGCCGAATCGCTGGCGCTCGTCTCGTGACGGCGGCAGACCGATCGCAAGATTCGCAATGGTGCGCCGGCACGGTTGATCCGGCGCAAACCGGCGCACCCAGCGCAACACGATCCTGCCCCTCCGACTGTCGGTAAGGC
>Ga0209254_10006653_pt1 | contig 10657 bp, 8 predicted proteins | sample FrelakmetDIP11DI_FD_187148 | JGI IMG/M metagenome (GOLD analysis project Ga0209254, IMG submission 187148) | Freshwater lake sediment microbial communities from the University of Notre Dame, USA, for methane emissions studies - DIP11 DI (SPAdes)... | ecosystem: Environmental > Aquatic >... | reverse complement strand
CATCGTCTGATGATGCAGATACAAAGTACATGGTTTCCCATTATAGATCGTAATCCGCAAAAATATGTTCCGAATATTTTTGAAGCAAAAGATACCGATTTTATTAAGGCAACTCACAAAATATACTGTAACAGCCAATATCCCAGTTATATAGAATTGCCTGTAATGAATGAATAAATATGAAAGGGAATTTATAAATGATATTAAATCAATTTAAGTCATATTAAACCTACCCGATTTTCCTCAGCGAACCGACATTGTCCTTAATTATTACCCCTTCTCCGTGCCCGCCAAGGTCAACAACCAGTTGTTTAAGCGCCCCGTTCTGCTGAACATTGTCCTTAATAATTGAATTTTCAAGGTTTTTAAGGACAATGCCATAGTCGGGCGAGTAACTGCCTTCTCCGCCATCATCTCTTCCTGAGTTCAGGGCATTTCCGACGAAGACCAATCCTTTAACCGATTCAAATCTTACATGAGAGCTGTCATAGTCATCATCTTTGCCCCATTCCGGTTTCCCGCTACGGTAAATGACATTGCCGGTTATTGCCAGTGTCTGGCAACTTTTTTCTTCCACGCCTGGAAGAAGGGCAATACCGCATCTCCCTGAGCGGTCGATATAATTACCTGTAATATTGTAGTGTGATCCCCCCTTGATAATTATTCCTCCGGCACGGTTCCATTCAATCCTGTTACCGGTTATTGTATTGGATGCATTTTCATCATATGAAGCATACCCTGCTTCACCGTTGCCGGAGAACCAGTTATCGAGTATGAACCCATCCCATCCCCTTACCCTGAGACCACATCCTTTATTTACGAAGCAGTGAGAGTGACGGACGCAAAAACACCATATTCTTTCCAGCCGTATCCCGTCGCCTGTAAAATTCTCAACCCGGCATGTATCTATCCTTGGTGTATCTTCCTGTTTGCCGTAATCGGGTTTATCAACAAGGATACCATGAGCTCCGCCTTCTACGTTGTTGCCATCGAGACAAAGACCGAATAGATAAGCTCCATAGGCCCCTGTAAGATTAATAAGGCATTTCCCTCCCCCTTTGAAGATAATTTTTGTTCCCATTCCATTCCTGTAACTCCAGGCGGGCAATCCATGGATGCCTACACCTTCAGGGACCTTCAATTCAGAGCAAAGGTATTTACCTTCCGGAATAAATACTGCGCCATTTGACACGGCAGCTTTGTCTATTGCCTTCTGAATAGCTTCAGTATCGTCTGTAGTACCATCACCCGTAGCGCCGAAATCCATTGCATTCAGCATACCTCTGCTTTTTACTCCGGCAGCTGACGATGTCTGGCACGATACTGAGGAAACAACTGCAGAAGCTGCCAGCACGGAGCCTGCAGAAACAAAGTCGCGTCTTGAAAAACCTGGTTTATTCATATCTTAAATCCTCCTGAAATTAGATTGTTTGATCAGTAAATTTAACAATACAAATTAAATATAAGTTATTAATGCCGGTTTTATAGTTTAGTTCTTAAGCAACGAATTTAAGGATTGTGTTTTGTTTAACTCTGCTGCATAGGATTTCTGTTTTTCGGATTTGAGATCAGGATAAAACCAGATCTGGAGTAATTGCTATTCATAAAAGTTGAGATGTTGTTCATAAAAAACCTGATTTAGTTTATTTACAATGGGTTAATTAGGTTTATCTTTGTATAAGAAGTGAACAATTACTGTTATTTCTATGTTTAACAGGCAGGTAAGAGACTTCTAATATAAAAAAGTATTCACCATGCCAGCCAGCTTTAAAAAGATCTTGTTTTTTATTCTTCTGTTTTTATCAGTTCCTTACCGGGCATCCTCACCAAACATAAATTCGTTTACCGTTTTTGCCACGACTCCTGTTGAGCCATACAAAAAACTGATCCATGCAATTGGTTTTGTGGAGACAATGAATAACCCCTTGGCTTATAATCCACTTGAGGAAGCTACCGGCATTTTCCAGATCAGGCCTATCAGGCTAAAAGATTACAATGATAAGACCGGCAACAACTATAAAATGAATGATCTCTTTGATTATGAGGTCTCTGAAAAGATATTTTTATATTTTGCTGACCAGATAGGCCCCTACGATCTCGAACAGATAGCCAGGAGATGGAATGGATCGGGGCATATGACAACCTATTACTGGAACCGTATCAGGGAATATTTATAACTGAGACAATTCTGACTGATCCTTTTTAAATCAGTTTAAGCCAATGATAATATAGGCAGGTTTTACGGATTTTGCATCCCTATAAGCTTCTTCATCAATTATTGTTTTAATTTTACAGCCATATCCGGCGGTCTGAAACGCAGATAGGGTTTTAATTACTAAAGATTATTTAAAACAATAGAGATAAACTAATACTTACTGGTATGATAAAAAGAAAAACATATTTGAGGTTATTGTTTGCGCTGATGTTAATAACTTTTTCAGGGCTGAAAATTTATGCTCAAAAAGAACGTTCAGTGGTTCAGGATAATTACAAATGGGATCTCAGGCCCATTTACGAATCGGATGGAGTATGGGAGAGTGCCAAGGATAAGCTTGTTGCCGGTTTGCCAGGTATTGAGAAATTTAAGGGTATCCTGACCCGAAGCGCAAAAGATCTTTTTGCCTGCCTTGATTACATGTCAATAATTAAAAAAGAGGCTTCAAGGCTTTATGGTTACAGCAGCATGAATTCAGATCTGGACACTCGTGACATGAAATATTCATCCATGACCAAGGAATTGCAGCAGATTTTATCCGATTTTTCTGCTGAAGCCTCATATATTAATCCCGAGATACTCACTATTGACTGGCAGAAAATTGAGCAGTTTATAAAGGATGAGCCAAAGCTTGAAATTTACCGCAAATGGTTGAAGGATCTTTTCCATGAGAAGGAACATACTCTGACTCAGGGAGAAGAACGCATAATGGCTTTATCTGGTTTAATCTCAGGAGTACCTTACTCAACTTTCAACACCTTCAGTAATGCGGAAATGCCATCTCCGGATATTATTCTGAGCACGGGTGAGAAAGTGCTTCTTACAAGTTCAGGTTATAATCTTTACAGGGGGCTTCCAAACCGGGCCGACCGTGAACTTGTATTCAGGACATTCTGGGGCAATTACAAAAGGTTTGAGGCTTCATATGGTGAAATGCTTTATGGAAATGTTATGGCCGGTATTTTTTCATATAAATCCCGTAACTATTCATCTTCCCTGGAAGAGGCATTGTATCCGAATAATATTCCGGTTAAAGTATACCATTCTCTGATAGAAAATGTAAATAATAACCTTCCTGCATTTCACAGGTATCTGGCGATTAAGAAAAGAATGCTTAATGTCGATACTCTTAAGTATCTCGATTTGTATGCTCCGGTTGTGAAGGATGTTAACCTGAAATTTACCTATGAGGAGGCAAAGGCATTGGTCTTGAAAGCCCTTGCCCCGCTTGGGACAGAATATATTTCTGTGGTGAAAAAAGCTATGGATGAACGATGGATTGATGTTTTACCTACAACGGCAAAAAGTTCAGGAGCCTACTCCAGTGATGCTGCCTACGATGTTCATCCTTATATTTTGATGAATTACAACGATCTGTACAGTGATGTAAGCACCCTTGCACATGAGCTTGGCCATACCATGCACAGCTATTTTGCTAACAAAACACAACCTTATCCGACAGCTGACTACCCTACATTTGTTGCAGAAGTGGCTTCCACTTTCAATGAGGTTTTACTCTTCAGGGAAATAATGAAGGAGATCGGGGATGAGGATGTAAGGCTCTCACTTCTCATGAGCTGGCTCGATCAGTTCAAGGGAACTCTTTTCAGGCAAACCCAGTTTGCTGAATTTGAGCTCCTTATTCATGAGGCTGCTGAAAAAGGTGAACCATTGACCGGAGAATTCCTTTCAGGTCTTTATGAGAATGAGGTGAAAAAATATTACGGTCATGACAAAGGAGTTTGTTACATTGATGATTACATATCAATGGAATGGGCGTTTATACCTCATTTTTACATGGGTTTCTATGTTTATCAGTACAGTACTTCATTCACTGCATCAATATCGCTGGCTGAACGGGTGATTAATAACGAAAAGGGAGCACTTGAAAATTACATTAAATTCCTTTCCTCCGGAGGTTCAGATTATCCGATCGAGCTTCTTAAAAAGGCAGGAGTGGATATGACCACTTCTGCTCCCTTTGATAAGACAATTGCCGCGATGAATTCCATAATGGACGAGATTGAGAAGATCCTGACCAATAAGGAAAAAGGAACAAGTCAAAAGTAGAAAGTCGAAGCAGGAGTACAAGGTATCTGTGGGGCTCCTATACGCGAAGGCCACAGAGTTCCATGAGGCTACTGTATAAACAATGTTTCTACATTGACTTTCTTATCGTGCTGGAATTCACTGAGTCTGTAATAGATTGAAGAATCATTTTCAATCTGGTAGATCCAGTATCCTGATACATCTCCAGGAGAAAAGTAAGTCCTCCTGATGTATAATTTATCTCCGGGCGTAAAATCGCAGCTCTTTCCATATGCTGATAATTTTCCAAAACTCTTATCCATTGATGTTTTGATCCAGATAATGTTCGGGCCATCAGAGGTTGAAGTGCCAGTATGCCTGTAATCGAGAAATTCCCCGACATATTTTCTTGTCATCAGGAATTCATCTTCAATAACTATATCCGTTGATCTCTTCATTGACTTTTTCTGAGATTCAGAAGGAACGTTGAGCAATTGTGCAGTACTTATCTCGGTAAAGGAATTCCCGCCTGCAGGATCAGTTTCAACTTTCAAAAAATATTTACCTGCATTCCAGTCGATTGAACTGAAATTTCCTGTTTTATAAGATCCGTTACCGATTTCGAGTGTAGCTAATCCGTCCCTGTCTGTGGTTCCTGTCTGGGTTTCGCTGTAAACAACTACTCCTGACGGGCTGCCTGCAAGGATATTTAATCTGAATGATACGGGCCCTGAAACGACCACTTCACCAGTCAATTTCCTTACCAGTGCCTGGTAGTAAAATGATTCCGGCTTCTGGCCAGATGCGCTTAAACAAAAAACAAATGCTATAAAAAAGAGTAACAGCCTTCTCATAACGGTTTATTTTTTTAAAGTTATGAAAGATAGTGATATATTACAAATTTATGAATTATTGAACCATCCTGGGCGATTCTATAGTAAAACTCCCGGTTAAGAAAGACTGTTGTCAGGATTTCGGATAGCTAAATAATAAATATAAATCCTGTCGGTGGCAAACTGAATCTGCAAATGATTATCTTTCTGTTCTTAACTTGTATTAATCCCGGATTTTTAAGATTAATACTACGAAGTAACTTTAAAAATATTATTTACCGGATGAAAGGAGTAATTTTTCTTTTGATTGTAATTGTCATTAATTGTAATGGGTTCGGCCAGAACAAACAAATGATAGATCAGATAAGGGATCAGAAAAGCGGAACTTCTGTATGGTGGGCCGGACAGGATAGCTGGATTATCAAGTCGGGAGATCTGGTTATTGCCACCGACCTGTTTCTTGAGAACAATGGACGGATTTCTCCGGCTCCCATTATTCCTGAAGAACTTGCAGAGGTTCTTGATATATCCTTCGTGACTCATGCTCATGGAGATCATTTTGAAGAGTACACTTCGAAGATTCTTCTTGAGAGATCTTCCTGTATTTTTGTAATGCCCGAGAGTTGTCTTTCTGAGGCACACAGAATGAAGATCCCTGATAACAGGATCGTTGTTGCCAGGCCTAGAGAGCCTTTTGAAATAAAAGGGATCAGGGTAGAACCCGTCAGAGCGATACATGGCAATGCCAATTTTGCTATCTATTACGATGCAAATCTTCAGGATTGCGGATATCTGATGACCATAAACGACAAGACTTTCCTTCAGCCAGGTGATACATACCTGCTTGAAGACCATTTGTTTATCAAAAAAGTTAATGTGCTTTTTGTTTCCCCTACAGAACATAACATGTATATTGAACCTTCAGTAATTCTGATAAATGCCCTTGCCCCTGATTATATTTTCCCTCAGCATCACAGTACTGTGGCAGTTAACGGGGAGAATCGTTTCTGGGCAAAGGGTTATCCTGATGAAGTCATGATCAGGCTCTCCCTGTCCCTGAAAGAACGGTATCATATCCTTAAACCGGGAGAAAAAATGGAAATCAGATAATTTATGAAAGTCATTATATTGGTTTTGATTTTTTTATCTATAATTCACACATCCTTTTTATTTCTGCAAATCTGATTAGCCAATAAAAAAATGACATATTCTATTCATTTTTTAACATTTATGTTCTACCTTCCTCCCCCAAAAAAAAACATAAACAGTTGTGGCATGACCTTTGTGGTTTAATGGAGCTAAAATAGATTATATTGTTATGAATAGAGATATTATTTCAGGGTTGATGAAATTCGTTATGCTGATAAGTATGGTACTGGTATTATTTGCCTGCAAGAAAGGGGACAATGCATCAACTGCAGTTGCGCCTGTGGCCATAACCAATTCAGCATCCTGGCCGGGAAGACACTGGGTGCTTCTTAAGGGGCAGGTAAATGGAAAAAACCAGCTCACAACGGTTACTTTTCAATATGATACCGTAACGAGTTATACCCATACAATAAGTCCTGTACCAGATACTACTGCCAGAAACTCCAATATCAGTTTCAAGGCAACCCTGACCAATTTAAAGCCAAATACAAAATATCATTACCGGATAAATTCCGTTAATGTGACAGGAATAGGAAACGGAGCTGATGTGTCTTTTACCACTTCTGATACCACAAAAGTTATTATCAGCTTTAATCCTGATCTGATTTATGATTCCATCTATGACTCGGAAGGGAATAAATACAGGACTATTCAGATCGGAACCCAGACCTGGACGGCAGAAAATCTGAAGTCAACAAAGTTTAATGATGATACTGATATCCCATTCGTTCTGGATGTATCGGCCTGGGCATCCCTGACCACTCCCGGTTACTGCTGGTTCAACAATGATTCAGTTGGTTACGGAGCAATATATAACTGGTATACTGTTGAAACCGGCAAACTTTGTCCTCAGGGCTGGCATGTGCCCAGTGATGATGAATGGACCATACTTACCGATTATCTTGGCGGTAAAAGTGTTGCGGGAGGAAAACTCAAGGAAACCGGCACTTCCCATTGGCAGAGTCCGAATACAGGAGCTACAAATGAAAGCGGATTCACCGGTTTGCCTACTGGTTACCGTAATTTTTCTGGAAGTTTCAACAGTATAAGCAGCTACGGTTTCTGGTGGTGTTCTACAGATTGGTCATCAACCGGAGCGTGGTATCGTGACGTATATTACGGATACAACTCTGTTGACAGGAGCAATACCAATAAAAAGAGTGGGGCAACGGTCCGGTGTGTTAAAGATTAAGGTGCGACCACATTTCCGCAATCAACTTTTTGCATATTTCCATATTCTTCTATAAACAAAAAAAGATTTGACTTGTTTACTATTTGTATTGTATCTTTGTACCAGGTAGTTCAGTCGTAAATATTTACTCACTTTACTGCGGATTACTGATATTTGATGGGTTTTAATTTAGAATAGAGATGCTGTTATTTCTATATATTAACCTTTAAAATATTATAACGATGGCAAAGAAGAGTATCTTAATTGCAATTATTATTTTAGGGTGCAGCGCTTTTACATTGCTGACTGAATCAAAGGCAACAGATAGAGTCAATTCTGCGACCGGTTCAGGAACCCTTAGCAACAGCCGTACTCATAAGACCAGACCCCCTTACAGAATAATTAACAGTCGCTACGTTTCCCGTTCTACTATAAAGAAGAGTATTGGAAATATTAACGGGGTGAGGATAAGGATTAAGCAAAATGGCATGGACAATACTGATATTGAAGATCTTGCCATTGCTTACGATAGCGGGAATGAGTATCGTATGGGAAATACTGTCGGTATTGATAATTCCTCTTTACCATTATATGTAAAAGTCACTTACCGTTCATGGAATACATTTCATGCAGTTCAGTTCGATGTGACATATGAGTTTGTCATTTATTGTCCGGGTACATGGGATGTGACTATCAGCAACTGAAAATTTAATTCAATTAAACAAGGAGTCTCGCAAGGGAATTTATCGACGGCCTTTCCAGTAGCATGACATAGGAATGTGGCTCCTGCCGGCTGTAATTAATCAAACCATATTTATCAGTTTATGAAAACATTAATCATCACCCTGTTTTTTTTTGTATGCTTCTTTTCCTCAGGTTGCAAACAACCTGCACAACATCAAAGCGATTTCTGGAATCTTGCAAATGAAGAAAAGGAACACCTGCGTCTGAGTACATATATTACGGCGCATACTGTAAAACAGATGTTTACTTCGGAATCAGGCAGAAGGGAGGTCCTCTCTCTGCTTCGGTGCTATGGAATAACCAAGGTTTATTTTGAGGTTTACAGAAGCGGTTTGGTTATTTCTCCAGAACTGATAGGAGAGAGTGTTCTGTTTCTCAAAGACAATGGATTTGAAGTAACCGGGGGTATAGCAACTGTTCCGGGTGATGGTTTTGGTGTTGCACAGGATGGACCACTTGAATGGTTTAACTGGCAAAACACCAAAACACAGATTGATCTGAGGAAAGTGATTGAGGATTCAGCACCATTCTTCGATTCATTTATTGTTGATGATTTTCTTTGTACATCCGATACCAGCCTGGAATCAAAGAGTGCAAAGGGGGAGAGGAGCTGGTCTGAATACAGACGGTCACTTTTGACAGAGCTCGCACAATCAGTTATTATTAAGCCTGCAAAAGCGAAGAATCCGCAGATCAGTGTAATAATAAAATATCCCCAATGGTATGACCGTTTTCATCTCTTCGGATATGATGTTGCAGCAGAATCAAAAATTTTTGACGGCATCTGGGTAGGTACCGAGTCGCGCGGACAATACACCCAGCATTTTGGTTTCGTCCAGCCATATGAAGGATTCATTAATTACCGCTGGCTTTCAACTGTTGCCGGGAATAAAACAGGAGGTGCCTGGTTCGATCATGAAGATTGCACAGATCAGGATTTTCTCGATCAGGCTTACCAGTCTGTCCTTGCAGGAGCAAAAGAGCTGATAATATTTAGCTTTGATAGTTTTATAACGGGTCATCCCGGCCATCATTTATTACTGCAGGATTTTGAAAAGTTAGCGCATCTCGCGGAAACAGTTGCCATCCATCCGGTAACCGGAGCCGTAGGTTATAAACCCCCGAACAGTGATGCAGGAGGCGATCTTTATCTGTTCGATTATATTGGGATGCTGGGAGTTTCACTTGTTCCGGAATCTGTTTACCCTGAGAGTGCAAGGGTGATATTTCTTCCTGCACAGGCTGCAGCAGATACAGCTATCTGGCAGAAGATTACAAAATCTTTGAATGAGGATGCAAAAATAATAATGACCACAGGGTTTCTTGCAAAAGCTAGAGACGGAGAAAAACTTGCCCGGCTGGCACAGGTTAAATGGCCACTGGCAGATGTAAGATCAGAAGCAGAATCGCTCATATCGGGGAGTACTCAGATTAAGCTGAAATTACCACTTAGCATGGATTATCAGATAATTTCTGAGGGAGCGGGGATTCTGCTTCAGACCGCTGATCAACCTGCTCAGCCTTTTCTGGTGCAAAATCAGAAAAGAAATATTTTTGTTATTAATTCACACACCTTCTCACAGAAAGATTTTGAGGCTGTTGGAGAAGTATTGCTTTGTCCCCGTCAGATTGGTTTGCTTGAGCTGCCGGAATCATGGGTAAATAAAATAAGGATTTCATTCTATACTGAAGAAGACCCTGTTATTGATGCACCCTCAAGAATAACCTTCCAGTGCCTTTCAGATGATAGTTTTATTATTCAAAATTACAATGAGGAAAACATTACTTTGCATATCATGTTGCCACAATCCGGGAAATATGAAGATGGTTTCACAGGGAAAAAGGTAAGTAGCGGAAGGAAAAATATAGAACTGGAAATGAAGCCCCGTTCACGGATATGGTTAACAACTTCAAAGCCGTAAATTGTATATCAAAAGCTCGATCATGAAAGACAATCGCAGAGACTTTATTAAAAAAAGTGCTTCCCTCGCAGCTGCTGTTTCTGTTACAGGAATAAGCGCATGTTCCGGAGATGGTCAGAAAAGTTCTGAAGGGAGCACCACGGAAATTAATCGTAAAGCAGCTGAATGGCCCCTTACCTTTGGATCGGATAAGCCAAAGATATGCATGCTCTCATCCTTCGACAGGGCATATATGCGCAAGATAAAGCAAATTGGAGTAGACCATGTCCTTACCGGTGGTCCTCAGATCCCCTGGACCGAAAAAAGCCTTACTGAAGCTATGGACCAGTTTAAAGCCGAAGGGTTGACGGTTATCAACATGATGATTGGCGGTTTTGATAAGATTATTTATGGCCGTGAAGGTCGGGATGAGGAGATCCTGAAGATCCAGGATTCTCTGAAGGCAGCCGGTGCTGTAGGGCTCCCTGTGGTGGAATACAATTTTTATGCTCACCGTTTCATTGATGGATATTTCAATACCACAGCTCGTGGAGGAGCGGGAACGCTCAGTATGGATTACGAGCGGGGTAAAAACCTGCCTCCTGATGCCGGCGAG
>Ga0209254_10006652_pt1 | contig 10658 bp, 8 predicted proteins | sample FrelakmetDIP11DI_FD_187148 | JGI IMG/M metagenome (GOLD analysis project Ga0209254, IMG submission 187148) | Freshwater lake sediment microbial communities from the University of Notre Dame, USA, for methane emissions studies - DIP11 DI (SPAdes)... | ecosystem: Environmental > Aquatic >... | reverse complement strand
AGATAAGCTCCGATCTTCTTCAGGTATTCCGTGAAGACGGTCTCCATCTCCTTCTGTACGGCTTGATGACGAGGATCAACGTACGCAAAAAGTTTCTCATTGCAAGAGGGCTCATCCGTCTTGATCACTGTATAGAGTGATTCCCGCAGATGGTACACAGAATGGTCGATGGAAACCTTCAGGCGAAGATCGTAGAGGCCAGCAAATGTCACTTCCGGTATAGCACCATATGTTTTTAGGGCCTTCCGGATAGCAGGGACCGAGAAAAGCATCATAGCGCCAAAGTCAAAATCATCGCGCACGCTCCCTGGCTGGTAGCCATTCAGAGGGTGAAGCCTTTTCCCCTGTTCGTTTTCGTCGCAGAAATCCGAATAGACCAGACCTGCCTCGGTGGTTTCCGCCATGCTGATGAGTTTATCGAGGGCTTCAGGCTCTATCGAAATTGGTTGGGTTCCCTGCAAGAGGAGAAGGTATTTTGTTCGAATTCTATCCAAAATCAGGCTCAGGGTTTTGCGGGAAGGGAGGGAGCCGATAAGAACATCACAATTTTTCATTTTGAGATGAACCGGCTCGTGACTGACGACCACAATACGTTCGATGAGGTCTGAGCTCACGAGGGAAAGGAGGGTTTTTTCAAGAAAAGGTTCTAAGATAGGAGGAGCAACTACGGTGAGAGGCTTCATTAATTCGAATTATGCTTAAAGATGCCCTGTGAAGCAAGTAGGTTGGCCCGGTCTTATGAATTAGCTGCCTGGATTGCTTCGATCTCTCGGAAGTGCTGCTTAATCGTCTTCCCATGGAAGGATTTCACAAGGGGATAGAACTACAGAGCGGTTCATTATCTTCCTGCAACTATGTTTGTACAAACCACGATACCGGTCTACGCAAGCTCACCGGATCAGGGTAGGACTTCAGATATCCGATCCTCAGAATCCACTGAACTTCTCCTCCCAGACCCAATTCTTTGACAACTTTGTCTTTCCAAGGCGCTTCTTCAAGCATCTGTGTCATGGGGTGAATCGCGATCATCTTCTCTCTGATTTTTAGAAGCATATTTCCGAAGACTCTTCCATAGTCGATCAAGGTCGGAATGTTTGAGTCAGCGCTGGTCACCACAAGCCATCCACCACACGTCTTCACCTGCTTCGAGACGATATCCACCGTCTGTTCTCGGAAGCTCTTTTTCAGGACAGATTCACGATTATAGAAGTTCCGGACGTACCAGCCTGCAAACCCCCTGATCTCCATGCTTTCGGATGTCAACCCGTTGCGATATTGTCTCGCGTCTTTGTTCGACCACCGGATCCAACTTGCCAGTTCCTCCTGAGCAGGGTCGCGAAAGGCTTGAGCGCGGTTGGCTGCAATGGTTCCCTCTTGAAGATATTTCCCCTGGAGAGAGTTATTTGGAAAATAGACACTATGAGGGAAATGAACGTTTGCAACCCTACAGGATGTTGCATCATGCTGGGTAATGTATTTCAGATCCTCTGCCTTGATCTCCTGATCCGTGTAACCACTCCGAACCGTTCGCCTCTTTCTGATTTTTTCAAGAGGGAAATCAGCGGTTTTACCTTTTTTAAGCCGAATCTCTGCAATGGCAGGATCAAAAGGGCTGTTTGCAGTAGTTTGAATATCGACTTCATAGCCAAATGTCCCAGCAGCAAGGACGAGATTTTCAATGAACGCACCTATCCCGAGCAACAGCTCCCGGTTTTCTGGGTCAACCGCTGGCAACCAACGTTTCTTATCAGAGCCAATCACCCAGTGGTTCGGCTCCAGAATTCTGACGACCCAGGGTTGGGTATTGTGGCCGCTTGGCGCAAGGGAGGCGAGATAAAGAATCTCCATCTCATCTTTTTCGAGCCCCTTGAGCGATGCTTTCTCGCCGTTCGATTGTGGAAGGTCGTCTCGTTTCAAGCTGCCACAAGCGTTCAGCATAGACATTCCTCCCAACAAAAACATTCCTTCTCCTGAGAGTTTCAAAAAACCTCTGCGATTCATCCTCTTTCCTTCTCCTTCCCCTTGTTGTGAATCCTCCGATGGACTTGGCCAAAAAGGTCACCGTCAAATCACTTGTCCCGTACCCTTTAGGTCATCGCCCGTTTTTCATGAAGTCCGTGACCTTTTTCCCCCGCTTGGTCATGATGGCGTTGTGAGCTTTGAGCCGGATGGCGTTGACGACGATGAACCCATACGAATCCTGTTGATCGAAGCCACCCTCAATGTCCATGCTCGAGAGGTCCTTGTCATAGAGTGAACTCGGTGACTCTCGACCCGTGATGAAGACGTTGCCCTTGTAAAGTGTCAAGTGGACGACTCCGTCAATCACCTCTTGGCTCTTGTTGATGGCAGCCATCAGAAAGTCCATTTCCGGTGAGAACCAGAAACCATAGTAGACAATCTCGGCGAACTTGGGGGCTAACATGTCCCGTAGCCGCATGACCTCGCGGTCCATAGCGATTCCCTCGATGTCCATGTGGGCGGCGCGGAGGATCGTCAGCCCGGGCGTTTCGTAGACTCCTCGGCTCTTGATGCCGACGAATCGGTTTTCGACCATGTCCACCCGACCGATGCCGTTCTCAGCGCCAACGGCGTTAAGATAGGTAAACAGGTCGTAAGGTGAATCTTTTGTTACATTGTGGGTTCGATCGACGACCTTGATGGGGATGCCGTCCTTGAAATGGATGGAAAGATGTGTCTCCTCATTCGGCGCATCCCTAGGGTGTTTTGTCCAAGAGAAGACGTTTTCTCCAGGTTCGGCCTCAGGGTCCTCCAGGATTCCCGACTCATGGCTGATGTGGATGAGGTTAGCGTCTTCGCTGAACGGTTTGGCCTTCGACACCTTCACATCAATGCCGTGGGCCGCTGCGTAAGAGAGGAGGTCACTTCGGCCTTTGAATGTCGCAAGGAATTCCTTGTCCTTCCAGGGCGAGATGACCTTGATGCCAGGATCGAGCGCGTAATAGCTCAACTCGAAGCGGACCTGGTCGTTGCCTTTTCCCGTCGCACCATGGGAGATGAAGGGGGCCTTCTCGATATGGGCGATTTCAATTTGCCGCTTGGCAATGAGTGGTCGGGCGAGCGATGTGCCCAGAAGATAGCGGCCTTCGTAGATGGCATTTGCCTTAATAGCCGCGAACACGTAGTCGGTGATGAGCTCATTTTTTAGGTCTTCAATATAAACCTTGGAAGCCCCGGTCGCACGAGCCTTGGCTGCGACAGCCTCGAAATCCTCTTTCTGACCGACGTCGGCTACGTAGGCAATGACCTCGTAGCCTTTCTCAACCAGCCACTTTAGGATCACCGATGTGTCTAACCCACCGGAATAAGCAAGCACAAGTTTGTCCATAAAGGTCTCCTTTTGATTTCTTGCAGTTTCTGTCTCTGTGATGAAAGGGTATGTCCGGCAGCTAAGCCGGAGGAAACAGGGGGATTTAGCGGCGCCTGGCGCGCCTGCGGAAAAAGGGGCTACGGTTTGGGTGCCATTGAGAAGGACTGTCTAAAATTGCAGTCACCATCAGCTCTCTATTCCTCACCACCCTTGATTTAACGACGACTCTCTTGGAAGTGCATAGAATATAATAAACGAGGATTCCTGTGTCAAGGGGTGATGCTTCCTGGTACTTTTTCGTTTGGTATCCATTGAGATGGACGCTTTTTGAAGGAGCCTTTGGTTCCACGAAGAAGAAAAGGAATCTATCCCTTTTGCTCAAATTTCTCTTTGCATCGCCAGGTTAGTTCCCGAAGTCGGGGGAGCGACGACACTCGTGTGGTAGCAAGGCAGAGGTTATCGAGTCCGTTGGGAATGTGACCGAGATAGGACTTGAGCCCTTTCTGGAGGCCCAAAAATCCATAGGCTCCGAGGGCCTGCATGAGGCGCTGTGCCGAGGCTTCCCAGAAGGTGTCATGGAAGACAGTCAGGTCAATCTCCAACTTGGAGAGTTCATAGTAAAAGGATAGAAGTTCAAGGCGCTCGCTGTCGGAAAAAATCACATAGGGATCGCAAAGAAGCGAACCAAGATCGTAGAAGAGGCTTCCAAAACGCATTCCCTGGAAATCAATGAAGAAGGGTTCGCCGTTTCGGACCATCACGTTCTGGGATTGCAGATCCCGGTGAACGAGAGAGCGCTTTGTTGCCATAAGTCGCTCTGCCAGTTTGGAGAGTTCGGCTTCGAGTTCACGCTCAAAGGAAGGCTCGAGTTTGATACCGCAAGTATCCCTGACAAAATGATGTCCAAAGTAATCTCGCTCCCAGCGGTAGAGATCAGGGTCAAATCCTTCCATGAGCCTCACACGGCTCGAGGGAAAGTCACCTTCGGGAAAAGCATGAAGTCTGTACGCGGCGGTAAGGGTCTTCTGGTAAAGAGATCTTCGAACCTCCCAGGGGTGTTCCCTGAGGGACCAGAGGTCCGTATCCCCGAGGTCTTCCATGACGATGAGACAGTGAAGTGAATCGTGGTGGATAAACCTAGGAACTGGGACATTGATGCCACGGAAAAATATGGCAATGTCGGCATAGTACGTGTTCTCCACACGGTTCGGATCGTAACGCACCAGGATGGCTGGAGCGTCACGACTCCATCTCAACCGGAAAAACGCCCGATCTGATCCTCTCCCCTCCAAGGGAGAAACTTCAATGGCGGTGGACTCCGAAAGCCCCAAGGCCTCTCGTGCAAAATGAATCATGTCTTGATATGTCGGATTTCGGAATTCGGATTGCGGACTCATTTAGCTAAGATTTTCAATCCTGCGCGCCATTTTCTATGATGGTTTTGCCGCCATGCGATCTGCCGTTTCTTGGTAGGCTTTGAGGGAGCCGATGTCGTGCCACTCCCCTTCGTCAACAATTATTCCACGGATCGACCCCGGTCTTTGCACAATGCTTCTGATGAACACATCAACAATGGATTCGATCTTCCCAGGTTCCAGAAACTGAAGGAACGATGTCTCCACCGCATAAATACCGGCAAAGAGGCAACTTTTGACTCCTGGTTTTTTCAGGGTGTGCCGAAGGTCGCAGATTTCACCAGCCTCATTGATGTTCACATTCAATAACGGGCCGCTGCTTCTCAGAGCAAGCGTCAGGTCGGGTCGTTTCTGCTCATCCCGGCGACGGGAAACCACGGCCTTGGCCGTGGAGGAATGTACCATCTTTTGGCCGGGATGTCGCCTCGCAGGGGCGGTTGAATGGGAGCACGAACTTTTTCGTGAGGCTCCATGGGCCTCGAGAAGTTTCCCCAAAGAAAGAGTGGTCATCACATCGCCATTGTAACAGAAGATAGCTTCGTCTTCAGCGAGGAGATCTTCGATGTTTTTCAGTCCTCCTGCTGTCTCCAGGAGAATGGATTCATGTCGAAAGGTAATGGGCACACCGCGCCATTGCCTGTCAGGGAATTTCTCCGAGTAAACCTTTGGACAGTGATGGGTATTCACGATGAAGCGATCCACGCCGACGTTCAGGAGGTGATCCATGGCGTAAGTAATGATTGGACGTCCCCCGATCTCGAGAAGTGGTTTCGGGATACATTCTGTTAATGGACGAAGCCGAGTCCCCAGCCCAGCCCCCAAGATAAAAGCTGTCTTGAATCGTCGTCGTTTCAAAGTCATAAGAAAACGCTCTCTCACAGAGCACTCAGAGAACACAGAGACCTTTATCTTCAGTGCACTCTGCGGACTCTGCGAGAGAAGGATTTATGTCTTTTTCTTTCCAAAGGCTGAATCAATTTTCACCAGAGCGGTCACGATGAATCCCGGAATGGTTGCGGCCATGACCCAGAGGAAATAGTTCTGGTAGCCCAGCTGCTCCTGAAGCCAACCGCTGAACATGGCTGGCAGCATCATGCCCAAAGCCATAATTCCTGTGGCGATGGCATAGTGGACCGTCTTATACTCCCCCTCCGACACCATGATCATAAACATCGTGTAGGCTGTAAAGCCGAAACCGTAACCGAACTGCTCTACAGCAACGCAGAGGTTAATGACATGGATATTATTAGGCATGGCCTGTGACAGATAGACATAAACGAGATCAGGCAGATGCATGGCGCAGGCCATGACCCAGATCCAGAACTTGAGCCCCTTTCTGTAAATGGCATACCCGCCGAGAAGTCCTCCCAGTAATAGCGCAATGACTCCCACCGTGCCATAGATGATCCCTACTTCGGATGTCGTAAGCCCCAATCCACCTTTTGAGCCAGGGTCAAGCAGAAAGGGTGCCAGAATCTTGACAATCTGGGTCTCCGCGAACCGGTAAAGGAGAAAGAAAGCAAGAATGCTCACAATGTGTTTCTTCCTGAAGAAGAGGCCAAAGATGTGGGAGAAATTCGCGGAGAGAGGCGTCGAGGAGCTGCGGCCAGCTGGACAGTCTGCAACAGGGTAGGGAAGAATAAACAAATGATAAAGCAGGAGAGCCCCAAAGACAGCAGCCGCTACAAAGAGAGTAATCGACCAAGCAGTAGGGATAGGGTGACCGCTTCCTTCGAGGTAACCTGCAAATAGGATGAGCCCACCCTTGGTGGCGATTGTGGCGATACGATAGAAAGTCGTCCGGACTCCCACAAAGGCAGCCTGTAGATCTTGTGACAGACCCAGCATATAAAAACCATCGGCAGCGATGTCATGGGTTGCTGAGCTGAAGGCCATGAGCCAGAAGAAGGCGAGGGTATACTGGAAGAACCGAACAGTCGGGACGGTGAATGCAATGCAGGCAAGAGATGTCCCGATAAGGAGCTGCATCAGAACAATCCAGTAACGCTTCGTCCTGAAGAGGTCCACCAACGGACTCCAGAATGGTTTAATGACCCAAGGAAGATAGAGCCAGCTTGTGTAAAGGGCGATATCCGTGTTCGAGATGCCGAGGCGTTTGTAGAGAACCACTGAGACCGTCATCGCCATGGTGTAAGGGATTCCCTCGGCCATGTAGAGAGACGGAACCCAGGACCAGGGGGTTCGTGAGGTCGGTTTCTGTTTGCCCATGCTCCTTACTTTATCTCGTCCCAAACAAGATTTTCACCACAGAGACACAGGGGTCACAGAGTAAATCAAACTTATTTTTTATCCGATCGGGAGGTGCCGATCGGATAAAAAACTGTACCCCGAAAGGGGCGAAAGTTTTGATCTGGCGGTACCTCTCCGCCAGATCAAAAAAGCGATAGACAGCGTTTGTCTCTGTGTTCTCTGTGTCTCCGTGGTGAATATCAATAGATCTTTCGTATTTCGATCTTCCTGAAATAATGCTTCAGGATTGCCTCGGCTGAAAATCCTCGAGTGGCCATCACAGCGGCGCCGATCTGACAGAGCCCCACGCCGTGTCCCCAACCCGCACCATGGAAGATAACTCGGCCGCCTTCAAATGTCACAACGAATGCGCTGCTGTAAAGATGATCCCTGGAAAGCCAGCGCCGTATTTCGAGCTCCTTCCCCACGACCATGCTTTTCTTCGACCCGACAATTCTAAGCCGAAAGATCCTTCCGGAAGGACCACGGCGAAGGGGTACGATGTCGTCAAGAGTGCCAAAATCAAATCCAGATTTTTCTCGCAGGATCTCTTCCAGTTCTTCTTGGCGATAGTCAACCGTCCAGCGGAAGAAAGTCTCCGTCTTGCGGTCGAAACCGGGAAGGACTTTGTCGAGAAGGGCCTTGTCTTTTGTGTTGCAGTAGGTTTGAGGGGCAGAAAGTATCCAGAGCCGAGCTTCTTCCTCCGTCCGGATTAGCCGATGGGAGATAGATGCGTCGGAGATGCTTTCAAGATAGGGGACTCCTCTATTATCCCAGGCCGTGCCAAACTCCTCTGTAAGCCCTCCGCAGCACTTGGAGTATCGAGCGTCACAGATTTCACTTTGATAGGTGATGACCCTCCCGTGGGTTTCTCGGGTAGCTTCTTCAGCCTGTTGGGATACGATCTTAGTGATGCCCTGATAACGCTGGCAGTGGTCATCGGCACACACATCGAAGAGATCGTGATCCTCTCGGTCATACCAGCGTATCACCTCCTCCTGGGTGATACTTGTCACAGGGTTAGAGGTCCGTTTTGTTTCTTTCTTTTGATTGAACGCTGCCAGAAGCCAGCTTCTGGAGAGGATCGCGTGGGCCTTCAGAAATTCCATCGGAGAGTCCGCATTCATCTCCGAGGAGATCACACTCGTCAGATAATCCTCTATGGGGATTTCATTGATGACGGCGATTGTCCCGTCCTCGCGAAGCCGGAACGTTAAATCCCCCTGAAAGGTTTGGTCCTCTGTCCTCTCCCAGTGAAACTGCTTTCCGATGGTAACGTTGGAGAGCGAAAAAGTTGACGCCTCCTCTGGCGTGAGTCTGATCGATGGAGAGCGGTGGATCTCACGACGGGCCGTGTCAAGAAGCACGATCATTCCCGCCGCTGACCTTGCCGAAAGGCGACCAGAGAGAGAGCCGAACGGTTCCCCGTGGAAAGATCCATTTAGACAGCCGTTAATTTCGGTCCTGCCTTCCATGACGCCGACTGTGATTTTGGGTTGCTGTTTCATATTGAAGAAGGGTTTAAGGTCCAAAGGGTTCAGGGGTTCGAGGGTTGAGTCCAAAACCCTTATCTTTGGAGTTCTTCGCCCGCCCAGCCGTGCTGCACCGGGGTCTTCAAAAGCTACAAATCAACTTTCACGCTGGCAGGTAAGGATTTCACCAAAATAGAGACGGTGAAAATCACCCTTTGGATACAATTCGGGAACCATGGATTCTCTCAATTCCGATGGGATCAGATCATTTTTATTAACAACCTGGCACTCGAAATGGAGAATGCATTCCTTGATGATGGGTGTTTTTATCGTCTTGGATGGGAGAGGGGTTAGGTTTTTTTCCTTGAATTTGTTATGGTCTCGACCTGACACGGTGCCGCAATACTGAACCACCTCTTTTAATTTCGGTGGCACAATATTGACTGTGAATTCCCCAGTCTCCTCAATCAGTTTGTAAGTATAACGGGAGGGACGTACCAACACCATGAAGATAGGTCTTTGCCAAATGATTCCCATGGTCCCCCATCCAATCGCCATGACATTGGGAAGACCTTCCTTTCCGCAGCTGGCAAGGAGCACGTGCCCTTCGTCAAAGGCTTTTACCGTTTCCTGTACGTAATTCTGATAGTCAGTAACCGTTTTTGTCATGACAGACCCTCCTCCTCGTAGTTCGTTGTACCTCATTCTAATTGAAAAAGAGAAAAATTTCTCTGTAACGCACGTAATTTCTCGTCGACTCAGGGATAAACCACGCGACGCTTCTGCTGATCACCCGAATATTTCCTTGCCCCAGTCGCAACTTCCACATTTGGATAGGACTTCCATTCGACGTATCTCCAGGTGTATACTATTATTGAGTGTCATTGTGCTTGTGGCGGTGAGTCTCAGTCACGGCCGGACCTTTCACAACCAGAAGAGCTCACCGTCAGGATTTTGATCACGCATTGTAGGAGGTGCCCTAATGTCGCAGATCGAGAAACGAGCTAGAGCAGCAGATTTGGGGATCAGAACCGGGCAGCTGCCGCGGGGGCCATATAACGCCATCACCGATGTCCCTGGGGTCCTGGTCGGGCATGCGACGGTCATCGAAGGGCAACCAGAGACTGACAGGGTCAAGGGAATTGCGCGGACAGGAGTGACGGTCGTCTTCCCTCAGAAAAACATCTGGGAGGACCAGGTCTATGCGGGAGCCTTTTCTCTGAACGGCAACGGCGAAATGACAGGTCTTCTGTGGGTGGAGGAATCAGGACTGCTTGGGACCCCGATCGCGATCACCAATACGCACAGCGTAGGCTTAGTGCGAGACGCGATCATCTCGTACTATTTCTCGAAAAATCCGGATTCCAAGAGTCGATGGATGATCCCGGTGGTCGGTGAAACTTGGGACGGGTTCTTAAATGATGTGAATGGAATGCATGTCAAGAAAGAACATGTCCTTCAGGCCCTTGATTCCGCTTCCTCTGGAATGGTCACCGAAGGCTCTGTGGGTGGCGGTACCGGGATGGTCTGCTATGAGTTCAAAGGCGGCATAGGGACCAGTTCCCGAGTAATATCGTTGAACGGTTGTCCGTTCTGCGTTGCGGCGTTGGTGCAAGCCAACTATGGACGCCGTTACCAGTTGATTGTCGACGGTGTGCCCGTGGGCAGGGAAATACCGGTCACTGAAGTACCAGGCAGGCCGGACCTGAAACAAACCGGCCCCCGTTCCCATCATGAAGGGTCCATCATCGGCATCATCGCTACAGACGTCCCCTTGCTTGCCGACCAGTGTAAGAGACTGGCGCGACGAGGAGCCTTGGGCATTGCGCGCGCGGGCTCGATGGGTGCGGACAGTTCCGGTGATATCTTTCTCGCCTTTTCAACCGGCAACCGCATCAATTCCTCCCTGCTTGCTGCGTCCGAAGAGGGTTTTGCCGTAAGGACCTTGGGACACGAGATTCTGACTCCTATCTTTGAGGCCGTGGTCGAGAGCGTTGAAGAAGCTGTCCTGAACGCCTTGTGCGCGGCCACGACGTTAACCGGCATCCAAAAGCAGACCGCTTATGCTCTTCCCCTTGACAGACTGGTCGGGATCATGCGCAAATATGGCAGGGTGAAGTGACCATTGGGTTTGTCCTTGAGCGCCTATTGAAAAAGTAGGCAAGTGCGCTCAAGGTGTTCTTTAAGATG